>RCNC010002842.1_pt1 | contig 11438 bp, 8 predicted proteins | sample 2041301 | NCBI WGS metagenome assembly RCNC01 (sample SAMN09708231, study PRJNA481090) | Marine sediment metagenome, whole genome shotgun sequencing project. | biome: marine sediment; feature: ocean; material: sediment; isolation source: Sewage treatment plant 13A marine sediment (STP13A) ... | reverse complement strand
CTCGGCCGTGGGTTGGAACGAAGCCCGCGAGACCCGTAAGGCATTGTCGCGCTTGAGCGCCCAACAACTCGAGGATATCGGCCTGACCCGCGCTGATCAGTTCTGATCGCGACGCACAATTCAAAGGTAAAAGCCGGCGCGACTCCCCAGCGGCTTTTACAACGAAATACGCCCAAACCGACAAGTTTCTGCGGCAGCAGTATTGGACCCAATGGGCTCTTTCTGTCATTCGCTGCGCCGTCCACGAAGGTCGGCAGTGGGCCGTTTGTGATCAATGCTGCACCAAGCACATATCGGCGTTAGGGGCGTATTCAGTCCTTCAAGAACTGCGCAAGATACTCGTTAGAGTAGTCAGTCTCGAGTTCAGCCCAAACCGGCAGGTGATCCGACATCTCATTTGTCATCCACTGCCCATAAGACTTGCGGAAATCCGCGTATGCGTCCTTTCCGTGATCTTCACGGTGCGCGGTGACGATTGGTTCGTAGTGAGCAAGGTTCTCATCATCGGTTTTTCTGACCACATGATTGGGATCATCAGGCGCTTGGGGATCAAGCACAACTGCCCGGCCGAAGACAGCGTTGCGCCAGTCGAAGGCACCTGAGCGTATAAGCCTCGTCTTACGGGTACTCTTGCCTTTCACGGTGAAGGCGACCTGGTCGTAGGGCTTGTCACCACCAAGATTCGAAGCGGGCACAGCCGCGAGCTCCATCTTGCTGTTCCTAAGCGCGGCCATGATAGGGCCGTCGTCGCTTTCAATATTCATATCGCCGAGGAACATAAAAACTTGGTCTTCGACCTTGGCCCGCTTGACCAATGCATCGGTGATTGCCGTGATCTCGGCGGCCCTCATCGCGTGATCATCGCCATAAATGATATGCGAGGAGCAGAGGGTAAAGCGAAACCAGCCTGCCTGGAAGGCGGCAAAGAACGGCGAGCGCGCAATCTGGTTGCCGGTGGGCAGTGTGTCCGACGAAATCACGATCTCGCCAATGATGTTCCGGAAAACCACCTTGTCGGTGTTGTAAAAGAAGGCCATGCGCTCAGCGTTGCCTCCTTCGTGGTCGCACACGTCGGTAAGAAAATAGTCCCAATTCGAGCCGAGCAGTTCCTTCAGTCGCCGGATTGGGCCGAGCTTAGGCTTCAGCTCCTGAAGTGCGCAGATATCGAAGGCGGCTATGATCTCGGCAATGTAGTGTAAACTCTCCTCGAGCCGAGGCAGGCCGCCGTCGAAGGCTCGGATGTTCCAAGTGCCGACAATGAGGGAATTGGGCCTGCGATCCTTCACGATAGTCATGTCGAGGTCATAACGCAGGGCCAGAAGGCGCTCAGCTATCCATTTATGTTTGTCAGGATAACTCAGGTCAGGGTTATCTCTGTATTCATTTAGGTCGGCATAAAAAGGCATTTTAATCATCCAATTTGACTAAGGCTAACGCTAGCGGCTCACTATTTAGGGGAACTTAAGTGTTAAGAATGGATATTCATAATTTGATTTAGTCTTGATTAGGATATCGTACAGTCATCCGTGCGGTTACTGTCAAGCGCAGTAGACGCCGTTTGGACCATACGCCGGGCCGACCGTCAAAGGCTGGCAACACCGCTCTGGGGATGTTGCATCGCGGCATTCTGTGCCCATTGGAGGTCCGGAATGGGCCGTTTGTGACCGATGCTGCAACATGCACATTTTGACGCTAAGGGCGGTTAGCCGACATTCGACACCCGCCCGTTTTGCGGTCATCGTCGACTCCAACAAAGTGGGAATTGCCGAACAGCGCGGTGCCGCTACGACAGCCAAACGGCAATAGACTCTCAACCTACGCCAAAAGACCGGTGGTGGCGCACCTCGGCTCAGCCGCGCCACTTGTGAACAAAACCCACCAGCGCCTGTGTTGATCCATCTTTGCCCTCTGCTGATGCGGAACCGTCGACAACCGGACCCAGAGACGTCGCCAATTCTTTGCCCAGTTCTACACCCCATTGATCAAACGAGTTGATGCCCAGAATCACGCCTTCGACAAACACCCGGTGTTCATAAAGCGCGATGATTTGCCCGAGCACAAACGGCGTAAGCTGCGGATAGGCCAGTGTGATCGATGGACGGTTGCCCGGAAACACCCGGTGACGGGCTTGACGTTCAAGCTCATCGCCACTGAGGCCTTTAGCCGCCATGATCGCGCGCGCCTTACTCAACGAGCGCCCTCGCATCAGGGCCTCTGACTGTGCCAGACAATTGGCCACCAGCAGTTGATGGTGATGGGCTAGCTCTGGTTCGTGGCCTTCGGCGGCAATCATGAATTCACAGGGGATCACACGGGTGCCCTGATGGATCAGCTGATAAAACGCGTGCTGCCCATTGGTGCCTGGCGCGCCCCACACAACAGGGCCGGAGGGCACGGTCAGGTCAGAGCCATCCATCGCCACGCGTTTACCGTTACTCTCCATTTCCAGCTGTTGCAGATAGGCGGGCAACTGACCCAGACGCTGGTCATACGGCAGGACAGCGCGGGTTGCATGGCCACAGATCTGATTGTGCCAGATACCAACCAAAGCCAGCAGAACCGGCATGTTTTCGTGCCATTCAGCCGATCTGAAATGCACATCCATAGCCTGAGCGCCGCGCAGGAAAGCCTTGAACCCATCAGGACCGATGGCGATCATCAAGGACAGCCCGATGGGGCCCCATATGGAATATCGCCCGCCGACCCAATCCTCAAAACCAAAAACCCGCTCAGACGGAATGCCAAAGGCGGTGGTCTTTGCCTCATTGGTTGAAACGGCTGCAAACTGGAGCGCTGGGTTGCCCCCATGTTCGACCATCCAGGCCCGCGCGGTGCGGGCATTTGTCATGGTTTCAATTGTGCCAAAGGTTTTGGAGGCAACAATCACCAGCGTTGTTTTTGCATCCAGCCCGCGCACCGTATCGGCAATATGTGCGCCATCGACGTTTGAGACAAAATGACAGCGGGGACCGTCGTGATAGGGCGACAAGGCCTGCACCGCCATCGCCGGGCCCAGATCAGAGCCGCCGATGCCAATATTGATCACATCTGTGATCGCTCCACTGCGTACTTCGCGTGCAAATGCCGCCATCCGATCGAGTGTGGCGTGCACCTCTGGCATCACATCGACGCCATCTAACATAACTGGTTCACCGTCCAGATTTCGCAACGCGGTGTGCAGGACCGCCCGCCCTTCGGTCTCGTTTAGGAGGGCCCCCTCAAACATCGCGGCGCGTTTACCGGCCACGTCCGCGGCATCAGCCAGGCCGAACAAATCTGACAGGGTCTTTGCGTCCAGATTGGTCTTGGAATAATCCAGCAGCATATCACCAGCTGTAACGCTGAATTTCGCCGCTCGATCAGCATCGTCAAACAGGCTGAGAAGGGATCGGTCTTGCACGTCCTTGCGCCGTGCATTTAGTGCGTTCCACATGTCGTTTACTCCGCCCAGTGAACGGTCATGCCGCTCAGAACAGCATTAATTGGCGCATCCTCGGAGGGTAGTCCAGCGGCATTTTCGAACGCCTCTCGTTTGTCGGCGCCAACAATCACCAGATGTTTGGATAAAGCACCGTCCAAGACCCGTGCGGTCAGACTGACTCGGATATCGGGCTGCCCGTCCACCCGCATTGGCATCAGGATCGGGGCATGCGGGTCAAGTGCGGCTGCCAACTGGTCCGCACCGGGAAACAGCGAGGCGGTGTGCATGTCTGCCCCCATACCAAGAAGCGCAAGCGAAATTGGCAGTTCTGGGGCGAGCAGAGATTCAAGCTCTGGCAAAACCTCTTCGGGGTCATCAGCCGGGGCATAAAGCGGCAAATACACCGCTTTTGCCGCGCGATTTACCAAAAAGCGCTGTTTCAGCAATCGCGTGTTGGAGCGTTCGTGATCTTCCGGCACCCAGCGTTCGTCGGTCAACAAAACACGCACACGCGACCAGTCCAGATCGGCAGCGCACAAGACGTCAAAAATCGGCCCAGGCGTCGTGCCACCCGCAACCGCCAAAGAGGCGTGATCATGGTTAAAAAGACAGGTTTCCAATTCTCCGGCAAGGGTGTTTGCCACGTCTATCGCAAGCATGTCTCGATCTGGATATTCAAGAAATTTCATGGATTTATCCCCCGCCATTCACGTTCATCACGTTGCATCAGCACATCCGCATCAAGCGGCCCGGCGCTGCCGCTGTCATAAGGCTCGGGGACTTCTCCGCGCGCCTTCCAACCGGCGATGATCGGGTCGGTCCATTCCCACGCCGCCTCAACTTCATCGCCGCGCATGAACAAGGTTTGATTGCCCCGGATGACATCCATGATCAGACGTTCATAGGCGTCGGGCGGGTCCTCGCCCTCGGGACCCAAAGCATCGGCAAACGACATATCCAGCGGTACATCAACCAGACGCATCCCTCCCGGCCCCGGCTCTTTGATGGTCACGCCCAGCGTGATTCCTTCATCGGGCTGCAACCGGATCGACAGCACATTGCGATGCCGCCCTGAGTCAGCGCCAAAGATGTTGTGCGGTGTATCCTTGAAGACCACTGTGATCACCGACGAGCGTGCTACCAGCCGTTTCCCAGTACGCAGATAAAACGGTGTACCCGCCCACCGCCAATTGCTGATATGGGCTTTTAAGGCCACAAAGCTCTCGGTAGTGCTGCGCGGATTCCCGACCGCCCCGCGATAGCTTGGTTGCTCGGCCGCATCATCCGGAACAGCATCATATTGGCCCCGCACGATGTGATGTGGTTCCACTGGGTCAAGTGCCCGAATAACCTTAAGCTTTTCATCTCGTACAGCATCGGGGTCAAACTTTGCCGGCGGCTCCATCGCGATCAGGCAGAACAGCTGCATCAGGTGGTTTTGCACCATATCGCGCATCGCACCCGATTTATCATAATACTCACCCCGCCCCCCGACACCCACGGTTTCAGCAACAGTGATCTGAATGTGATCGATATATTGTGAGTTCCAGAGCGGTTCAAACAGCATATTGCCAAATCGGATCGCCATCAGGTTCTGGACAGTTTCTTTGCCCAGATAGTGGTCTATCCGGTAAATCTGGCCTTCGCGGAAATGCTCGGCCAGCGTGGCGTTCAAGGCCTTCGCTGTCTCAAGATCACGGCCAAACGGTTTTTCCACCACAATCCGGCTGCCCGCGTCCGCCAATCCGTAATGATGCAAACGCTCGGCCAAATCGCCAAACAATGAAGGCGCTACAGAAAAGTAAAAGGCGCGAATCCGACCGTCACCTGAGACTTGCGCTGCCAGATCTTCCCATCCGCCTGTGCCGCGCGCATCAATTGTGACATAAGACAATGTCTCGAGGAATTCCTCCAGAGTTCCATCTTCGCAGGCCCGCCCGCCCCCAAATTCACGGATCGCCTTGGCTGCAATCGCCCGGTATTCTGCGGCATCGTGTTGACTGCGCGCAGCCCCAATGATCCGTGCACCGGGTAGAATCTGGCCCGCGCAAAACCGACGAAACAGCCCCGGCAAGATTTTGCGCCGCGCCAGATCCCCGGTGCCGCCAAAAATGACCAAATCAAATGGGTCAACCGGAATAATACGTGAAACCATGGAAATCCTCGCGATTTACGCTTATGTTAGCCCTAACATCTACATCACATGCGTCAAGTATCACAATGGTGTCAAAGCTGCCTTCGGCTCTTTTCCTCGCACAATTGTGCCATTAGGTGAACACTACTTTAGAAAACTAATCCAAGGCGTATGTATGAAGGATCTCTCCCCCTCCGGGAATGACGGAAAATTTCTGGATCGCTTTGTGACGGCCAAAGGCGAGGCCCGGGCAAGTGTTGCGCTGAGTAATCCGCAAACACTTTGGTTCAACACCGGGACATTGTGCAACATTGAGTGTGCGAGTTGCTACATCGCAAGCAGCCCAACCAATGATAGCCTCGTCTATATCAGTGCCGATGAGGTGAAAGACTACCTGGATCAGATCGAGACACGAAACTGGCCCGTCACTGAAATAGCGTTTACCGGTGGTGAGCCGTTTATGAATCCCGTCATGATCGATATGGCCCGCGTTTCACTGCAACGCGGATATTCCGTGCTCATCCTGACAAATGCCATGCGCCCGATGATGCGCAACTCAATGCAGGCCGGCCTGATTGACCTGAACGCCTCCTATCCGGGAAAGATGACCCTGCGAATTTCTGTCGATCACTATTTGCCCGAACTGCACGATGAAGAGCGCGGCAAAGGCAGTTTTGCCAAGACTCTTCGGGGCATGGAATGGCTGCGCGATAGCGACATCAAAATGGCGCTGGCAGGACGCACAGTTTGGGGCGATAGCGAGACTGTATCGCGCGCCGGATACGCCGCGTTTTATGCCCGGCATGGTTTCTCCATCGACGCACAGGATCCGGGACAGACCGTTCTTTTCCCGGAAATGGACGAAACCGCGCCGGTGCCAGAAATCACCACAGGCTGCTGGGATATTCTTGGCAAATCGCCCACGGCCGTTATGTGCTCGTCGTCCAGAATGGTAGTGAAACGCAAGGGGGCCAAAACGCCCGCTGTGCTGGCCTGTACGCTGCTCCCCTACTCCCCCGAGTTTGAACTTGGAGCAACGTTGGAAGACGCAGAACGGGACGTGCACCTTAACCATCCCCATTGCTCCAAGTTCTGCGTTCTGGGTGGAGCAAGCTGTTCGACCTAGACCCCTCTGACATTCTCGATACTAAGCCTCTGATCTCGATTGCTCTTTGCCCAAAGTCACCTTAGATTACCAAAAATTTGACGGTCAGGATGGATTTGGTGGATTTTTCGTATCTGGGCACAGCCGGCGTTTTTGTCCAGCTTGCACTCCTCTTCTTTGTCATGGGCCTGCTGACAAGAAATGAATTGGGACTTCGACTGCTGTTGTTGATCGGGTCGATGTTTTATATCACCTACTACTATCATGTGACGGATGTACCGCTATGGGACGCAATTTGGACCAGTTCTGTCATTGCAGCGTGCAACATATTCATGATCTGCGTCATCCTGCGAGAACGCTCGACAGTCGGGATGAAGGCCGAAATGATCGCTCTGTATCAGTCTTTTCCCACGCTCAACCCCGGTCAGTTCCGACGTGTGATGAAACAAGCGAAATGGGTCACCGCACTTGAAGAAACTGAAATTTGTACACAGGGCATACAGCCAGATTACCTTTACCTCCTAACTCACGGGTCAGCAAAACTGGTGCGCGATGATAGATCGGTTTTCATCGGTTCCGGGAATTTTGTAGGCGAGATCTCATTCCTGATAGATGGCCCGGCAACAGCCACTGTCGTTGCCCCCAAAGGAAGTGAATACGTTCAGTGGAAACGCAATGAGTTATGCGCCCTCATGGGAAAGTCTCTTAGGTTGTCCAATGCTTTGAGCGCCCTCTTTAACAAAGACGTTGCCCGCAAGCTGGCTGTCAGCTGGCCCCAAAATCCGCCTGATGCATAGTTTTACACGCCGGAAGCTCTAGTGAAGCGTAAACTCGCCAACCACGTTGCGCCATTCTCCCGGTCCAATCAGTTTACGATGTGAAAAGCGCACTGAATGCAGCGGCCCTTCGATTTCAGAACGCCAGAATTCGACAAATTCAAACAGGCGCGGATGGTCCGGCGCTGTATCATAGTCTTGCCAGACAAAGGTGTTCAGTACGTGGGTGTAATCGGGCATATGATAGAAGAACTCGGCTGTCGTCAGCCCATACCCCTTAAGCATCATTTCGGTTTCTGACGTGTTCATATCTCGACCTTTCTGCACCCCTCCCATCACCATCATGCCCAAAACAAATTACTTTTCAATAAAAACAGTATGTTATCACTCTGATGCAATTGCTGCCAAGGCAATCAAGACACAGGCATTGCACCCCATATCCGCCCTCTGATATAGACTGGGACACAAAATATAGATCCCACTCGATAAACGGACAAATCACTTGAGCGACACGCCGGAAACACCTGAAAACGAAGACGAAATGCCACCTGCGCGCCCTGTATACGATGGGCCGTCGGTTTCAATCGAGCATGAGATGAAGACATCTTATCTCGATTACGCCATGTCGGTGATTGTCAGCCGCGCTATCCCCGACCTTCGCGATGGACTGAAACCCGTGCACCGCCGCATTCTCTACGCGATGCACGAAACTAACAATACGCACGATAAATCCTACCGTAAGTCCGCGCGCGCGGTGGGCGAAGTCATGGGTAAATACCACCCGCACGGCGACTCTGCGATCTATGATGCGCTTGTGCGCATGGCCCAGGATTTTTCGATGTCCTTGCCACTGCTGGATGGCCAGGGCAACTTTGGGTCCATGGATGGCGATAACGCCGCTGCAATGCGCTATACAGAAGTGCGCATGGACAAGCCGGCGGCGTTTCTGCTGGCCGATATCGACAAAGATACCGTCGATTTTCAAGACAATTATGACGGCAAGGATCGCGAACCTACAGTCTTGCCCGCCCGTTTCCCCAATATGTTGGTCAATGGTGCAGGCGGGATCGCTGTTGGCATGGCAACCAATATACCGCCACACAACCTAGGTGAAGTCATCACCGCCACGTTGGCTTTAATCGACAATCCGGATCTGACCAGCGAAGACCTGATCGAATATGTACCCGGTCCCGACTTTCCCACCGGCGGCATGATGCTGGGCCGTACGGGAGCCCGCAAGGCCTATCTTGAGGGACGTGGATCGGTGATTATCCGCTCAAAAACCCGAGTAGAAGAGATTAGGAAAGATCGGTATGCCATTATTATTGATGAGATTCCTTATCAGGTGAACAAAGCCTCGATGATCGAAAAGATTGCCGAGCAGGTGCGCGACAAAAAGATCGAAGGTGTGAGCCACGTACAGGACGAATCCGACCGCAACGGCGTGCGTGTCGTCGTCGAACTTAAACGCGATGCCACTGCTGAGGTGGTCTTGAACCAACTGTTCCGTTTCACACCGATGCAAACCTATTTTGGCTGCAACATGCTGGCGCTCAATGGGGGGCGACCCGAACAGTTGACTCTGCGCCGTTTCCTCACCTGCTTTATCGATTTCCGCGAAGATGTGGTGGCCCGGCGGACCGCTTTTGAATTGCGCAGAGCCCGCGAACGCTCGCATATCCTGTGTGGTCTGGCTGTTGCCGTCACCAATATCGACGAGGTCGTTGCGACCATCCGCCAATCTGCAGACGCCGCCGAGGCCCGTCAAAAGTTAATGACGCGGCGGTGGCCGGCGCAGAATATCCTTGAATATATCGCGCTGATCGATGACCCGACGCACACGGCCAACGATGATGGCACCTATAACCTAAGCGAGACACAAGCCCGCGCAATTCTGGAACTGCGCCTGCAACGCCTGACCCAGATCGGCGTCAAGGAGGTCACAGACGAACTTCGTGCACTCGCCGGTAAGATCAGGGAATACCTGGAAATTCTTGGCTCCCGTGAGCGGATCATGGGCATCATCTCTGACGAATTGCGCGAAGTCCGCGATCTGTTTGCAGTGCCCCGGCGCACCGAAATCGTCGACTGGTCCGGCGATATGGAAGACGAAGACCTGATCGAACGCGAAGACATGGTTGTGACCGTAACCTCTGGCGGCTACATCAAACGCACACCTCTGATCGATTTTCGGGCACAACGCCGCGGTGGCAAAGGCCTGTCAGGCATGCAGACCAAAGAAGAAGATGTGGTCACCACCCTGTTTGTCGCCAACACCCATACTCAGCTTTTGTTCTTCACCACCGACGGGATGGTCTACAAACTCAAGACTTGGCGTTTGCCGCAGGGCGGGCGCACGTCCAAAGGCAAGGCTGTGGTGAACATCCTGCCGATTCCACCCGGCGTGTCCATTGCGGCGATCATGCCGGTTGATGTTCCGGAGGAAAACTGGGCCGATCTGCAGATTGTATTTGCCACATCAGCTGGCGGTGTGCGGCGCAACGCGCTCAGCGACTTCACCAATGTGAAATCAAACGGCAAGATCGCAATGAAGCTGCCTGAGAGTGTAGAAATGGTGAACGCACGGATCTGTTCGCAAGACGATGACGTGATGCTGGTCACCGATTCCGGCCGTGCTATCCGGTTCCGCACCACCGACGTTCGGGTCTTCAAAGGGCGCGACAGTACCGGTGTGCGCGGTATCCGCCTGACCGGCAAAGACCGGGTTGTGTCAATGTCTGTCATTCGCCATTTTGTGGCAACTGCGGACGAGCGGGTCGCCTATCTGAAGATGCGTCGGGCAATGGCGGGGCTGACAGATGACACCGAAACCGACGACGAAGAAGGCGTAGCTGATCCGAACTTCTCGACAGAACGTTATGCAGAAATGTCAGCTGCGGAAAATCTGATCCTGACGGTCTCCTCTGGCGGTTCGGGCAAGCTGTCCAGCAGCCATGACTATCCCTTGCGCGGACGTGGCGGCATGGGCGTGGCAGCAATGGATAAGGCCATGCGGGGCGGTGCCCTTGTGGCCTCTTTCCCGGTCGAGATGGACGATCAGATCATGCTCGCCACCTCCAAAGGCCAGTCTATCCGGGTGCCGGTCGACGGTATCTCGTTCCGCTCGCGCAGTGCAGGTGGGGTCAAGGTCTTTGACACTGGCAAAAACGAAGTTGTGGTCAGCGTTGCCTGGATTGCGGATCAGGGAGATGATGGCGAAGAGGAGGCCTGAGCCACTCTCCTCCCGTAATGAGGCGACAAATCAATTCACCTCCGCTGCATTGACGCACAGGCAGATCTTGGGTCCAATGACAACGCTTTCTGCCAAGTTGTGCGCTTTGGGCAAATCGTTCCGCTGCAACCCGAGGAGAATGAAATGTCGACGCATATGAACCGGATTGGGATAATTGGCGGCTCGGGTATGTTAGGACGGGCCATTTCGAGCGCCTTGTTGGATCAGCAGGTCGTTGGCGCAAACAATTTTTGGATATCCAATCGTTCCGGGCGACGTGAGGCGCACACACGTTTTGACGGTGTGACTTTCACGGATCGTAACTCCACGCTTGTTGACGCCTGCGATGTGATCCTTCTCTGCGTCCCCCCGGCAAACCTGCCAGACATCCAAATCGACGCGCGCGACTGTTTGGTCATTTCGGTCATGGCAGGTGTTACGCTTGATCAGATCAGGGAAGTCACCGGGGCCAGTCGGGTGATCCGCGCCATGAGCAGCCCGGCTGCGGAACTTGGCCTGGCGTTTTCGCCCTGGGTTGCAACTGCTGAGGTGATGCCCGTTGACCGCACATGTGTTGAATCCTTGTTTTCGGCATGCGGATCCACCGCCGAGGTGACAACAGAAGAACACGTTGAACACTTCACAGCCATGACAGGTCCCGTGCCGGGGTTCGTGGCATATTTTGCAGAATGTATGGTGAATTATGCGACATCACAGGGCATTCCGGGCCACGTCGCCGACGCTGCGGTACGTCAGCTTTTTCTTGCCGC
>RCNC010002841.1_pt1 | contig 11439 bp, 9 predicted proteins | sample 2041301 | NCBI WGS metagenome assembly RCNC01 (sample SAMN09708231, study PRJNA481090) | Marine sediment metagenome, whole genome shotgun sequencing project. | biome: marine sediment; feature: ocean; material: sediment; isolation source: Sewage treatment plant 13A marine sediment (STP13A) ... | reverse complement strand
CGATGATCACCGTTGCCTTCACCCTGCTGGGCCCCATGGATTCTGTGATTTCTAAAGCGGGACTCTGGATGGCTTCGGCCTGGCTTATCCTGGCCTTTATACCCATCCTGGGACGATCCCTCACCAGGTTTAAGCCAGGCAGGTATTTCATGAAGATCAACTATTTTGTACTGCTAGTAGTGGTATTCATGTGCCTGGATAAGCTCCTGCTCGAATTTCTGCACATCTAGCTTAGTGGGGGGGGAAATTCTTAAAAACTTTTTGTACGATCTTGTTAATGTCTTTCTCACTGCGAGTATTAGAGTCTTTTATATCGCTGGTCACCTTACCGGACCAAACCAGCTGTTTCCTCTTGGAGTCAATAATATCAAAGAAAAGTGATCCTTCCGAAAATTCACTGTAATCCATATAGGTTGTTGAAAAACCTGAGCCAAGGTCGTAGGTTTCACCCTGTCCATAGGATACATTGGTTTTTGTCTTGCCCTTCATCAGCATGTGCACATGAACAAAAATATCCGGATCGGCAGCCCAGCGAATACCAGATTCATTCATTTCTGCAGATATTGCATTAAATAATCTCCTTTTATTCAGCTGGTTGATTGGAATCGAGTCAGCTGAAGGTGTGAAATTATAGGTTTGGTAACTGTTAAAATCTATAGAGGAGTCATGATCCTGAACAACTTTCAGTCCGCTGCATGAGGCTAAGCCCATAGCCAGTATGGCAAAATATACAGGTAGTATTTTCATGGTTTGCATTTTTATATTCCTGTACTTCTATTCAATTATCATACCAGATTCTATGTTCTACACCTTTACATTCAGGTAAAAAAGGAATTTGGTATCATCTACAGGAATGATCACGTATTTGGGTTTTGCAATACTTGCCCTTATGATATCTATAACCCCCAGTCCAGACCCCCTGAAAGGGCCTTCTTCCCGTTCCTGAAGTATCAATCTTGACAGTTCTTTCAGATCATAGTCCTCGAGGGATAAAAAATGATCCATCTTTTCTTTCAGGGAGGGCACCTGTTCACATGTTACATAATTGGCCGCACTGATGGTAAAATGGTGATCATGTAAACCAATGGTAAAAAGGCCTTCCCGCTTGTCATTTATGATCAATCCATGGTGCATTACATTCTGAAGCATTTCAACAAGGATATGAAAAAGCGTCTTGTATGCAGAATACTTTGTTTTCTTCACCATCAGGTTCTTTTCAATCATGTTCAACAGGGGAAGGATGGTATGCTGCCTGAAATCTCCCTGGTAGGCCATAATGACACTGTTCTTCCGCAGTAACTGGTTCATCTGGATGGAATGGTCAATATGTAGTCCTTCCTTGCCGGTCTCCTGCGTTGGTCCATGTGAATCAATGATCATCTGAATATAAAAATACGCCATCAACTCATCGATCTGTTCAAATTCAGTTTGCAGCTTCCTTCCTGATTTTCTGGCCATTTCAATCATGCCCAGTCCGGCTCCTCCCTTGGCCGTAAATGCTTCTCCCCCGAGTACTTTCATATACATCTCCTTCAATTCTTCCTGGCTTTGCATATTGATGTTTTCAATCCTGTCCTGCAGATATCTGATCTTGGATTGCTCGACCAGGTTGCCTGATGCAATGTAAAACTTGTCGTTTGCATTGCGTGTCATAAAATAAGCCGTCTGTTCTTGCAGATAATGATCGGAGGTAAGTTCCTCGCCATACCTGATAACATTCTGAAAGCACTCAGCCATCAGGAAAGAAACTTTCTTTTTAAGAGACATCTGTTCCTTCCCCTTTTTGAAGTGAGATTCAGACAGATCAATTAGGCGAATGGTTATATCGTCCGCAAAATCTCCCCTGTAAAACAGGCTAAGATTATCGTCTTCTATAAGCCTGAAAAATTCATGAAAATCTGTCCAATCCATGAAGTGCAGATCTAAATGGCCTAATGGTTATAGACCAGGAATTAAAAATAATTGTTATTCCCGGGAATTCATAATGAATCAGGGATTTTTCAAATATTCTTCAGACTCAACCACTTCCCTGATCCGTTGCATGCCTGTGTATATATCTTTGAAACTGTTATAAATTGGTGCAATCCCCAGCCGGATATTATCAGGTGTCCGGAAATCCGGTATCACTGTATCCCTTTTCGCCGGCGGGTTGATCAATGCCCTTGTTATCGCTGCTGCTTCAGGATGCCTGAGAACAATATGGGATCCCCTGCTACCAGGCGCCCTTGGAGAACCCAGTGTAAAATTCAGGCTGGCCGGCCAATCATCAAACATCTCCAAAAGAAATGCAGATTGCCTGATGCTTTTTTCCCGCAGGCCAGTAATTCCAGCTTCAAGGTGCAGATCAAGGGCCGGCTCGATGGCTGACATTGACAGGACCGGTGGTGTGCCCACAAGGAACCGGCGGATGCCATCCGCCGGCTCATACTGCGTTCCGAACTGAAATGGGTCCTTTGATCCTAACCAGCCCCAGATGGGTTGCTGCAATTTTTCCTGAAGATCCTTACGCACATATAAAAACGCCGTAGATCCTGGTCCCCCGTTCAGGTACTTATACGTACAACCAATGGCCAGGTCTGCCTGGCAGGCCCGGAGATCCACGGGTACAGATCCTACCGAATGGCTTAGGTCCCATAATACCATCGCACCCTTGCTGTGAGCCAGAGATGTGATAGCGGACATATCCTGTACAAATGAACTCTTAAAATAAGTGTGGGTAAAGGTCAGCAAAGCAGTCTTGTCATCCAGGACAGCCGCTATCGAATCATGATCTATTCCAATGCCATCTTTTGACCGGATCAGATCCAGCTCATATCCTGGTCCCAGCTGATCAATGATCCCCTGCAGAACATAAAGATCAGACGGAAAATTCAATTCATCACTGATGATCCTGTGCCTGTCCTTCTGGTAATCCATGGCTGCCATAACCAGTTTATAGAGGTTTATAGAAGTGGCATCACAAACCAGCACTTCTCCCTGACCTGCACCGATCAGGCCGGCAATCTTATCCCCCAACCGGAATGGCAAATCCATCCAGGCTTCATTCCAACCACGTATCAGGCTTTTTCCCCATTGCCTGGAAATAACCTCATTTATACTACTTGCCGTTTGGGCTGGAAGGCGTCCCAGGGAATTTCCGTCGAGGTAAATAAGGCCGGGGTCAGGTGCAAAGAATTGCTCCCTGTATGAAGCCAGGGGATCCTCCCTGTCAAGTTGTTCTGCTTTCGATAAAAAATTCGAATCAGCAAACATTCATACCTGTTTATTTCTCCAACATTGAAAGATCATCCAATATAAAGATAAATCGGATATCCAGACATGCTAATATTGAATTGTTAATAGAAAGCCACACCTTGTTAATAATCCAGCTGTTAGCATGACCAAAAGGATATTGAAACCACATAATTTTGGCTCTGTATAAATTAACCCCTCGTAATGAAAACCTTATCTCTCACCATAATTTGTGTACTGTTTCTGACAAGCTTCAACCTTGGGGTCAATTCAAAACCCTTCAAACGGTCTTTTATTGAAGCCCAGTACCTCTTTCTGAATGAGGATTATGAGGCAGGCCTTAAAACTTATGACAAGTTACTGGAGATGGAACCCGGAAACCGGAATGTCCAATACCTGATCGGATTATGCTACCAGAATATCCCGGGGAAAAAGCAGGAATCCATACCTTACTTTGAAGCAGCCATACAGTCCATGACGAAAAAATACAAGGATGGTTCATACAGGGAAAAGGAAGCTCCTTATGAGGCGTTGTTTTACCTGGGCAGGGCGCATCACCTCAATTTTGACTTCATGGATGCCATCGACTATTATATCCATTATAAATTTGAGATGGATGGAGAAGACTTTGCAAACATTGAATACGTCGACAAACAGATTGAAGCATGTGAACTGGCCGAAGAAATGACCTCCCATCCACTACAGGTAAAATTTACCAAAATGGAGACAGGAGATAAATTCATTGACAATGCATTATTCGGTGTACGATCAGCCGACAACAGCACCATGGTTTGCATGGCAAAAACCGATGAAGAGAATACCATCATGATGGCCAGGAACATTGATGGTAGCTGGACCCGTCCATCAACCATACATACCCAGCTTGGGAACTACCCGGATTGCCAGATCAGTTCTCTCTCCCATGATGGATCTGCCTTGTTACTTACCCGCGCTGATCCCTTCAATTCCGATCTGTATATCAGTCATTTTGATGGCGAGCAGTGGTCGACCATGGAGGCATTGCCCAAATATATCAATACGGCGTATTATGAATCTTCAGCAAGCCTTTCCAGTGATGGGCAGAAACTATACTTCACAAGCAACAAGAAAGGCGGGTATGGAGCGCTCGATATATATGTATCTGAAATACAGGAAGATGGAAAATGGAGTAAGCCCAGTAATGCAGGACCGAAACTGAATACCATATATAATGAGAATACCCCCTTTGTAACAGATAACGGGGAATTACTCTACTTCAGTTCACAGGGACATACTACCATCGGGGGGTATGATGTTTTTCTGACCAGCCGACAGCCTGACGGCTCATGGGCCCTGCCCAAGAACCTTGGATATCCAATCAATACACCGGACGATGATTTGAACTATATCCCGGAATACGGTGGAAGGAATGCTTATTTTGCATCTGCAGCCCGCGGTGAAAATGGAGAATCCGGTATCTATACGATGGAATCTCTGGAACTGGGTGAGCCTGGATTCCTGGCAAGCACGAATAATTACACGGTCCTTAACCGTGAGGCAACTCCCCTGGAATCAGAATTGTCAGAAAAATCTGAAACAGAGATCCACGGGGTCAATACCGGGGAATTCCTGATTGTCAAGAACATCATGTTTGAATTTGACAATTTTTTGCTCGACGATGGAGCCATACAGGATGTTGACAGGCTCTGCATGATCATGGAACAGTTCCCTGAACTATCCGTGGAAGTGATAGGGCATGCCGATGCCATGGGAAAGGAAGATTACAACCTTGAACTCTCCAGGAAAAGGGCCAAAACAGTAGCTGGTTTTTTGACCGGGAAAGGGATAGCGCAAAACCGCTTCATAGCCAAAGGCGTTGGTGAACAGGAGAACATTGCCATCAATTATAACCCGGACGGAACCGATAACCCGGCGGGGCGGCAACTCAACAGGCACGTTGAAGTGAAATTAATGAATTATGAGGATGAGCGGATCACCGTGGAAGAGATATTCGTTCCCGAACACCTGAGACCAAAGATGGATCTTAATTATTCTGTACTCCTGAGTACAACCGCCCAAAGGGATTATAATATACCGAAAATCCTGAGTCAGGAACTGATCCATGAGATTCAAACAGACAGATCATTTATATACACCTCCGGGCGCTACAATAAAAAGGCTGATGCCCTGGATCTGGTGAATACAGCTGTTGACAAAGGATATCCAGGTGCCAAGCTCATAGAAAAGCGTGAACTTGACCGCATTATCCGGACACAAAGCAGCATGCAAGATCTATCGAACAATATCTACACCATACAGATCATCGCGATGTCAAGTCCCCTGGACATGGATTATTTCATCGCCATTCACGGGATCAAAAGGATTATCGGCAAAGATGGAATATACAGGTACGTGATCGGTGAATTTGAGACACCGGAAGAGGCGCTAACTGCTTTACCGGGTATAAAGATCATCGGCTACCCCGATGCGTTCGTTATGAACCTTGCCCGATACAAAGACCTGGTCGACGCTAAAGACTTGAGCAAACCATGATGCATCGATCCCGATTTTCCCAGGTGATTATTTTCTGATTGGGGATGAGAATTTCTCAAACCAGATCACCCACAGGATAAATACAATCCCATAGATTCCATAGTCATAGAGGTCGTGGTAGTCAACCAGGCCAACATAGGTTCCATGTTTCTGTATATGCATGAAAAGCAACACCAGCCGCAGGATATTGGCAACATTCAGTAAAAGCAGTCCGGATAAAATATAGATCCAGCTTGTCCAGCTATTCTCTCCCATGATGAATACGAGGGAAGCAAACAATAACATTGTGTTAAAACCCAGACAGCTTTTAAGCATGGAAAGAGATCCTTTATCCCCTATCAGTAGCTGTGAATCAACCATGGAATCAATATTAAACCAGGAGAGGATTTCCTGGGATGATTTGAAAAGGAAATTGACCCAGGGTGTAAATTCAAAACAACCAAGGAATAAATAGCCCAGGATCAGGTATACATAGCTCACTACAACAATGGAGGTGGATTTCCGCTTTATCAGGTCACTATTTATCCTCATCCGTGAAAGGAACTTCCAGAGAGCATCCCGATGATTCCTGAGCCATACAAACAACAGGGTTATATTCATAAGATGGGCTGCTGTTCTGGATATCCTGGTATTGGAATACAGGTCAGTGCCCAGTGCACTTAATTGCGCCTGTATGGCAATGGTTACTGGGGACATCATGAAATTCAGCAGCAGGATGATACCGCTGAACAATAGTTTCTTCTTAAAGTTGGTATGGCTTAGCCAGGCAATCAACAGCAGGAGGGCCATCCACTTTCTCATCAAAGTCCCGCTTCTTACCGTATCATTTCCGGTCCCATCAAACATCACCAGGTGATCCTGCACATGCACCCCGGAACCTGCCCAATGAAGATACTTGTTGGCAATCCCTTCCTGGAATAACAGGTAGGCATTTGTCACTTTGCCAAATAAGCTAATAAGGGGGTCAGCATCAAAAACGAGAAGACTGATCGCTATGTATAAAAAAACAAGCGAAAACACAATGATAAAAGGAATTATCAATGCCTTCCGCCTGATGATATCTCGAAAGTTCAGTGAAATCTAATTATCCGCATTCTTTTTCTTCCTGCGGGCTACAAAATAAGCAACACCGGCTGCACCAAGAATACTGAGCAGGCCACCATCCAGGGGCACTCCTACAGTTTCACTTCCTCCACCGTCAACAACGGCAAAGGCGTTAATCGATACAATTGCCAGCAACAGAATGATAAGTATAATTTTTGATCTCATGGCCACAAAATTTAAATTATCGGTTTTACCGTTTAACGTAAATCCAATGATTTTGTTTACAGATGTAAAGGTAATTCATAAAACATGTCCCCCCCAAGTTGTTAATCAATGAAGTAGGTGTGTTAATCAAAAAATATGGTGTAAATACCTATCTTGCGCATCAAAAGTTTAGCATTATGACACAAAAGGATATTCTGGACCTCTTTGCTGCCATCGATAAGTTTGACACAAAAGTCTTTGCAAGCTACCTGGATGAGAAGGCCAGGTTTAAGTTCGCCAACATTCCGGTTATCACTGGAAAGAATAATGTATTTGAATTTGTAGCCGGGTTTTTTCAATCGATAAAAGCCATCAGGCATAAAAACCTGGAAATTTATGAACTGGATGGGATCCGGTTTGTGATGGGAAATGTTACCTATACACGCCTGGATGGTTCCACACTCTCAGTGGATTTTTCAAATACCTTCAGGCTGAATGGAAATAAAATCAAGGATTACCTGATTTTTATTGATAATTCAGAACTGTATAAATAAAATAATCTCCCATGAGAGCAAAATTTTCCCTCTTACTGCTGGGTTCCCTAATCTCCTGCAGTATTACTGGAAGTGATGTGTCTGTGAATGAGTGGCTTGACTCTGGCCCTTTAAATGTACATGCCCCTGGGTTCATCAATGGACCAAATATCCAGTCCGAGGAATTCGGTCCCAGGTACATCTTATCAAATTTTTACCTGGATCTGTCTACCCTGCAACCAGCAGATGGGAAGCCATTCCCCTGGAATAACCAGGAAGTGCAGCACTGGATGATTAAAAGTATCCCGGAAGGAGAATTCCTGGAAATAAAACCCATCAGGAAAGCAGCGTATCAGATTGCATATTTTGCCTTTTACATTGAATCGGGAGGACTGAATAAATATAAAATGGAAGTTGAAAGTCCCCAGATGTTCGAAATATTTCTCCAGGGTAAAAAGCTATCATCAAGTTACGAGCTGGCCGGGAAGGACAGTTCAATTACAGGCAAGGCCAGCATGGAGCTGGACCGTGGAAAGTTCCTGGTAATTGTGAAGTCATTGTATGCCCAGGGTGATGAGAATAAATGGTGGATCAAAGCAAAAGTGGCCGAGAATCCCCTGCTGTCTACCTCACCTGAGGGTGGAATGAATATCCATCACCTCCTGGAGGGTACAAAGCTCGGTAGTGTTTCCATATCCGCTGACGGATCCCTGGCAATGGTCAATTACAGCAGGGTGGATAGAGAGTCAGGGAAAAACAGCAGCTGGACAGAGATCAAGGATGTTTCCAATGGCCGTATCAGGCAGAGTTTCAGGAAAGCCGACACAAGGGGATTTCACTGGATGCCGACGGGAAAAAAACTTTATTATATCAAACCGGGTGAGAAAGGATCATCGGTATGGATATATGACTTTGAGGAGGGAGAAGAGTATTCTGTATTGGAGAATATTGAGGAGCTTTCCGGAACAGAATGGTCCCCGGATGAGAAGTTTTTTATCTATACCATCGCTGAGAAAAAGAAGGCAGATCCCGGTTCCTCATTGCGGTATATGGACGAGCTGGGTAACCGCACATTCCCTGACAAATCCATTGGCAACCTTTATAAATATGATGTAGCAAGCAAAGTCAGTTCCCGCTTAACTTATGCGGAATTCAGTACCTGGCTTAACGATATCAGCCAGGATGGTAAAAAAATTGTTTTCAGCATAACAAGGCCTAATCCCACTTTGAGGCCTTTCAACAAGCAGGACGTATACCTGATGGATCTCAACACAGGAGAGGTGGATACCCTCTGGAAAGATTCCCCATGGAGCGGGACAGCCAGTTTCTCTCCTGACGGGACAAAATTGCTGGTTTCCGGGGGACCAGACCTATTTGGTGAGACGGGCAGGAATATCGGAGATAATCCCATTGCCAATAATTATGACACACAGGCCTATCTATATGACCTTACGACCGGTGAGGTGGATCCTATCACGAGGGACTTTAATCCATCGGTTTCCGGTGTCACCTGGCACCCGGGGGATGGCCGTATCTATATTACTACCATAGATGAGATCTACAGGAGATTATATGCCTATGATACAGGGTTGCGGCAATTCCGGCTGATCACTACCCAGCCCGAGGTGCTTGGATCCTTCAGCCTGGCGAATGAGAAACTCGTGGCGGTCCATACCGGGACCGGACTGGGTAGTCACAACAGGGCCTGGATCCTTGACCTGGAAAGCGGAGCCAGCAGCTTATTCGATGATGTTGAAGCCAGCACCTACGAGCATGTCCGGTTCGGGAACTCTGAGGAGTGGGATTTTGAAATGGAAAATGGTACCCTGGTAAGGGGGTTTTTCATCTATCCGAGGGATTTTGATCGGGCTAAAAAATATCCCCTGATAGTCCAGTATTATGGTGGGACCAGTCCCGTATCAAAAAGTTTTGGTGGTCGGTACCCGGTTGATATCTGGGCCGGTGAGGGATATGTAGTTTATGTGCCACAACCCAGCGGAGCTACAGGGTTCGGACAGGAGTTCTCCGCCCGGCACCAGAACAACTGGGGTAAAACTGTAGCTGGTGAGATCATTGAGGGAACCAAAAAATTCCTGGCAGCGCATGATTTTGTAGACCCGGAAAAGATTGGCTGTATTGGCGCCTCTTATGGCGGATTTATGACCATGCTCCTGCAATCCCAAACGGATATTTTCACCTGTGCCATCTCCCATGCGGGGATCAGCTCCATAAGTTCCTATTGGGGGGAAGGCTACTGGGGATATGGATATTCGGCCAATGCCAGCGGGGATTCATACCCCTGGAACAGGAAAGATATTTACATTGACCAAAGTGCCCTGTTCAATGCCGACAAGATCAATACCCCTTTACTGCTGCTGCATGGATCCGAAGATACCAATGTCCCACTAGGAGAATCACTGCAGCTTTGGGTGGGACTGAAAATTCTGGGGAGACCGGTCGAAATGGTACAGGTGGAAGGGGAAGACCACCATATACTGACTTACTCCAAACGGATTGAATGGCATAATACCATCATGTCATGGTTTGATAAGTGGTTGAAGGAGGAGACGGGGGACTGGAAACAACTATTTCCCCGGAGCAAGCTTTGATCCCTTGAAGGTCTGTTGGTATTTGCACGGCCATGCTATTGACTTGGGGATGATTATTTACTACTTTTATAGCAAACCAGACCATCATGAAAAAAATATTATACTCCGCATTATTTGTTGTATCAGCCTTATTTTTAGGTACATCAATAAGCCATGCGCAATGTGAGCCTGATACGGTCACCTGCAAGGACACCCTGCAGCCCGGCGAATTTTGTCCCAAATCACTCCCTGATGGTTACGTAGGCCAGCCCTACAGTGAGGTAATTACCATCATTGTCCCAAGCCATTATAATTACCTTGGCAGTGAGGTAACAGTATTAAACATAGTTGTACAGGATGTCAAGAACATGCCACCAGGGATCACCTATGAAGCCAGTGCCGATACGCTTTTACCAGATTCTGCCTATTGTGTATTATTGAGTGGAACGCCGGAAGCTGCCGGAGAATATAACCTTGGCATAACAGTGTCAGCTTTAGTGGATATTCCAAACTTTGGTCAGATACGGATAGATAGCACTACCGATGATACCTCCGTGAGTATGGTCATCCAAGCCGGATCGGGACTCGATGACCCATTCTATGACGAACAGATGGTAATTTGCGGACCGAATCCTTTCAATAATACCACCACGATCCGGCTGAAATCCCAGGGCATTGACGATACTGAACTGCTTGTTTATAATTTACTGGGGGGCATCGTGTACCGGGAACAAATGAGGACATCACCCGGGATTAACCACTTTCGCTTTGACGGACAGGACCTCAGTCACGGCACCTATATCTATCATATCACAACAAAGGGGGAAATATACACCAACCGCTTGTTGAAACTGAAGAATTGACCATTTAAAATTTAAAAGTTAGCTGAAAGGTAATATTCCTTGGTGGCCTGATATCTCCCGGCCTGCCCATGTATTCCTTATTGCACATATTCCGCAGTATCAGTCCCACATTCAAAAAACCGGTAACATCATACAATACCCTGGCATTCATAATGGTAGAGCCATTATTATTATCAGCCCAGTAATCCGGGAATCCGGGAAGGATCAGTTCTCCTATTAATGGACTTAAAAATACCTCATCAATATTCTCCATGCGGCTGTTGTAGATGATGGTATAACCCAGGGTAAATCTGCCTGGAGAAATTTCGATATCCCCTTTCACGGAATGTTTGAAGCGGTATTTGAGGTATTGGTTCTCTGTTGTATCCCCTGCCTCTCCAACATTCAAATCGATTGGATTGATATAGGTATAGCCGGCCATAATGGTTAGGGGAACTTTATAAA
>RCNC010003771.1_pt1 | contig 11442 bp, 10 predicted proteins | sample 2041301 | NCBI WGS metagenome assembly RCNC01 (sample SAMN09708231, study PRJNA481090) | Marine sediment metagenome, whole genome shotgun sequencing project. | biome: marine sediment; feature: ocean; material: sediment; isolation source: Sewage treatment plant 13A marine sediment (STP13A) ... | reverse complement strand
ACTCCTCCAGCATTTCACTGGCGATTTTCGCGTGGGTGGCAGGATCCCGCATTCGTTCGAGCGAGGCCTCGAAACCGCCTTCCTGTACCCAGGGAGGAATCGTTGCATTCAGCCCGGTGGAGCCCGCCGGGTACATATAAACGTCGGCGGTGACATGCAGCCCCTCGGCCCTTGCTGTTTCTACCATTGCAACCGCCTTGTCGAACAACGGCCAATTGGATTTTCCCGAAGATTTCAGGTGGTAAATCTCTGCGCGGATGTTTGCCTCACGCGCGATGGTGAGGAGTTCTTCGACCGCTTCGATCATGTTCGCGCCTTCGTCGCGCATATGTGAAATGTACATGCCGTCGTATTCAGCTGCGACTTCGGACAGAGAGACCAATTCGTCCGTTTTGGCAAACAGTCCTGGCGGATACATCAGGGACGACGCCACGCCTAAAGCGCCGTCTTCCATGGCCTCGCGTACAAGGTCGCGCATTTGATCGAGTTCGTCCGGCGTCGGTTCGCGATCCTCATGTCCAATTACATGCGTGCGCGGCGTTGCCGAGCCAATGAACGAAGCAATGTTAGGGGAAACACCCCGTCGTTCGAGAAACTCCAGATACTCGGCTAGCGTTGTCCACTCGATGTCGTAGCGTATATCGGATTGCTGGCCGATCATTTCCGCTTTCATCGCATCGTTGAGCGGCCCCATCGACCAGCCTTCACCCATTACTTCCAGCGTGACGCCCTGGCGGATGTCGCTTTGCGATCGTCCGTCTTCGATCAATGACACGGTGGCCCAGCTCAGCATGTTGATGAAGCCCGGCGCTACGGCCAGGCCGGTAGCGTCGATGGTCAGAGCGGCCCCCGCATCGATCTCTCCGATGGCAGCAATACGATCACCTTTGATCGCGATATCGGCCATGACGGGCTCGCCGCCATCGCCGGAATAAACGCTGCCGTTAATGATCAGCAGGTCATAGGCCGGGGCCGGGTCTTCCGGTGTTGAGCAGGCCACCATGAAAATGCACAGGCATAAGACGAGGGCTGAAACGATTCGCATACTTGTTTTATTCCTTTTTGTTTTGTTTTTCTCGTTCTATCCACTTGCGCAGTTCGACGTTGGCATGTTCATAGCCGGTCCGTCATGCCGAATCGCCTGACGGGTGGCGTGAGAAGGATGTCCGCCCTGCGGCCCTGTTCGCGCACCCGCTCGAATGTACCGAGTAAACCCGACTTCAGCATGATGGTGGACAGGGAGGGAACGCGTTGGCGCCTGGTGAATGGCAGGTAACGCCCGCGAAACACGGCCCAGGGCGAAGGTATGGATGTATAGTCGACCTCGACCTTTTCCGCCGAAGAAAGATCGACGGCAACGATCCTGCTGACCGGTTTCTGGCGCATGATGTCCACCGGCAGGTTGTTGACCACGGCGCCATCGATGGTCAGGCGATGGTTAACCACCGCGGGGGGGATAATGCCGGGCAGTGCGGCAGTGGCGCGCAGAGCATCCGGCAGGTAACCGCTCTCGTGGATATTGGTTGACCCGTCGTCGAGGTTGCAGGACACGCAATAGAACGGAACAGGCAGGTCTTCGATCTGGTAATCGAGGTGTTCCCGCAGCATGTTTTCCATTCGACGGCCGCGGACCAGCGACATCATCGGAATGGTGAAGTCACTGAAAGGCTTGCCTTTTACAAACGAATCTCTGACAAGCGCCATGGCTTTATCATTCGCTACCGGAGTGGCTATGGCTGCGGCCATGATGGCGCCGATACTGGTCCCGCCGACCCAGTCGATGGGCAGACCCAATTCCAGCATCGCCTTGTGCACACCAAGGTGTGCGAAGCCTCTCGCCGCGCCGCCGGCCAGCACCAGGCCCAGCGCTTTGCCCGAAATAATGCGTGTAACACGGCTCAGGTCATCCGGCTGGTCTTCACGCACGTGGACATGAAAGTCGACATCGCGCTTTGCCAGCCAGTTGGCAGTGCCCTTGATGGGCTTATCCGATGACGGCTGTAAAAGCACCAGCAGTTGCCGCGCGATGGCGGAACCATAGGTCTCCAGCAGTTCCGCCTCCCACTTGCTGGGCTGGGGGTCATGCGATGAATCGCCCACCAGCAGTACCATGTCGGAGTGCCGCAGGGCGAAATGTGTCCAGTCCAAGTTACCGGCCATGCAGTGGTAAACGACAAACTGGTATTCGTTTTCCTGGTCCTGGATCCAGTTCCTCAGTGATTCGGGCACCGCATCACCCGCTTGCAGAGACTCTACCGGTGCACCCTTCCTGCCCAGATCGGCAGCGGCAAGGCTGAGCGTGGGGCCCTGGTTTTCCAGTTCAAGGGTGAGCTCCCGGCAGAAATTCTCCAGCCTGGGGGAGACGTCCAGCGGAAGAATGGTAATCGCGTTAATGTTTCTGGACGGTGACTTGGCGCCAAGGCTGCTGCTCTGCAACAGGTTCGCGACGTTGCTGGCGAGTCGCATCACCAGCGCGGGGTGGCTGTGTGACAGCCGCTCGAAAGCCTTGCGATCAAGACGGATCAGCAGGCTGTCGCGGATCGCCTGGATGCCAACGGCACGGGGTGCGCCGGTCAGCAGGCTGAGTTCTCCGACGCTGTCGCCGGGAACAATTTCGTTGAGGAAGCGGCCCCGATCATACCCATCCGCGCCCCGCGCCCAGGCCTGCAGGCGGCCACGCACCAGCATATAGAGTGCGTCGCCCGGGTCACCCTGCTGCATCAGCCATTCCCCACCGGCCAGCTCCCTGACGGTCAGTTCGTCGAGCAATGCATCGCCGGTCTGGACTTCGGCTTCGAAATAGGTCTTGAGTGTTTCCAGCATTCGCCTGCTCAGGCCGGCAGACTTAATGTCACTGAACTTCATTGACGGCTCCTCCCAGTGATCGCTGGGCTTCCAGAATGACACCAATAGACTGGATAAAGCCGGCAAAACGTTCTTCGTCTTCACCGTCGAATGGCTGTCCGTCTTTCCGGTTCAGCAATTGTGCTACGGCGAACACATCACCCTCCATGTTCTTGACCGGAAGGCTCAGAATTGAACGGGTCGTATAACCGGTTCTCTTATCCACTTCGCGGTTAAAGCGTTCGTCGGAATAGGCGTCATCAATGCGGATGGCTTCCCCGCCCTGGGCCACGGCGCCGGCGATGCCTTTGCCGACCGGGATTCGGATCTCGCCGATCTCGTCCAGGTTTTCGGCAACCTTCAGAACGAGTTCATCCCCTTCCAGCAGAAACAGGGAAGAGCGCTCGGCGTTCAGCAACAGGGCAAGTTTGCGGTTGAAAGCGAACAGGCCGCGGTCCAGCATGCTCCTGAACGCAACATTGTTGGCCAGTGCGGTGACTTCGAGAAACCGTTCGGATTCCTCCGTGATGTCATGCAGTAACTCGCTGAACTGAGCTTCATCGAGTTTTTCGACGATGTCATCCAGTGGCTGTTTATTCCGGTTCGCGGCCAGCATTTCCATCATGTGGCGGTTGTTGGCGATGACCGCATCGGTAAAGGTGGACAGTTGGCCGTCTTCCAGGTGAACGATACGGTCGGCGATATCAAGAATACGGTTGTCATGGGTTACCAGCAGAATCGTGGTGCCGTGCTCCTTCGCCAGCACTTTCATCCGTTCCACCACTTCGCGGCCCGATTCTTTGTCGAGTGAGGCCGTAGGCTCGTCTGCCAGTAACATCGCCGGCTCTGAGACCAGCGCCCGCGCGATGGCTACCCGCTGGCGCTGTCCGCCGGACAGTTGTTCCGGCTTGTGATGGATGCGTTCACCCAGGCCGACCGCGTTGAGCATCTGCATGGCCCGCTCCCGGTGTTCCGAGCGTGGAAATTTGCCGCTGGCGCGGATACCGAGTTCCACGTTTTGAAGGGAGGACAAGGCGGCCAGCAGGTTATGTTGCTGAAAGATAAACCCGATCTGGCCGCGAACTTTTTCCAGCGTCGATTGCTTGGCGTTGAGCAATTCTTCACCGAGAATAACTACGCTGCCTTCCTGTGCAGAGCGCAACGCGCCGACCAGCGTGAGCATGGTGGTTTTGCCGGAGCCGGAAGGGCCCGTGACGATGACAATTTCGCCCTTGCGGATCTTGACCGACACATCGAACAGAATCTGCTTCTTCAGGTCACCCTTGCCATAGGAATGGTTCAGGCCCTGGACTTTGATGGGTGCAGCGTCTTTCATCAGAACACGTCTGCCGGGTCCAGGCGGCGGACTTTGCGCACCGCCATCAGCGCTGAAATTGCGCACATCGCCAGCGTCATCAGGAAAACGGTGATGGCCCGTTCCTGGGTTAGATACAAGGGCAGGTTGGTCGCCGCTGCGGCCTTGCCGTAAAGCCAGTAAACGACCGCCAGGCCGGGCAGGTAGCCCAGTATGGCGAGGATCACGGCCTGCTGGAGCACAATCCCTGAGACGAAACGGTTTTTGTAACCAATGGCCCGCAGCGTTGCATACTCATTGAGGTGCTCGGAAACATCGGCGAACAGGATCTGGTACACGATGATGGCGCCAACCACGAACCCCATGATGGCGCCGAAAGCGAAGATGTAGCCAATCGGCGTGGCCGCATTCCAGTAGTCTTTTTCACGTTGCACGAACTGCTGCCGGGTCAGCACCAGCACATCATCCGGAAGGTACTCAGCCATGGCGTCACGTACGAGATTCGCATCACTGCCTTCACGCAGCCGGATCAGGCCAAGCTGGATTTCGCTGCGTGGCTTGCTTGGGAACAAGCGCAGGAAATTATCGTCGCTGGTAATCACCGTGCCATCGATGCCAAAGGAAGTACCCATTTCGAACGTGTCGACCACCTCGATTTCGCGATCATTAATTTCCGTTATCAGTGGTTCACCCGCTTCCAGAGCCTCCGCAACCGGCCCGAATTCAGGGCGTGAAGCCCGGTCGAACAGAACCACATCCTGCTGGCGCAATAATTTCCGGGATTCATCAAAACCATCGATAGCAAGTAGCGCCGTGTCCGGGTGGAAGCCGATGGTGTTGATACTGCGCCGGGCGTTGTTCCATGGGTTTTTCCACACGGAGGGAAATATATAAACCGGCGTTACGTCTTCGACCTCATCAAAGCCCATGGTTTGATAAATGCGGCGTATTGAAAAAGACTGTGGGCGGACAATGAACACACTATCCGGACTGAACAGCGCTATGTCGTAATCGAAACGCTCGTGGAATCGCACCGCGCTCTCGAACAGCGCCGAGCGAAACCCCAACTGCATCATGATCAGCAGCACCGCGAACGAGATGCCGGACAAAGCAACCAGCAAGCGCAGGGGTTTGTGTTTTAGTTGCAGCCAGCCCAGAGGCATCAGGGTTGAATCACCACGTCGACCTGCAGATTGGTGAGCCCTTGTGCCGGTACGGAATCATCCAGCGCAATGGCCACCTCGATAATGCGCGCGTCTTTGCGGGCGGCGGGGTCGGTGCCGATTTCATCCTGTTTTTCAACTTTCTGCCGGATGCTTTCCACGGTGCCGGTCAGTTCACTTTTCAATGCCGGGCTGTTGATGGTGGCGCGCTGTCCGGTTTTGACCAGCCGGATGTCGGTCTCATAGACTTCTGCGATGGCGTACATGCGGCTGACCTGTGCCAGCTCCAGGATACCTTCTTCGCTGATCAGTTCGCCCGGACGGGTCTTGATGTCGATCACACGCCCGTCTACCGGGGCGCGCACGTACGATCTTTTTACGGCCGCCGCGACCCGGCTGGCATGGGCGCGGGCCACTTCGATGCCGGTTTCTGACAAACGAACTGAGGTTGAGGCCGAGGCGCAGGAGGCTTTCATTGCTTCAGCCTCGCCCCTGGCGCTGTCGGCTTCCTCTTCACCGGCTACGCCCTGGGCTTGCAGACGGGTTCTGCGCTCCGCTTCACGCGCGGCCACATCGGCCCTGACGCAGGCCTCCCTGGCTTTGCTGCGCGCTGTTTCTACGCCGCGTTCAGCATATGCAACGTTTGCCTGGGCTTCTAGCAGGGCGGCCTCCATGACGGCTGCTGTATCGGTGACAGCCAGTAAATCGCCCTTGTTTACGTCATCACCTTCTTCCACGTGCAATTCCACCACCAGGCCGCCGAGTATGGCTTCCGGTGTGGACGATGCAGACACGTGGATAACGCCTTGAGCAGGCTCCAGCCTGCCCAATGCAGATACGGCTTGATGGGTCTGCGCTGCTGCTGTTCCGCTAAGCAACAACACAGCAAAACAGACTGACGTTCTGTCAAACATGCAACGACTCCCTCAATAGTCTCTGGCAGGTTGGGAAACTTATTTTGATTGTTTTCCCGCTTTTGTTTCAGAATAGCAGGGATGGATAACTCCGGACAAACAATGAATCGACAACTTAACGTTGCACCCATGATGGACTGGACGGACCGGCACTGTCGTTATTTTCACCGACTGCTGTCCCCATCGGCTCTTTTGTACACCGAGATGGTGACCACCGGTGCCGTGCTTTACGGTGACCGCGAACGGTTGATTGGCTTTAACCCGGAAGAGCACCCCCTGGCATTGCAACTGGGAGGAAGTGACCCGGCTGATCTGGCAGAAAGCGCGCGGATCGCACAGCAGTATGGTTACGACGAAGTAAACCTGAACGTGGGCTGTCCTTCGGACCGCGTGCAGAAAGGCCGATTCGGCGCTTGCCTGATGCTGGAACCCGCGTTGGTCAGGGATTGCCTGTCCGCCATGCGTGAGGCAGTTGATATTCCAGTCACGATCAAAACCAGGCTGGGCATTGATGATTGTTACAGCTATGACTATTTCAGCGATTTCGTCGGCCAGTTGGCGCAATCAGGCTGTGAAATTTTCATAGTGCACGCTCGCAAGGCCTGGCTTTCCGGGCTCAGCCCGAAAGAGAACCGTGATGTCCCGGAGTTACGTTATGACTGGGCGGCCCGCCTTAAACAGGAACAACCTGAGTTAACCATCGTACTCAACGGTGGCATCAAAACTGCAGACGAGGCGATGCTCCAACTGGAACAATTCGATGGCGTGATGCTGGGCCGTGCGGCCTACCATACACCCTGGGTGCTGGCGGAATTGCAGGCTGGCTTGTTCGACCAGGGCGGGGTGGGTACACGCGAACAGGCGATTGAAGAAATGTCCCGGTACATTACTATACAGTCTGCCAAGGGCGTTCCGGTCAAGAATATCAGCCGTCATGTGCTGGGGCTGTTCCAGGGGCTTCCCGGAGCGAAGCGCTGGCGGCGTTACATCAGTGAAAACGCTCATCTCGATCCAGCCAACGACCGGCTGCTGTTACAGGCGCTTGAACATATGCGCATGAATCTGTGCACCACGCTGAGCGGCGATTCAGCCTTGGTTCAGGGTAATGCCATAGAATGAGTCAGGCTTAATGAATATGACATCTTTAAGAGACGCTTTATGAACAAACGGCTCATCAGCTTTACCCTCGCGCTTGCCATGGCTTTGGCCGTGCCCGCGTCAGCGTGGGCCCAAACCCTGAACGAAGCGGCCAACCAGGCAGCCCGGCAGAACGACGCCAAAGTGCTGTCAGCAAAGACCGTTAAGGAAGGGGACAGGCAGGTGCACGTCATTAAGCTTTTAACCAGGGATGGTGTGGTCAAGACCGTACGGATTCAGGTTAAAAAACGCTGAGTGCCCGGGAGGCAATGCCATGAGAGTTCTGCTGATTGAAGACGACCTGCGTCTGCAGGAGACCCTGAGCACGCACCTGCGGGCAGAGGGATATGCCGTGGATGTCTCCACCGATGGCATTGAAGGCCTGTATCTTGGGGAGGAATTCCCCGTCGACCTGGCCATCATCGATCTTGGCTTGCCGGAGCTGCCTGGTCTGGAAGTGATCCGCAAGCTGCGAAGTCGTGGGCGTGATTTCCCGATCCTGGTTTTAACGGCACGTTCTGAATGGCAGGACAAGGTGGCAGGGCTGGAGGCTGGGGCCGACGATTACGTCACCAAGCCATTTCATATCGAAGAACTGACAGCCCGGATCAATGCCCTGATGCGCCGTGCAGGAGGGCATGCAAAGCCGCTCGTCAACTTTGGCCCGTTTACGATCGACCTGACTGGCCAGCGCGTTTTTCGTGACGGCGAGGAAATCGAGTTGACGACCTACGAATACAAGGTGCTCAACTACCTGGTGATGCACCCTGACGAGGTGGTGACCAAAACAGATCTGTCCGAACACATTTACGAAGAAGACGCTGACCGCGACAGCAACGTGATCGAGGTGTTTATCGGCCGCTTGCGCAGAAAACTGGACCCCGGTGGCGAACTCAACATGATCGAGACACTCCGCGGCAGGGGTTACCGGCTTGCGCTCGTTCTCGCTGCGTAGCCGCCTGGTACTGGTTTCCGCCCTGGTGCTGGTCATCGCACTCGGGCTGGTGGGGCTCGCCCTGAATGCTGCCAATTATCGAGGCGCCGTTTCATCCCTGCAGGTGCGCATGGAGTCTTACGTATACCTGGTATTGGCAGCGATGGAGGTCGATGCTGCCGGTCGCCTGCAAGTGGACGAGGAGTTCAGCGATCCCCGCCTGGTGCAACCCGGTTCCGGTTTCTACATTTACATAGATGGAGAGCCTATAGATGGGGAACTGAGCCGCTGGCGCTCCCCTTCGTCGCTGGGGCTGCAGTGGCCTGATCAGGCCGCGCAGAGTCCCGGCCAGATGACCTTCACCGAACCTGAGGGAGGCGAGCCCGGTTTTGCTCTGCACTACGGTGTGGGCTGGCAGGTCCCGGACGGGCACATTGTCCCATTCACCGTTTCGGTAATGGTCAATAAGGAAGAAATCCTCCAACAGACCAGCGCATTCCGGCTCGGCCTGTGGCGCTCACTCGGAGTTGCTGCTGGCATCCTGGTACTGTCCCAGGTGCTGATCTTCTTCTTTGGTTTCCGCCCGCTGCGTAAAGTCGCCAGCGATGTGGCACGGGTTGAGTCCGGCCAGGCCGAACGCCTGCAGGGTGATTACCCGCGGGAACTGGAACCGCTGGCCCGCAACGTAAACCGCCTGCTGGAAACCGAAAAGTCCAACCAGGACCGTATCCGCAATGCACTGGATTCGCTGGCCCATAGTCTGAAAACACCACTGGCAGTGATCCAGGCCGGCCTTCCGCTGCACGGCGGCGAAGCCGAGGGTTCCATGCAAAATGCGGTAGATGAAATGAGCCGGCTAATCGCAACCCGGCTGGAACGCGCCGGCACTTCCGCCCGGCGCACACTGGCCCAGCCTGTGCCGGTTCGCGAGCAACTGCAGCGGATCCTCGACGCACTGCAAAAAGTCTATTCTCACAAAATGATTCAGACCACCGTCACAATGGACGAAAACCTGGTCTTTTACGGTGAGAAACGGGATCTGCTAGAACTTATGGGTAATCTGTTGGACAACGCTTTTAAGTACGGAAAGAGCCAGGTATACATTTCCGGTGAGCCAGTAGATACGGATGCGTCCAGGCCTGGCCTAAGCTTATGCATCAAAGACGATGGTGCAGGCATCGATGAATCCAAATGGGACAAGCTGCTACAGCGCGGCTCACGCGGTGATGAACAAGTTGAAGGCCACGGCTTGGGCCTGGCAATCGTCCTTGAGTTGGTCACTGCCTATGGCGGGAAGATTTCCATCGAACACAGCGAATGGGGTGGTGCTGCGATCAACATACGTATACCTTCCAGTTAAACCACATCATGAGGGAGAAACCCGGGGATGGGTGAGCTGTAAGCCGGACGCGCTCGAGACGTCCCTGTTCGCTCGGAACGCGCTCCCGGCGCGTTACGGTCCGGCTTACAGCTCACCCATCCCCAAGTTTCTCCTTCAAACGCCGGTTAGTGAAAATATAAAGGAGTAGAACAATCAGCAGGCCTGGCATTAGTGAATTGCTGGACATCATGGCGCGATTGCGTGATCCGGAAAATGGTTGCCCCTGGGATCTTGAGCAGGACTTTTCGACTATTGCCCCGTATACCATCGAGGAAGCATACGAAGTGGCCGATGCGATCCAGCATGGCAGCATGGATGAGCTTAAAGATGAGCTTGGTGATCTTCTGTTCCAGGTCGTGTTCCATGCACGCATGGCGGAGGAGCAGCAGGCATTCGCCTTCGATGACGTAGTGGAAGCTGTTTGCGACAAGATGATTCGCCGGCATCCTCACGTTTTTGCGCAGGAGGAGGGCGGTGAGGCCGGGATTGGGGACGCGGCAGCGCAGACCGAGGCCTGGGAGGAAACCAAGGCCCGCGAGCGTGAGTTGAAGGGGGCGAAGAGCCTGTTGGATGATGTTCCGCGCGGCATGGCTGAATTGCAGCGCTCGGTGAAGCTCCAGAAGCGGGCTGCCCGTGTGGGGTTTGACTGGGGTTCGCCGGAGCCGGTGCTGGAGAAGTTCACCGAGGAGGCCCTGGAAATGCGTGAGGCCATGCAATCGGGCAATCTCGAGGAGATGGAAGACGAGTTGGGTGATTTGCTGTTCGTTGTAACCAACCTGGCCCGGCAGCTTAAGCTTGATCCGGCCAAGGCACTGCGCAGAGCCAATGCGAAGTTTGAACTGCGTTTTCGCGCCGTGGAGGATGCGGCCGGTGACCACGACACGCTGGAGGCCATGAGCCTGGAGCAGATGGAGGACTTGTGGCAGCAGGTCAAATTGCATCACAGGAAAGAGGGCATTGAATGAATGACTGGCTGATTCAACAGGGAATTGCCACACCACAAATGGGTGTGGTGTTGGGCATGGCCATCGGCCTTTTTATTGTGTTGCTGGTGGCCTGGCGGTTTTCGCGCCGTAACGCGGTGCTGCAAACCCGGATTTCCGACCGCGGGCAGCACTACCAGGAGCAGATCGAGAAACTGGAGCAGGCAGAGTCCCGCCTGGCCGAAAATTTCGAGCGCCTGGCGGGACGCATTTTCGAAGACCGTTCGGCCGGCAACTCGACACCTTGCTAAAACCGCTGGGTGAGAAGCTCAACGAATTCCGCAACACGGTCGAATACGCGCACAAGCAGGAAACCGCACAGCACGAGGTAATGAAAGAGAAAATCGGCGACCTGGAAAAACTCAACGACCGTCTGCACAAGGATGCGACCAACCTGTCGCGCGCGTTGACCTCCAACGTCAAAGCCCAGGGCAACTGGGGTGAGCAGCAACTGGAGCGCCTGCTGGAGATCTCGGGCCTGCACAAGGGCAGGGAGTACTCCACCCAATATTCGGTCACCACCGAGAGCGGGCAGCGGGTTCAGCCTGACCTGGTCCTGCATCTGCCGGAAGACAAGGCCATCGTGCTGGACTCGAAAGTCTCGCTGGTGGCCTGGACCCGCTACCAGGCTTGTGAAGATGATGACGCTGGGCGCGCAGTTGCATTGAAGGAGCATATTGAGTCGATCAGACAGCACATCCGGGGGCTGGCCGAGAAGCGCTATGCTGAAGTGCCGGAACTGAACGCACTGGATTTCGTCTTGATGTTCGT
>RCNC010002840.1_pt1 | contig 11444 bp, 6 predicted proteins | sample 2041301 | NCBI WGS metagenome assembly RCNC01 (sample SAMN09708231, study PRJNA481090) | Marine sediment metagenome, whole genome shotgun sequencing project. | biome: marine sediment; feature: ocean; material: sediment; isolation source: Sewage treatment plant 13A marine sediment (STP13A) ... | reverse complement strand
TCTGATTATTCAGATGAGTCCCACTTCACTCCCGATTGGGATGTGACAAACTTTAACAAATGTCTGATGACCTCTGATGGACTCATGGGTTGGGAAGTGGACTGGGCTACGCCCCATACGCTCCATTTCCGATGGGCTCCGCTTTACAGCAATGTAAGGGCCTGCAATATCTTTTTTGAAAAGACAGCAGGTGTGGATTTCGGGAACTTTCAGGATGATGTCGATAGAATGATCGGGGAGGTCTATTTCCTTCGTGCCTATACCTATCATTATCTGGCGGCTCTGTACGGGGGCGTGCCAATTATTGATAAGACATATGGACTGAGTGATGAGTTTGAGATAGCCAGGAATACTTACGAGGAGATTGTTAATTTCATCGTGGCAGACCTTGATGCGGCTGCAGGTATGCTTCATGATGCTGCCGTATTGGATCCTGGAATGCTTAGTGGTGATAATGCAGGAAGAGCTACGGAAGGAGCTGCTTTACACCTGAAGGCAAGAACCTTGCTTTATGCGGCAAGTGATCTGCATCATATGCAGTCGAACTACGCACCCGGATTCAGCAACCCGGAGCTGCTTGGCTACACTGGTGGCAGCCAGGCTGCAAGATGGCAGCTTGCCAAGGATGCAGCCGAAGAGGTGATGGCTCTGGGATATAGTTTAGTTGCACCCAATCCTGCTCCGACTGATGACATCGCCCAAACCTTTATCGACTACTTTATCTCTTACGGCTACGAAAGTGAGGACATCCTTTTGCAGTATTTTACTCCAAAAACTGATGAGAACTGGGACGGTTATAACCCGGCGCTCTACTGCGGACCCAACGGCTACCACAACTGGGGTAATAATGTTCCCCTGGGTGAACTGGTGGATGAATATGAGTTTACGGATGGCACCAGTTTTGACTGGAACAATCCGGCTCATGCTGCCGCACCATATACCGACAGAGATGCCAGATTATATGCCACCATCCTTTATGAAGGTGCCCCCTGGAGGGTCCGTCCTGATGATGGGCTAGTCTACGATCCCTGGAGTAGGATCCAGGTGGGACATGTATATAACCTGGCTGGCGAAGTGATTGTTCCGGGATTGGATACCCGAAGTGGTGCCATCGAGGACTGGAACGGAGGGAAATCCGGTTATTATGTGAAGAAGTTTGTGGATCCATCCATTGATCCGCAGTACGTAAAACAGGATGTACCATTTCGTCATTTTCGTTATGCCGAGACGCTGTTGAACTATGCGGAAGCGTGCATAGAGCTGGGTGGCCAGGATGCTGATGCGCTTGATGCCATCAACCAGATCCGAACACGTGCCGGGCAACCTGATATTACTGCCGCAGGAGATGCACTACGCCAGGCCTATCGTCATGAACGCCGGGTCGAAATGGCTTACGAGGACCAGCGGTTCTGGGATGTAAGGCGCTGGATTATTGGGCCGGATGCCTACCATCAAACCCATCGGGTAGATGTACGCTATGAAACCGATCAGGCGGCCACCAACTACAGGCAGGCGGATGGAAGCACATGGGGTGATCCCATATTTTCAGAAGCTGAGCTGGGCGGTGACGCACGTGCCTGGTTGGATAAGGCTTATTTCTTCCCCATCATGAGGGATGAAAAGAATAAAAACCCAATGCTTGTTCAGAATCCAGGTTATTAGTATCTGAAAAGCTAAGTATATAAGGCCATCCATCCGGTGTACGGACACTGGGAGGATGGCCTTTATTCTCCATAAATGAATAAGATACTTAAGGCGGCAGCTCTGCTTGTAGTCTGCTTTTTATTGGCGGGATGCCAGGAAAATGTACCCGATCTTTTTGAAAAACAAAAATTCAATGATGATTGGATGTTCTTTCTGGTTGAAGATGAAGCTTCCGAAGATCAGTTTCTTAATCCGGACTTCGACGATTCCGGGTGGGAACAGGTAAGTATCCCACATACACCCAGACTTGAACCACTGCTGGTGAATGATCAGTGGCAGGGGACTTGCTGGTACCGAAAGAAATTCAAGCTTCCTTCCGAGCTGAAACAAAGAAAGCTTTACCTCAGTTTTGAAGGGGCCATGAATGTGGCGGATGTCTGGATCAATGGCGTCCATAAAATAAAGCACCAGGGAGGGTACCTTCCTTTTGTAATTGATTTCTCGGATGAGGCCAACTGGCAGGGTAACAATCTACTGGTTGTCAGGTTGGATAACAGGGATAATCCTATCACAGGCCCAAAGCCACTTGAGATCCTTGATTTTAACACCTATGGAGGAATCTACCGGAATGTCTGGCTAAGCTCTAAAGCGCCCTTGCATATTACTGATCCGGTTTTTGCTGACAGAGAGGCCAGTGGGGGTGTATTTGTTTCTTTCCCGGATGTTTCCATAAGCAGTGCCACCATAGCCGTGAAGACCCATGTGCTTAATGAGAACAGCAGGAAAGAAGCCTTCCGTATCACACAAAGTCTCTTTAAGGGTGAGCAGCTGATTCAAAAGTTTGTCGGAGAACAAGTGCTTCTCTCCCCCGGAGAGGATGCAGCGTTTCTGAATGAATTGGAGGTGGAGGGGCCTGAACTCTGGTCGCCACAGCATCCACATTTGTATTTCCTTGAAACCGCAGTGATGCAGGGAGAAAAGATCATTGATCAGGAAACAACCCGGATTGGTATTAAATCAATGGAATTCAGAGATCAGGCTTTCTTTCTGAATGGGGAAGAGCTTTTTCTCAGGGGGGTGAATCGCCACCAGGAGTATCCCTTTGTGGGCTATGCACTTTCTGACAATGCCCAGTATCGTGATGCTAAAAAGATCAAGGATGCCGGTTTTGATTATGTACGTTTATCACATTATCCTCACTCAGATGCCTTTATGGATGCCTGCGATGAGCTGGGACTCATGACTATTGATGCTATCCTGGGATGGCAGTATTATAGTGATAGCTCATCTTTCCACGAACATGTATTCAACACCGTACGTGATATGATTCGACGCGACCGGAACCATGCTTCCATGCTAGCCTGGGAAGTGTCCTTGAACGAGTCGTGGATGCCTGATTTTTTTATAGACTCCTTGCACCGGATTGCCCACAGAGAATACCCGGGCGATCAATGTTTCACGGCCGGATGGCAGGAGTATGGCTATGATATTTACCTGCAGGCCCGTCAGCACAGGGTGGGCCGGCCACATCATTCTGTCCAGAAGCCCTATGTGGTTTCGGAATATGGAGATTGGGAATATTACGCCATGAATGCAGGCTTAAACCAGGATTCATGGGATGATCTTATACAGGAAGAGCGGTCGAGCCGACAGCTTCGTGGTTTTGGACAAGAGCGCTTGCTGCAACAGGCCAGAAATATCCAGGAAGCGCACAATGATAATTTCTCTACCCCTGCCTTCGCCGATGGCTATTGGGTTATGTTCGATTATAACCGTGGCTACGCCGATGATCTGGAAGCATCTGGCATCATGGATATTTTCAGGATCCCGAAATCTTCTTTTTATTTTTTCCAGAGTCAGCGCGATGCCTCGGATCCCTTTGGGAGTCCCATGGTTCATATTGCCAATACCCTTCCGGACAAGAAGGGTGAGATCCGGGTTTTTAGCAACTGTGATGAAGTTGAATTAATCCTGAATGGTATAAGTGCCGGAAGACAGTCGCCCGACCGGGATCAGTTCTCAGACAAGCTGACGCATCCGCCTTTTACCTTCGATGCTTCCTCTTTCGAATCGGGAGAACTTATAGCACGGGCCTACCTGAATGGTGAACAGGCTGTTGTGATGGTCCAGCCCAGACCAAGAGAAGCCTCAATGATCAGATTGGAGGCTGATCTGAGTGGCTTAGATTTGCAGGCAGGCTCCAATGATCTGATTTTTCTCTATGCATCGGTGGTAGATGATGCGGGCACTGTGGTGCCGGAATCGAACAGGAAGATCTCATTTACCCTGGATGGGGATGCCCAATTCATAGGGCCAAATCCTGCAGGAACAGAGGCAGGAATTGCCGCTATTTTATTACAGGCCGGTAAGATGCCTGGTTTACTACAGATTAATGCCTCTTCAGGGGGACTGTCCCCTGAAAGCATACAAGTTGAGGTGAAGAATGTCCACTAAGTGGATTTCGTGTAGTTGATTAGTTTAAGGGGAGCTGAAGGCAATGGTTTGGAAAGTCCGGACCCTTGTCTTCACTCTGTTTAGAATGGCATATTCCAGGTAGTGCCTGTTCTTTCAAAAAAGAGTTACATTTGAGAATAAGCCGCATGACTTTGAAGGATTGGCCCCGTACATATAATCCGATTGTTATTAACACAATACCAGGTATCCTTCTGTTTATAATCTCATTTCTCTGGTTCTTTTTCCCCGGCGAATATGTCCTGATTGCCAACCGGGACCTTAGTCTGTTTCTGACCACCCCAGAGTACCTGGGAACATTTCTCGATCGTCCGGGGGGACTGCTTGAGTATGCTGGAAGCTTTCTGAACCAGTTTTATCGCTTCCGTGTGGTTGGCGCTCTGGTTCTTTCCGGGGTAATCACTTCTGCTTACTTTGCGACCGGGGCCCTTGTGGTCCGGATTTCCGGTAGAAAAGATCTGTTTGTCATCGGGCTTATAGCAGCTGTGCTATTATTGGGAATGCATAATTATTATCCACACCAGCTCAGTCATACGCTGGGTTTTATTCTTGTCATGAGATTGGTAGCGGCCTCTCCCACAGAAAGAATTAGAAGAAGGATGTTTCTGGCCATTGCAATACCTATCATCTACCTGGCTCTTGGGGGATATATTTGGTTTTTTGCTGTTCTAATGCTGGCAGAAGAGATTGTAAGAAACAGAAAAATAGATTATTTGTCGGCCCTGCTTTCTGTATTCTACCCTGCTATCATCATTTTTTTCGGGGCCAGACTGCTCTTTTTGGATCCCTTAACAGAGCTTGCTGTCAGACCTTTGCCATTTGGAGAAGCGTATGGCAAATCTCAATGGCCCTACTTGTTTATTGGCTGGATGATTCTTGGTGTGGCCCTCGCACAAAAGCCTCTCCGCTTATTAAAGCCGAATTCTGTTTTGAAGTTGGTTGCCCAGACAATGGTATGTGTGCTTGCTTTGCTACTGGTCTTGCATTTTTCCTATAAGCGAAAAAACGCTGAGTTTTTTCAAATTGAAAAGATGGCTCTTAGCCAGGACTGGGATGAGCTACTTACATATACCGCAAAACATCCCTCTACGAACTTGTTCGGAGCATTTTACACAAATTTAGCACTTGCTAACAGCGGCAAACTTTGCACCGGGCTTTTTCAATATCCCCAATCCTTCGGCAGAAGGAGCTTGTGTTTAAACTGGGAAGCGAAAGCTGAGATACTTCGTAGAGGCAGTGATTTTTTCTGGACTGTTCATTTCGTGAATGAGGCCCATCATTGGGCCTATGAATCGATGATTATTGATGGCTTCACCGGCCGTAACCTTATCAGGCTCATTCAGACGGAGATGGTCAGGGGAAACTTTAGAGTTGCTGAAAAGTATGTGATTCTGCTGAGGAAGGCCATGTTTCATAAGAAGATAGCTAATCACTATGCCCGGTTTCTTGATGACCGGGAAGCCTTGCAAAATGATCCCGAACTTGGACCCCTTCTGCGCTTCCCGATGAAACAGGATTTCTTTTCTGATGGTGTGGATCTGGAACGAAACCTTAGATCGTTGCTGGCAAATAATCCCTCCAACCTTCCTGCCTATGATTATCTGATGGCTCTATTACTGTTGGAGAAGGAAGTTGATAAAATCGAAGCAGCTTTGCCGGCTTATCTGGAAGCAAATGGAGGTAAGCTTCCTCCTCTGCTGGATGAGAGTCTTCTTTTGTATAAGATCACCCACCGGGAAGAGATGCAGTCCCGTCTGCAAGTGTCACCCGGCACACTCCAGAGATTCGATGCATATACCAGCGTTTTGCGCCAGTACAGAGATCAGAACGAAGCTGCAAGTGTGCTATATCCAACGTATGGGTCTTCATTCTGGTTTTACCTGAATTTCGTTTCACTCCCAAATCTTTAGGTGATGATAAAATGGACTTTATTGCTGGTGATTTTGTTTACTCTGGGCAGCTGCAAGGGACCCGATCTTCCCGGGAATGCACAGATAATTAGTCTGAACAGGAAACCGCTCATCTTCCCTGACTATACCGGAATTACCATCCCCGGTAATATTGCACCGCTAAATTTTATGGTAGAGGAGGAAGGAACGTATTTTATGGTTGTGCTGGAAGGTGATAAGGGAACTGAAATGAAAGTTAAGGCCGAGCAAAAGGTGTTCAGGTTCTCTCCCAAAAAATGGACCCGGTTTTTACAGGAGAACAAGGGATCGCAGTTTAATCTAGTGGTTTATGGCTTGGTGAAAGAGCAATGGACCCGCTATGAATCCTTTGTGATCCGGGTAGCTGACGAAGAAATTGATCCCTACCTGGTTTACCGGCTTATCCCCCCTGGATACGAGACCTGGTCCTCCATGGGTCTCTATCAGCGCGACCTGACTTCTTTCAAAGAGAAGACCATTATTGATAATAGCTACATCGAGGATAATTGTGTGAATTGCCATTCTTTCGCTAATGGGAGCAGTGAGAATATGATGTTTCATGTGAGAGGTTCCATTGGGGGGACCATAATAAAGCGGGGAGATGAAATTGAGAAAGTGGATCTGAAGAGAGAAGAGACCCTCTCGGCAGGAGTCTATCCCTCCTGGCATCCATCCGGAAAGTATGTGGCATTTTCTACCAACCGGATTGAGCAGTATTTTCATGCAAAACAGGAAAAGACCATTGAAGTACTGGACAGACAGTCTGATTTGATTCTCTATAACACCGAAAGCAAAAAGATTACGCATGTACCCGGAACGGAAGGAGACAGGTATATGGAGACCTATCCCAACTGGTCGCCCGACGGCAAATCTCTCTACTTCAGCAGGACCTTTGCGGATGCAAGTACTTCTTATAACTCCATCAGGTACGATATTTATCGCATTGCCTTTGATCCTTCACAGGCAAAGTTTGGGGCAACAGAAGTGGTTCTTAGGGCCACTGCTAAAGGGAAGAGCGCATCATTCCCCAGGATATCACCCGATGGCAACTACCTGCTGTGTACCCTCCATGATTATGGCACTTTTCCCATCTGGCATAAAGAGGCAGATCTCTGCCTGGTGGATCTTACTACCGGAAAGAGTGAGGTTCCGACCTTAGTCAATTCAAATGATACTGACAGTTACCATAGCTGGGCTCAGAACAGCAGGTGGATTGTATTTAGCAGCAGGAGATATGATGGACGGTATACGAAACTCTACATAAGTTACTTGAATGGGGAGGGGCAATTCCAAAAAGCCTTCTTGTTGCCTCAGCGGGATCCCGGTTATTACGATGAGTTCTTCTATTCCTACAACCGGCCCGAGCTGATCACCGGAGCCATTGAGGTAAATCAGCGAAGCTGGGTTCAAAAAATAAATGGATTAAAATGAAAAGAGAAATATTTGCCCTGAGCGTGCTGCTCATGTTCACAGGCCTTAAGGCTCAAGAGGTGACCATCCCTGTTTCCACCGATAACAGTGCCATCCTTTTGCAGACGGATCGTGAAAACAGATTGAGGACCATCTATTTTGGGGAGCCACTTGACAATAACGCGGAATATGCTCTGGTTTCGGGAGGCTACCAGTATTATAATTCCAACGCAGGAATCTATAATGCTGCCTATACTCCGGCCGGGACCTGGAACATATCTGAACCAGCCATCCAGGTGGTTCACGGGGATGGGAACAGCTCCCTGGATCTGAAATACGTGAGTCATAAGAAGGACCAGCTGGACGACAATACTACCCTCACTAGCATTGTGCTTGAAGATGATGTTTATCCATTTCGCGTGACCCTGTTCTATAAGAGCTGGAAACAGGAAAATGTGATAGAGCAGTGGGCCGAAATAGAGCATGAAGAGGCCGCTCCGGTGCTTTTGAAGAAATTTGCCTCAGCAAATCTATATTTCAGCCAGAAGGAGTTTTACCTCACCACCTTTCATAATAACTGGGCTAAAGAGATGCAGCCCGCTGAAACAAGACTGGAACGTGGATTACGCTCTGTAGACTCAAAGCTGGGAACAAGGGCCATGCTCCTGCAGGCTCCCCATTTCATTTTGTCCTTTGGCGGTCCGGCTGCAGAAAACCAGGGAAGTGTCATACTTGGTCAGCTGGCATGGAGCGGTAACTTCAAGATTGACTTTGAAGTAGATTCCTATGATAATCTACGGCTTATTGCAGGAGTCAATCCATATGCGTCGGAATACCTGCTTCAAAAAAACCAAAGCTTTAAGACACCGTCCTTAGTCTATGCCATCTCTCACCAGGGAATGGGGGAGGCCAGTCGTGGTTTGCATGCCTGGGCAAGGAAATACCGGGTACTGGACGGAGAGGGACAGCGGCTTACTCTGCTGAATAACTGGGAGGCGACCTATTTTAAGTTTGATGAGGATAAACTAACAGCCCTGTTCAAAGATGCCAGCGAACTTGGGGTTGACCTCTTTTTACTGGACGACGGATGGTTTGGGAATAAGTATCCCAGGAACAGTGACCGCTCAGGTCTGGGTGACTGGCAGGAGAATGTAAAGAAACTTCCCCAGGGGATCGGGTACCTGGTCCGGGAAGCGGAAAAGGCAGGCGTGAAATTTGGTATTTGGATTGAACCTGAAATGGTAAATCCCAAAAGCGAACTGTATGAGAATCACCCTGATTGGGTAATCCGGCAACCGGAGCGCCCCGAGAAATATTTTCGGAACCAGCTGGTCCTTGACCTGTCGAATCCGGAGGTGCAGGACTTTGTATTTGGAGTGGTGGATGGTCTCTTCACTGAAAACCCCGAACTGGCTTTTATCAAATGGGATTGCAATGCGCCCATCTTCAATGCTTATTCAGAATATCTTAATAGGAATGATCTTCCTCAATCTCATCTCTATATAGAATATGTCAGAGGATTGTACAGCGTGCTGGAACGAGTCCGGGAAAAATACCCTAAGGTTCCCATGATGCTATGTTCGGGTGGCGGAGGCCGCGGGGATTATGAAATATTGAAATATTTCACCGAGTTCTGGCTCAGCGATAATACCGAACCCATCGAAAGGATCTTTATGCAGTGGGATTACTCTTACTTCTTTCCTGCCATAGCAAGCGATTGCCATGTAACCAACTGGGGGGACCAGCCTTTGAAGTTCAGAGTGGATGTTGCCAGCATGGGAAAGCTGGGATTTGATATTGTGGCCAGCGAGCTGAGCGAAGATGAACTGGTCTTCTGTAAGCAGGCTGTAAGCTCTTATCATTCATTTAAGGACGTGGTCTGGCATGGGGACCTCTACCGGCTGGTGAATCCGCATAAAAACGATCTCTCCTCAGTGATGTATGTAGATGCTGACAAGAGTAAGGCAATTATTTTCAACTACCTTGTTAATAACAGGTATATGCTAACAGCCACTGAGGAGCCCATTAAGCTGGATGGACTGGATCCTGTTAAAAAATACCGGATCAAAGAGCTGAACCTTTTTCCGGGAACCCGATCCAGAATCAAGGCTGGAAAAGTTTATTCGGGCGATTTTTTAATGAAGGTTGGGATCAATCCAGCTGTTAGTCTGCGAAGGACAAGTGTGGTGCTGGAGCTTACTGAAGTTCAGTGACCCGGATATCTCTCCACTGAACCTTAATGCCGCCACCGGAGTGTATCTGGAGGGCGATGATGCCTGTAGCGCTGCCGATCATCTCATCTTCCAGGCTAATCATTTGCTGCCCATTTAGATAAGTTTTTATCAGGTCCCCCTTCACAACAACTCTCATTTCGTTCCACTCGCCAAATTTCAGGTGCTTATCCAGTTCCGGGTCCGGTTTGATGATCCATCCCCTTCCGTAAGATTCGTAGATGCCTCCGGTATTATGGCCCGGAGGAGCCACCTCGGCCTGCCATCCGGCTATTTTGGTGCCTTCGATGGAGGAGCGGATGAACACCCCGCTGTTGCCGTCTGCTCCCTGTTTGAATTCCAGGGTCAGTTCAAAGTCTTTATATTTCTTATCTGTCCCCAGGTAACCGTATTCTGCATCGGGGCCACTTTCACATACCAGCAGTCCGTCTTCCACATACCATAGCTCGGTTCCATAAATGGTCCAGCCACTTAGGTCCTTTCCGTTGAAGATAGTTTCGGATTGTGCCAGGATTGCTCCCTGGAAGCAGACCAGCAGAATGATTGAGAGAAGAGAGAGTTTTTTCATCGAATTTTTGGTTTTATTGTTTGCATACAAGGTACAATTCATTTTTGTTTTATTTTATACTCTGAGTGCCGATCCCCAATAGCTGTAGCTGGTTAGTCGCCACCCTGGCATAAATTCAGCATTAATGCCAGTTGTCTTAAACCCATTGTACTCCATGATGGCTGGAATATCCCTGTTCAGGTTGCAGCCTCCACTAACTCGTTTCCAAAAGGGATTGATCAAGTTTTGCCAGCGTTCTGTGCCTTTGTCCGGGGATTTCCCATGTTCGGAATAGAGTAGCTTCCCACCCGGTTTAAGTACCCTGTGAATTTCATTAAGTGTGCCATGGATATCATCCACAGAGCATAGGGTAAAGGTGGTGACCACAGTATCGTATGTGCCATCTCCGGCTGGAATATGCTCTGCAGTTCCTTTGATGTATTCTACTTCAAATGACAGTTGTGAGAGATTAACACTCCTCTTTTTCCATAACTCCTCCAGAGGATCGATGGCTGTTAAATGTCTTACTTTTGGTCCATCATAGAAGGGGAGGTTATTTCCTGAGCCGATCCCGATTTCCAGTACATTGCCTGTGGCGAGCGGAACAATCATCTCACGCTTTGCATCACTCGAACTGCCACTGCATGCCAACTGAATTAATCCGGGCAGGATATGTCTGGAGTAGAATCCCATGAAAACTTAGCGAAATGGAGTGAAAGTTTTTCTAAATACAAGATTCACTCCCAGATTGTTACCATACAACTGTCCAATATCGGCGGCAAGCATTACATTCATGTCAATACCCTTCCATATGGATGGGAATATTGTTTCGAGATACCAGCTGAACTGGTTTTTTGAGGGGTCAATTGGAAGAGAATACGTCCCTTTATTGATACTATATGTAAAAAAAGAACGGTAATTAATCTTACCAAGTTTTCCTTGCAATCCAAAGTGAAAAGCCAGCACCCGGTTGTTTAGAATTCTTTCACTCCCATCCTCATTAAATACAGGTGAAGTGATGAGTGGAGTCCCCAAGGTCATTCCATTATAAGTCCATCCACTTCTATATATATAATTGTTGAAATAGTTATCGTTCCCTGTTAATTTTATGCTGTCACTCAAATCATGGGTAGATCCTGACTGATAAGTTGTGTTGAGGTATTCAAAAACAACACGATTCACAATTTTATTGGGATCTTTTGATGCAAGAGA
>RCNC010002839.1_pt1 | contig 11446 bp, 9 predicted proteins | sample 2041301 | NCBI WGS metagenome assembly RCNC01 (sample SAMN09708231, study PRJNA481090) | Marine sediment metagenome, whole genome shotgun sequencing project. | biome: marine sediment; feature: ocean; material: sediment; isolation source: Sewage treatment plant 13A marine sediment (STP13A) ... | reverse complement strand
CGTCCTCACCAACGGTGAAGAACGAGATCAGACCGAGCAGGCGGTACGACTCACCGATGATTCGGTCGAGAGCGCGATCATCGAGTCCGAGGTCTTCCATGAACACCTGTGCGTCATCGCCATCGAGCTCGGCGAGTTCGGTTTCCAAGGTGGCGCAGAACCGGGTGAATGCGAGGCCGGGCCGTGATGTCCATGCCTCCCAGGCGGGACTCGAAAATGGATCCGACGCGACATCGTCCTCGCCGACATTGACCACCACGAGAACGGGTTTGAGCGACAGAAAGGTGAAACCCCGGAGTTTCTTTGTCTGGTTGGCGTCGAAGGTCTCGTTGCGCAGAGGGGTCGCCGATTCGAGGATCTCGAGGCAGCGTACGAGGAGATCGCGCTCGCGTTCGAGTTCGGGGTCGCGTCGTTTCTGGATGTCCTTGCGCAGCCGTTCGAGGCGTTTTTCAACCACCATCTGGTCCTGGAGGATGAACTCATCCTCGATGTGTTCGAGATCGCGCAGCGGATCCACCGACCCCTTGGGGTGAGCGACGGCATCGGATGGGAAGCCTCGCAGCACGACCATGAGGGCATCGGCCGTGCGAAGTTCGGGGAGGTTGAAACTGGTGTCGCCGCGATGCTCGTCGGGGATGCCGGGGACATCGGCAAACCGAATCGTTGCCGGGGTGAACTTCTTTGGCTTGTACATCGCAGCCAGCGCGTCGAGCCGAGGGTCGGGCACTTTGGCGATTCCGACCTGGCTGACATCGCGACGCCCGCCCGCCGTTTCCAAATCGAGACCGGTGAGGAGGCTGAAAAGCGAGGTCTTGCCGCTCGCCGCCAAACCCATAATGCCGACTTCCATTGTTCCCTCCGTTCGCGCGACCTCACTGTCGACTGTCAACTGTCGGCTGTCAACTCCCGAGAGACCTCAACCCACCACCGGCTGGCGTCGGATGAGAAGCGATGGCGCCCCGACAAAGCCACCGGGCGTTTGGAACCAACAGAGATCGGTGCCGACGGCGTCGATCCGACGCAGCAAGGTGCCCAGGTCACCCGAGAGTTCGACAACCGGGTGCCACCCCTTGACCCGCTGGTGGTCGATCCAGACTCCCGAGGCGATGAGACTGTAGGTTCCATCGCCAAGATTGCACATCACCGGTGCCAGGGGGCGGAGGAGATAGAGGGCACGGTCGCTCGCGGTGAGGAGCTTCCCCGCTGCCATGCCGTCGTCGGTGAGTACCCGGAGATTGGCCAGACCCGATGACGGCCGGTCCCGATACGAAAGGCGAACGGCGCCACCCCGGGGGGTTTCTTCGAAACGGCGGGCATCGGCGAAGCTCGCCACACGATGACGTGGGGCGCCCTCCTCGAGCAGGAGGGTGCGGCGGGCCGGGAGACCTTCGCCATCGCACGGTCCGACCACCGGCGCCGACGGATCCGAGCGATCGTCGACCAGAGTCAGAGCATAGGCGGAGAGAAGTCCGTTGGGTCCGAGTAACCCAGGCAGGGGGTCCTGATCATCGGGTGCTGCAAGGAAGAGCGGCGAGATCGCGGCGAGGAGCTGTGCGCTCACCTCCGGGTGGAGGAGCACATCGTGCAGGCCGTGGTCGGTCGCGATTCCGTGGCGGGTGAGCAGGGCGCGATTTCCGATCCGGGCGGCGGTGGCTTCCACGTCGAACGACTCGGGGTCTGCAACGTGGATCCACTCTCTCCAGGTCCCGGGACGATCGCCGACCAGCACCTCTACAAGCATCGAGGCAACCGTTCGTTGGTGCTCCGCCGACCAGTCATCAACGGTGCTCAGGCCCCAGGCATAACGGCCCTCCTGGGCAATGGCGCGACCGACGCGAAGGACGCCCCCCGACAGAGAAGAAAGGGCCAGCCCGAGCTCCGAGGTCACGTGTTGCGCCCATCCTCGGGGCGGCATTTTCGGACCGGGCTGAACCGGCGTCGTGCCGAGAAGCCGGTGGGGAGGCATGGGATCCGGACCGGGTGCGGCGCCGGCCCGTGCGGACTCGACGGCGGTTCGCGCCGACGATGTGTCGAGACCCGAAGAAGCGGCAAATCCCGCGCGGCTCCCGTCCCAGACCCGGACTCCGATTCCGCTTTCCTCGACCTGCACCGTTCGCCGCAACCGGCCATCGGCGAGTTCGGTCTCCCTGGTCAGCGAGCTCTTGACAAAAACCTCCCAGCGCCTCGAGTCTCCGGATTCCAGGAGGCCGCGACAGGCGTCGGTGGCCTGCGCCAACCGCCCGGGCAGATCTTCGGGTGGCATCCGGGCGGTCATTACAGAACCTCGAGGCGTCGGACCATCAGGGTCGGTGCCTCCGACCCGGTGGGCAGAGGGAGCCCATCCTTGACGCACCAACCCAGCCGCCAGTCCGGGGTGGGGTCGTTTCCGACCGCCGGGTCGATGGCGGCGAGGATCTCGGTGACCCCGCCGGTCAGCTCGAACGGGGCGAGGGGGCGCCGTCGCCGGCCGTTTCGGATTTCAAATCCTCGCTCCACCCGGAGCACCGTCCGGCTCGAGATGGGATCGACGGTTGCCCCCGACAACCGGGTGACGATCAGGCCGTGTTTGACATCGGCCTCGATGGACTGGGGATCCACCTCACCGGCGGGGACCACGAGGTTTGAGAGGCGCGGTACCGGCGGGTGTCGCCAATCGGCCCGACGCCCACGCCCGGGGCTGACATCGCAGGCTTCGGCGGTCTCTCGATCGCATAGGAGCCCGCAGAGCTGACCCCCGCGCATCAGCTTCACGGGTTTGGCCGGAACACCTTCGTCATCGCAGTCAAAGGCACCGGGAAGGTCGCCTCGGCTCGGATCATCGATGAGATCGATGGCCGCCTCGGTGAGATTGGCGCCGCCGAGCCCGGCCAGAGGAGAGCGGCCGCTCGCGATGAGATCACCCTCCACCAGATGTCCCACGAGCTCGTGCAGGAGGGCGCCGGCGGTCCCTTCGGTGAAGATCACCGGGCACCGCAGCCCCGGCGATGGACTCCACGAACGGGCCGGGCGAGGTTCGATGAGCGCGCGGATCCACCCGCCGAGCCGCGGCTGTCCCCAGACCGCCAACAACGCCGTGCGTTCCCTGAAGCTGCTCTCGAGCCGGACCAGGGGAGGACTCGTGACCTGTCGCCAACCATCCCGCCGCACGACTACGGCGCATCGTGAGAGAAAACGGACGACCGCGTTGTGATCGGCCATGCGTCCGGTGATCTCCCGCGCCCAATCGGCCCAACCGCGAGGAGGGTCGAGATCGATCATCGGGGGCGGTGGACTCGGGGGGACCTCGAGCCGGTCGGAATAGCGTGAAACAAGCTCCGCCACCGCCCTCGACGAGACACCTGCGGCGGCATGGATCGCCCAGCGGGTAGGGAAGCGCCAGCGAGCGGCGGCTCCTTCGACTCGGCACGAAGCCACTTCAGACCCGGCGGCTACTCTGATTTCCAATCGGCGCTCGAGGTAGAGGTCTTCGAAACGTGGGTGGGCTCCGCGGAGCTTGCGGCAGCCATCGGCGAGCTCGTCGAGCCAGCGAGGGTCGAAGGGTGGGCTGCTGGGGGATGGCCGTTGCACAGCCGTATGGTAGCGCCGACTTGCCCGATTCGAGCCGCGGTCCTGAGAACATCTCCGGATGGGAGGATGTGTTGCGGCTCAATAGCCGAGATGCACGGTAGAATGCTTCTACTTTCGGCGGCGGCTCCTGCGCCGGATCTTGAAGGAGGATGCATGGGAAACGATGTGCTCGGGCGGGTTGAGAAGCGTCTGGCCAAAGGCAGGCTCGGTGGCGGCCAGGACAAGATCGACCGGCAGCACGGGCAGGGCAAGCTCACGGCCCGCGAGCGGGTCGAACAGTTCCTCGACGAGGGGAGCTTCGAGGAAACCGATGGGCTGGTCGAGCACAACTGCACCGATTTCGGTATGGGCTCAAAGAAGATCGCCGGTGATGGCGTTGTCACGGGGCACGGCAGGGTCGATGGCCGCCCGGTCTTCGTCTTTGCCCAGGATTTTACGGTCTTCGGTGGATCTCTGTCCGAGTCCAACGCCGCCAAGATCTGCAAGATCATGGATCTGGCCCTCAAGGTCGGCGCCCCTGTCGTCGGACTCAATGACTCCGGCGGGGCACGGATCCAGGAAGGCGTGGGTTCCCTGGCCGGTTATGCCGATATTTTTCTCCGTAACACCATCGCCTCCGGGGTGGTACCGCAGATCTCGGCGATCATGGGCCCCTGCGCGGGCGGCGCCGTGTACTCGCCGGCCATCACCGACTTTGTCTTCATGGTCGAAGGAACGGCCTATATGTTCGTCACCGGACCCGAGGTCATCAAGACCGTGACCCACGAAGAGGTCACCATGGAGAAGCTCGGTGGCGCCATGACCCACAACTCGGTCTCCGGTGTCGCCCACTTCGCATCGCGGTCGGATACCGAGTGTCTCGCGTCGATTCGGAAGCTGCTGTCGTTTGTTCCCTCGAACAACGCCGAGCAACCCCCGGTGGCCGAGTTCACCGATCCCCTCGATCGTGAAATCCCCGAGCTCGACACCTTTGTCCCCTCGGATCCCAACAAGCCCTACGACATCACCAAACTCATCCGCTGGGCCGCAGATCAGGGCGAGTTCTTCCAGATCCACGAGCACTTCGCCAAGAACCTGGTCGTCGGTTTCATCCGGATCGGCGGCCGGCCGGTGGGCGTCATCGCGAATCAACCGGCCCACCTCGCCGGCGTGCTCGATATCAATGCGTCGGTCAAGGGCGCCCGGTTTGTCCGGTTCTGCGATGCCTTCAATATTCCCTTGTGGATCGTCGAGGATGTACCGGGTTTCCTGCCCGGCACCGCCCAGGAGTGGGGTGGGATCATTCGTCACGGCGCCAAGCTTCTCTACGCCCTGGCCGAAGCCACCGTGCCCAAGGTCACCGTGATCACTCGCAAGGCCTACGGCGGAGCCTACTGTGTGATGGGCTCGAAGCACATTCGAACGGATTTCAATTTTGCCTTCCCGACAGCCGAAATCGCGGTCATGGGTCCACAGGGTGCGGTCAATATTCTCTACCGTCAGGAGATCCAGGGCGCCGAGGACTCCGAGGCGAAGAGGGCGGAGCTCGTGGCTGAGTATCAGGAGAAGTTCGCCAACCCCTTTGTCGCCGCCGAGAAGGGCTATATCGACGAGGTGATCCTGCCGCGGACGCTGCGCCGCAAACTCGCTGCGGCCTTCGCCACGCTGGGCACCAAACGCGACACCATGCCGGCGAAAAAACACGGGAATATCCCACTGTAGGAATTTTCAATTTTGAATTCTCAATTCTTAATTTTGGATCAGGAGTCGCGATGAAGTTATTGGTAGCCAATCGCGGCGAGATCGCCGTTCGAGTCATTCGAGGCTGTCGTGAGATGGGCATCGAGACCGTGGCGGTGTACTCCGAGGTGGATCGGAGATCGCCGCACGTTCTCATGGCCGACCAGGCGTTCCCCATCGGGCCGGCCGCGGCTTCCGAGAGCTATCTCGATATCGATCGTCTGCTCGGGGCGGCGAAGGCGAGCGGCGCGGACCTCGTCCACCCCGGCTACGGATTCCTCGCCGAGAACGCCGAGTTCGCCGAGCGGGTCGAGGCCGCAGGGCTGACCTGGGTCGGTCCCCCGCCTGCCGCCATCAGGCTCATGGGTTCCAAGACCGAGAGTCGAAAGCTCGCCATCGACACTGGTGTTCCCCTGGTCCCCGGAATGGTCGATCCTCTCGAAGACCTGGCCGAACTCGAGGCCTTTGTCGATCAACACGGGCTGCCGGTGCTGCTCAAGGCGGTGGCCGGTGGTGGCGGCAAGGGAATGAGGGAAGTCCACGATCGCTCGGAACTCGCAGCGTCGTTTGATCGAGCACGTTCCGAGGGTGGAGCCTATTTTGGCGATGATCGGGTCTATGTCGAACAATTGGTGTTGCGGGCTCGCCACATCGAGGTTCAGGTCGCCGCTGATCGGCACGGCAACGCCGTTTATCTCGGCGAGCGCGAGTGCTCGATTCAGCGCCGCCACCAGAAAGTGGTCGAGGAGTGTCCGTCACCGGTGGTCGATGCGGATCTGAGGAAGCGTCTCGGTGAGGCAGCTCTCGCCATCGTCCGGGGCTCCGGTTATCAATCGGTGGGGACGGTGGAGTTTCTCGTCGATCAAGACGGGAGTTTCTTCTTCCTCGAGATGAACACCCGGCTCCAGGTCGAGCATCCGGTGACCGAGGAGGTCTATGGTGTCGATCTGGTCCGGGAGATGATCCAACTCGCACTGGGAACCGAGCTCTCGTGGAGCCAGGAAGATCTGGTGCCCCGCGGCCACGCCATCGAATGTCGGATCTATGCAGAGGATCCGCTCAGGAACTTCGCTCCCTCACCGGGGAGAATATCCCTTTTGGTGCGCCCCAACGGACCCGGGATCAGGGTTGATTCGGGGGTTTTTCAGGGCAGCGTCGTTCCCCTGGATTACGACCCCATGGTCGCCAAGCTGGTCGTTCACGCCCCCGACCGCGAAGCCGCGGTGGCTCGGTTGCGGCGGGCGCTCCAGGAGTATCAGGTGCGGGGAATCGCGACGACCCTGACCCTCTTCCGAGCGCTGGTCGAGATGGACGAATTTGTCGAGGCTGATTTTCATACCGGCTTCCTCGACGAACTCCTCGCCTCGCAGAGACTTGCGGAGGTCCACGGGAAGCAGGATCCGGAAGCCGAAGAGGCGGCGGTGGTGGCGGCGGTCTGCCTTGCGACGATGGAGGCCGGAACCGTATCGGGCGATCTGTTCAGCCACGGTGACGGAAGCCACTGGTGGCAAGAAGGGGCCCGAACCCAGCACGGGAGGTATCCGCGATGAAATGGGTCGTTCGCCAGGGTGACGCGACTCGCGAGGTTGAAGTCCAACGGGTTCCCGATGGGTTCGAGGTGGTGATGGGATCCGAACGCCGCCGCGTCGATTTGATTCGGCTCGATGAGGCCATGGCCTCGTTACGCTATGTCGACGGCGGTCAGAGCTACTCCGTGAGCTATCAACGGGGGAAGGGTCGTGAGTGGAGGCTGGCGGTCGGTGAACGCGACTTCGACCTCGAGGTGCTGACACCGGTGGAGGCCATCGAGGCCAGTGCCGCGGTCGAGGCAGTTGGCCCGAGCCGGCTTGAGGCGCCGATCCCCGGTAAGGTCGTCAAAGTGCACGTGACGGTGGGCGACGAGGTGGAAGCGGGGCAACCGCTGGTGATCCTCGAGGCCATGAAAATGGAGAACGAACTCACCGCAACCCAGGCCGGCAAGGTTACCTCCGTCCATGTCGAGCCTGGTCAGATCATCGACGCCGGCGGCCTGTTGGTCGAACTCGAGTAGGTCGCCAACTCGTACGAGGTTGGCCTCGTGGCTCTGAGTTCTGGCTTGGAGTTGGAGCCGCGCGGCCTCAAGCCCTCATTTCCTCACCGTCACCCTTGTCGTCGTGAACGACGCGTTGCGGGTGATGGGATCGAGGATGCCCACCGCGACATTGTGGCTGCCCTCCTCCATCAGGAGGTTGGCGGTGATGGTGTAGCGCTTGAGTTGGGCGTCGTCGTAGTCAGCCGCCTTGACCCTGATTTCGTGGTTCTGACGGACAACATCCGAACGATCCCCATCGGTGTTTCGCGCAGCGAGGAACATGGTCAGGTTGCCGACGTATTCATCGCCCGCTGGTAACAGGGCAATCCTGCGCAACGGAAATGACAGCTTGAAGGGCACCATCCAACGAGTCTCACTGGCCGGGCCCTGGTTGCCGATCTCCACCATGATCTGCATGGGGTTGTCATCGAGGGGGAACATGAGCCCGGTGACCACCTTGTCCTGGACGCGGCTCTCGAGGCTCTTTTCGACAAATCGTTGTCGGTAACGAACTCGATAGTCGGAATGTCTGGGAAGCCCGACTTTGATCCGGTGGACCTTGTCGAGACCGGTCTGGTTGAGGTTGTAGCCCAAGGAATAGTAAGTGAAGAAGTCCTGGCCCACCTTCTCGAGTCCCTTGGCGAAGTCGTTGGTGTTGATGATCGCGGCCCCCCCGGTGCTGTCCGCCATGAACCGCAGTGGGTCGAGATAATTCTGCATACCAAGGCTCGCCGACATGGTGTCCGTGTTGCTGCCGAGCTCGGCCGAGGACAACGTCGGGTTCTCGAGCCCACCGACCCCGAAGGTGTAGAAGCTGATGTCCTGGGCGTTGGCGTTGGAGACGAGTGAGGTGAAGTGGCGGTTCATGTTGTAGCGGGCGGACTCGGTGATGGACGATGATTCGTGGTAGGCGTTGGCATACGCGTAGAAGAGGTCCAGCCCGGCGATCATGGGAAGACCGTTGGAGATATAGACCACCATCTTCTTGCCCGGAAGGCCCGAGAGCATCGTGACGGTGTCCCTGAGCGCGCCGAGGGTGAACTGCAGCGAGTTGGCCTCTTCTTCGGCAAAACCGATCACCATGCCGTGCGTTCGGCTCATCGAGCTGACATCGTTCCCGGAGCTCCTTTGGGATTCGGCCAACTGCCGAAGGATGTCCTTGCGCGCGTTGTCGAGTTCATTTCGACCGCCGGTGTACATCTTGACCTCGCGCAGGGCGTCATAGATCTCTCGCGGATCATCTGTGAACGGCTGCAGTACCTCGTAGCTTTTCTGATACGAGATGATCATCATCTGCACCGGGGGGTGGAGGTTTTCCCGGATGAACGTCCGCAGCTGAGTGATGAGTCGATTGCGTTCGATTGCGCGAGAGTTCTCGTTGTCAAAATAGAGCACGACATAGACCGGACGGAAGCTGTCCTTGGAGAGTTTCTCGGCGCCGGGTACCGGGGTTGGTGTCCCCTGACCGGTCGGCGCCTGGTTGCTCCTGTAATAGCTGCGGTAGATCTCATCGGTGAAAAGGCCGAAGTTCGTGATCGCCTTGGCCGTTCCGTCCTGGGTCAGAACGAAATCGTCGGCATCGAGATCGGTCACGACGTGGCCCTGCTTGTCGGTGACATAGACGTTGACGTTGACGACCGTGACGTCGATCTCTCCGGTAAAGGGAAGACCACCTATGGCGTTCTGAGCCTCCTGAGGGACCTCCTCCATCGGCACCGGTTCGTTCAGGTCGCCGTCTTGGGCAGAAACTGCCAGCGCGCCAAGGCACATCAACGCGATTGTTGTGATCCATTTCCTTTTCACGATCCACCTCCGCGAAGAGTTTAACCCGTACCCCGCTTTCGGTAACGATGGAACCCGGACAATGGAACCGGGTTTCCGCGACCGAAACAGCCAAGTCGAAACCCTGTATCATGACCAGGCTGTGAGCTTTGAAAAGGCCTCTGATGAACAATTGGTGCGTCTCGCCCTCGATGGGGAAGAGGATGCATTCACCGTCCTTGTCCGCCGATATCAACGGCGTCTGACGGCGTTCCTCTCTCAGCTCGTCGGGGATGTCGAGCTCGCCCGGGAACTCAGCCAGGAGGCTTTTATCCGTGCCTGGTCGGCGCTCGAGCGGTTCGATCCGAAGTACCGCTTTTCAACCTGGCTCTTTCGCATCGGCCACAACCTCGGTATCGATCACCTGCGCCGACGTCGACTCAAGACGGTGGCCCTGTACCGCACCGACCGCGAAGGCGACGAGGTCGAGCTCGTGGTGGAGGACCAGACCAAGGATCCCCTCGGCCACTTCGAGAACGCCGAGCTGGCGGGCTCTCTCAAGGAGACTATCGACGGGCTGCGACCGGAGTACCGAGAGCTCGTCATGCTGCGTCATTTCGCTTGTCTGAGCTACCAGGAGATTGCCGATTTTAAAGAAATGCCGCTGGGAACGGTCAAGAACAAACTTTTTCGCGCACACGCCGTATTACGAAAAGCACTGGCGGCCTTCTTGTGAGGTTGGCGGTGCCATGAGAGGAGGCCACGGTGGCTACCAACTGTGAGGCAATTCAAGAGCTTCTCACCGAATACCTCGGTGAGACCGAGCGGCTTTCCGAGGAGGAACGCCGGCACGTCGAGCTTTGCCCGCAGTGCTGTGAGGTTGCAGCGGGCGAGAATGCTCTCGGTCTGATTTTCGCGGGTGTTCTACCGCCCGCCGATCCGGCCATGGAGAGCCGAGTTCGCGCCGCCATGCAAACCGCGCGACGTCGGCGTCGGCTACTGGCCCTCCTTCCGGTTGCGGCTTCCCTGCTCTTCGCCCTGCTCGGTGTGGTGATGCTGGGTGGCTTGCCGGGAGGCAGCCTTCTTGCTCTACTGCCGGTGTGGTCGTCACAGGGGTGGGTTTCTCTCGCCGCTTCGGTGGGGGACTGGAATACGGTTTTCACCACCGCCGCAGGTGCGACGACCGCGCTGCTGAGTCCGGGGGTTCTCGCGACCGCGATCGTGGTCAGCCTTTTGGGGTTCGCAGTGGTTGCGTTCGTGGCCCGCCGTTGGCGGCAGGTCTCGCCATGGCACGACATCGGTTAGTCGCTGCCGTCGCCTTTGTGGTTGCCATCGCGGCGAGCCTGGTGACTGAAGCCGTACCTCCGCGAACAACCGTCTTCAACGACATTCTGGTCAACGAGAAGGTCGATGGCGATGTCGTGGCGTTCGAGGCGAACGTCCATCTCGGACCCATGGCCGATGTTTCCGGTGATGTCGTGGTCGTCAACGGCGATCTTCGCCTCGATGAAAACGCTCGAGTCGGCCGGCACGTCATGGCGATTTTCGGCGATGTCGAGGCGGCGCCCGGGGCGGTTGTTCAGGGTCGAACCCTGGCGTTTTCCTCGCTGTCCAACGTGGCCCTTCGGCCCGGAGGGAAGGCGCCTCTGCAGGTCAACGTCGCGGTCCGCCTGGTGACCTCGGGCGGATGGCTTCTGGTGACCACCGCGCTTGCGTTCGGGATGTCGACCCGACTTCGCTACGGAGTCTGGATTCTGCCGCAGCTTGGATTCCGGGTCTTTTTGCTCGGCGTGGCCGTGGGAGTCACCTTCTTCGCTGCGGTGGTTGCGGTGCTCGGCTTCGGGCCGTCCGTGGGGGTTCCATTGTCGGCAGGAATGACGGTGGTCTTTTTCGGCTTCCGGGCGGTGGGTCTCACCGTGGTAGGTGGATTTCTCGGCGGACTGGTGTTGCGTCGCTGGTTCCGCCGGCCGTTACCGCTGACCCTCGAAGTCTTTGTCGGGGTCTTCGCCATGTTGGCTGTGCGTTTCCTGCCGTTTCTCGGTGGCCTGCTCTGGAGCGTGTGCTCCATCGTCGCCCTGGGAATGGGCATTGTCGCCCTTGCCACCACCGTGTCGGATCGGGAAACCGCGGCGGATCTGACCTGATCGATTGTCCGTGAGGTCCCTTCGTACTGCAAAGTACAAGCCGCGCCCCGAGTTGAAAATGCCCGCCTGACCGTGGTGCCTCGTCGCCCTCGTCACCAAAACCGGTGAGATGTTCGGGCTGGCTAGCCACTCAACCGTCCGGATGCTATACTTCCGCCCCCTGTGGGGAGAGGTGTGTGTGTGA
>RCNC010002838.1_pt1 | contig 11449 bp, 10 predicted proteins | sample 2041301 | NCBI WGS metagenome assembly RCNC01 (sample SAMN09708231, study PRJNA481090) | Marine sediment metagenome, whole genome shotgun sequencing project. | biome: marine sediment; feature: ocean; material: sediment; isolation source: Sewage treatment plant 13A marine sediment (STP13A) ... | reverse complement strand
TGAGGGGCCCGGCGATACGGCCAGCACGGTACGCGGGCATTTTATTGAAAATCGCATTACTGTGGTCAAGCCTGCCAGTGTTAATCCTGTTCATCTCAACGAGTTCATAGATTTTGATCTTGAGGAGGGGGAAGGTATACCCGCAGAGGATAAGGCCCGCTCACTGGCACAGCCCCAGCAAATGGTCTTAAGCCCCGATGGTAGCAAACTTTACCTGGCGGCTTTTGGCTCCAATAAAGTCGCTGTGGTTGATACGGCACAACTGGAAGCGGGCAATTATGTCGATCAGCAGGTGGTCATTGCTGATGGTGCTCCGGCAGGCCTGGCGCTAAACGAAACGGGTAAACGCCTCTATGTCTATTCCCGTTATGGCCACAGTGTGCTGCTTTACGATACGGCCACAGGTGAACAGCTGAACCGCGTTCAAATTTTCAACCCGGAGCCCGCCAAAGTCAGTGAGGGCAGGCGTTTTCTCTATGATGCTGACCTGAGCTCGGCTACCGGTACGACTTCCTGCGGCGGTTGCCATATTTATGGCAATCTGGATGCGCTGGCCTGGGACCTGGGCAATCCGGATGGGCAGTTGCAGGAGAAACCGATCAATATTGTTGACCCACCGGTAGTGGTGGCGCCTAATACAAACCCCTTTCACCCCATGAAGGGACCAATGACTACGCAGACCTTCAGGGGCATTAACGACAGCGGCCCTATGCATTGGCGTGGTGATCGCACGGGTAATAGTCCCGCAATGGTAGATGGGGTTAAAGAGTCACGTGAGGCAGCAGCGTTCAAGGCATTTAACCCGGCCTTTGTCGGCCTGGTTGGTCGTCAGCAGGAATTAACAACAGAGCAGCTGCAGCAGTTAACGGATTTTTCACTCAGTATTGCGCCGCCGCCCAATCCAGTCCGCCAGCTCGATAACAGCCTGACAGCCTCACAACAACGGGGTCGTGATATCTATTTTAATGAAAGGCGCACCGCTAGCATCCTGTTTTGTAACGACTGCCATCTGCTCGATCCGGGCCAGAAACTTTTTGGTACCAATACTACAATTACCTTTGAGGGGCCGTTTGTTGATGAGAACTTCAAGGTGCCACAGCTACGCAATATGTACCAGAAAGTTGGCTTGTTTCATTCACCCGGCAAGGATCCGGTAGTCACCGGATTTGGTTTTGTTCACGATGGCGCTGTTACGACCATGCACGAGTTTTTTACCGAGGCAGACGTATTTACCTTCCCCAACGATGGCGAAATAGATGATGTCACCGACTTCCTGTTTGCCTTTGATTCCAACCTGGCGCCGGTAGTGGGTCAGCAGGTGACCTTGACGGCATCCGCCCCGGCTGCGGTTAGCAACCGCATTAGCCTGTTTGAGGAACGTGCTGCCCTGGCGGCGGCTGAGTGTGATCTGGTCGCAAGAGGGCGCATTGATGGCCAGCACCAGTGGGCATTATTCCAGGGCTCTGCCAGTTACTTATTGGCTAGTGGTGGCACCTTGCCGACCAATGAATTGCGTGCTGGCGCCAGCGAGGATGGCGGGGAGTTGACATTTACCTGCGTGGCTCCCGGCACCGGCCAGCGACTGGCGAATTAGGGTTTAGTGCCAGGTGGTAAGAGCCGCCAGCAAGGTAGATACTTGACGGGTTATTTACGAGAACTTAATTATGAAGAACTGGCTGCCCGTACTAATTTTACCAACCCTTGTAATGGCCTTTTCAGCAATCGCAGATGTAGGTGACGATCGCAACCAATGCAAGGAGCAGGCCGAGCAAATTCTTGCCCGCCTGCAGACCGAGGTACAAATGGAACAGGCGGTGCAGGAGGCGCGCGACGAGGAGCAGGAGAAGGCGAGCAGTTGGCTTACCGAGTCGGCTAACAAACCCGGCAACAAGCGGCTAAAGCGCAAAGGTTACTGAACACTTACGGGGGCAGGCTCTCCACCACTTCTACCAACTTCGGGCGTTTCTTAACTTGCCAACACCCTTATTGACGCTAACAGTTCTGCTAGCAGTCCGAAAAAACACACCCAGATGACACAATCTACAGATCAAGGAAACCCGTCTATGGCGCGAACCGTCAGCCTCATACTCAACATCAGCGTTATCAGAAACATCGCGCTAACACCAATCCAGTGAACACTCACTTTCCTGGACCAGGCAACATAGAGACAACCAGCACAAAGCGCGGCGCGAAGTATTGTTAGCTTTATAAGGTCAGGTCTATCGGGGACACTTAGACTCAGGGTCGTCGTGAATGACAACAATAGAATAAGAGCTGGAATGAATGCCAAAAGTATGAATACCGGTCGAGCTATTTGAAAGTACTGATCCCTTGTTGAGAGTGCTTCAATGGAAGTGTCTACCCGGACCAATCTGGATGCCAGTGAGATAACCAGCGGAGCAATCGCCATGGTGACGTAAAGCGAAAACGTCCAAACGATGTCCCGGAAGGTCCAAAAGCTCCACAGGAAACTGATACCGTAGTACAACAGTAGAAAAGACAATGCGATCTGTAGAGGGTATACAGACACACGGTGTCGTAAACGAATTTGTTCTGCCCAACCGGCAAGAATATCCGAAATTCCCAGTCCGGCGATAATGGCGTAAAGCACGAGGACAAACTCAAAACCCGACATAGAAACTCCAGGTGTGATTAAGGCGCATATTGACCAGAATTGTAGAAGGTCTGTGCAGCATCATGTGGATACACGTCTCTCTCGAAGCGAGCGTTGTATACCCTCCATCTCTTCCTTGCTGAATTCGAACTTATAGGCGTACCTGAGGGCAATAATCAGGGTTGGTATTGCAATCAACAGAACGGCGTACATTAAACCCGCTAATACCGGCTCAGCAACCTCACCAGGAAGGTCATGTCGCTTCAATCCGATGACATCAAGCACGATACCGCCATACAAGGGGCCAACCAGCGATGATATCTTTAGAACGAAGGTCATTACCGAGAAGAAGCCGCCTTCTTTTCGCTCGCCCTGCTCAAGTTCATGTTGGTCCGTAATGTCAGCAACGATGGACATCGCATTAATAGTGCGCAAGAAAAAGAAAAACATAAATATGGTACCGCTGAGTAAATTCAAAAATAGTATAAGGGGGCTATCATTCGGTGGCAGCATACCTGCCAGTTTGAGAGGCAGTAGCCATAGAGTATTGAAAAGCAATCCCCAGAGAGCCAGACGCAGGAGTTGCGGTTTCTGCCATTTCCGGCTGAGGGGCTTCAGCAAAATCCCGACCAGCACCACGCCCAGCAGGCCTGGCACGGCCAGGACCAGGGCCACTTCATCAGCATTGAATTCAAATACATAAGTCGCGACGAGAATATTCAAGGTCGAGATACTACCCCAGCCAATGGCAGAGGCGATTTCGTAGCCGAGCATCGTACGAAATGCCTTGTTGCGAAAGGTCTGCACAACATCATTAATGTAATCTCCGAGGCCTGGCAGGGTGTATTGCTCCCCATTCAGGTCCGGTTGGCTAGTGTGGTGGCGCGTCCCCATCACGGAAATAGTGCTTAGAAAGATAGCTAACACCGCAGACATGAGCCCATATACAGGGTAGTTTTCTGGCACAAAGCGGCCATCAACTCCCTGAACTGTATCGAATACGAAAATTAGAGCAGCCGCAGGCAACAACAGCACAACCAGAAACATCACTCCCAATCGCATAGCCATCAGCTGGCTACGTTCGTGATAGTCGCTGGTTAATTCAGCGCACAGCGCCAGATGTGGAATCGAGAAAACAGTGATAAACGTTCGCACCCAGAGTGACCAGAACAACAGCCACCATGCGAGTAGTGGGGACGAATCGACCACAGTATCCGGCGGTGAAAAAAGCCCAATAAAGCCGATCGCGAGTGGCAAGGTACTGTAAACCATGAATGGATGCCGCCTGCCATAGCGGCTACGAAGCCGATCGGACCAGCTCCCTATCAATGGGTCGGATATACCATCCCACAACAAGCTGGCCGCGATAATCGCTCCGGTCACCGAGCCAGACAGTCCCAATACCTGGGTATAGAACAGCAGGATAAATATAGCGTAGGCAGATTCCTTGATGGCATAAACACCACCGCCAATGCCATAGAATACCCTTGTCTGAAATTTAATCATGGTGTGGAAGTCTATCTCTGGTGATCTGGACTGTAGTAGTTATTATCTTTTGTTAGAGTAGACCAATTGTTAATCCTGTGCATGGCGATTTGGTGATTTCGCAATTCTCGGGAAAGGCTCTTCGCTATCGGCCAGTCAAGTTGCCAGCATTCCCGGTGCGTGATACTCAGCCATAGCCGATATGCGCTATAATCCAGCAAGAAAATCCGCGAGTAAACTAGACGAGGCCTTTTCGACAGACCCATGAATAAGACACTGCTGACAATTGCTATCGTGCTCGCGATCTTTCTCAGCCTGGGCTATGTGCTGCGCAAACCAATCGGGGAAGCGGCCGACGCCTGGACGACCCGCGACATGTTTGTCTCCGCTGATGCGGCGAATTTCAGCCCAGGGCCGGACACCGGATCACGCTTTCCAGACATGGAGGCCCATTATCAGGGGCGTGGCGTCACCTCTATCGACGAGTTCGCCAGAGGTAATGGCACGGTCCTTGTCGTCCTCCGCTCCATTGACTGGTGTCCCTACTGCAAGCGCCAAATGATCCAGTTGCAGGAATACGAGCCATACTTCCATGCCAATGGAATCGCATTGGTGGCGATAACTTACGACCCACCTGAAGCCCAGCAGCCCTTCATTGCGCAGCATGCAATCACCTTTCCGGTGCTCTCCGATGTGCAGTCAATGAGCTTTCGCGCGCTGGGAATCCTCAACGAGGATTTCCAACCAGGGGACAGCGAGTACGGAGTCCCCCACCCCGGAATGATTATCATCGATCGCCAGGGGGTTATCGCGGGCAAGCTCTTCGTCGAGACCCCGACTCTCCGTGTCGACTCCGCAGAGGCCCTACAATATGCCAAGGGCGCGCTTGGCCTGAAGTCCAAATTCGGCAACAACTGATGGGCTACTAACAATTTCATTTCTCCCGGAGCAAAAGTTCCGGAGACGGGCCTGGATCACAGCCTGCCAGCGGCAAGGGCTGCCCGCACTCCAGCAGGCTCTCCAGTGCATCTGCAACGAAAACACAGCCAACCTCCCCAGCTTCAGCATACCTTCGATCCCGGTCACCCTGCCCCATCCGTCAGCGCATCACATTCGGCTGGGGTTCTTCATCTTTGAGCGTCACACCATGATTTTCGAACTGTTGCATTCCCGGCACGCTACCACGGTCAAAATATTTTTGGTTGCTTTAAGCTACCATTATAATTATCATACCCACCATGACACGCACCCCTTTCAATGACTTCAACTGCAGCCTGGCACGAACAGCCGATATTATTGGCGATAAATGGACCCTGCTGATCCTGCGCGATGCTTTTTTTGGCGCTACCACATACTCCCAATTCCAGAAGAATCTGGGCGTGGCCCGCAATATCCTCGCCAACCGGCTGGACAAGCTTGTCAGCTACCAGGTAATGGAGAGGCGCCAGAGCAAGCCCGGTGTGGAGCGTTACAGCTATCATTTGACGGAACGCGGCCTGGCCCTGGTGCCAGTCCTTGTCGCCATGACCCAATGGGGAGACAGCTGGGTGCTGGGCGAGGGCAATGAACCGATTGAGTTCCGGGACCGCAACAGCGGCCAGAAAATAGCACCCTTGCGTGTGCTGTCTCGCCAGGGGGAGCCACTGGATACAATAAACATCGTGGTCGCACCAGGCCCCGGCGCCGACGAAAGAATCCGCAAAACCCTTGGCACAAAGGATCAAACAAAATAACCCAGGAGCCCGCCATGACCAGCCAGACTGATGAGTACCGCACCAGCGCCTGCAACCTCTGCTTTGTGAACTGTGGCATCAAGGTGCAACTTGGCGGTGAAGATGGCCGCCAGATAGTCAAAGTACGCGGCGATGAAGACCATCCCACATCCAAGGGCTATATTTGCAATAAGGCTGCGCGCATTAATTACTACCAAAACAACGCCAGCCGCCTGCGCAGCCCTATGCGCCGTAAGCCTGACGGTAGTTACGAAGAAATCGACTGGGATACTGCAATCAGTGAGATAGCGGCCAAGCTCGGCGCGATTCGCGATGAGCACGGTGGGGAACGAATTTTCTATTATGGCGGGGGCGCCCAGGGAGATCACCTGGGGGGCGCTTACGCACCTTCTTTGCGCAACGCCCTGGGTATGAAATACAAGGGCAACGCCATATCCCAGGAGAAAACCGGCCTGGCCTGGGTGATGAGCCGTATGATCGGTGGCCCCACCCACGCCGATCTGCACCATGCCGAGGTAGTCATGTTCGTGGGCAAGAACCCCTTCATGAGCAATGGTATGGACCAGGCTCGCCCCTTCCTGCGAGCCATAGCAAAAGACCCGAAGCGCAAACTGATTGTTGTTGACCCGCGCAAAACCGAAACCGCCGACTATGCCGACATCCATCTGGCAGTCCACCCGGGCCGCGATGCCTGGTGCATTGCCGCTGTGCTCGCCTGGCTAGTGCAGCAGGACCGACTGCCCAGGGAATGGTTGGAGCAACACACCGCCGGAGCGGAGCAGGTCATTCCCTTCTTTCAAAATATCCCCATCGACGCCTTCGCTCGTTTTGCAGGACTTGAGCCGGCCCTGGTGATCGAGGCTGCACGCCTGATCGCAGATGCAGACTCCTTTGCGCTTGAAGAAGATATCGGTATCCAGATGGCGCCACATTCCACGCTGGTCACCTATCTCAATCACTTGCTCTGTCTGCTTAGCGGCAACTACGGTAAGCATGGCAGTATGGACATGTGCACCCAACTCGCCCCCATCATAGCGATTGATTACGGCCCTGTGGATGAGAACGGCTACGAGATTGCGCGCAAAAAGCTACCCGTAACCGGCGCACCTATTGTCAGTGGGCTCTACCCCGGGGCCTACCTGGCCGAAGAAATCCTCAATGACCACCCGGAACGACCCCGCGCCATACTCTTTGAGAGCAGCAACCCGGTGCATTCACTGCCAGAGTCACAGAAATTGCGCGAGGCACTGCGCTCACTGGAATGCAGCGTTGCCATCGATGTGGCCATGACCGAGACGGCTCTTTGCTGCGACTATGTATTACCTGCGGCCACAAACTTCGAGAAGTGGAGTGCTACCTTCTTCCCGCGCAACTTCCCCGCCAATATCTACCACCTGCGTGAGCCTCTCATGGAGCCGGCAGACAATACGCTGCGCGAGTCGGAAATCCACGCGCGCCTGATCGAAGCCCTGGACTTCTTTGAACCCGCTGAACTGGAGCCGTTACACGCAGCCGCAGCGCAAGGCATGGATGCCTATAAACAGGCCTTTTTCGAACAGATGGCCCAGAACCCAAAGATCTCACGTATGCTGTCCTATGTGCTGTATCGCACCCTGGGCCCAAGCCTGGGCGAGGGTCGCGAGGGAACAGCGGCAATCTGGGGTCTGTGCCAGATGTACACACTCAAGCATGCCGAGGAGGCTGCCCGCGCCGGATTTAAAGGCGAAAATGCAGGTACCGACATGTTTCTGGATATGATCAACTCTTCCGCGGCAACGGTGATCGGTATCTCCACGCACGAGGAGAGCTTCAGTCGTATCCCCCACCCAGACAACAAGCTGCAACTGGTCATCGGCGAATTGCTCGATGAAATACCCCAACTCCACGACATGCAGCCGCTGCTTGAATCTACCGAGGCCTATCCCTTCGCCCTGGTGGCTGGCGCGCGTCGCGCCTATACCGCCAATTGTGCCATTCGCGACCCACGCTGGATGAAAGGAAAGAACTCCACTGCGCTGACTATTCATCCACAGGATGGCGAGCGTTTCCAACTACCCGACGGCGCCAGTGTGCTACTGGAAACGGAAGCGGGCTGCACCACTGTCGATCTGGCGTATGATGAGCGCATGCACCCGGGCACACTCTCACTACCCAATGGCCAGGGCATGCGCTTTACGGATGAAAACGGCCTGGAGCTGGAGACAGGTGTGTTTGTGAATGAACTCACCAGTGTGAAATATCGGGACAAGTTCATCGGCACGCCGTTCCACAAATTTGTGCCGGCCCGTATCAGCCTCGCCTGAGGAACACCCGGGCGACGCTTGACCCACAATGGACACCTGGCTGCTTTCCAGAAAAAATTGGAGACACAAGTATGAGCGATCAATCCCTGACCCTGGACGCGATACTATACCCCGGCTTTGAGATGCTGGAGTTTTTAGCGCAGCGGAGTAAGATCGCGCAGATCACCGCCTCAGTTTGCAGCGGGTCTGCACTTTTAGCCAAGGCTGGAGTACTGGATGGCCACCGGGCTACCTCCAATAAACAATTATTTGCCCTGGCTACCAGCCAGTCTGATAAGGTTACCTGGATAGAAGCTGCACGCTGGGTTGACGATGGGCCCGTAGTGACCGCGTCGGGGGTATCGGCGGGAACAGATATGGGAGTGACTATTATCCAGCGACTCTGGGGCAGCGAAATGGCCCATAGGGTCGCTGAATTAGCCGAGTACACCTGGCACATGGATGCGGATAAAGATCCTTTCGTCTCAGACCTTAACAAGGCTGCGACGGCTCTGGGATTAGTCTGAATAGCCGCTCAAGCGGATGTAGCGAAACTGTCGATGCTGGATATCATTACAGAGGGACCGCAATGAAGAAAATAACAAAATCCTTGCTGCCGATGGCCGTTGTAGCGGCCACTTTTGCACTATCCGCGGAGGCTGCGACTGACGCTGAGAGAATAAGGATGCTTGAAACTCAGTTGCAGCAGCAAAAAGCCATGATGGAACAGCAGCAACGCATGCTGGAGACTATGGATGCAGAACTCAGGCGACTCAAGGCCGGCGAACCCGCCGCTATTAGTGAAGTAGAAATAGCCGCCACGGAAGAAAAAATGCCTGTTATCGTTAGCGCCGATAAGCCGGTAAGTAGCGCGCTCGCCCCGCTGTCCGTAAACGTCTATGGCTTTGTGATGGCTGATGCCATTTACGATTTCAAACGGGTTGACCCAAACTGGGAGGACACCCTGCGCGTATCCACGATTCCAACCGAGAGCGGAAGCTACGGCAACGATGGCGATTTTATCTTCGGTGTGCGCCAATCCCGCCTGGGTATCGCTGGCAACTATGGCGAAGACATCACCTTCAAGCTGGAAGCGGAACTTTTTGGCGTCGGGGGAGATGAAGGCCAGACCACCCCGCGACTGCGTCATGCCTGGGCTACCTACAAAAACCTGGGCATGGGCCAGACCTGGTCCAACTTTATGGATATCGATATTTTCCCTAACACCATCGATTACTGGGGCCCCACGGGGATGGTGTTCTATCGCAACCAGCAGGTACGATACTCATTCCCCATGGGCGAAGACGAATTTTCAATTAGTCTTGAGGATCCCGGTACAGCATTGACCGTAGGCCGTTTTCGAGACACGGATCCCTGCGATATACCCAATGCAGATCCCGAGTGCGAATCCACGGAATCCAGGTTGGGGGATTCCTTCCAGTCTTACAACGACCTTCCCGACCTGTCTGCGCGCTATCGCAATAACGGCGACTTCGGGCATTACCAGGTGGCGGGTATCGTGCGCAAACTGGGCTATGAACGCCTCGATACTGGCCAGAAGGACGACGAACTGGGCTGGGGTATCAACACCAGTGCCGGCATAAACACCTGGGGTCGGGACAAATTGAAATTACAGGTAGTCTATGGGGAAGGCATCGGCAACTACATGAATGACGGTGGTATTGACGTCGCCCCTGACTCCGCAAACATTAACGACGCTGAGGCAGAGGCAGTGGAACTGCTGGGCATTAGCGCCTACTACGACCATTACTGGAGTGATAAATGGTCTACCTCGGTGGGCTGGTCCATGATCGACCTTGATACCACTGATGGGCAACTTGCCACTGAATTTGAAAAGGGGCAGATCGCACAGATCAACCTGCTGCACTACCCGGCAGATAATGTCTTGCTGGGTTCGGAGTTCATTTGGGGCGAGCGGGAGGATGTGAACGGTAACACCGGTTCGGATTATCGCATTCAGTTCACGCTGAAAGTGAATTTTGATACAGGGGATATTATAAATGGTCTGTAGATTTTGCCATGTCCACCAGCGCCGCTATACTTCCCGTTAGACCCAAGAGTCTGCGGGTACTCATCAGTTTCAGGGAGTTCAACATGAAAATATCTATTTTGCGTCACCTGCTAGCCCTTGCTGGCGCGATACTTTTCAGTAGTACTGGCGCTCTCGCCGCGAAGCTGACACCGACTGATTTCCAACGCGTGGTGGACACTGCCTACAGTAAATTCAAGGACCTCAAAGAAGGCGCCAATGCGGACTACATCCCCTTTCTGGCGACTGTACCCAGCGATATGTTCGGCGTTGTTATCATCACCCGCGAGGGTGATGTTTATTCCGCCGGGGAACTCAAGTATGAGTTCTCCATTCAGTCAGTATCCAAACCCTTTACCGCCTCCCTGATCATGGCACAGCAAGGTCCCAGGGCAATCCGCGAAAAGATCGGCATAGAACCCACCGGCCTTCCTTTCAACTCCAAGATCGCCATGGAACTCAATCCGCAACGCTCAGTCAACCCAATGGTCAATGCCGGGGCGATTGCTGCGGTTAGCCTAGTAGAAGCATCGTCAGAAAAAGACCGGTGGCACAGGAGCACGTTCCCGAACTCCTGGCCATCATGGCGACAGCTGGCTTCTATGACGAATCAGGCGAGTGGATGTACAGCGCCGGCCTGCCGGCCAAGACGGGTGTAGGTGGTGGCATTGTCGCCGTAGTGCCGGGCCGTTTTGCGATAGCAACGTTTTCTCCACCCGTGAATGAGGCTGGCAACAGTGTTCGAGGGATGAAAGCCATTCGCTATATTGCCGGTGAATTAGGCGTGGGCCTTTACGGTTCTAACCCCACCGAATAAATGTCATGCCGAACACTACCAAGCCACGCCCGGGATTATCAGGCGCCATCCAGTAAGCTGTGAACAGCATGCCTGGGTGTTTTTGTCAGTTTCTGCATGAGCTTGAAGGGAATTTCGGACAGCTCGTACTCCCGACCAATGCTGTCCAGCATGGATAACCACAGCTTTGTGGTCATTTCAGAATCGAATAGGGCCCTGTGAAAAGCCCCCTCCTCGGGGATATTCATGTGGGCCACTAAAGTACCCAACTGATAATTGGGTACCTGCTGATAAATACGTCGCGCTGCGAGCATGGAGCACGCGAACTGTCCTGAGTATTCAATGGGTATCCTTGCAAGCTCTGCATCCAAAAAACGCTTATCGAAGGATGCGTTGTGCGCAATCAGGTTGTAGCCGTCAATGAATTCAGCGAAGTCACGCATCACCGCTCTGCACGGGCGAGCATCGTGCAGCATTTCATTGGTGATT
>RCNC010002837.1_pt1 | contig 11449 bp, 8 predicted proteins | sample 2041301 | NCBI WGS metagenome assembly RCNC01 (sample SAMN09708231, study PRJNA481090) | Marine sediment metagenome, whole genome shotgun sequencing project. | biome: marine sediment; feature: ocean; material: sediment; isolation source: Sewage treatment plant 13A marine sediment (STP13A) ... | reverse complement strand
TGTTGCTGCAACTGAGTTTTACCGCCACGGATAAGTGGCTATAATGCGCGCCTGATTCGAAGAGGGACATATTGTGAAAAATCGTATAGCTATCAGTTTCATAGCCGCCTTGCTGGCCGTTAGTGCTGCTGCGGTGGAATTAACCGACGCCCAGCGCAGCGCCATTGAACAACGTATCAAGCCAGTGGGCGAATCCTGCCTGGCAGGGGATGCCAGCTGTGGTGGCGCGAGCCAGGCGGTCGCCAGCAGCGGACCGCGCTCCGGTGAAGATGTTTACAACACGGCCTGTATGGCCTGCCACAGCACCGGTGCCGCCGGTGCGCCCAAGCTGGGAGATGCGGTGGCCTGGGCTGATCGTATCGCCAAGGGCACAGATGCGCTCTACAACAGCGGCGTCAATGGTGTGCCTGGTACCGGCATGATGGCCAAGGGCGGTTGTGTCAGCTGTTCAGATGAAGAAGTGAATGCCGCAGTGGACTATATGGTGGCTGGCAGCCAGTAATATCCATGCTGCAGTCAACCAGCCGCAGTGCCAGGGCACTGCGGCTTTTTTTTACCCGCTGAAGATGCATTCGGGGAGCTATGCTAAATTGTGAAGGTCGCAAGGGGAGATCTGGGCGTGAATAAAATCCTGGTTATAACAGCGGCATGCCTGGCAGTGCTGCTGGGGTGTGCAGAAGAAGTCCCGCCTCCGCGCATCATTGAAGTGGTTGTCGATCAGGTGGTGCTGGAGCCGTACCAGCCGAAATCCCGCTACGTGGGCCGCTTGATTGCCGAGGATGACGTGGCCATCCAGGCCCGTGTCACGGGCTACCTGAAGAGCCGCCAGTTCCGTGAGGGTGACCTGGTCGCCGTCGGTGACGTGCTGTATACCATTGACGATTCTGAATATAACGCGGCCCTTGCCAGGGCGAAGGCTGACCTGGCGGCGGCGGTAGCAAACCAGGCCAACGCCGAGCGCAACTACAAGCGGGGCAAGAGTTTGCTGCCCAAGGGCGCTATTTCCGAGGCGGAAATGGATAACCTGCGGGCCAAGAAACTGGACGCGGACGCCCGTATCGAGTCCGCCAGGGCCCAGGTGACCAGCGCCGAGGTTAATCTCGGCTTCACCACGATAATAGCCCCTATCTCCGGGCGGATCGGACGCAGTACTGCCAGCGTCGGGGACCTGGTAGGCCCCACCGCCGGTAACCTCACCACGCTGGTCAGCATTGATCCCATTGAGGCCCTGTTCCAGGTGAGCGAAGCCACCTATGTTGCCGCGATTGGTAGAGGCCTGGACAGGGGGCTTAGCGTCGATTCACTGCGTCGCATCGAAGTCAGCCTGGAACTGACCAACGGGGCCTTGTACCCGGAGGTTGGCAAGATCGATTACTTCGCCAACCGCATTGACCAGAGTACAGGCACACTGGAAGCTCGTGCTCGTATTCCCAACCCGGACTCGCTATTGGTTCCCGGGCAATATGTGCAGGTCATTCTGCGCGATAGCAATTTGCTGGAGGGTTTGTTCATTCCCCAGGCGGCGGTGCAGGCGGATCAACAGGGTAGTTTCGTGTTGATCGTGGATGCGGGCAGTACCGTGGTCAGGCGCAACGTGGAACTTGGGGATCGCCTCGATGACCAGGTACTGGTGAAGAAAGGCGTAGATGAGGGCGACCGCGTGGTGGTTCGCGGCCTGCAGCAGGTGCGCCCCGGTATGCCGGTAACAACCAGGTCACTTACCTCACCGGACCCACAGGGCTAACGCATGTTCAGCGCCTTTTTTATCGGACGGCCCAAATTCGCCCTGGTCATATCGATTGTCCTGACGCTGGCGGGCGGACTGTCGATCTATATGCTGCCCATCACCGAATACCCCACTATCTCGCCGCCCAGCATCCAGGTGAGCGGCCGGTATCCCGGCGCTTCCGCCGAGGTGGTGGAAGCCACGGTTGGCACGCCGATTGAGGATGCGGTTAACGGCGTGGAGGACATGATTTACATGTCCTCCAAGAGCGCCAACGACGGCAGCTATCGTCTCACGGTGACCTTCGCTGTGGGGTCTGACGCCGACATGGCGCTGGTGCGGGTGCAAAACAGGGTCAAGTTGGCCGAGCCCTCCCTGCCTGCGGAAGTGACCGCCATGGGCCTGAATATCGACGAGCGCTCACCGGATATCCTGAAGATCATCAGCTTCACCTCTCCCGATGATTCGCTGGATTACAAATTCATTTCCAACTACGTCAAGATCAATGTGCAGAGTGCCCTGGCGCGGGTGGGTGGAGTGTCTTCAGCGGACATTCTCGGCGAGGCGGACTATTCCATGCGCCTGTGGCTGGACCCCAATCGTATGGCCAACCTCGAGCTCTCTGTGACGGATATTCACAGTGCCCTGCGCGAGCAGAACGTCCAGGTGGCGGCTGGCAAGATCGGCGCACCACCCTTTGACGGCCCGCTGCAGACAGAATATACCCTGCAAACCAAGGGCCGCCTGCAGGAGGTGGAGGAGTTCGAAAATATTGTGCTGCGCGCCCGCGCGGACGGTTCTGCCATCTACCTGCGCGATGTCGCCAGGGTGGAACTGGGCCAGTCGGGTTACAACTTCTTTGGCGAAATCAACGGCAAGCCGGCGGTCAACGTTGCGCTCTACCTGGTGCCGGATGCGAATGCCCTGGCAGCGGGGGCCTCCGTGGACAAACTGGTAGAAGAACTCGCGCTGTATTTCCCGGCGGGTCTGGAATACGTCGCCAGTTATGACACCACCCGCTACGTGTCGACGGCGGTTAAACAGGTAGTGATTTCCCTGTTCCTGGCGGTGGCGCTGGTCATTGCGATTACCTATATGTTCCTCGGCAACTGGCGCGCCGCCCTGGTGCCCACTGTGGCGATACCGGTTTCCCTGGTAGCGACCTTCGCGGTGCTGCTGCTGGCGGGCATGTCCATCAACACGGTAACCCTGTTTGGCCTGATCCTGGCCATTGGCATCGTGGTAGACGACGCCATACTGGTGATCGAAAATTGCGACCGGCATATGCGTGAAGACCCCACCATGGGGGCTAAAGAGGCTGCCCTGATCACCATGCGGGAGGTGGGTAGCGCGATCATCGCCACCACCCTGGTGCTGCTGGCGGTGTTTGTACCAGTGGCCATGCTGCCGGGCATTACCGGTGAAATGTATCGGCAGTTCGCGGTAACGATCTGTGTCGCCGTGGTGTTCTCCTCCCTGAACGCCCTTACCCTGAGCCCCGTGCTGTGTAGCCTGCTGTTGCGACCCGGTGAAAAGAAGGAGGCGCGCTGGTACCGGGCTTTCCTGGCCGGATTTGGCAAGTTAACGGGGGTTTATGACAAGGGCGTGCAGTGGGTGTTGCGCAAATTGCTGGTGGTCGGGATGATTTTCCTGGCGTGGATGGCCGCGTTGACCGTTGGTGTGATGACTACACCCACAGGCTTTGTGCCAGATGAGGACAAGGGCCTGCTGTTCGTCAATGTGCAGTTGCCGGACGCCTCGTCACTGTCGCGTACCAAGGAGGCGGTGGACAAGGTCACCGCGATTCTGGCCCAGGATCCGGCGGTGGAAGTCGTTACTTCAATCACCGGCTACTCCATACTCAGTGGCGCCATGGCCAGTAACGGCGGCACCCTGTTTGTGGTGCTCAAGCACTGGGATGAGCGCAAGGAGCGGGCGAACCTTGTATTCAACGTGGCCCGGCGTATCAACGGCAGGGCGTTTATGCAAGTGCCGGAAGCGCAGGTGTATGCCATCGCACCTCCCTCAGTGCCCGGCATGGGCGCCGTCGGTGGTTTGGAATTGATGCTGCAGGATACGCTGGCCCGCTCACCCGCGGAGTTGGCGGCGGTACTCAATAACCTCATCGTCGATGGCAACCAGACGCCGGGTCTGCACAACGTATTCAGCACTTACCGCGCCAATGTGCCGCAGTATTTCATCGATGTCGATCGGGTCAAGGCCAAGAACCTGGGCGTGTCCCTGACTGAGATTTTCGCTACCTTGCAGGCCCAGATGGGTTCCCTGTACATCAACGATTTCAACAAGTTCGGCCAGACCTACAAGGTGATCATGCAGGCCGAGTCCCCCTATCGCACGGACCTGAGCGACCTGGATAACTTCTACATGAAATCCTCTGGCGGCCATATGGTGCCCCTGAGTACGCTGGTCACTACCCATCCCATTCTGGGCCCGGATGTTGCATCCCGTTACAACCTGTACCGGGCGGCGTCGGTACGGGCCAATGCTGCCCCCGGTTACAGCACCGGAGAGGCTATGAGTGCTTTTGAAGAGCTTGCAGCGCGGACACTGCCTGACGGCTATCGCATCGAGTGGACCGGCATGGCCTACCAGGAACAAGAGGCGGGCAGTACCGCGATCTTCGCCTACACACTGGCGCTGATCTTCGTCTACCTGTTCCTGGTGGCCCAGTACGAAAGCTGGTCCATTCCCCTCGCTATTATCCTGGTAGTGCCGATGGCGATCGGTGGCGCGGTGGCGGCCCTGTTGCTGACCGGGGTGGCGCTTAACCTCTATGCGCAGATTGGCGTGGTACTACTGATAGCTATGGCGGCCAAGAACGCCATCCTGATTGTGGAGTTTGCGCGCTCCCGGCGTGAGGAGGAGGGGCAGGCTATCCTGGTGGCCGCCCGCGAGGCGGGACGACTGCGCTTTCGCGCGGTGTGTATGACGGCGATGTCATTTATCCTCGGCATCATGCCCCTGGTTTTTGCCACCGGCGCCGGCGCCTTTGGCCAGCGCTCGCTGGGGATTACCGTGTTGGGTGGAATGCTTGCCGCGCTGCTGGTCGGCACCTTCTTTATTCCCGGTTTTTACGCCATCGTGCAATCTACCCGTGAGCGCCTCAGGGGCGGTCTGGGTCTGCAGAACAAGGCATGAAACTAGTCTACACCCATCCGGCACAGGTCATGGTCGCGCATATGCGCAGTGCGATTGAGCTGGCGGGTATCGAGTGCGTGCTGCGCAATGAATATGCCGCGGGCGCGATCGGTGAGCTGGCTCCCATTGATGCCTGGGCAGAGGTCTGGGTTGTGCGCGACCGCGACCACGACAGGGCCAGCAAAGTGGTCGAAAATTTACAGCAGGAGGTGCAGGGAGAGGACTGGGAATGTGCGCAGTGTGGAAAATCCAGCCCCGCCACCTTCGAAATTTGCTGGCACTGTGGAACAAATCGGTAATGTAGGTATTGCTGCTGTCGCCTGCGGGCTCAGGCGAACAAGTCCTTCAGCCCCGCCAGGGTTTCCCGGGCGCGCTCCTCGTTGGCTTGCTGGTCCTCTTCGCCGCCGCCACCCTGCCATTGCAGGTCATCCTGGGGTAGCTCGTCGATAAAGCGGCTGGGTTCACACTTGATGGTTTCACCGTACTGGCGGCGCTTGAGCGCCATGGTCATGGTGAGGGTTTGCTGGGCGCGGGTGATGCCCACGTAGGCCAGTCGCCGTTCTTCCTCAATATTGTCTTCCTCAATGCTGGCCCGGTGCGGCAGCAGCTTCTCTTCCATGCCGAGAATAAAAACGTGGGGAAATTCCAATCCCTTGGAGGCGTGCAGGGTCATTAGCTGCACACTCTCCGGCCCTTTCTCTTCCTCGTCCTGTTGCTCCAGCAGATCGCGCAGTACCAGGCGGGAGATGGCCTCATCCAGGGCGACCTGTTCTTCGGTCATTACCCGCTGTAGCCCGTCGATCAGGAAATACACATTGCCCATGCGCCGCTCAGCCACGTCCTCACTGGAACTGAGTTGGTTGAGCCAGCCCTCGTAGTCCATGTCGCGGATCATCTGGCGGATGCCGGAGACACCGCTGTCGCTTTCACAGCGGCGCCGCACGCCATCCATCCAGTTGCGAAATTCCCGCAGGCGCTGCAGCCCTGCCTCGGGTATCTGGTCCACGCTGATGCGGCCGCAGGCCTGGCTCAGGCTACAGTGGTTGGCGGTGGCGAAGTTGCCCAGTGCTTCCAGCGAGGAGGTGCCCAGCTTGCGGCGAGGTACGTTGGCGATGCGCAGGAAGGCGTTGTCGTCGTTCTCGTTCATCACCAGGCGCAGGTAGGACATGATGTCCTTTACCTCGTTGCGGGCGAAAAAGGAGGTGCCGCCGCTGAGGTGGTAGGGCACCTGTTGTTGCTGCAGCGCCAGCTCGATCAGGCGCGACTGGTGGTTGCCCCGGTACAGCACCGCGTAGTCACCAAAGCGGGTGCGCTTGCGCAACTTGTGATCCATTATTTCCGCGACGACCTGGTCTGCTTCGTGCTGTTCATTGCTACAGCGAATGACGCGCAACGGGTCGCCGTAACCCAGCTCGCTCCACAGCTGTTTGTCGAACACGTGGGGGTTGTTGGCGATCAGGGTGTTGGCGGCCTTAAGAATGCGCGCCGTAGAGCGGTAGTTCTGCTCCAGTTTGACGATTTTCAGGCCGGGGAAATCCTCATGCAGCTGTACCAGGTTTTCCGGCCTCGCGCCGCGCCAGGCGTAGATGGACTGGTCGTCGTCCCCGACCACGGTGAGCCCGCCGCGCATGCCGATCAGCTGCTTCACCAGCAGGTACTGGCTGGTGTTGGTGTCCTGGTATTCGTCTACCAACAGGTAGTGCAGCTGGTGCTGCCACTTCTCCAGTATGTCGGGTGAGTGTTCGAACAGCACCGTGGGTAGCAGGATAAGGTCATCGAAATCCAGGGCGTTATAGGCCTGCAGGGCGCGCTTGTAGCGCAGGTAGGCCTGCGCGCAGAGAATGTCTGCGGGGGTGGTGGCGCCCGCCAGGGCCTGCTCCGGCAGCACGCGGTCGTTCTTCCAGTTGGATATACGTTGCTGGATGATGACGGCCTGGTCGCCTTCCGCGCCGTGTTCCTGGATGAGCAGGTCGCGGATCAGGGTGCGGGTGTCCTCCCCGTCAAAAATGGAGAAACCCGACTTCAGCCCCAGCGCGTTGCGCTCGCTGCGGATAATCTTCAGTCCCAACTGGTGAAACGTGCTGACGGTGAGGCCCTCAGAGGAATTGGCCCCCAGCAGTTTGCCGACCCGGTCCTTCATTTCCCGGGCGGCCTTGTTGGTAAAGGTTACCGCCGCCACCCGGCTGGCCTTGATGCCACAGGTTTCCACCAAATAGGCAATTTTCTGGGTAATCACACTGGTCTTGCCGCTGCCGGCACCAGCCAGTACCAGCATTGGGCCGTCGATGTAGCGCACGGCCTCGCGTTGTCGGGGGTTGAGTTGGGGCACGGTGTCTCAGCTTTACCCGTAGGTACACAGGTAGGCCGTTTGCTGGGCTACCTTGAGTTGAAACTTTTCATTCGCGGCGACCATAAAGTGCTCCCCGGCACTGCATGTCTGCCAGTCGTCGCTGCCCGGTAGTTTCACGGTAAGGGCTCCGCTGACCACGGTAACAGTTTCTTTCTGCGAGGTATCGAACTCGAATTCACCGACGGCCATGACGCCGACCGTGGCGGGCAGGGTCTCGGTCTGGAAGGCGATGGAGGCCACCTGACCATCGAAGTACTGGTTGATCTTGAACATTTGGAGTCCTCAGGGGAGACCGCGTTGAAAGGGCGCTGATTTTCCCTCTTTTTGCTATGCAAAGTAAAAAGAAAGTTGCAGCCAGGTGGCCGGTGGCTGAAAAAGACAGGGAGTGGTGGCCGATTGGGGCATACCCCGGGGTGACGGTTGATGCAGATAGTTTAATTGACCATACGCCTGCCCGGAATTCCCCTGCACGCCTTGTAGCGAACGGCTTATCAGGTATGTTGGCAGCCCTGAGAAAAACGGTGCGGGCCCTGCTTTTCGCCCTTTTGCCCGCACCCCGGGACTGAACACAGCGAGGTTTTTCATGAGTAACGATGCCTATATCTACGATGCGATTCGCACCCCCCGGGGCAAGGGTAAGCCCGGAGGCGGCCTCTATGAGGTAAAGCCCATCGACCTGGTCGCCAATCTGCTGGAGGAAATGAAGTCCCGGCATGACCTGGATACCACCCAGGTGGAAGACGTCATGCTGGCCACCGGCGAGCCGGTGAACGAGCAGGGCCAGAATATCGCCAAGACTGCCCTGGTGTATTCCAGCTGGGATGATGTGACTGTCGGCGCGCAGCTGCATCGCTATTGCGCGGGTGGCCTGGACGCGGTGAATACCATCGCCATGAAGATCATGTCCGGTATGGAATCCATGGGCGCCGCCGGTGGCGTTGAAAGCATGTCGCGCCTGGGTATCGGTGCCAGCGGCGCCGCCGCAGGCGACTCCTGGGTGGCAATGAAAAGCTACGGCATTTCCCAGGGCCTGGGGGCGGACCTGATGGCCACCCTCGATGGCTTCACCCGGGAAGATGTGGACCGTTACGCCTGCCAGTCGCAGCAGCGTGCTGCCCACGCTCGCGACAGCGGCTATTTTGATAAATCCCTGGTGCCGGTGAAGGACCTGAACGGCGTAACCGTGCTGGATCACGATGAACTGATTCGTCCCACCACGATGGAGGGGCTGGCCAGGCTCAACCCGTCCTTCACCATGTTCAACGACTACGGCCACGGTGATTTTCTCAAGTTTAAATACCCGCAGGTGGAGCGCGTCGAGTGTATTCACACCCCGGGCAACTCCTCGGGTGTGGTAGATGGAGCCTCCCTGGTGCTGTTGGGCAATAAGCAGTCGGGTGACGACCAGGGCCTGCAACCCCGCGCCCGTATTGTCTCCTGTGCCCTGACCGGCACTGAACCGACCATCATGCTGGCCGGACCTGTGCCCGCCGCGCAGAAGGCCCTCAAGCAGGCCAATATGACGGTGGACGATATCGACCTGTTTGAACTGAATGAGGCTTTCGCCTCGGTAGTACTGCGCTTCCAGAACCTGCTGGGCGTAGCGGACGACAAGATCAACGTTAACGGGGGCGCTATCGCCATGGGCCACCCCATTGGTGCCACTGGCGCCATGATTCTGGGCACCGTGCTGGATGAACTGGAGCGTCGCGACCTGAACACCGCGCTGGTAACACTCTGTGCCGGCGGCGGTATTGGCATCGCCACTATCATCGAGCGGGTTTGAGCGAACAGGGATCCGGGAAGAATTGGAGTAGACAGCAAATGACTTATATACGACTGGAAAAAGATGCCGACGGCATTGTGGAACTGATTTTCGACCAACCGGGAAAATCTGTGAACGTGATGGGCGACGAATACGCCGAGGCGATGCCCCGGGCGCTGGACGAACTGGAAGCGCAGAAAGACCAGATCACCGGTGTTTATGTGCGCAGCGGCAAGCCCGGGCAGTTCTTTGCCGGGGGTGATATCACCCGGATGATGGAAATGGACCTGAACCCCGATGACGCTGAACGCAAGCGGATGTTTGAAGGCATCCTGGAGGCCAAGGCGCCCCTGCGCAGGCTGGAAGCGCTGGGTGTGCCTGTAGTGGTCGGCCTCAACGGTGCGGCTCTGGGCGGCGGCTATGAAATCGCGCTGGCCTGCCATCACCGTATCGCTCTGAATGACCCCAGTGTGCAGGTGGGCCTGCCCGAGGCCATGTTGGGCCTGATGCCCGGTGCCGGTGGCATTGTGCGCATGGTACGCATGTTGGGTATGCAGGAAGCACTGACGCTGATTTCCCAGGGCAAGCGCTTGCGAGCGGAGCAGGCCCTGGAAAAAGGCCTGGTGCACGAGCTGGCCACCGACGAAGAGGACATGGCGGCCAGGGCCAGGGCCTGGATCAAGGCCAATCCTGAGGCCAGGCAGCCCTGGGAACAGCCGGGCTACAGCATTCCCGGTGGCGGGCCAGCAGATCCAGCCACCCAGGGGCTGACCTATTTCGGTCCGGTTAATGTCATGGTGCAAACCTGGGGCAATATGCCTGCCCAGCAGGTGATCATGTCAGCGGTTATCGATTCGGCGCGGGTCGACTACGACACCGCCCACACCATCGAGGCGCGCTACTTCCAGCACCTGCTGCTGGACCAGGTGGCGCGCAATATGATGACCACCTTCTTCGTGCAGATGAACAAGATGGATGCAGGTGCCTCACGCCCCGATGGCATCGAAAAAACCGAGGTAAAGAAACTGGGCATCCTGGGTGCCGGCGTGATGGGCGCGGGTATCGCCTTCAATGCGGCCAAGGTGGGTATCGATGTGGTGTTGAAAGACCTCACGCAGGAGAATGCCGACAAGGGTAAGGCCTACGCCGCTGCCGCCTGTGAGAAGACGCGCAGCATCGACGAGGCGAAGGCTGAACAGATCATGGCACGTATCCACGCCACTGCAGACGTCAATGACCTGGCCGATTGTGACCTGGTGATCGAGGCGGTGTTTGAAGACCGCGCGGTGAAAGCCACGGTTACCAAAGAAACGGAAGCCGTGCTGGCTGCTTCCGCCGTTTTTGCCAGCAACACCTCAGCGCTGCCCATTACAGAGCTGGCCGAGGCCTCTGGGCGGCCTGAGAACTTCATCGGTATGCACTTTTTCTCACCCGCAGAGAGAATGCCCCTGGTGGAAATTATCACCGGTGAAAAGACGTCTGATGCAGCCCTGGCCAAGGCCTTCGACCTGTCACAAAAGCTGGGTAAAAAGCCTATCGTGGTGAAGGATGCGCCCGGCTTTTTTACCACCCGGGTCATCGGGCAGACCATTACCCAGGGCCAGATCATGTTGGCAGAGGGAGTGAACCCGGCGCTGATCGAAAATGGCGCGCGTTTCAATGGCTCTCCCATGGGACCGCTGGAGACACTGGACAGTATTTCCCTGGAGACGGCCTATCACGGCGTCAAACAACGCAAGGCCGATGCCGAGGCGGCTGGTGAGGACTGGGTAGCCGGTCCTGAATCCGAAGTGATCCGCGTTATGGTGGAAGATGTCAAACGCAGCGGGCAGGCCAGTGGCGCCGGCTTCTATGACTACGATGACAAGGGCAAGAAAATAGCCACCTGGGCCGGCCTGAAAGCGCTGTTTGCCAAAGATGGCTACGTGGATATGCCCTTCGAGGATATCAAGGACCGATTGTTGTTTCCGCAGGTACTGGAAGCTATCCGCATTATGGAGGAGGGCGTCCTGACCAGCGTGCCCGATGGCAATATCGGCTCCATCATGGGCATCGGCTTTCCGCCACATACCGGGGGTGTTTACCAGTGCGTTAATGCCTATGGTGTGGCCGCTTTTGCTGAGCGCGCCAAAGAACTGGCAGCGAAGTATGGTGAGGTGTTTGAGCCACCGCAGCTGTTGTTGGACATGGCGAGAGAAAGTAAGACTTTCGCTTGATCTGATTAGCGCATAATTGAGGCTGTTGATGCGTGTTCAGGGTGCTGTGTTTTGAACCCGCTGTCTGGTACGCGAGGTCCACTTGCGGTTCGAACTAACAGGCCCTTAAGTGGACCTTGCGTACCAGACAGCTCCACCGAGTCTGCTCTCCCGTATACTGCGATGTAGCCAGCCTTGGTCGCTGCAAGCCTCATAAGGGCCTGTCAGTTCGAACCGCATGAGGCTTGCAGCGA
>RCNC010002836.1_pt1 | contig 11451 bp, 10 predicted proteins | sample 2041301 | NCBI WGS metagenome assembly RCNC01 (sample SAMN09708231, study PRJNA481090) | Marine sediment metagenome, whole genome shotgun sequencing project. | biome: marine sediment; feature: ocean; material: sediment; isolation source: Sewage treatment plant 13A marine sediment (STP13A) ... | reverse complement strand
CCTTTATTGTCCCGTCTTCAAATGTAAAACCATAATAGGAATAAGACTGGCCGGATTGCAGCAATTCTGAACTCAGTAAAATCTCCCCCGAGTATTTTGGATCTTCTTTCTTCTCACATGAGTAACAGATCCCTATCAGTATGACTAATACTGCACTTATCTTTCTCATAATCTTTCCTTTAAAAAGCAGTTAAAAACAAGTCAATATCCTTGGAAGGGATATCGAAATGATTGCCAATGAAATTATTTGTAAGGATCCCGTTGAATATGTATACTCCGTTCCGAACACTCTTATCATCCTTCAAGAATTGTTTCACTCCCCCCGATTCTCCAATTTTCTGTAACAGTGGGGCAAAAACATTGCTGATAGCGATGGAAGCGGTACGGGCTACCCTGGACGGAAGATTGGGCACACAATAATGAATGATGCCATGTTTGGTAAATACAGGATCCACCTGAGTTTTGCACTCTGAAGTTTCAATGCATCCACCCTGGTCAATGCTTATATCCACGATCACCGAGCCTTTCTTCATCTGTTTTACCATCTCCTCTGTAACAATATAACGCGGTCCCTGTTCAATCAAGTACATGGCACCGATTAAAACATCTGCTGATCGAAGGGACCGTTCCATAACCTGCCGATGAAAAACAGAGGTATAGATTCTTTGGCCAATATTATTCTGCAACCTGTTTAGCCGGTGTACAGAGCTGTCGAATACCTTCACCTGGGCCCCGAGTCCCAAGGCAGCCCTTACAGCAGATTCTGCGGCCGTACCAGCCCCGAGAATAACCACTTCTGTCGGGGTGATCCCCGAGATCCCGCCCAACATTACTCCTTTTCCTCCACGGAAATTGCTCAAATACTCGGCTGCAATATGTATGGATGTATTACCGGCAATGGTGCTCATGGAACGAACAACCGGGTGACAGTTATGTTCATCCTTGATATTTTCAAAAGCTATAGCTGTGACCTTTTTCTTCATCAGTTGCTGGACAAACTGTTTGGTCTGGCTGTTCAAATGCAAGGATGAGATTACTACCTGACGTTCTCGGAGTAATTCAATTTCCTCCATTGAAAGAGGAGCTATCTTGAGAATCGTGTCCGCCTGGTAGATTGCTGCCCTGTTGTCAAGTATAAAACCTCCCAGTTCACTATAGTCTGTATCTGAATAATTGGCACCATTCCCAGCCCCTGACTCGATCAAAACTTCATGTCCTGAGTTCACGAGTTGGTTTACCGCTTCTGGTGTAAGGGCAACCCTGCTTTCAAATTTCTGGATTTCTTTAGGGATGCCAATGGTGAGTTGTTTCTTGCTCTTTCCAACTTCCAGCATTTCTTCCTGGGGCATCAGGCTTGCCCTGCCAAAGGTGAATTGTGAATCGGATGTGTCCTGGGGTATCATGAGCCTAAATTAACATAATTCACCATTATAGTCAAGTTTGGATGCATAACTAAACTTCCACCTCTATTGTTCTTTCATTATTTTCTACAATCTTCAGATCAACATTTACCGTCTCCGGAGGTAGCAGTGAGGCTATTTTTTCAGGCCATTCAATAAAACAATATTGACCACTGTCAATGTATTCTTCATAACCAATGTCATAAGCCTCCTCAAGCTTTTCAATCCTGTAAAAATCAAAGTGATAAACGGATTCACTCCCCCTGGTTTGATATTCATAGATCAATCCAAACGAAGGTGAACTCGTTACGTCTGTGACCTGAAGTACCCGGCATAAGGCTTTGATCAGGGTTGTTTTTCCTGCTCCCATCTCACCGTAAAAGGCAAAAATCCTTTTGTCAGGAAAGGTATTAATCAACTCCCGGGCAGCATCATTGATGGATGACAGGTCGGGTATGCGGATGAGTAACATTGGACAGGCAAAAATTTAAACTGGACTGAGGGTTACCAGGGGCACCATCATTTCTTCCATTGAAACGCCTCCGTGCTGGAAAGTATTCCTGTAATATTTCACGAACTGGTTGTAGTTGTTCGGATATACCAGATAATCATGATTGGTTGCAAAAATAAAGGATGAACTGACATGGGATTTGGGAAGGTGGATCTGGTTAGGATTTTTAATCTCGAAAACCTCCTCGGGCTTATAATTCAGATTCTTCCCCTGTTTGTACCTGAGGTTTGACGAAGTTTGCCTGTCGCCAATCACTTTCACAGGATTATTTACACGAATGGTTCCATGGTCTGTAGTTAGTACCACCTTCATGTCTAACTTTGACAGTTCCTTTAAGAAATCATAGAGATGTGAATGTTCGAACCATGATCTTGTCAACGATCTATACGAAGGTTCATCATAGGCCAGTTCCTTGATCATTTCCATTTCTGTACGGGCATGGGAAAGGATATCTACAAAATTAAAGATGATGGCAGCCATGTCAAAATCCATCAAATTAGATGTATTCTCAACAAGTTTCTTGCCTCCCCTTGAATGGTTCACTTTATCATAATGAATGCGCAGATTCAATCCCATTCGTTGGATCTGCCCTTCCAGCAGTTCTTTCTCTTTCATGTTCTTCCCACCCTCTTCTTCCTCATCCACCCACAACTGTGGATAGCGTTTCTCTATTTCCATGGGCATCAAACCGGCAAACATGGCATTTCTTGCATATTGTGTGGCCGTTGGCAGGATACAGCAAACAATTTCCTCCGTGTCCACCGTATAATATTCTTCTATCAGTGGCTGCAGTATTTTCCATTGATCATAACGAAGGTTATCGATCACAATCAAACAAACTTTTTCACCATCCTGTATGAAGGGCAGTACCCTTTCCTTGAAAATGCCCGGGGACAACAAGGGTATTTCAGGGTCCTTTCCTTCAAACCACGAATAATAGTGGGTCTTGATAAATTTTGAAAACCCGGTATTGGCTTCCGCTTTCTGCATACTATGGATCTCCTCCATACCGTCATCCATACTGGATTCCAGTTCAAGATCCCAGTAGGTCAGTTTTCGGTATATCTCTACCCAATCACTGAAATGATAGGCGGTATTGATGAGCATCCGGATCTGGGCAAATTCCGACTGGTAAGCGGAAGTCGTATGTTTGGTAACCAGCCTTTTCGTATCGATGTTTTTCTTGATGGAAAGCAGGATCTGGTTGGGTTTTACCGGTTTGATAAGGTAATCACTGATCTTAGCACCAATGGCTTCATCCATGATGTCTTCTTCTTCACTCTTCGTGATCATAACAACCGGTATCCCTGGATTCAGTCCCTTGATTACATTCAGGGTTTCCAGTCCACTCATTCCCGGCATGTTCTCATCCAGGAATATCAGGTCTATGTTTTGTTCCTTCACCAGCCTGATGGCCTCATCACCGTTGTTTGCGGTCAGTACAGAATATCCCTTTTCCTGAAGAAACAGAATATGTGGTTTCAACAGATCAATCTCATCATCTGTCCAGAGTATTTTAATTTCCTTCACCATAGCTGTAATGCTTTCTAAAAAATAACCAGTACTTATCCGGAACTCTGTCGGTGAGGAGGATTTCGGCATTTCCCCGGGATATTATAAACGGTCTGTAATTTACCCCTTCAAGGGTATTGCGAATGGCCTCATTCATGCGTGCTAGTTCCAAGTAGTCCCTGGCATTTGTTATGTCCGGAAACTCTTTAACATACAATGCTACTTCCCCTTCCTCAAGGCTTTCATCAACGATATCAAAAGTGTTATTGGGAAAATTATCAATATTCAAGTTAATAAATTCAAATTTCAGTTGATTCAGATTCACCCTGTTGTTAACGAATAAACCGTAGAAAAACACACCGGAGGTATCTGGACTGTAAATCTCCTCTGCCTCAATCTTTTGTGTTTCAGTTTTTACCTCCTGATCTGAGTTCAATATAAATGCCAGTATTTTACCTGCCATGTCAGCGACCTGCGGATCAGGAGTTGCACTGGCAAGGCTGTCCAGGGCCAGGGTAAACACAAGCAATTCCTCAGTTTTCCCAATAGCCAGAACCTTAAGTAATTCAAATTTGGGGATCAGGGGATCCTCTGCAAAACGCACAACTGCAGTATCTACATCCCTGATGACGCGGTCATAGTAACCTTGCTGGAATAATTGGTAGGTCCGCTCATAATAGCTATTTACCTCATTTTCCATAGCCAGCAGTTCTGCCGCATAATTCGGGTTGGTCAGCAATTGGGCAGGCTGGCTTTCAGGATATTCCCGTACAATGGATTGTTTATATACATTGGCCAGCTGCATATTGTTTTCCTGGTTATATATGGAATACAAGTTATAATAGGTATTCAGGGTATAATCATTCCCCGGATACCGGTCAAGCAAGTCTGTATATGTATCAACTGCCCTGGGAATATCCACCAGGTCATTCCTATATATGGTACCAGCATTGAATAAAGACACTATGATCCGCTCGTGGGAGATTTGCATCATGGAATCAGTCAGTGGGATATCCTGCAGGTAGAATTCCCTCGATTTTTTGCTGAGTACTTTCTGTTTCTCTGCCAAAACACCTGAGGAATCAACAGCTCCTTCTTCCCCAGCAATAGTTTCAAAACTTATCTCCCTCTTGTTGGATCTTCTCCAGTTATCTTCAAGCTTCCTGGTACCCCATTTCATCCGGAATTCGGGTTGGCCGACACCTTTGGCAGCCTGGTTATAAAAATACCATTTACCGCCTTGCTCGGCAGCATAACCTGAACGTTGGCTCTGGTTAAGGGCCATTCGGTTATATTGCTGGTCCTGCATCGCCCTTACCTCTTCCTCACGGGCACGCTGTTCTGCCAGTTGCAACTGGGCAATAATACTGTCAATAATGGCAAATCTAGAAGCTTCATCCAGTCCGGCAAGCATCTGCAGGCTGTCTTCCATTTGGACTATGTTAAGATTTTCAACAAGCAGAGATAAACTCGCTGTTTTCTGGATGAATTCATCATAATCGGGGTAATCACTTGTCAAATAGACAGCGGCACTATCATAATAAAAATCAGCCATCTGGTAATCCTGCCGTTCATAAAAAATATCTGCAAGCGTGATGCATGTAGTGGTTTTCTGCTGCGTATTGCTGATGCTGTAGACTGAACTTAGTTTGTACAATTCAATGGCTTCCTCTGTATTCCCTTCCCTGAAAGCCACATTTCCCTGGGCATAATAAATCTGGTCCTTGAAATCCGAATTCTTATCATCCTTCAGCATTTTTCTTAATTCATCCTTGATCTCCTTTGCATTATCAGTCCCGGCTATAAAAACACCTGCCCGGTTGATCCTGGCATTGAAGCTGAATTCATACGGCGGGTTCATTTTGATGACATCCCTGTAATATTTTGATGCCAGTGTTGGATCACCGGCTTCCTGGTGTAACTGGGCAAGAATATATGTATACCTGATCCGCTGCTCTTTCTTCTTGACACCATCAAGCGCCTTGGACATGGGTTCAATGGCACGTTCAAAATCTTCTTGCTGCATGCGCAGATCAGCAATGGTGGCATACAGATCAGACCTGACTTTCTCAGGGAATTCTACCGTTCCTGTCAGGACCTCGAGGATGTCTTCAGCCTCCAGGTATTCCTCAAGCATGATATGTGTACGTGCACGCCAGACCTGTGCTTCCCAGATGACATCATCATAATGAAACTCGGAGAGTACAAACTTGAAGGTCTCCAGGGCCAGGTGAAGATCATGACGGTAGAGATATGCCTTGCCCATTAGCAGGTAATTGCCGGGGACATAGTTGTTGTATTCATTTTGTGCAAATAAATCCTTTTCTTTCTGACTTTGTGGACCATTTTTGAATTCAGGCTTGGCAGTAATGGAATGAAGGGTGATAACCTTGGTGGCCTTCTGTATGGTTCTTTCCATATCCGGACCAATGGAGGAGGCCATGCTTTCATCTGAATACAGGAAAATGGGAAGGATATTGGTAAAATCATTATCATATGAATCTTCAATCCTGTCAAGTCCCTTCTTAAAACTTTCATTGCCATTGAAGAATATATTATACCTGGCCGTTACATTATGGTATGTCCGCGTCATGCCGGTATTTTTTTCTGTACTGCAGGATGCTGCCAGGAGGAGGGACAGGACGAGGCTATATTTAACAATATGCTTTCTCAAGCCGGTTCAGGTATATGAAAGTCAAACGTAAGAATCCCCGCACAATTGTGCAGGGATATTCAATCTGATGTTGAATCCAATATGTTATACTGAGGATTAATCAACGGCGATTAACTCTTTCATTTCAGGTACCTCTTTTAAAAGGGCCTGTTCAACACCAGCTTTTAATGTCTGGTAGCTAAAAGGGCACCCGTCACAGGCGCCATGTAACTTCACTTTAACTACTTTTTCATCCGTTACTTCTTCAAGGGTAATTCCGCCCCCATCTGCTTCCAAATATGGACGGATTCTATCAAGTGCTATATTCACTCTTGCGTTCAAATCATTTCTTTCTTTTTCTGTCATGATTTATCGTATTTGGATCTATTTTTTCGTTATCTCTACCACTTTTGTCGGGGGCAGGTCAGCATTTCTTTTTTCGGTCTCCCTGATCACATTTTTTGCCAGTTCGTCAAATGCTGCAGCCACAGGTGCTTTGGAATCCAGAACGACGGGCTTTCCCCGGTCACCACCTTCACAGATCCCCTGCACAATGGGAATCTGTCCCAGCAGTGGGACATCCAGTTTTGCAGCCAGCTCCTTACCACCATCCTTCCCGAAAATATAATATTTACTGTCAGGTAATTCCTCCGGTGTGAACCATGCCATATTTTCAACCAAGCCGATCACCGGCACATTGATCTTATCGCTCCTGAACATGTTGATCCCTTTCAAAGCATCTGCCAGGGCTACCTGCTGGGGAGTCGTAACAACTACAGCACCCGTAACGGAAACTTCCTGTACCATAGTCAGGTGAATATCACTTGTACCAGGAGGCAGGTCTACAAATAAATAATCCAGCTCACCCCATTTTGTCTGGCTAATAAATTGCTTAAGTGCACCGGTGGCCATAGGCCCTCTCCACACTACAGCATCCTCCGGATCTACAAAAAAACCTATGGACAACAGGTTGACACCGTAACTCTGAACAGGGATCATCAGCTCCTTACCGTCTTCGACTACCACCGAGGGACGCTGATTCTCTGCACGCATCATTTTGGGTATGGATGGCCCGAAAATATCTGCATCAATGAGTCCCACCTCATATCCCAGGCGTGCTGTCGCAACGGCCAGGTTAGCAGCCACGGTGGACTTACCAACTCCACCTTTGCCGGAGGCCACGGCTATGATGTTCTTTACTTCAGGCAGCATCCTGTCAACAGCAATTATTTCCTTTGCTTTTATCTCGATGTTGCCTTCTATTTCAACATCTTTTCCGAGGTATTTATGAATGGCTTTGACACATGCTTTCCTGACCGATGAGATGACCGGATCATTTGATCTTTCAAAAGTGAGACTGAATGCCAGTTTATTTCCTTCAATCTGTATGTCTGACACAAGGTTCATGGAAACAATATCCTGGCTCTTACCCGGGTATTTTACTTTACGCAATGCCTCCAACACTTGATTTTCTGAGATTTTCATGGCCCAAATTTACAATTATTATTCCGAATTTTTTTTCTTTATTTAGATTAATTCCGAGCAGGGATCCCAGAATAAACTGCTGAAATCCACCACCCGGTCATCTTCTATCCTGACCCCTTCACTCTCCAATAGTTCCTGCATTACGCGGGGACCTCCAAAATGATGTTTGCCGCTTAACAAACCTGTACGATTCACCACCCGGTGAGCCGGGATGAAATCGGGAGAGCTATGTGCCTGGTTCATTGCCCATCCCACCATCCTTGCTGCCTGGGGGGAGCCAATGCACCTGGCAATGGCACCGTATGAGGTGACCCTGCCATGTGGGACCAGTTTTGCTATTTCAAAGACCCTGGAGAAAAAATCCTTATTCTCCGTCTTCTGCCTGTTCCATGATATTTTTGCCACTGGGTAGTCTGAATTGTAAATAATGAATATTTAAACTTTCCTCAATGAATTGCTTTTCATAAAAGGTCTGTATCCCATGGACCAGTTCCGGATATTCACTGCAATAGAGGTTATTTGTTTCAAATTCCACCTTGAGTTTGTTCAGCCTGGTCAAGTCCAGGGTGTATTCGTATAATATAGAATTATCTGTTTTCAGGTGAATGATCCCGTTGTCTTTCAGGAACTCACGGTAAAGGTTCAGAAAACGAGCTGCTGTAAGTCGTTTTTTATTACGACTCCTTTTCAGCTGCGGATCCGGAAATGTCAGCCATATCTCATCAACTTCAGCGGGACTGAAAAAGGAATTGACAACCTCTATCCATGTGCGGATGAAGGCAACATTAGGGATCTTCTCCAGGTGTGCCTTCTTGGCACCTGTCCATATCCGTGCCCCCTTGATATCGATCCCAATAAAATTAATGTCAGGAAAGCGTTCTGCCAGGCCAATGGTATATTCACCTTTCCCACATCCCAATTCAAGGATGATGGGATGCTTGTTCTTGAAATACCGGGAAGCCCAGTGTCCCTTAAATTCAAAATCTTTATGGAAAACTTGCTCGAATGCTGGCTGGAAGACATTATGGAATGTCTTCATCTCCTCGAATTTACTGTGTTTTCCCTTACCCACCCTGATCAGGAGATCTAATTAAGCTACTTTTCCACTTCAATCCTTAACCCTACATCGAGCAGGAATGGAAGTTTGTCCATACGCATACCCTGCTGGTATTCGACGGTGTATTTGCCTCTCTGGGCAAATCTAACATTAGTCTTATAGATCTGCTGGAGATCCCACATATCACCCAATCCGCTCCCCAGCCATTTTCCCCGGTCATCAGACAGGGTGATTTCAAAGGTTTCCCGGATAGTATGTCCTGAAGGAGCTGTCGTTTCGATAAAAAGGTGGAGATTGCTAAAAGGATAAAGACTCGTATTCCTGACATTCACATACAGGTTATGTGCACTAACAGTATCGTCAATAAAAACCTCAAAACTTACCTTATTGTTTTTGTCCCATATCCCATCAGGAATTTTAATGTTCTTCTCATAAACCCGGCCGGGATCACAGGAAACCAGGATCAACAGGCTGCAGATAGAAATAAGTAGTGAAAATCTCATGATCGGTCCTGCGACTTGTTCTTATATCTCTTTTTCTTTTTCTTCTTTGACCGGCTCGTTTTTTCATCAAACCTGGTCAGGCTATCTTTCCCTACATCATCCTGGAAGTCCAGCTTTTCCTCCTTGTATGAGCCCGGATCAATAAGGGTTTTAACCTTCTTGCCATCTTTATTCAACCTGATGATGTCCTTTACTCTGTCTACCGGGACCGGTACCAGGTTGGAGGCATTCTCCCTTTCAAAACCATACCAGTACAAGTTCCGGTAGATGTCAGTTTTCTGGTGGTAGGCGCTACCATCATCTGTTTCCAGAACGGTGTTCCGGTTTGGAAAATCCTTTTGGGCATCCAGGTATGAGTTCAGTTCATAATTGAGGCAGCATTTTAACTTCCCACATTGGCCGGCCAGTTTTTGTGGATTCAGGCTGACTTCCTGGTGACGGGCAGCATTGGTTGTGACCGAGACAAAACTGGTCATCCAGCTAGCACAGCACAATTCTCTGCCACAGGAACCTATGCCTCCGATCCTTCCTGCCTCCTGCCTGGCTCCGATCTGACGCATTTCAATCCTGACTTTAAAAGCATCTGCCAGTACTTTGATGAGTTGTCGGAAATCAACCCGTTCATCGGCGATATAATAGAAGATGGCTTTTGTTTTGTCCCCCTGGTATTCTACATCCCCTATCTTCATGCCAAGTTCAAGATCGTCTGCAAGCTGCCTTGACCTGATCATGGTGTCATGTTCAAGCAAGATTGAATCCTTCCATTTATCAATATCCGCTGGTTTTGCCTTACGGTAAACTTTCTTCAGCTCCTCGGAATCCTTTGAAATACTGTATTTATATAGTTGCCGGAGTACCAGTTCCCCTGTCAGGGAAACCACTCCTATATCATGCCCTGGAGAGGCTTCAACAGCAACCACATCCCCACTCCTGAATCGTATATCGTTAATATTCCGGTAATATCCTTTTCGGGTGTTTTTGAATCTTACCTCAATAATATCATTGAAATCATTCCCGCCTGGAATGTCTTTTAGCCAGTCAGTTGTTGCCAGCTTACTGCAACCGCAGCTTTTGCTGTATGGCAATTTGTAATGTTCCCCCCGGCTATCGCAAATATGTCCGCTCTCTGCCATAATGGTAACAAAAATAACAAAATTCCTGCATCCCTACCTGATCAGCTTTACCAGCTTGAGTGCAAAATCGAGGAATACGATGCGTGCATAAGCATTTGCCTCAATATGGATACTGGCTTCATTCAGTTCCTGCACCATGGCCGGAACGTTCTTGTCATTGATAAAAGGGTAGAATTTTTTAGAAAAATTTGATTCACCTGTTGTCATATGTACCAATTCTTCTTGCTTTTTATTCAAGAGGTAGTTTTCCCTTATCATCCTGATCACGTAAACAAAGAATGCCTTTTGCCTCTCCCTGCCCAGTCCTGACACCTCTTCCACCCATTCGAAGATCTGCTGGAACTCCCGGGCGTAGGCCAATCTCATTATCCGAATAAAAAGCTCCAACTGGTAAGCTGAATCCTCACTGGTCATGAGGTTTTCTTCTGCTTTAACATAATTTCCCCCGGATATCTTCACAGCACTTTTCAGGATTTCATCAGAAACTTTGTGTTTCTTTTTCAGTGCATCCAGGAGGTCTTCCCCAGCTATCCTGGGAACCCTGATCAATTGTGTCCTCGAAAGGATGGTCGGTAGCATGGGACCGGTATTCTCAGGTACCAGGAGAAAAATGGTCATTGGGGGAGGTTCCTCAATCAACTTGAGCAATTTATTGGAAGCTGTCAGGTTCATTTTTTCTGGCATCCAGATGATCATGACCTTAAAATCCGATTCATAAGACTTCAGCTGAAGTTTCTTCATGATCTCCTCGCTCTCCCTCTTGATGATGGATCCCTGTTTGTTTTCCATCCCGATGTAGCTGTACCACTGATTTGGTGTTATATAGGGACTTTCAAGCAAGGCTTTGCGCCATTCTGTGATGAAGTCATCGCTCACCGGGTCTTTTTTGACCGATTTGGTAGTGAAAACAGGAAAGACAAAATGAAGATCGGGATGTACCAGCCGGTCATATTTCAGACAGGAGGGACAACGGCCACAGGAATCATCCTCCTGGCGGTCCTGGCAGGAAAGATAGGTGGCATATGCCAGTGCCAAAACCAGTGCTCCTGATCCCTGGGGTCCATGAAACAGTTGGGCATGTGGTACTCTTTGTTCAGTGACTGACTGGACCAGTTGCTGCTTTAGATCAGCATGCCCTGCTACTTCTGAAAAACGCATAGAGATAAAAATTAAATCAATGAAGATCCGGGATAAAAT
>RCNC010002833.1_pt1 | contig 11456 bp, 10 predicted proteins | sample 2041301 | NCBI WGS metagenome assembly RCNC01 (sample SAMN09708231, study PRJNA481090) | Marine sediment metagenome, whole genome shotgun sequencing project. | biome: marine sediment; feature: ocean; material: sediment; isolation source: Sewage treatment plant 13A marine sediment (STP13A) ... | reverse complement strand
AATCATCGTTTGTGCAGGGTCAGTAGTCATTTGATTTGTATAGAGCCAAGCTCCGGACCTTGCAACGCATGCCGCCACACGGTAGCGAATGACCATGATTTCAGAATTCAATAATGGGCCACTGTCCACCTGCCCTGCGCCGTTCAACATGGCGCAATACGTATTGGAACGAGGGGCTGCAACGCCCGAAAAGATAGCCCTGTCCGTCCTTGGCGTTGAGGATTGGACCTACAGCGCATTGCGCGCGGCCGTATTGGGAACCGCTAGTGGTCTGCTGGAAGCCGGTGCAACACCGGGCGACCGGGTGCTCATGCGGCTTGGGAATACCGTTGATTTCCCCCTTGCCTATCTTGGGGCGATTGCGGCGGGGTTGGTGCCAGTGCCGACCGCATCTGCGCTCACGGCGCGCGAAGTTGCACCAATGATCGCAACCCTGAACCCTGCGCTGATCCTGCGCGATCCGGATGTTGACTGCCCCGATGATGCACGCACCGTTTCATTAGACGCGCTGCGCGCCATGCGCGACCGGTCCTCTGCGGAGTGGCATATGGGCGATCCAGAGCGTGCAGGTTATATCATCTACACTTCGGGTACATCGGGCAAGCCGCGCGCAGTTGTCCATGCGCACCGCGCAATATGGGCGCGGCAGATGATGTTTGACGGCTGGTATGGCTTGCACAGCAATGATCGTGTGCTGCATGCGGGTGCGTTTAATTGGACCTACACGCTGGGCACTGGTTTGATGGACCCTTGGACGAAGGGAGCTACCGCACTCATTCCTGCGGAGGGCACATCGGCAGCGGACCTGCCTGCCTTGATCGCAACGCACAGAGCCACGATTTTTGCAGCGGCACCCGGTGTTTACCGACAACTCCTTAATCAGCCATCCATCGCCAGCATGCCCGATCTGCGCCATGGACTGAGCGCAGGCGAAAAGCTGCCCCCCGCCACCTGCGCGCGGTGGGAAGCGGCCACTGGTACACGCATCTTTGAAGCATACGGGATGTCTGAATGCTCTACCTTTATCTCTGCCGGACCTGATCATCCGACTGCGGCAACTGTGCTGGGACGTCCGCAGAACGGTCGCCGGATTGCGGTTCTGAATGCGGACGGCCCTGTTCCATTGGGCGATGAAGGCACCATTGCCGTTCACCGCTCCGACCCCGGTCTGATGCTCGGGTATCTGGATGCTGCTGAAGAAACCGCCCAGAAGATGCAGGGCGAATGGTTCCTGACGGGTGATCAGGGCAGCATGGACGCCGATCACCAGATCACCTACTTGGGCCGAAATGACGATATGATGAACGCCGGCGGCTTTCGTGTCTCGCCGGTGGAGGTGGAATCCTGCCTTGCACGGTTTGAGGGCATCACAGCCGTGGGGGCCGCGGAGGTGGCCATCAAAGAAGACGTAACCGTTATCGCTGCTTTTTACACGTCAACCACCCCACTGGACGAGAGCGCTCTGCAAAGGTATGCCGAGGCCAATCTGGCGCGCTACAAACAGCCGCGCCTTTATATCCATTTGCCGACACTGCCCATGGGCGCAAACGGCAAGCTCCTGCGCGCAGTATTGCGCCAGCAATTTGAGGCCTCCCGATGAGTGAATCTGTCAAGCTCGACATTATGTCCGACCCGATCTGCCCGTGGTGCTATATCGGCAAAGCGCATCTGGATCGTGCATTAACCGCCGCTCCCGACCATCCCTTCCTGATCGAATGGCACCCCTTCCAACTTAACCCCGACATGCCCGCAGAGGGGATGGACCGCCGCGCCTATCTTGAAGGGAAGTTTGGCGGCAAGGAAGCGGCAGTAAAGGCCTATGCGCCAGTGGTTGAACACGCCGAAAAAGCGGGCCTCAAGATCAACTTTGAGGGAATGAAACGTACGCCTAACACGCTCAACGCCCACCGCTTGATCCACTGGGCAGGTATTGAGGGACGACAGACCGCCGCCGTCTCGGCGTTATTCAAAGCGTATTTTGTGGACACGCGCGACATTGGCGATGTGGAAGTGCTTGCAGATATTGCGGACAGCATCGAGATGGATGCCTCCATGGTAACGCGCCTGCTGGGTACGGACTCAGACATGCAATCCATCCGTGACCGCGATGCACACAGCCGCAGCATGGGCATCAATTCTGTGCCGACCTTCGTTGTTGGGGGTAAACACGCTGTCCCCGGTGCGCAGCCACCCGAGCTTTGGGCGAAAGTCATTGCCGAACTTACGGGTGCGGCCACGTAATGTTGCAAAAGCGCCGCTAGGCACTGCACAAAACGAAAAAAGCACTAGGCGGCGGTGATCCTGTGGCCTAGATTCAATCTTAAGGGGCAAAAAGCCTCAACTAAAATAAGAATACCTTTGAGCAGGTGTGCAGGCAGTGAACAGGCAAGCGTCTTGAGACGCACCCTTTCCGATATTTGTGCGGCGTTATCGTCGCCATACCGCTCATGTTGCGCGTTTGCGCAGGGTTTGGTGTATTGAGAAAGGCTGTTAACTATGTTGTCCCAAATGTCCTCGCGTGTTGTTCTGACTTACGGATCATTCGATTTGTTCCACCAAGGGCATGCGCGCCTACTGCAACGGCTTTCCATGCTGGGCAGTGAGTTGGTCGTCGGATGCTCTACTGATGCATACAACGAGGAAATGGGCGTCCCTGCCGTAACATCCTATGCGCAGCGCCGCCTGATGCTGGAGAGCTGCCGGTTCGTGAGCCGCGTGATCGCGGAGCAGGAATGGGATCAAAAATACACCGACATTATTAACTACAATGTCTCGATCTTCGCCATGGGCGAAGACTGGCGCGGGCAGTTTGACCAGTTCGAGGACATCACCCAGGTTGTCTACCTTCCGCGTGCCGATATCATCGGAGAGCGCCGCCCCTTCCATGCCGTTCCCCAACCCGCCTTACGGATGGCCGCAGGTTAAACTGTTTCGGATTGTCACGCCTGCACCCATAGCCTAAAGCCTTAGAAGTATCTATTTTCGATACGTTAAGTGCATCGGAGAGCTTCTTGCCCTCATCAACTGAGCCGTTCCGGATGGGACGCACCGAGTTCGTGGCCCTCTTGGCTATGATGCTCGCTTCTGTTGCCTTTTCGATCGATTCGATGCTGCCTGCCCTGCCCCAGATCGGCGCAGAGCTGTCGCCCAATGCGGTTGAAAAAGCGCCCCTGATCCTCAGCATGTTCTTGCTCGGTATGGGCCTTGGCACATTCGTCACAGGACCGCTGTCTGATGCTTACGGGCGCAAGCCGGTGGTCGTCGCCTCCAGCGTTCTGTTTATTCTAAGCGCTGCCGTCGCCTACGTCAGCCAATCGTTCGAGATGGTCCTTGCCGCGCGTCTGGTGCAGGGGTTGGGCGCATCCGGTCCTCGTGTTGTGACCAACGCCATTGTACGGGACCGCTTTTCAGGCCGTCAAATGGCCAAGATCATGTCGATCATCATGATGATCTTTGTGTTGGTGCCCGCCATCGCGCCCCTGTTGGGATCCTTCATCATCGGATGGAGTGGCTGGCGCGGCATTTTCATCGCCTTCATCGTATTCGCAGCGACATTTACCCTCTGGATGATGATCCGGCTGCCCGAGACACATCCGCTTGAGAACCGCCGCCCTCTCAGCATGCGCCTGATGGTGCTGGCCGCAAAAGAGGTCTTGGGCCATCCCGTTGTGCGCCTGTCGATCATCGTGCAGATGCTGATCTCTGGTACACTTTTTCTGACGTTGATGCTGGTACAACCGATTTATGACGTTGTGTACGGGCGCGGCGACGAGTTTCCCTACTGGTTCTTCTTAGTCGCCCTGATTGCGGGCAGCGCCAGCTTGCTAAACGCCCTGTTGGTCGTCCGCTTTGGCATGTGGAAACTGATCACCTGGGCCGTCGGTGCACAGATCATCCTTGCGGGTAGTTTCTATGTATTTGATCTGGGCAGCGGCGCTTACGGCTTTTACTTTTTCTTATTCTGGCAAACGGGCATCTTTTTCCAAGCGGGCCTGAGCTTTGGCAATCTCAACGCCCTCGCGATGGAGCCTATGGGCCATATTGCAGGCATGGCAGCTTCCGTGATCAGTGCATTCTCGACCGTCGGTGCTGTGGCGATCTCCGGCCCCTTAGGCACCCGCTTTAACGGCAGTGAGCACATCCTGATCCTGTCGGTACTGGTCCTGTCCGTGATCAGTATGATCTGTATGCTGATGATGGCGCGCAGCATGCGCAGGCTGGCCGCAGCTTAGGCTTTCGCCTTTTTCGCGGCCTTCTCTTTTGCGACTACGTGCTCTGCCAGATCGCGGGCAATGGCAAATGCGCCTTTAATCTTATCCGTATCCGTCGCCCAATCGCGGCGCACAACGATCTTGTTGTCTTTGACTTTGGCCAATCCGCGCTGGTCCTGGATAAACTGCACAAGCCCTTCGGGTGAAGCGAATTTATCGTTGTGGAACTGGACTGTCGCCCCTTTCGGTCCACCGTCCAGTTTTGCGATGCCTGCGCGTTTGCACATCGCTTTGATCCGCACGACCAGCATGAGCGTGTTCACTTCGCGCGGTAATTTACCAAAGCGGTCAATCAATTCTGCGGCAAATCCTTCAAGCTCGACCTTCTTTGTCAATTCTGACAGGCGGCGGTAGAGGCCGAGGCGCACGTCGAGGTCCGGCACATAGGCCTCTGGGATGAGAACCGGAACGCCCAAATTGATCTGCGGCGCCCATTGACCGTCATTGTCGACCACACCTTCAAGCTGGCCGGAGCGTATCTTCGCGATCGCGTCTTCCAACATGGATTGGTATAACTCAAAGCCCACATCGCGCATCTGACCGGATTGCTCTTCGCCCAGCAGGTTGCCCGCGCCGCGAATATCGAGGTCTTGAGAGGCGAGCGTGAACCCTGCCCCCAGCGTATCAAGACTGCCAATCACGCGCAGACGTTTTTCTGCCAACGTGGTTAGCTTGGCGCGCGGTTTGGTCGTCAGATAGGCATAGGCACGAGTTTTGGAACGGCCCACGCGGCCTCTAATTTGGTAGAGTTGGGCCAAACCGAACATATCGGCGCGGTGCACAACCATCGTGTTGGCGGTGGGGATATCCAGACCACTCTCCACAATCGTCGTGGCCAATAGAATGTCATAGCTGCCATCGTAAAAGGCGTTCATGCGATCATCAAGTTCGCCCGCCGCCATCTGACCATGCGCCACGACATAGTTAAGCTCTGGCAGTTGGTCTTTCAGGAAGGCTTCAATCTCGGGCAGATCGGAAATACGCGGGACGACATAGAAGGACTGCCCCCCACGATAATGCTCGCGCAGCAAGGCCTCGCGCAGGGTCACTTTGTCAAATTCCGACACATAAGTGCGGATGCTCAAGCGGTCCACCGGCGGTGTGCCAATGATGCTCAGATCGCGCACGCCCGTCAACGAGAGTTGCAGTGTGCGCGGGATTGGCGTGGCCGTCAGTGTCAACACATGCACATCCGTGCGCATGGATTTCAGCCGCTCTTTATGCCCCACGCCAAAGTGCTGTTCTTCGTCGATGACGAGTAGCCCAAGGTCTTTGAACTTAATCGTTTTGGCCAAAAGCGCGTGCGTGCCTATGACAATATCCACAGTGCCTTTTGTGATCCCGTCACGGGTTGCGGTAGCCTCTTTTGCAGTGACAAACCGACTAAGCTGGCGCACCTCGATGGGGAACCCGCGAAAGCGCTCGGCAAAGCTCTTGTAATGTTGACGTGCTAGAAGCGTCGTCGGTGCAATGATCGCCACTTGAACGCCGGCCATGGCTGCGACAAATGCCGCGCGCATGGCAACTTCGGTCTTGCCAAAGCCCACGTCGCCACAGATGAGACGGTCCATCGGATTGCCGGAGGTCAAATCGTCGATCACGTCCCCAATGGCGGACAGCTGGTCATCGGTTTCCTGATACGGGAAGCGGGCCGAGAACGCGTCCCACATGCCGGGTGGTGGCTCCAGCACGGGCGCGCGGCGCAAGGCACGCTCTGCCGCAATGCGGATAAGCTTATCGGCCATCTCGCGGATACGCTCTTTGAGCTTGGCTTTCTTGGACTGCCACGCGCCTCCGCCAAGCTTATCGAGCAGTCCTTCTTCATGTCCGTAACGGCTGAGCAATTCAATATTCTCTACAGGCAAGTAGAGTTTTGATTTTTCTGCATATTCCAGCACGAGACATTCATGGGCTGCCCCGATGGCCGTGATGACCTCCATCCCGAGATAGCGGCCAACGCCGTGGTCCACGTGTACAACCAGATCATTTGGCGTAAGGCTTTGCACCTCAGACAGGAAGTTCTCGGCACGGCGTTTGCGCTTGGGCCGGCGGATCAGGCGATCTCCCAAAACGTCCTGTTCGGAGATGACAGTGAGATTTGGCGCTTCAAACCCGTGCTCCAGCGCCCAAACGGCCAGATGCAGTCCACGCTTACCGATCCGCGTGAAGTCTTTGACAGGGATCGCCTCTGACAGGCCTTCTTCTTCAATTAGCCCTGTCAGACGCTCCCGCGCACCCTCAGAGTAGCTGGCGATGAGGACAGGCCCCACATCCAGCTTTGCTTTCACATGAGACGCCAAGGCCCCGAAAAGGCTGATGGATTCCTGCTGACGCTCGGGCGCGAAGTTACGGCCAATGCGTCCCGCGGCATCCACGACGCCCATGCCAGTCGGCTGCGGCAGCGGCGCCAGTTGCAGCACGCGACGATCAGAAATCGCGGCCTCCCAAGCAGCGTCATCCAGATACAGCCCTTCGGCAGGCGCTGGCTTATACACACTGTCCATTTTCGAACGGTTCGCCATGGCGATTTTGCGCGTCTCGTATTGATCGGCTACACTGTCCCAGCGCGCAAGCCGCGTGGCGGTGAGTTGATCATCAAGGCTAACCGTGGCTCCGGGAAGATAGTCGAACAATGTCTCGAGTTGTTCATAATAGAAGGCCAGCCAGTGCTCTGCGCCCTGATGCTTGCGCCCTGCCGAAATTGCCTCGTAGAGAGGATCATCCGTGCCCGCCGCGCCAAATTCGATGCGATAGTTTTGGCGGAACCGCGTGATTGCCGCCTCGTCGAGGATCACTTCGGAGACAGGAGCAAGCTCAACCAGCTCAAGTTTTTCCGTAGTCCGCTGGGTTGCAGGATCAAAGCGGCGCGCGCCGTCCAGAACATCGCCAAACAGATCAAGGCGCACAGGCCCCAAATCGCCGGGGGGATAGATGTCGATGATGCCACCGCGCACGGCATAGTCGCCTGCTTCCATCACGGTCGGGCTTTGCACGAACCCCATGCGCACCAGAAACTCACGCAGCGCTTTTTCATCAACGCGGGCCCCCACCTGCGCACTCCATGCGGCGGTGCGCAGGATATCACGCGGCGGTATGCGCTGGGTCGCAGCCCCCAAGGTTGTCAGCAGGATAAACTGCGCAGGCATCCCGTGCGCCAATCCCGCAAGCGTCGCCATACGCTGTGCCGATATGTCCGCATTCGGGGAAATCCGATCGTAAGGCAGGCAGTCCCAACCGGGAAAGACGACGACGGGCATATCAGGTGCAAAGAAGCGCAGCGCCTCTTGCATCGCGGCCATGCGTTTGTCATCGCGCGCCACATGGATCAGGGGCGCGCTAGATTTGCCAACTTCGGCCAGCAACAGAGAAGCGTCAAACCCTTCGGGCGCGCCGGACAGCGTGATATGGGAGGTGGATTTCATACGATGCGTGATGTGGCCCGCGCCACCAATGTGTCAACCACCAAAAGGGCCAACACTCAAGTTCTGATACATGCCCCAAAGTGCTGTCACAAAGATCGAGATCATTCCGATGATCTGGGTATAGAGGCGATGACGCAACAACCGCTTGCGCAGCTTCTCTCCACGGGCATCTTCTTCTTGAATGAGACGCGCGGTCGAGAGGCTCAGCAATCCGACCAACGACAGCGGAAATCCTAGCAAGATCAGTGATTGCGAGAATTCATTTCCGTATACAAAACCGAGCAGCGCCAGGATCGTGAGAAAGAAACACGCAAACCCCGCAATCCAGAGGCCGGACATTTTCGCGATAAATAGCAAACGGTTGGTGTTTATGCGCACAAGATCTTCGAGGTCAACCTCGGTTTGGCCGCCGTGGCGTTTGGCGCGCAACACCATATCGAACGGCACACCAAGGCCATAGTGGCTGGTCGTGGACCACACGACAGCAAGCACGATCCAGAACCATAAGTTCGAGAAGGAGCGCATGTCGATCAATTCAAAAAGTGTCTGGTACCAGTCCAAAGCAATGCTCGTTATTCGCGTTGCTCCTCTCTTAGCGGGCCGCGCGGCTAATGCCTACCCCTAGAGACCTCTTGAGCATGGCAAAAATACATGACAACTTCTGCGGACGTATCATCCGAGGACCACACCTATGCAGCCGATCCAAGCCCCCTTTCCCGCCACCCGCCTGCGCCGCGTGCGCCAGAATGAGGGCATTCGCGGGCTGGTCCGTGAAAACTACCTTTCGCCTGCGGATTTCATCTGGCCGGTATTCGTGCGCTCGGGCGAGGGTATCGTCGAGGATATCCCATCTATGCCCGGTGTTATGCGCCGCTCTGTCGATACGATTGTCGAGGCGGCACAGGAGGCGTGGGACCTTGGTATCGGCGCATTGTGCCTGTTCCCGTACACTGGCCTAGAGGAGCGCACGGAAGATTGCGCCGGCGCATGGGACCCCGACAACCATGTGAACCGTGCCATTCGCGCGATTAAAGCAGTGCTGCCCGATCTGGTGATCATGACGGATGTGGCGCTCGATACCTATAACATCAACGGGCATGACGGCTTTGTCGTGGATGGCCAGATCATCAATGATGAAACGGTTGAGGCCTTGGTCAAGATGTCCGTCGAGCAGGCGCGCGCCGGTGCCGATATCATCGGACCCTCGGATATGATGGATGGGCGCATTGGTGCGATCCGCGCGGGGCTGGAAGAAGACGGCCACCGCAATGTGATGATCCTCAGCTACGCCGCGAAATATGCGTCAGCGTTCTACGGGCCCTTCCGCGATGCAGTGGGCGCATCCGGCGCGTTGACAGGCGACAAGAAAACCTACCAAATGGACCCTGCCAACAGCGACGAAGCGTTGCGTTTGGTTGCCCGTGATTTAACCGAGGGCGCGGATATGGTGATGGTGAAACCCGGCCTGCCCTACCTCGACATCTGTCGCCGCGTGAAAGACGCGTTTGGCGCGCCAACCTTCGCGTATCAAGTCTCGGGCGAATATAGCATGATCAAAGCAGCCGCAGCGCAAGGCATGATCGACGAAGAGCGCGTGATGATGGAGAGCCTGATGGCGTTCAAGCGTGCGGGATGTGACGGCATCCTCACCTATTTCGCCCCAGCGGCGGCACGTTTACTCAATGCACAGACCTCGCGTGGCTGATTCATGTATGAAAGTGGTGCTGGTCACCCCTGAAATCCCCTTCAATACCGGCGCGATCGGACGGACCTGCGTGGCGCTGGACATGGAGTTGATCCTGATCAAGCCGTATGGCTTCTCGCTTGATGAAAAGTCAGTGCGCCGTGCGGGGACGGATTACTGGAAGCACGTCACCCTGTGCGAATACGACAGTTGGGAAGACTTTATTGCTGCGCGGCAGCCTGCGCGCGACCACCTCTATTTCTTTGAGGAATATGGCGCGCAAAGCATTTACGAGCCCGAGTTCCAAGAAGATGCCTATCTGGTATTCGGGTGCGAGTCTGCTGGCCTACCCCGGACGGTTTTGGACGGCATGGATGACCGTGTGTTTCATCTGCCGATGCTAAACCCGAAGGTGCGCTCGCTTAACCTCGCAAATGTCGCAACCGCAGTGATTTATCAGGCAATGCGGACCCAGCTGGGCGGCTAGGATTCGAGATCATTTAAAGCATCTTTTCGCCCAACGGTTCAAACCCCATGACAACCTGCAAAAAACCGCCTATACTAAAGGATAAGTCGGACAATACCGGCAAATTTTGAGCAGTGTAACGAGACAGGCAGATCACATGACCCATTCTATACTTACGCGCCGCGCATTTGCGTTGGGCGCGGTTGCTGGCACCAGCACTCTGGCAGCTTGCGGCAACGGCATCGGCTCCGCGGGCAGCGGCACAATCGACGCGCGGGTGGACACCACGCTGGAGCAGATGTACCGCGAATATCCTAATACCCGCACTTTGGCCGAAAAATCCAACGGCATGCTTGTGATGCCACTGGTCACCGAAGCAGGCCTCGGCTTTGGCGGTGCATACGGGCGTGGCGCGCTGCGGGTGAACGATACAACCGTGGATTACTACTCCGTCACGAAAGCATCAGGTGGTTTGCAAATCGGCGCACAGCAGTACGCACATGTGCTGTTTTTCATGACCAATGACGCCTTGTCGAATTTCCGACGCGCACCAGGTTGGGCAGCGGGCGCAAACATCGAATATGTGATTTCGGACAAAGGCGACAGCGTGAAAGCCGATACGACAACTGCTCTGGCACCCGTGCTTGCTGTGGTATTCGGCCGCGCCGGTCTGCGTCTGGGTGCGACCTTAGAGGGCAGCAAATACACGCGGATCATTCCCTGAATTCGTTATGGCGCGACTTGAATGTCGCGCCATAACCTTTTGCTTTAGGTATCCATTTTGCGTAAGCGTTGTATTAGGCTTGATGTATCCCAACGCCCGCCACCCAGCTTTTGCACGTCCTTATAGAACTGATCCACCAGCGCGGTCAGCGGCAGGCTGGCGCCTGTCTCATCGGCAGTATCCAGACAAATACCCAAGTCCTTGCGCATCCAGTCAACGGCAAAGCCGTGCTCGAACTCGTTGTCGAGCATGGTCTCATAGCGGTTGGCCATCTGCCAACTCCCCGCCGCCCCTTGAGAGATCACTTCAACCACGGCGCGCCCGTCAAGGCCGGCTTTTTCGGCGAAATGAAGCGCTTCGGATAAACCTTGCACGACGCCTGCAATGGCGATCTGGTTGCACATCTTGGTCATCTGGCCTGCACCGCTCTCTCCGATGAGGCGGCAAATCTTGGAGTAGATTTCCATCACGGGCAGCGCGCGCTCGAATGCACCTGCGTCACCGCCGCACATGATCGACAACTGACCGTTCTCTGCGCCCGCCTGACCGCCGGAGATTGGCGCATCGATAAAGTTGATCTTGAGCGCTTCCGCAGCAACATAAAGCTCACGCGTGACTGCCGCCGAAACGGTTGTGTGATCTACAAACACTGCACCCGCCGCCATGCCCGCAAACGCGCCATCCTCGCCCAAACAAACAGAGCGCAGATCGTCATCATTGCCCACGCAGGCGATCACAAAATCGGCACCCTCAACAGCCGCCCGTGGTGTGGCCGCATGGCTCCCGCCATAGGTCTTGGCCCAGCTCTCGGACTTGGACGCTGTGCGGTTGTATACCGTCACATCATGGCCCGCCTTTTGCAGATGCCCCGCCATTGGCGCTCCCATTA
>RCNC010002832.1_pt1 | contig 11456 bp, 8 predicted proteins | sample 2041301 | NCBI WGS metagenome assembly RCNC01 (sample SAMN09708231, study PRJNA481090) | Marine sediment metagenome, whole genome shotgun sequencing project. | biome: marine sediment; feature: ocean; material: sediment; isolation source: Sewage treatment plant 13A marine sediment (STP13A) ... | reverse complement strand
TCATCCTGCGTCACTGCGGCGTACGGTGTACGCCTCATTATTGATCTGGACCCCCGCCTTCGCGGGGGCATGTTTCGTGCGCCTTGCATATGGACGTTTTTGAACGGCCTGCGAATTTGCATTTCATGAGACATGGGAGACGGTTCAGGGTGATTCCCTCTCGAGGACGAACGCCCATCGGCAGCAGACCTCGTCGGGCGACTCCCGGGGTGGGAGCTTCAATGCCTGCACCTTGATTGCCGGGTCCACGGCTGCGGCCAGGGCCTCCAGGTAGGCCCCTTCCACGGGTTCACAGGTGAGTTGTTCCCTTCCCATCTTCTCCATGGCCATGAGCGAAGGGCAATCGATGACTTCAAAGGCCAGACGACTCGGAGTGTCCTCAACCATCTTGAGATCCCCCATGCTCCACCACATCGGATCGTGGCTGATGATCTCTTTCAGAGCTTGGAGTCCTGTGCCGTTGATTTCGAAGTTCCTGCGGATACGCTTGACCACGACCTTCGCATACCCGACCCAAACCTCCACATCCATCTCCAGGGCCTTGTCGTAGCCCGTGGCCTTCTCGACGGCCATGAACCACAGACCGTCTACGGCGACGGCGAGCCCGGAAAGGAATTTGAGGTACTTGATTGCCTCTTCCCTGGACAGATTGTCAAGATCCCGCATGATGTTGTCTTCCTTTCTGCGCTATCCGTCTTCGGTCTTCCTGGGTGGCTTGGTGTCGAGCAGCATAGAAAAAAGGGGCATTCTGTGTCAAAGTGGGCGGTGAAGGTTGAAAGCGGAGTCGAAGTTTTTCAGGTTTTCGAGGAGGAGCGGACATGCCCGAGGTGAAGGTCAACGACCTGAGCATCCATTACGAGATCGACGATTTCACGAACCCCTGGGAGGCGTCCGAAACGATCTGGATCCAGCACGGATTCGGGAGGAGCGGAGAGTTCTGGTGTCACTGGGTCCCTCCGTTGTGCGGGAGCTATCGCGTTCTCCGGGTGGACATGAGAGGGCATGGCCGGTCCCAGGACCCGCCTGACAGTTATGCCTGGACAGTGGATGACCTCCTGAACGATATGCGGGGCGTGAGCCAAGCCCTGAGCCTGGGCCCTGTCCACTACGTGGGGGAATCGGTGGGAGGGATCCTGGGGATTGCGCTTGCCGCCCGTTGGCCCGAGCTTTTCAAGAGCCTTACCCTGGTTGCCGCGCCGCTGTCGATCCGCCCCGAGATCCAGGAGATCTTTGCCGTAGGTGAGAGTGACTGGCCCACGGCCATGGAGAAGCTGGGAGGGGACGGGTGGATCCGGGGCCTCGTGGATGCCGGAGCCACACACACCGACCGCCGCGAAGCGAAAGAAGAATGGCTGTTCGCGGAGTGGGCCAAGAACCGGCCCAAGATGCTCGGCAATCTTGCCCGTCTGGCCGCCACCGTGAACGTGGAGCCACTGTTACCGGATGTAAGCGTTCCGACCTTGATCCTGGCGCCGGCCAAGAGCCCGATCTCGCCCCTCGAGGAGCAGGTCAAGATGCGCCTGACGATCCCGAACGCCGAGATCGTGACGGTGGAAGGTTCCTGGCACGAAATCTACTTCGATGACCCGGAGGCGTGCATCTCCGCCCTGCTGAAGTTCATCCGGTCTCTGCCCTGACAGTTGAATAAATGCTTCGGCATAGACGGAATAGATATGAAGGAATCCGATCTCTATCTGCCCCTGAAGCGGTTTCTTGAATCTCAGAATTATGAGGTGAAGGGGGAGGTCCAAGACTGTGATGCCCTGGCAGTACGCGGCAAAGAAGCTCCTGTCATCGTGGAACTCAAGCTCTCTCTCAATCTCGACGTAGTCCTTCAGGCAGTTCAAAGGCTATCGCTGACTCCGAAAGTGTACATCGGGATCCCTAAACAATGTAAAATTCTGAACAGGCGACGGAAGCACATTATCAAGTTGCTAAGGATGCTTGGTTTGGGGCTGGTGGTAATTGATCCGGACCAGGAGACCGGCAGTGTAGAGGTGCTTCTCGATCCCAGCGAGTATAGGCCTCGCAAATCGAAGCACCGCCAGGAGCGTCTGCTCGGTGAGTTCATAAAGCGGGTAGGTGACCCGAACCTCGGCGGAACAGACAAGAGAAAGGGCATCATGACTGTCTACCGACAGCGAGCCCTGGCAATTGCCCGGTTCCTTCAGAAGCAAGGGCCGACCAAGGCTTCACACATTGCCCGGACTCTCCGCGAGCCGAAGGCCAGGGATATCTTGTACAGAGACGTATACGGATGGTTTGACAGGGTGTCACTTGGTGTGTATGAACTCTCGCCTCGAGGAAAACAGGAGATTCCTCTTTGGCGGGACGAAGTAGAGGACACAATCTCCAAGAACCAGACAACTCATCACAACACGGCCGACCAATCGGCTACACGCGGACGCGCAAAAGCGCGCCGGTGAGCCAAACGTTAGCCGATTTCACCGTCCAAGGATTCGTTATGGATGACATTGGAACCTACCAGGAACACGAATTCTCAACGTTCCGGAACCCGACCGTCGACACACTCGAACTGGGCCGCAAAAAACACCACGTCCCCGTGTTGTTTGAGATAGATGTGTGTGACTTCAGTCGGAAATATCGGCAAAGGTGGCGGCACCGGCTGGGCAATTCCTACTGGAATCCATTCCTTACGAGGCAACGGCGCGTCTCTGGTGTTTCCTCTGGAGCAGATAGAAGCCCGCCACTGTGAGGATGGGAAGAACCAGGCTGAGGAGGACGACACAGATCAGCAGGTTGCCGAGTTCATCGTACTGGCCCCGTTCGATGACGAAGATCTTGTTCACGTATTTCGTCGCCAGGCTGCTGGCCGACAGGGCAAGGTTGGTAAAGGCGGCCATGACGGCGAAGTACGTGGCCTTCTGATTCCGGGGCGCCTCCCTCGCGATCCATGCGAGCATGGGGATCATGGCCACCTGCCCCATCGGGGAGTCGGCCATCGTGTCGATGATCGCGATCGTGCGGGCACCGAACCCGAAGGTTGCCATCGTCCATTCTTGGAAGCCGTAGAACATGGCGACATACGGAAGGGACATCACCGTCCCGTAGACAGCCAGGAACACAACCACGTATGGAACGGACTTGCGTCCCATCCAGCCCCTGAGTGCCATCATCCCGACGATCACCAGGAGGGCTGAGACCTGGCGCAGGGTGCCGAAGAAGGCCTCGTCGAAACCGAGCACGTCGATCTGCCACCAGCCCGCACCCGCACCCGGGGTGGGCATGGCCCGAAAGACGAACACGATGATGGCGATGCCGAGGATTTCTCTCCTCTTGTCCTCATCCATGTCCTGGAGCAGTTGGAGCATCAGGAAGACGATGATTCCCAGGGAACCGAAGAGGATGATTTCCTGCTTCAATGCCAGGTCCGAAAGCCCGACCCACAGCGTCACTGCCACAAAGACGGCGCTTCCTCCCAGGATGTACCAGTTCGGGGAGGGTTTCTCGTCCTGGGGATGAAGCATTCCCCGAATCTCATCTTCCTTGAATCCCTGCCGTTGGAGTTGCCTCCAACGTCGCCGGCTCATGATATCTCCCAGGGTTACGCCCATCACGGAGATCAACGGGATGACAAGGGAGATCTTGTACATCAGGTCGTAGGAGAACACGGTGGCGAGCCATCCGCCGACACCTGCCACGAGGGCGCTGCCGCCGACGATGGCGATGCGGCCCAGGGTCTGCATGGTCACGTGCATCCGTTGGAGTTCTTCCCTGGGGATCTCCGACCCGTCTTCGCGAAAGGGAGGTACGGCCTCCACGGTCATGGCGTCCGCCACCACGTCCTGGAGCATGAACCCGATCGGTGCAAGCAGGACAGAGAGGATGTACCAGACATCCACCGGCAGGATGCCGGCCATCCTTTCTGTGTATCCTGTGAGCCCCACCATGATCGTGAGGCTCGAGGCCATCAGGGTGGCGCCCACATAGACAAACCCCGATTTCCAGCGCCAGGCCAGGTCGACCAGGTGCCCCACGGGCATCTTGAGTGCCCAGGGCATCCCGGCCCAGAAGCCCAGGCCGGCCAGGAAGACGGCGCTGAGGCCGAGCTCATCTTTGACGAAGAAGGATTCGATGATTCCCGTGAAGCTGGACACACCTGCTGCGAAGTAGACCATCAAGGGGGGCAAGTAGCTGAGCCGGAATTCCCGGAAGATCCCGAGAAAGTCGTTCTTCAGCCAGTTCCACAGTGCGCGCATGTTGGGTGCCCTTTAAATTTGGGGTCAGACCTACACATTTGACAAAGCCACGTTGTCACGGAAGAAAACGGTCGAAGGCCTTATCACGAAGATAATGAACGAACTGTCTTTGTCAAATGTGTAGGTCTGACCCCTAAGGGTTCGCGCAGGAAGATGGCTCTTAGCCGTCCACGTGCGTGAATAAAGCGTGACACATGATCGAGGACGAGGACGAAGGTGAGGACGATCGATGGTGGGGCAAACTGCCAACTCAGTGGGCTTCATCCTGCGGGTGGGATTGCCGGGATTGCAGGTACGCCTTGAAGTATCTTCGAACCCGTTCGAATTCGGACCTGAGTTCGCGCAGGAGTTCGGGCCCCTGCGCGGGGTGCTCTCCGGTCCGGAACTGTTCGATTCGGCCGGCGATCTCCTGCATCCCCTTGGCTCCCGCGTTCGCGCTCGATCCCTTGATCGTGTGGGCCCAGTGCTCCACCTCTTCTTCGTTGCCCTCGTGTACAGAGGATTCCAGGGCCTTGAGGTGTTGCTCCGTTTGCGACACGTACGATTCGATCAGATCCTGCTCGAAGGCGAGATCCCCGTCGGCGATCGCCTGGATTCGCTGGATGTGAACAGGCTTGGCATGCCTTGGGTCGGATTCGGGCGTGATCAGCGTTGCGGATGATTCGGTCGCCAGGCTCTTCTCCAGGATTTCGTTCAGGGCGAGGGCCGTCACCGGCTTGCTCAGGTAGTCGTTCATGCCCGCCTCGAGGCATTTCTCCCGGTCGCCCTTCAAGGCATGGGCCGTCATCGCGATGATCGGGATGTTGTGCCGGAGGACCCGGGATTCCGGATCGCGAATCAATCGCGTGGCCTCGAACCCGTTCATGTCCGGCATCTGCACGTCCATCAGGACGAGGTCGTAGGGGATCGTTTCGAGCGCGGTGAGCGCCTCCTGCCCGTTGGCCACGGCGTCGGCCCGATAGCCAAGCTTCTGGAGGATGCGCAGGGCCACTTTCTGGTTCACCACGTTGTCCTCGGCCACGAGGATCCGGATCCTACGCTTCTTTTCCTCTCGCAGCGTGTGTCGCGTGATGATCTGTTGACTGCGCTTCCCGGTCTCTTCCTGCGTAACGCCCAGGACCGTGACGAGGCAGTCATAGAGTTGTGACATCTTGATAGGCTTGGTCAGGTATGCGGTAAAGCCGATTCGTTGCAGCTCCGCGGAGTCGCCACGGCTTCCCACAGAAGTGAGCATGACGAGCCGCGTTTCACGGAGCCCCGGGTCTTCCTTGATCTTCTGTCCCAGGGTCTTTCCATCCATGCCGGGCATCTGCATGTCGATCAGGGCAATCCGGAAGGGGTCTCCGGCCTTGCGGGCCTGATCGAGCATCTCCAGGGCCGGGGCCCCGTCTATCGCCTCGTCGAAACGGCAGCCCCAGGAACGCAACATCTCCCGGAACACCAACCGGTTGGTCGCATGGTCGTCTACGATGAGGATCCGGGCCTCCCGGATGTCCTCCGGCAATACCCTCTCCGGCTTTCGGCCCTTCGGTTGTTTCTCGAGGTCGACGGCAAACCAGAACGTGGAGCCCTTGCCCCCCTCGCCTGTCCTGAGCGAAGTCGAAGGGCTCTCGAGCCCGATCTCGCCGCCCATCATGTCGACCAGCTGCTTCGAGATGGCAAGACCCAGCCCGCTGCCCCCATACCTGCGCGTGATCGAGGCGTCGACCTGAGAAAAGGACTTGAACAGCCGGTCCTGGTGGTTCAGGGGGATACCGATCCCGGTGTCGGTTACGGAAAAACGGACCGTTGCCTGGTGCTCCGCTTCTTCGTCCACGGCCACCCGAATGTGAACCTCGCCCTGTTCGGTGAACTTGATGGCATTGCCCGTCAGGTTGATCAGGATCTGCCTGATGCGGCCCGGGTCTCCCCGGACCAGGGCCGGGACATCCGGATGGATCAGAAAGGAGAATTCCAGGCCCTTGTCATTCGCCCGCATGGCCAGCATGTCGGCCACATCCTCGACAGTGGTTCGCAGATCGAAGTCGAGGACCTCCAGTTCGAGCTGTCCGGCCTCGATCTTGGAGAAGTCCAGGATATCGTTGATCAGGCTCAGCAGCGCGTCCGCTGAGGCGTGGATCGTTCTCGAGTATTCCTGCTGCTCCGGCGACAACTCGGTTTCCATGAGCAAACCGGTCATTCCGATCACACCGTTCATGGGGGTACGGATTTCGTGGCTCATGTTGGCCAGAAACTGGCTCTTCGCCACGTTGGCGACCTCGGCCTGCAGGGCCAGCAGGTTGGCGCTCTTGATCGCCTCCTCGAGCCGCCGGTTCGTCTTGCCCATTTCCTTGTGGGCCTGGAGCAACTCTGTCTCGGCGTGCTTCCGTTCGGTAATGTCCCTCGAAGTGATGACAACACCGGCGACGGCCGGGTCTTGAAGAAGATTCTTCCCGATGGTCTCGACATTTCGCCAGGAGCCGTTCTTGTGCCGTACCCGGTACTCGATCTTCACGGTCTTTTCCGGAATCTGTAACACTTCCGTGAATGCATCACGAACACGCTCGGAGTCGTCCGGGTGGATGACTTCAATCATATCCGTTCCGATGAGTTCTTCAGGCTTGTATCCGAGGATCCGTTCGACCGAAGGGCTGCTATAGTGTCTGCTTCCATCCGCTTTCATGATCGAGATGATGTCGGACCCGTTCTCCACCATCGATCGGAAGCGCCGCTCGCTCTCGTGGAGGCCCTCGAGGGATTTCTCCAGGTCTCGGGTCTTCTGTTGAACAAGGCTCTCCATCTCTGTCCGGTACCGGTTCACTTCCTCGGCAGCAGCCATCATGCTCTGGTTGAGCAGGATGAATTCCCTGTCCAGGCTGCCCGAGAATATATAGCCGGGTCCGCCCGAGGCCAGGTCTTCAGAGGCCGCCCGGGCCTCCTCGATGTGGCGGTAGATGGAACTGAAATAGAGGGCCACGAGCAGACTGCAGATGAGCAGGCTCAGGAAGGAGAACAGGGCGATGATCATATTGTCTTCAAGGTTATCGTTTGTGCCCAAGGCGAGGGAGTTGATCACGACGAGGGTGATCAGCATGAAGGCCACAAAGGAGGCGAACTTGCCCTTCAGGGAAAACAGGTGGGTCTCTTCGAATTTCTCGCCGCGTTGGTGGATGGCTTTCTTGATCTGGGATCGCAGCGCGGCCGTCAGGAAATCGGTAAACACATACGTGATGTACAAATAGACCAGCACTGCGATCAAGCCCGCCCGGATTCCGAGGAACACCTCCTCGAGACTCCCGTCATGGAATATGACGGTGAAGACCAGGCACAAGATAACCGGAAGGCTGAGGATCCCTGCTGTGACGGTATTCCACAGGGGAATCCTCGACAGGGCATGCAACAGGCCTGACAGCCTTTCGGAAGAGAGAGGCCTGTCCAGGTCCATTCCGTGCACGTGGTCGTTGATGATGCGCAGTCTTCTCAATTCCCAACGACGCCCGAAGGTTCTGAACAGCCCGAAAAGAAGATAGTGTGCGACCGAGACAAGAGCGACGAAGAAGAAGAAGAGGTACACCAGCTCGTTCTGGAGGATCTTCAGGATGGAGGCATTCTTTTGGATGAGTACGTAACCGTAGAAGTAGAGGAATCCGTAAAGGGAGGCGACCTGTCCGGCGAGTACGCTTATCAGTGACACGGCAAAGGTGTAGCAGGTTGCCGTTGCCAGCCAGCGAAAAATCCGCATGGACTCTTCCCTTTGGGGACGAAAGAACGAAGTTTGTGCTGCAGGACGCTTTTCTCCCTTCATCGGGAAAATGCCCGGAATTCATGAGTTTTTCGGTGGATAAGCCCTAGGAAATTGGGTAGAGGACCAAGTTCTACAGGAGCCCCTTCTTCTCGAGGAATTCCCGGGTCACATCGGCGGGGCTGCGGCCCTTTTCATCGACCTCGAAGTTGAGCCGCTGCATGGCCCTGTCGGGAAGGGTCCCTGCCAGGGACTCGAGGGCAGGGTGGAAGGAGGGGTGGCTAGGTCTGTTCTTTTGTGGCGATATCGAGGAGCCGGTCTGCGAGTTCGACGATATACCCTTTCCCCTTGTCCCCTTCCTCGAGTGCTTGTGTCCAACGCCGGGGAAGGGCGTCGGCTCCGTGGTAGGCGCCGGCCACCGCGCCGGCCATGGCCCCGATGGTGTCTGTATCGCCTCCCAGGTTCACCGCACGAATGATTGCCATCTCGGGGTCTTCTGGCGAGGATAGGACCGCCCAGAGGGCGGCGGAGACGGAGCAGGAAGCCTGGGCGCCCGTTCCCAGGTGGTTGGCGGCCTCCTCCGGGGACGCGGCAAGGTTTTCCACGATCCACCCGAGCGCATCCACGAACTCCTTCGGGCCGGCCAGCTTGAGGTTCTTCAGGAAGGACTTCGCATCCAGTTCTGCCCCTTGGGCCCTGCTCGAGATCGCCCAGCGAACCGCGATCGCCTGGAGGCATGCCCCGATTCGTCCGATCGGGTGGGTATGGCCCGTGATCGCCGCTTGCTGTGCCGCGGCCTGGACTGTGGCTTTGGCATCTCGATAGAAGGCGAGTGGAATCGGAGCGACGCGCATGGCGGCCCCGTTCGCATACGAGCCCCCGGGCAGGGCGTGTGTCTCGGTAGCAACCTGCCATTGCATACCTTCGCGTATTGCCGAGAGGATCTTCTGCGTGGTTCCTCCGTACCCACGATCCGGGTTGAAGTTCTCGGCGAAGCGGGCAGCCACTTGATGCGCGTCCAACCGCCCCGGCGTGTCCAGCAGAGCCTCGGCGAGCCCGATCATCATCTCTGTGTCGTCCGTGTACGTGCCTCGCCCCAGCCGCCCCGGGAGCATCTCCGTCACGAGGTCGTAGCGGGCACGGATCACGGAGTTGGACATGCCCTCGACCGGCATGCCCAGGGCATCTCCCACCATGGTGCCGAGCAGGGCGCCGCGAAAGCACTCCTTCAGGGCATCTCTGTTCACTTGATTTGCCAGAACAAGACCTCCTTCGTCAGACTGGAGTTCTTTGTACTATCACAAATCGCGATGAAGTCCTAGATCTGATAGAATAATGAAAGGTAAGAGTATATTTTTCTTCACTTTCTCGAGGGGGTGGAAAAGAGCGCCTCCTCTTGAGGCGAACGGGATGTCGTTGCTGTCTGCGAAACATGCCTGGCCCTGGATCGTTCTGATCTCGATCCAGTTCGCCGGGTTGGGGCTGTCTGCCGGGAGGGAAAGCGCCTCGGCGGAGAGCTTGACGGAACAGGTGAGTGTCGAGCTGAAGAGAAGACTGTCCCAGCCGGAGCGGCAGGAACAGTCCTTCTGCCGGAAGGAGGCCCTGTGCGGGCAGGCCGTGCTTGCCCGTTTCTACAAGAACCGCGACTTTCAGCCCGCGTGGATGGACCGGGAGGGCCGTTTCGCACAGGCAAAGGATCTGGTGGATTCGATTCACGGGTGTTCCCTCGAAGGCCTGACGCCTGATGTCTACCATCTCGCGACGATCGAGGCCCTCCTGGCGGCTGTCGAAGAGACCCGCGTCGCCGGAAGGCCGGTGGGAGTGGTGGGCCTGTCCGATTTCGACCTGCTGCTTACGGACGCCTTTCTCATCTATGGTTCCCACCTGTTGTCCGGTCGCGTGGATCCGGAGACAACCCACACAAGATGGTTGCTGAAGAGCCGGGAAGCTGACCTGGCCGGCATCCTGCAGACAGCCCTGGAGAAGAAGGAGGTGCACCGGGCCCTGGAAGGGCTCCTGCCGGAATATCCTGCGTACGCGAGTCTTCGAGAAACCCTCCAGGAATACAGGGCGATCGTCGAGCGAGACGGCTGGCCGCCCGTACCGGCGGGGCCGACCCTGCACGCGGACGAACGGGACCCGCGCGTGACCGCATTGCGCGCCCGGCTGATCGCTTCGGGAGATCTGGGTACAAGCGAAGGAGCAGACCCGGAGATTCTCGATGGCCACGTGGAGCAAGCGGTTCGCCGGTTTCAAGGCAGACACGGGTTGGTGATGGACGGCGAGGTCGGTCCTGCAACGCTGGCTGCACTCAACGTGCCTGTGGAGGACCGGATCCGTCAGATCGAGATCAACATGGAAAGATGGCGTTGGCTCCCTGATGATCTTGGAAGGAGATATATCCTGGTCAACACGGCCGATTTCTTCCTGGAGGTTGTGGAAGAGGGGGAGAGCGTGCTCGCCATGCGGGTCGTGGCGGGCAAAAAGGCGAGACGCACGCCGGTGATGAGCGGTAAGATGACCTACCTGGTCCTGAACCCGTACTGGCACATCCCGCACAAGCTCGCCGTCCGGGACATCCTGCCCAAGATCAAGAAAGACCCGGGCTACCTGGATCGGCAGGGGATTCGTGTTTTCGAGAACTGGGAGGAATTCGCCCCGGAGATCCCTCGGGAAACGATCGACTGGTCGAGCATCACCGAGCACAACTTCTTCTTCAAGCTTCGTCAGGATGCAGGGCCCGCGAACGCACTGGGTCGGGTGAAGTTCATGTTCCCGAACAAGTTTGCTGTCTACCTTCACGACACGCCTTCGCGCAACATGTTCAAGAGAAACCAGCGCGATTTCAGCTCCGGCTGCATACGCGTCGAAGGCCCGATCGATCTGGCGGTCTACGTACTGCGAAGCGACCCGGAGTGGACGCGGGAAGAGATCCTTTCCGCTATCGAGAGCGGGACGAACCGAATCGTTTGGCTCCCGGAGCCGATTCCCGTCCATGTCCTCTACTGGACGGCCTGGGTCGATCGGGAGGGCACACTTCATTTTCGCCCGGATGTGTACGGTCGGGATGGACCTCTGGATAGAGCGCTCGGGGAGGGGCCGCTCCGCTACCAGTAACGGACCCGCCCCACATCGATGTGGACGAAGTCCGGACCCGGGTAGTAACCCACCCCACCGCCTTTCAGGTCGACGGCCGCGCGGTGTAACACCGGAAGGTCGGTGCCCGGCATTCGGACATCCAGGGCCTTGCCCTGGAGATGGAGGCTCTTGCCGGCCACGCCGTGACCAGCGGCACGCAGGAGGGCGTTCGTTTTCGCAGAGCGGTATCCGGAGATTATGTGGAAGGGGCCTTGATTGCCGAGACGTTCTCCAAGGTCATGCGCCAGATCCAGGAGCCGGGTGTTGATGGCCTTGACCTCTCCCGTCCTGTGGTCCCGCAGGATGTGGTCTATGTCGGCCAGGGCCTGTTTCCGGTACTTGCCCCGGGCCCAGTAGACCACCTCGAGCTCTTCTCC
>RCNC010002830.1_pt1 | contig 11462 bp, 7 predicted proteins | sample 2041301 | NCBI WGS metagenome assembly RCNC01 (sample SAMN09708231, study PRJNA481090) | Marine sediment metagenome, whole genome shotgun sequencing project. | biome: marine sediment; feature: ocean; material: sediment; isolation source: Sewage treatment plant 13A marine sediment (STP13A) ... | reverse complement strand
TCGATTACAGCGGTTTCGTGGGCAAAAAAATCCTTCATCAGTTATGCTTTAAAAAATTGCTGAACCTGCTCGGATATATACTCCAGCTGTTTCTGTTCCATCTCTGTATGCATGGGCAAGGAAAGTACCTTGTTGCATAATTCTTCCGATGCCGGAAGACTACCTTTCCCATATCCAAGGTCCCTGTAGGCCTGCTGCAGGTGAAGGGGAACAGGGTAATAGACCTGGGAGGGTATCCCTTTCTCCATGAGCCACTGTTTCAGCGCGTCTCTTCTGGAGGCTTCTACCTGCAGGGTATACTGGTGAAAAATATGGCTAGTAAATGGGGAGCGCACCGGAGTCTGGAGTCCCTCAATACCTGACAGCGAGGTATCATACCAGGTAGCTGCTTCCTGCCTCAAGCGGTGGTAATCATCCAGGTGCTGCAATTTGACCCTGAGGATTGCAGCCTGGAGGGTATCAAGACGTGAGTTCACCCCCACATGATCGTAGTAGTAACGCTTTTGCATCCCATGGTTAACAAGGGAAGCGGCCCGTTGCCCTAAGCTATCATCATTGGTAAACAACGCTCCTCCGTCACCAAAGGCTCCCAGGTTTTTAGATGGGAAGAAGGAGGTGCATCCCAGATGTCCGATGGTACCTGCTTTCTGTTTGGATCCGTTTGCAGGAAGAAAGTCAGCTCCCAGGGCCTGAGCATTGTCTTCTATAACATACAGGCTATAGCTGCTTGCAAAATTCATGATCGACTCCATATCTGCACACTGTCCGAAGAGATGGACAGGAACAATAGCCCGGGTTCTATCTGTCACGGCCTGTTCCAGTAGTTCCGGGTCAAGGTTAAAGGTATCGGGCCTCACATCCACAAACACCGGTTTTAATCCCAGCAGCCTGATCACCTCCACGGTAGCGATAAAGGTGAAAGGAGTGGTAATCACCTCATCGTCGGGCTGCAGCTCCAGGGCCATCATGGCTACCTGCAGGGCATCTGTACCATTGCCACAGGCAATAGTGTGTTTAATATCCAGATAGGCTGATAATTCCTTCTGAAATTCCCGTACATCTTCACCCCTTATAAAGGCGGTGGAATCGATCACCTTTTGAATGGCAGAGTCAACCTCATCTTTGATTTTAAGGTACTGACCATGAAGGTCTACCATTTTTATCTCGTTCATTTATACAGGCTTACAGATATAATATACGAAGATAATAAAAAAAGGCGGGTTGATAACTTGGTTTTGATTTCCTCGAGCGACTGATTATTTTTACGTCACAAACGACTTGCATGATCATCGGAAAATATATCAGAATGCTCCTTGATGAGCGAAAGCGCGTAATTCTTCCTGGCTTTGGAAACCTGGAAGTATTCGTACCCGAAGGAACACAGACACCATCCGGAAAGCGGATCAATCCACCGGGAACTTCGATCAAATTTGATACAAGCTTTAGCAAGGATGATGATGTACTGGCCGAAACAATGGCAGCTGGAGAAGTGCTGGAGAGGGATGAAGCGCAGCAGCGTGTGCTCGAGCTGGTTGATGCCGTCAAATTTTCCCTGGACAAAGGAGAAGATTTTGTCCTCCCTGAAGCCGGAACTTTTACAAAGGATGCAGATGGCAAGATCCTCTTCCAGGCAGATCCTGCCTGGGTGTTGGAGCCAGATCAATATGGTCTGGAGTCAATGGATCTACTTGAATTAGAGGAGTTTCCCATTGAGGATGAAAAAGCTCAGGAGAGTGGGACAGAATCCAAAGCAGCCTCAAAAGTTACAACACTTGCTCCACCCAAGGCCAAACCAAAAAGCAAGAAATGGCGGGTGATCTGGCTGGTGGCTGCTATATTAATTATCGTGTTGGCGGTCCTTATCATCATTCCTTCAGAAGAAGGTGAAAATGGGGAGAGGAAAGGCTTGTTCTCTAAGAAAGCGGATAAGGAGGTAGTAGATCCGCAGGAAGCACCTGCGAATCAGCCGCAGACAGAAGTTGATGAGCAGGTAACACCGACAGAAACAGAGCAAGTGGAGTCTGAACCAGAAGTGGAACAATCCCTGCCGGTTGAAGAGGCCAACAGCTTTTTTATTATTGCCGGGAGCTTTAATAAGCTGAAGAATGCAAGTGATTTGCAGGATAAGCTAAATAACAGAGGGTTTCATGCGGAAGTGATGATCACTGAGAACAGAATGTACCGTGTGAGCGTGGCATCCTATGCCACCAAGGCAGAGGCTGAAAAGGAACTCATAAAGATTAAATCGCAATCTGGTTTGCAGTCGTGTTGGCTGCTTTCAAACTAGGATCAATTAATCTCAGAACCATTTAGCGCCTCTTCGGATGGTTCCACAAAGTGCAGTGATCCATCCGGATTTTCTGAAAGCAGGATCATACCCTGTGATTCAATCCCTTTGATTTTCCTGGGAGCCAGATTGGCCAGTACCGACACCTTCTTACCGGGTAGTACATCGGGTTCAAAGTATTCTGCGATACCAGAAACAATGGTTCGTTTTTCGAATCCCAGATCTACCAGCATTTTAATAAGCTTCTTGGTTTTGGGAACCTTTTCAGCCTCCAGGATGGTACCTGTTCTCAGGTCCATTCGCGTAAAATCATCAAAGGTGATCTCCTCTTTCTGCGGGCTAAGCTCAGCCGGCTCCTCATTTTCCTCTTTGGTCTTGTTGAGCTTATCCAGTTGCTGCTGAATCTGTTCGTCCTCGATTTTTTCAAACAAGAGGGAGGCTTTCTCAATGGTGTGTCCGGGGGCCAGCAGGTTATCGGATCCAATCAGCTCCCAGGATCTTCCTTCGAACTGCAGGAATCCCCTCAGCTTCTCCATGGAGAAGGGAAGGAAAGGATCCAGTAGCAGGGTGAGATTGGCTGAGATCTGCAAGGCTATATTCAGAATGGTTTTCACCCGGTCGGGATCACTTTTGATCACCTTCCAGGGTTCCGTATCGGCAAGGTACTTGTTGCCCAGGCGAGCCAGATCCATACCCCTTTTGATGGCTTCTCTGAAACGGAAGAGCTCCAGGCTCTCCTCCACACCCTTAGCGATATTATGAATCTCTGCCAGGGTAGCTTTGTCCTGTTCTGTTAAGGTGGTGACTTCAGGCACCTTTCCCTCAAAGTATTTATGGGTAAGTACAACGGCCCGGTTGACGAAATTACCCAGAATGGCTACCAGTTCGTTGTTGTTGCGGTTTTGAAAATCCTTCCAGGTGAAATCATTGTCCTTGCTTTCGGGAGCATTGGCGCAGAGAACATAGCGCATTACATCCTGCTTTCCGGGGAAATCTTCCAGATACTCATGGAGCCATACCGCCCAGTTCCGGGAGGTGGAGATCTTGTCATTCTCCAGGTTCAGAAACTCGTTGGCAGGTACATTGTCGGGCAGGATGTAAGAGCCTTCAGCCTTCAGTATGGTAGGGAACACAATGCAGTGAAATACAATGTTGTCCTTCCCGATAAAATGGATCATGCGTGTCTCTTCATCCTTCCAGTAAAGTTCCCAATCCGGAGTCAGTTCTTTGGTAGCTGAGATATAGCCAATGGGTGCATCAAACCACACATAAAGCACTTTTCCATCTGCTCCCTCAACGGGGACAGGTATCCCCCAATCCAGATCGCGACTTACGGCACGGGGATGCAATCCCTGGTCGAGCCACGATTTGCACTGTCCGTATACATTGGGTTTCCACTCCTTGTGCTCCTTCAGGATCCACTCCTTGAGCCAGGGCTCATACTTGTCCAGCGGTAGGTACCAGTGTTTGGTTTCCTTTAAAATGGGCTTACTTCCACTGATGGTGGAGACGGGGTTCACCAGGTCGGTGGGGCTCAGAGAGGTGCCGCATTGTTCGCACTGGTCTCCATAGGCACTGGGATTCCCGCAGTGGGGACAGGCGCCGGTAATATAACGGTCGGCCAGGAAGGTGGCAGCCTCTTCATCGTAATACTGCTCTGATGTCTTCTCAATAAATACCCCTTTATCGTAAAGGGTCCTAAAAATTTCGGAAGCGGTCTCATGATGTACCTTGTTGGAGGTACGGGAATAGATATCGAAGGAAATCCCAAAATCCTCAAATGCTTTTTTATTGATCCCGTGGTAGCGGTCCACCACCTCCTGTGGAGAAATTCCTTCCTTACGTGCCTTCAGGGTGATGGGAACCCCATGTTCATCCGATCCGCAGATGGAGATCACATCCCTGTCTCTTTGGCGCAAGTAACGGACATAAATGTCGGAAGGGACATAAACACCTGCCATGTGACCCAGGTGAAGGGGGCCGTTGGCATAGGGCAGGGCCGATGTAACCAGGGTTCTTTTGTAAGCTTTAGCAGTCATTGTGAGTATTTTTTGGGAAAGCACAAAGATAATGATAAAATGGAGCTGATTTTTCTTCTTTTCGCACATAAATAAGAAAGATATTTCCATGAATCAATGCAAATCCGGAAGGAATGCTGAAAAGGTGGCTGCCGGCTACTTGAGAGCCCGTGGTTACCGGATCTGGAAGACTAACTGGAGGTGGGGCAAGCGGGAACTGGACCTGGTAACCCTGCACCGTCACGAGCTGGTTATTGTTGAGGTGAAATCCCGTGTGGGAAATGCAGTCAATGATCCTTCGGTGGTGGTGGACCACATCAAGGAACGGAACATCATCCTGGCAGCTGAAGCATTCATCCGACTACACAATTGCAGCCGCCCCACCCGTTTTGATGTAATTGCCGTGATTTACGGGGATAGCGGCATGGAGATTGAACACATGGAAAATGCCTTCTACCCTACGGTGGATTAGTCATCAAAGTACTTTTCAATGAGCAGGTAGGCTTTATTCAGGTAATCATGATACTGCTTGCCCCCATCCATTCGGGACTGAGTGATCACAATCTTATTTTCCAGATCCACATTGAGTATGGACGAAGTGGCAGAACCGTGTCCGACGACATGATCACTCAGGATATTGCGTTTTGCACCTGAATCTTCATCCTTTAACCATCTGTTACTGGGTGTGATTCCTATCCCCCAATTCCTTCCCTTTATATTTGGAAAATATATCTCCAGGTCTACCGGAAGCAGTGCTTCGTAAGTCTCCTCTGAAAAGAAACGAAGCTGTCCGTAGCTACCCTGGTTCAGGAGCATTTGTCCCACAACAGCCATATCATAGGCAGTTGATCGAACTCCATAGGCCAGATCAATATCAAGTTGTGTGTTTTGCAACTCGAGTGGTGCAAACAGATACTCCTGGAAAAGATGAAAAATGCTTTTCCCGGATACAATCTCCATCACTTTCCCGGCCAGGTTATAGCCCATCCCGTTATAATAATGACGCTTGCCTGGTTCTATATAGGGCAACCATAATGCAAGTGAATTATCGAGCCATGGGTTTTGCACCCCACCAAGAGAACCATGACCATTGTAACCGGAGGTATGAGTAAAACAATGACGCAAGGTGATCGCTTTCTCCCCGCTAATAGGAAAATCAGGTAGATACTTTCCCACTGGATCATCAATACCTATGAGTCCCTGATCCACAAACTGAGCAAAAAGAAGCCCTGTATAGAGTTTGGTAATGGATGCAATCTCGGTGGGTTCCTCCAGGGTGAATCTACCACGCAGATTCTCTCCAAAAGCCCCATGAAAAAGAACTGCTCCATCTTTGGCAACGAGCATATCAAAGGGTTCCCCGCTGAGCTCTGCCCACTCTGTACATAGAGCTCTCATTTCTTTTTCGAAAGCAGCATTCTTCTCTTTGTTTTTACCCTCCAGGGAGTGCAGGGAGGGAGCTGTTTTGCTTGTCTTTTCAGGAGCGGTAAGGGGGGGATATTTATTTTCAATGCCCAGGAGCTTCCGCTTGAGTTGGATATGGTAATCACCGTCCATGATTACCGGGGTATAGTAAGGACCAGGTTTCAGCTGCTTCAGGTTCATATCGTGGATAAAGGACATAAGAATGCCTCCATCCTGGTTGTTAACGATGGATTTCAGAAGTATTTGTCCGCTATAATCGGAAATCAGTTCCCTGTTCTCCTCCCATATAGTTTTTGGTATACTGTCGAAGGGGAAGTAGTCGATATTGGATAGAAAGGGCTCGGACCAGCCCATCCAGTCGTTGGGTGTACAGAACATGGTCCCGGCTCTTTTCATCACTTTCCCGTTGGCACCGCTTATTTCGGCATAGTATCCATACCTTCCAGCTTGCAGAATGGTATCCACCTCCTGCAGGTAGGTATCAAACCATCTTATATCAACGGAATAGTCTCCACCCATGAATTTATTCATGGTGGCTGGGGAGTTCACCTCCAGTTCGGGAAAATCCCCCCTCCAGAATTGAAAACTAAGATCAGATTCAACATTGTAGCCGGTAATCATTTTTGCATCCAGAAAGTTCAACAGGTCGAGATTCGCCCTCTTATCCTTCCATATTTCCGTGTCCTGTGCGTTGATTGCCAGGGCTCCCAGGACTATACTGAAAAGTAGAATTACTATTTTTTTCATATTGTTGGATTATTCTTCTATCAAGGCGCTCTTCACAATACCGTTGAACTCATTGGCATAAGAATGATCGCTGGGCATCAACTGGGCATAGCAAATGATGATCATCTGATTGGAAGGGTCAATCCAGAAATTGGTTGAGGCTGCTCCGGCCCAGCTATACTCCCCACTCTCCAGGTTTACCTGTCCGGCCAATCCATACCCATTACCTTTACTGTAACTGGCCGTCTCGGGCAGTTGATCGGACATGATCATTTTCACTGTTGACTCTTCCAGAATTTTAACTCCGTTAAGTGTTCCTCCATTGAGGAGCATCCTGCAAAAGTCCAGGTAGTCATCCATGGTAGATACCAGACCGCCTCCCCCGGAGAACATTATAGCAGGTTTCTTAAATGCATCTGCCATGAAGCCTCCGGTTTTGAGATTTCCTTCTCCGCCCAGGGAGTAGACTTGAGTAAACCTGTCGAGTTTCTCCTGGGGAACGTAAAAACCTGTATCATCCATATGCAGGGGATCAAAGATCTTTGATTTGAAGAATTCATCCAGGGGGACACCGGAAAGCACCTCCACCAGGTATCCGGCCACATCAATGGAAAGGCCGTACTCCCAGGCTGTTCCAGGCTGAAATTTCAGTGGCAATCCGGTCATGATTTTCACTTTGTCTCCAATGGTGGCTGAATCCCAGCCTCCAACACCAGTCACCCGGTATAAAGAATCCACATAAGACTGCCCCCATCCGTAGACGATTCCAGAAGTATGGGTCAGCAGATGCCGGATAGTCAATTCATTTTCCTGCGGATCAAGCGATTCTGTTTCAGGATTATACACCATCACATCAGCAAATTCGGGGATATACATAGACAGCTTATGGTCAAGTTCAAATTTGCCCTCATCATAGAGTGTCATAAGTGCCACTGCAGTGATTGGTTTTGTCATAGAAAAGATCCTGAATATGGAGTTCTCCTCAACAGGCTGTTCTTTCTCAATATTCGAAAATCCATAATTTTCCCTGTGAATAATCTTACCATCCTTCATGACCAGGGTGGCGATTCCGGCTAGTTTCCCATTATCAATGTATTCCTGCATTTTCTGGGCTGCCAGTGCAAGGGTATCGCTGGAAAGACCAACTTTTTCAGGGGTGGTAGTTAATGAACCTTGTCCGCATGAAGCAATCAGGATCAGCAATGCCAGTGGGATGAAGAATTTGAAGTGCTTTTTCATTTTTGTTGATGGATTATAAGTAAGAATTTCCAATGATACATAATAAGTTTTGAAATAGAAAAGGACGACATCCTGTTATCGGCTTTCAGGAAGTATCACAAAGGAGTAAGAATATTCACCTGGTACGATGGTATATTCCTTATGAACCGGCCGGCCCCAGGAGGTATCTCCACCCAAGCCCATCTGCAGGTGATCAATGTTCCATTGAACTATTGCACCGGTTTTGATATCTGCGCCATGCCGGGTACTAACAGGGACCAGTCCGGAGGCTGACTGGCCTCCATCCTTACCTTCCACATAGTCAAGTTCTGCCGTATTGAATGGCCAGACACTTCCGCTTAGCAATTGATTATCAATGGGATGTACTGTAAGCTCAAGTGCATCTGATGCAACTTTCATCCAGCGCATATCTGTTTTATTCCCGGTCTCCTGGGGCCGTGAATAGCGGTGAAATTGATCTATAATGGCTCCATTGTAAATGCCGATCATCCCTGATAATTTACGGTCCTGATAGGTCTCATGGGGCCCCCTTCCATACCATGCAGTTTCAGTGTAGCGATTCGATAATGTCAGATACATCCCCAGCCTGGGAATATTGGGAAGGCTGTCACGAACAGTCTGGAAATGATAATCCACGGAAAGCGCACCTGCGTCTGACAGCGTATAAGTTAACCGGACTGTGGCTATTTCTTCCGGTAAAATGTATTCAAGCGCATAAACCATCCCCTTCCCGGATAAAACTGGCTCCTGGATCAATGTGGCTGTCGCCTCAGCTGTTGCCCGCTTCCAGATTTCTGCCCATTCATGCATGCCGTTGCCCAGGTCATTGTCAGTGGGGGCCCTCCAGAAATTTGGCCGTATGGCCTGATCGGTAATTAACTGATCATGGTATTTCCAGCTCATGATTTCTCCAGTAAGCTTATGCAGGATCAGCTCTGTTTGCTGGTTCTGAATCATGATCCGGTCACCTTCTTCACGGATACTCAGCCGGGAATCCGTTTCATGCGTCATAAGCGGTGGCACATAGTTCTGTAGTATAAACTGATCAAATGCAATTTCATGATCAGCTGGTAGCAAACCCTTAGCTTCCCTGTTGATCAATTGCACCAGCAGAACATACTCTTTCTTGGTTTTCAGGGGAGCAAGACGAAGCGGGAACTCCTGCTTCTCACCTTGTTCAATATGGATCTCTTGAACTGTTCCCTGACGGATGGAGATCCCGTTCTCCAGTAAGCTCCACTTCAGGTATACTTTATTGAGAGGAGCAAAGACATTTTTATTGCTCAGCTCCACAGTTTGTGTACCTGGGTTCCACTCAAAACCTGCCGGCTGGTATACCTTTTTTACTTCATAAAGATGCGGATGTGGATTTCTGTACGGGTCCACCAGCCCGTTGTTGAGGAAGTTGCCATCGGTAGGCAAATCGGGATGGTAGTCATGGCCATATGCCAGATAGGGTAAGCCGTTTTCATCTTTGTACTCAAGAGACTGGTCCACCCAATCCCAGATAAATCCTCCCTGAAGTGAAGGATAGCGATCGATGATATCCCAGTAGTCCTGCAGGTTGCCAACGGAATTTCCCATGGCATGGGCATACTCGATCATTATAGCAGGTTTATCGGGATTGCTCTCCCCATAAGCCTTCAGTGATTCCGGCCTGGGGTACATGGGGCAGAAGATATCTGTATAATCCTCCCTTCCGGCAGGCTCATACTGTACAGCCCTGGTGATGTCCACACTTTTTAGCCATTGATAGAGTGTTCGGAAGACTTCCCCTTCACCAGCCTCATTGCCCAGAGACCAGATTATTATGGACGGATGGTTCCGGTCGCGGTAATACATTCGTTCCACACGGTCCAAATGCGCCGGCAGCCACGACATCTCATTACCCAGCTGGGTGGATTCATCCAGGGCCAGAGGATGACTTTCTATATTGGCCTCATCAATTACATATAAGCCATATTTGTCACAGAGATCGTACCAGTAGGGGTGGTTGGGATAGTGACTGCTGCGGACCGCATTGATGTTATTTTGTTTCATCATAGCGATATCCTTTTCCATGGAGATCTTTGATACTACATGACCGGTGTGGGGATCTGTCTCATGCCTGTCCACTCCCTTGATGGTAATCACCTTTCCGTTGACCAGTAGCTGGCTGTTCTTGATCTCCACGTTTCGGAAACCAATCTGTTTTTGAATGAATTGATTGTTAAGCGGATTGTCAGGATCTACCAGGCTTATATTCAGATCGTAGAGTTCAGGAGTTTCAGCTGTCCAGGCCAGGACATCTTGCAATTTAAAATTGAACTTGCTTCCAGCAATGCCCCCCGCAGGGATCTCAATGCTGTTTTCATCGGCAATCAGAATGCCCCCTTCCCGGGATATCTGGATTTGCAGCTTACGAATTCTTGTTTCATCTGATCTATTCTCAATGGCTGTCTGAAGACTGAAAAGGCCATCGCGGTACTGCTCATCAAGTCCTGCATGCACCTGGAAATCTGCAATGGAGACCTGTGGCTTCGTGTAGAGGTAAACCTCCCGTTCGATGCCGCTCATACGCAGCATATCCTGGCTCTCCAGGTAACTGGCATCGCTCCACCGATACATCTGAATGGAGAGTAGATTTTCTCCTGGAGTAAGGAAGGAGGTGATATCAAACTCGGCAGGTGTTTTGGAGCCCTGGGAGTAGCCTGCAAACTGTCCATTGATATAGAGGTACATGGCCGACTTGGCAGCGGCAAAGTGGAGTATTACCTGCTGATTTGTCCACTCTTCGGGAATAGAAAATGTGTGCCGGTAGCTACCCACCGGATTATAATCCTTCGGAGAATCGGGCCATTTGGTTGTAAAGGGATAACGCTCATCCAGGTAGATAGGATGTCCATATCCTTCCACCTCCCAGTTGGCAGGTACGGGTATGGTCTCCCAATCGCTATCATCCAGATCAACCTCATAAAAATTCTTAACCCGGTCCCGGGGAGAGGCGGTCCAATGAAATTTCCATTCTCCATTAAGCGAGATATAGCGCTGCGAGGATTCAGGATCGTTCTGTTTCGCCAATTCATCGGATTCGTAGACGAAAAAATCTGCACGAGGCCCCAGTTTATTAACAGCGAAAATCGTATGATCACTGTGTAAGTTCTGTTGGACTTCCTTACTTGATTGGCCACAAGACCAAAGAAGGAGCAGGATCGGAAAAAGATATGGGATTCTTACCATTATAATTGCATATAGTCTTCGCGGAATACCCGCTGTAATGCTTCCAAGAGCTGATCAGCATGGCTTCGGGAGAAGACAAGCGGAGGCTTGATCTTCATCACATTTACATCTTTCCCATCGGTGCTCATCAGGATTCCCAGTTCCTTCATCCGGTTGGCCAGGTAGGCTGCCTTATCCGTCTGGGGATTCAGATCTCCATCAGTAAGTTCGATACCCAGGAAAAGCCCCTGTCCACGCACTTCGCCAATGACTGGAAACTCCTTTTGCATTTTTCTCAATTCAGTTTTCAGATAATTGCCGGTTTCGAGGGCATTCTTCTGCAGATTCTCCTCCCTGACCACACGCAAGACCTCCATGCCGATTGCACAGGAGACCGGGTTTCCACCAAAGGTGTTAAAATACTCCATTCCGTTGGCAAATGCATCGGCCACTTCCCGTGTACAGACCACCGCCGCCAGCGGATGGCCATTTCCAATTGGTTTACCAATGGTAACGATATCCGGGATCACTCCATGGAGCTGAAATCCCCAGAACTCTTCTCCAACCCG
>RCNC010002829.1_pt1 | contig 11463 bp, 9 predicted proteins | sample 2041301 | NCBI WGS metagenome assembly RCNC01 (sample SAMN09708231, study PRJNA481090) | Marine sediment metagenome, whole genome shotgun sequencing project. | biome: marine sediment; feature: ocean; material: sediment; isolation source: Sewage treatment plant 13A marine sediment (STP13A) ... | reverse complement strand
TTCCGGCCCCCCCCCTACGGACAGATCAACTCCCCCGCCATCCATCCCATGGGCACATAGGCCCCGTAGGCCATGGTGCAGAAGGCCCCGGATTCGGTATGGGTCACCGAAACGATCCAGCCCCGTTCTCCAGCCATGAGAATGTCTACATCCAATTCCTCAGGAGGCCGGGTCCTCGGATTCGAGAAAAGGGCCTCGGTATCGGCGGTGTAGGTGTAGTGGTCCGAGTAGTAGATCTCCTCGAGGCTGGCGAGGTTTTTCAGGAAGGCTTTCACCGGAGCCAGCAGTTCTCGTTCCCTCTCAGTGAGGGTTTGTCTGGGCTGGGGGGAGGACGCCGGTGGGCTCGGGTCCAATCCCGGCCCGGCGGGACTGCCATCAGGCTTCTCAAGGTCATAGAGCCGGATGAAGTTGATATCCAGATCGTCCCTGAACCTGCCCAGGACATAGTCCGGGCCGATCTCGTGGGGTTCGAAACGGGCCGGGGTGGTCACAGCTGCCAGAACACTTCCGTCCAGACCGTATACCCTCCAGTCGATGGGGTCCTGAGAAGGCGGACCCGTTTCCGCCACCCACAGGCGCCCCTGGCTGGTGACCCGAACATAGCCCAGCTCCCCGAGGGCAGGCTGTCCCGGGATGGCCGCCAGAGCCTCTCGAAGAGGCCCCCGGGCGGAGGGCCCAACCGGACTATCAACCCAAAACTGGCCGAACATCCACTCGTCCCCGGGGAACAAGACCTCGGCCGAGGGCATCAGCATTCTCGACCCCAGAAAGCCCCCCTGATGGTCGAAAAAGGATATCCGGTGCATGGACTGGTCCCAAACCAGGAGGGAGTCCTGCCCAGTCTTTCGAATCCGGGAAGGGAATCGGAACTCTCCGGGCCCCTCCCCTTCCCCACCTACGGCGAAAAGGTAGTCACCTTTTCTATCGTAGAAACGAAGCTGCCGGCTCCCTCCATTGGCCACGATCAAGGTGCCGTCATCGAGGCGAATCGAACCTTCAGCCCGGTGGAGCTGGTGCTCCTCCGCCCCCGACTGAACGCCGATCTCCAAGATGGGGGTCTCCGATAGGGACCAGACCTCCCCCTGCGCCAGCGTACCCGAACCACTCGAGTCGGGGCTCTCGGGTTCTGGCCCCGTGCATCCGAAGGTGGTGCACAAAACAAATAACAACAGAAGAGGCAGTCCGGACCAATGCTGGCGAATCTTGTGCATCAAGAGCCTTTCCGGTCTAAAGGCGTTCCTTTACCCACCCCAGGACCCCCTCCAGGGGCACCCTAATCTGTTCAAGGGAATCCCGGTCCCGGATGGTCACCGTCCCGTCTTCGTTGGTCTGGCCATCCACCGTCAGGCACCAGGGAGTTCCGGCCTCATCCTGCCGGCGGTAGCGCCGACCAATGGAACCGGCGGCATCGTAGAAAGAGGGCACAGCGGCTTTGATAAGCTCCTTGTGAAGTTTCTGGGCTATTTCCGGGAGCCCATCCTTCTTCACCAGTGGGAAGACAGCGGTTTTCAGGGGAGCCAAGGAGGGGCTCAGACGAAGCAACACTCTCTCTTGCCCTTCCACCTGCTCTTCCACGTAGGCGTCGGCCAGAACCACGAGCAGGGTCCGGTCCACACCCACCGCCGTCTCGATGACATAGGGAAGGAAGCGTTTTCCGGCAGCAGGATCGATGTACTCCAGCCGCTTCTTCGAGAACTCCTGGTGCCGGGAGAGGTCGAAATCGGTCCGGTTGTGGACCCCCTCGAACTCCTTCCAGCCAAACGGATACTCATACTCGATGTCGTACGCCTTCTTGGCGTAGTGGGCCAGCTCGTCGGGCCCATGCTCGTGGAAACGGAGCTTCTCCTTCCGGATCCCCATTTCCTGGTGCCACTCCATGCGGGCGGCCTTCCAGAACTCGAACCATTCCTCATCGGTCCCGGGTTCCACGAAGAACTGCATCTCCATCTGCTCGAACTCACGGGTTCGGAAGATGAAGTTCCCCGGCGTGATTTCGTTCCGGAACGCCTTCCCGATCTGGGCGATCCCGAAAGGCACCTTCTGCCGGGCAGCCCCTTGGACATTCAGGAAGTTCACGTAGCTGCCCTGGGCCGTTTCCGGCCTGAGGTAGACCTGGCTAGCAGCCTCTTCTACGGGGCCCATAAAGGTCTTGAACATGAGGTTGAACTGACGGGCGTCGGAAAACGTGTCCTTGGTCCCGCATACGGGGCACTGGCCGCCCTCCACCTCAGGCATGTCAGCCCGGAAGCGCCGGTGACAGTTCCGGCACTCAACCAAAGGATCGGTGAACCCATCCACGTGGCCCGAAGCCTCCCAGACCCGGGGATGCATCAGAATCGCTGCATCCAGACCCTCGATGTCATCACGCTGGTGGACCATAGAGCTCCACCAGCGGTCCTTGATGTTCCTTTTCAGCTCAATTCCCAGGGGGCCGTAATCCCACACGGAACCCGTTCCCCCGTAGATCTCGGAGGACTGGAAGATGAAACCGCGCCGCTTGCATAGGGACACGAGCTTTTCCATCAGGTCTTTTTCAGCCATGGGTCGAACTTCTTCGTTTGATGAGGAGGGTCCCGTCAGGGAGGGACTTCAAAGGGCCCAAAAAGGTAGAAAAGGGGATCCTCCACAGCAACCGGGAGGGGGGGACCCGGTGTCCGGGCCCAAGTCCTCGCGGGTTCATGACCGGTCCTTGCGTAGTGGGGAATTCTCGGGATATTGAGGGATTAGAGTATTGGTAGAACCCTGCCCGGGTTTAAGGGTAGGATGGCGGTGAGATCAATCGGCCAGTGGCCTGAAAGCGTGGATTAAGGAGATGGGCATGGAGTTGAATATTACCGAGAGGGCCCAGGAAGCGGTGCGGTCCTTCATGGATCAAAGTGATGGCGAAGATAGGGCTCTCCGCATTTCCTCCCAGGGGGAAGGCATCGGAGGCCCTCGCTTTGAGCTGACCCTGGTGACCACCGCGGATCGGGATGAGGACGACGTCCAGGTCAAAGTGGGCGATTTTCTCGTCCTCGTGTCAGGGAAGGATGCTGACCGCCTGGAGGGCGCCGTCGTGGACTTCGTGGAGCGGGTGAATGAGAGCGGATTCGAGGTCCGGCCCGCGGCCCGTCCTCCCAAGGTCGCCGGAGTCCCGCAGGGTGAACTGGCCGCCAAGGTCGTCGAGGTACTGGAAGCCCAGGTGAATCCAGCGGTATCAGCCCACGGGGGTGAGATCGTCCTGGTGGAGGTGAAGGGGTCCGAGATCTTCATCGAGATGGGCGGCGGATGCCAGGGATGTGCCCTCTCCCGGATGACCCTCAAGCAGGGTGTCGAGCGTATGGTTCGCCAAGCCATTCCCGAGATCACGGCGGTCCACGACGTCACCGACCATACGTCTGGCGACAACCCCTTCTATTAAGCCGAAGCCTTAGAAACCTGAGGGGGCGGGCCCATTTTTGAAGGCCCCGGGGATTTTCCCCGGGGCCGCCTTGCTTTTAGCCGGGTGGCGAACGGGGCAACTCACATGATGATCATGCCCATGCCCATGCCCCCACCTCTTCCGATCCTCGGGTTCACGATGTTGTTGAATATGGACCCAAAGGAGTAGCTGAGACTGATGGAGGTGGAGTAGGTGTAATCGGTCTGCATCTGCCGGCGCCTGAGGAGGACCTCCTCGATACTGTCATCGGCGTCCGCCGCAATCGAAATGAGGTCCTTGACCCTGGAAGCACTCCCATTCAGGGAAAGTGACAGGCCTCGGCCCAACCTGACCTGGACCCCACCGAAAATCGAGAGGTGGTGAAGGTCGATATCCTCGAAGTGATGGGCCCCCTCCAGGATGGCATAGGCCAAGCCCCAGGGCCGGTTGAAGCTCAGGTTAGCGGAGAGGCTCTCGGTGACGAAGCTTTCGGTTTCCTTGAAATAGATCGTCTCCTCCCGGTAATCGTTGTAAACCCCTTCGACGGCATACTGGAAGGTGAGGCTCTTTCGTGTCGCCTCTTCATAAGGAAAAACGCTGTACTCGAGAATGGGCGCCAACGAGCCCCCGAAATCCAGGTTGTAGTATGTCGCATTTCGAGCCGACCCCTTCAGGCCTGCAGACCACTTGGCGGCCACCGATTTGGTCAGGGACCCGTTGAACGTATGACTTCTCCTAATGCTCAGTTGGTAGTAGTCCAGATCCGGGTAGTCGTAACGAGTGTCACTGTAAGAGCTGGAAAGGCTTAGGCTGCTCTTCCATTCCTCCGTGGTCCTCCTTGCGGAAACCGATGCACTGACCCTTTTGGATTCAAAGTTGGTTCGGCTGGACATGCTCCCATTCCCCCCGACCCGAAACACCCAGTAATCCCATGGATCATCCTCAGGGGCCAGGCCGCCGCCTGGGGGGCCCTCTCCGGGACGCCCCCCCGGTCCCAGAGGTCTCCTTCGGAGTCCGATCTCGATCTCCTCTGCCACACCGGTGAGCCCCACGTACCTCATGAGACCGATCTTCATGATCTTCGAGAGCCCCTCCCTTTGTTCATCTGCGGTCGCATCAAAACCGGAAACGTGGGTGAGGGTATCGGCCATCCCCTCGAAACGGTCCTGGCCGGTGAAGATCAGCTCCAAAGAAGACCCGCCGGAACCTGTCCCAAGAGCCGTAATCAGGAGATAAACGTCGGCATCCCTTATATCCCGGACCCAGTTCACGAACTGGATCTCGGTTCGGAAATAGTCCAGATCGCAAGCACCGAAGGCCTTGCAGTCCAGGAATAGCCTTACTCCCCCACCTTCTTCGGATTGGGCGGGGGCTTCCTGAGAGAGCAGGGGTTGGGGAGTTAGGACGGAACCGAGAAAAAGAATAAGCGGGAGAAAGGCTGTCGCGAACAGAGTGCGACCATGCGGCATCTTGGCCCCCAGGGCAGATGGGTGGGCGTGAGAACCCGACCCCCTGTCCACGATGGGGGCCGTCGTTAATGCATAGACGCAATGAGATGGAAAACCGTTGTTTCGGTAGGCCCCGCCAGGGATTCTTGGATCCCTATTCCAAGCTTTTCTTGAACCTCCAGCTCGCCCCAGAAACCACAATCACCGCCATGCCCCCCACCACCAGGTAGTGTCCCCAGAGGTCCGTCACCCCATGGCCCTTCAGGAATATCCCTCGAACGATCTCCATGAAGTAGCGGATCGGGTTCAGCCGAGTGAGATACTCGAATATCTCCGGCATGGAATCGACGGGGTACATGAAGCCCGAAAGGATGATGCCCGGCAGGAGGAACAGGAACATGGTCAGGAAGGCTTCCTGCTGGGTTCTGGAAATCGTGGACACAAACAGGCCAACTCCAAGCCCGGCCAGGACGTAGAGGAAGGAGGCCAGGACCAGGGCACTCACCGGCCCTCGAAGAGGGATGTGGAACCATAGGAGGGCGAGGGTCGTAATCAGGACCAGGTCCACCATGCAGATGGCCAGGACGGGAAGGGTCTTCCCAAGAATCAGCTCCTGGGGATTGATGGGGCTGACCATGAGTTGTTCCAGGGTCCCCAACTCCCGCTCCCGAACCACGGCGAGACTCGTCAGAAGAAGGGCCATGAGGATCAAAAGGAGCCCCACGACCCCAGGGACGTTGTAAACCCGGCTGGACAAATCAGCGTTATACCAGGCCCGGACCCTCAGATCGATCCCTCCCGCCGGAGCCAATCCCTGGCTGGAGGCCTGCTCCCTGGCAAAGTCCTGGATGATCCGACCTACATACCCCTGAGCCACGGTGGCAGTATTGGAATTCGTGCCGTCGATGAGGATCTGGGTCGTGGCGGCCTGGCCACCCTTCAAATCCCGTGAAAAGCCCGGTGGAATCTGGATTCCCACCATAGCCGTACCCCGATCCAAAGCCCTCTGGATGTCCCTCGCCGATTGCCCCACTTCCTCAATGCGGAAATACCCCGAGGAGGTCAGGGTTTCCAGAAGAAGTCTCGAGTCAGCGGTCCGGTCCTGGTCGACGGCAATTGTGGAGACATTCCGGACATCGGTGTTGACCGCATACCCGAAGAGCAGAAGCTGAATGATGGGGGCGGCGAAGATGATTCTCTTCGTCTTCGGATCCCGGAATAGTTGTCGGAGTTCCTTTTGAACCAGCACTTTCACCCGGAGAAGGGAGATCTTCATGCTTTGATCTCCTTTTTGAACATTTTGGTGGCCAGTGTCAGGCCTACGATGGCAAAGACCAGCATGGCCAAGGCCTGTGGCCAGAGGGCCTCCAAGCCCACACCCTTCAGGAGTATTCCCCGGGTCACGACGATGAAATACCGGGCGGGAATCAGGTAAGTGATGCCCTGCAGGAAAACGGGCATTCCAGCGATGTCGAAAAGAAAACCGGATAGGAGAATCGCCGGCAGGTAGGTCGCGACGGTGGCAGCCTGCATGGCGAAAACCTGCGAATCGGCCACCGAGGAGATGAAGATCCCCACCCCCAGTGCACCCAGCAGAAAAAGAATGGAGAGCCCGGCCAGCAGGAAGATACTGCCGTTGAAGGGGACCCCGAACACAAGAATCCCCAGGGCGACCACCATCTGAACGTCCAGGACACCGATGAGGAGGTAAGGCAGAAGTTTTCCCAGAACGATCTCCACGCCTCTAACGGGCGTTGATGCCAACTGCTCCATGGTCCCTCTCTCCCACTCCCTGGCAATGGTGAGGGACGACAGCATGGCGGCGATGATGGACATGATCACGGCCACCAGACCGGGAACGATCATGTTCCGGCTTTCCAGGGTTTCGTTGTACCAGATTCGAGTCTCCGCCCCGGCGAGATCAGGTATTTCCCGACCCTGGAGAAGAACCTTTGTCGAGTGCATTGCCACGATGGCTCCAGCATAGTTCTGGGCAATGGTAGCAGTGTTCGCGTCGCTCCCGTCCAGGAGAAGCTGCACCTGGGCCGGGCGGCCTGCCGCAAAGTCCCGAGAAAAACCAGGCGGGATCGAAAGGACGGCCCGGACCCGGGCTTTGGAGAGACCATCTTCCACTTCCCTGTACGACCCAGGCCGCTCGACCACCTGGAAATAGCCGGAGGCCTCGAAGGCCTCCGTGAGTTCCCTGGATGCCCGGGTGTTGTCCAGGTCCCAAACCCCCAGGCGAAGATCTTCGATATCCCAGGTGATGGCATAGCCGAAAAAGAGGACCATGAAGACGGGAAGAATGAAGGCCATGATCAGGCTCCTGGAATCCCGTTTCAGCTGAATGGCCTCTTTTCGGGCCACAGCGAACAGCCGGAAAAAATCCAGTTTCCTCATCCTTCCGCAGCCCCTCCTTCTTCCCGGATCAGGGCCACGAAGACGTCCTCCAATGACGGGGCCACCCGTTGAATTCCCTCCAAGGGGATCCCCCGCTCAGCGAAACAGCTGGGGATGGTCTCCCGGGCCGATGCTTCATTCTCCACGACAACGTGAACGAGTCGGCCAAACATGGCCGCTTCCAGGACCCCGTCCATGGTCCTCAGGGCTTCCACTGCGTGGGGCGGGTCCGAGGTCCGGATTTCCAGAAGGGGCTCATCCATCATTCCCCGGATTCCGGCGGGTTCATCCAGGGCGATGCGTTTCCCCCGGTTCATAAGGATGAGCCGATTGCAGTATTCCGCCTCCTCCATGTAGTGGGTGCTCACCAGGACCGTGGTCCCTCCCTGTGCCAGGGCGTTGATGAGGTCCCAGAATTGCCGGCGGGCAGAAGGATCCACTCCTGAAGTAGGCTCGTCCAGGAAAAGGATGTCGGGCTCATGGAGAACGGCGCAGCCGAGGGCTAACCGCTGCTTCCATCCAAGGGGCAAGTCCCCCGTCATCCGTCCACCCTTTCCGGTGAGGGCAGCCATTTCCAGGATCCAATTCTTCCGTTCCTGGAAACGGTCTCCTGTCACTCCATACAGGCCTCCAAAAAGACCGATATTTTCATCCACGGTCAGGTCGGTGTAGAGGGAGAACTTCTGGGACATATATCCGATCTTCAGTCGGATGGCTTCACTCTCGGTCTGGACGTTCAGACCTGAAACCCAGGCATCCCCGGAGGTCGGTCGCAGGAGTCCGATGAGCATGCGGATTGTCGTGGTTTTTCCAGCACCGTTCGGCCCAAGGAATCCGAAGATCTCTCCCTGGGCTACGGAGAAACTCACGCTGTCCACCGCCGTAAAGGAACCGAACTTCCGGGTCAGATCCCGAACCTTCACGACTTCAGACATCCTCTGACCCCTCGGCCCCCTCAGCTCCACTCACCAGGTGGAGGAACACGTCCTCCAGCGATGGCTCCATCTCCGTCACCTTCGCCGACGGGAACCCAGCCGATTCCAGGGCATTCCCAAGCAATGTCGTGGGCTCCACTCCGTCGACAAGGACTGCATGGACTGAGTTCCCGAACAGCGCCGTGCTGACAACACCTGGTATGCCCCGTAGGAGGTCCCGAATCTCCCTCGGCTTGGAGCCTTCCACCGATACGACTTCCCCGGGAAGGAGGTCCAGGAGTGCGTGGGGAGTGTCCAGAGCCAGGACCCGGCCCTCGTGGAGGAGAACGACCCGGTCGCATCGCTCCGCCTCGTCCAGGTAGGAGGTGCTCACCAGGATAGTGACCCCCTCTTCCACCATTTCATGGAGGATGAGCCAGAGGTCTCGGCGGGAGATGGGGTCAACCCCGAATGTGGGCTCGTCCAGGAGAAGGACCTCGGGGTGATGAATCAAGGCGCAGCAAAGGGAGAGCTTCTGCTTCATCCCCCCGGAGAGGTTCCCAGCCAACCGATCCTGGAAAGGCCCCAGGTTGGAAAAGGCGAAGAGGCGATCGAGTCGGGCCGGCCTTTCTCTCTTGGGAACCCTGTAGAGATCGGCGTAGAAGTTGATATTCTCCCGAACGGTCAGGTCCTGGTAGAGACCGAACTGCTGGGACATGTAGGCGATGAAGGGCTTCACCCCCTCCGGATCCTCCGCTACATCGATTCCATGAATGATCCCCTTCCCACCAGTTGGGGGAAGGACTCCGGCCAGCATCCGGAGGGTGGTCGTTTTCCCGGCACCATCCGGGCCCACGATCCCAAAGAGCTCTCCCTCCTGAACACTCAGTGTCAGGCCATCCAGAGCCACATTAGGACCGAAGTGGCGGGTGAGTCCTTCCAGGGAAACGGCGGTTTCAGTCACCAGAAAGCTCGGAGCCCGAGAGTACTACGTCGGCCGGGATTCCGGCCTTGAGATCGTGGGAAGGATCTCCGGTAATTCGGACTTTGACGGCGTAGACCAACTTTACCCGCTCTTCGGTGGTCTGAACGTTCCTCGGCGTGAATTCGGCTTCGCTGGAGATGAAGATGACCTCTCCGCCATAACTTCGGTCGGGATACGTATCGGAGAAAATGTCAGCGGTCTGACCGAGATTGACCGCCCCGATCCGGTCCTCAGTGACATAGATTCGTACCCACCGATCCTCCGGATCCAGAAGGGTGAGAACGGGAAGTCCTGGAGAGATGGTTTCCCCGGGTTCCCGATGCCTCACCGTGACGATTCCGGCAAAGGGGATGACAACAACAGAGTTCCTCAGGGCGGCATCCACCTGGGCCACCGCGGCATCTGCCTGAGCTACATTCGCCCGTTGGGCCGCCAACCGTTCCGGCCGAACCCCGTCCTCCAGGATCTGGAGCCTCTGTTGGGCCTGATCCACACCAGCCTCAGCCACCCGGAAGGCCGTCTGGGCTTTATCGAGCATCTCCCGACTGATACTCCCCCCATCAAACAAGCGTCGGGCTCGCTCCTGATCCCTGAGGGCATCGTCCCGGAGCTCCTCAGCTTGCTTCAGAGCTGCCCGGCCTTCGCCGATCTCTTCCTTCCGGAACCCTGACACCATCTCGTCGAGGAGGGCTTGGGCCGCTTGTTTCTGGGCCTCTGCCGACCTCCTCCGGGCCGTTAATTCCTCCTGGTCGAGAAAGGCGACCTCGGCACCGGCCTCCACCGAGTCCCCTTCCCTCACCAGGACGGACTCCAAACGACCGGCCATCTGGAATCCCAGATCGGCCTCTGTCGCCTCAACGGTTCCGGACGCCTGAATTCCCCCATCCATTCCCTCGGAACATCCGGATAGAAGGGAAACCAGCACCATTCCCAACAGAACCGGGATTCGTTTGTTGCCCCTCATCGAACCACCTCCATGTTGTCCCGAAGCCAATCCAGGTCCAGCTCTCCCGTGGTCCGGACGAGCTGGATGCCAGCCAATACCTCCCCATGCCGCGCCTGGGCCAGAGCGGCCCGGGATTGGAACAACTCGGCTTGAGCCGTGAGGAAATCCGTCTGGACCCCTGATCCCACCTCCAGCGCTAAAGCTTCAATCCGGGCCACCTCCTCCGCCTGGGTCACTCCCCGCTCCAGCGCCCCACTGACGGCCCGGGCTTCCACCAATGCCGCAAGAGCCTCCTCAACTCCCTCCTCCACCGCCAACTCCGTTCTCCGGAGGGCCTCGGAGGCCTGCCGCTCCTGTGCGTTCGCCCGCTCCATCCCCCCTTTTCGCGCACCCCCTGTGAAGAGTGGGTACGACAGTTGGACCGAGCCCTGCCACTCAAAGGTGTGCCCCTCACCCAAAGCTCCATATTCGAAGTAGGAGCCCGCAGCCTGGAGTTGGGGAAACCAGTTTGCCTTCGCTTCCCGAACCCCCGCCGATGCCCCGGTGAGTTGATGTCTCGCGAAGGCCAGCTCCGGACTGGCGTCCGTCGCCTTCTCCAAGGCCACCGAACGGGAATTGGTCCGGTCCGAAGTGAAGTAAACGGGCATCAGACGACGTCCCCTGAGGTCCTCACTGGGTAGCCCGGTGAGGCGGGCCAATCGGCCCCGGGCCACATCCAAATTCGACCGGAGGGAGATGGCCGTTGCTTCCGAACGGCTAAGGGCGGCCTGAACCCTGAGGAGGTCCACCCGAGCCGCCTTTCCCTCTGCGAGGAACGCCTGAACTCGCTCCTCCTCGGCAGTCAGGGCATCCATCTGAGCCTCGGACGCCTGGAGTAGTTCCTCCGTCGTGAGAAGGTCCAGAAACGCCCCGGTCACCCGGGCCGTGATATCCATCTGAGTTGCCGTCTCCCCTGCCGCCGCCATTGCCTCCCCTGACTCTGCCCGGCCGATCCGGGCCCCTCGCCCCCCTCCGTCATACAGGGTGTAGGAGAGGGTGAGATTTCCCCGACTCAGGTTCCGGTCGAAGTCCGGAACCGTGGCCGGGTCGAAGCTGTGGAGGGGCGAAATCAGAGAGGGCTCCTGATATCGGGCCAGGGAAGCCTGAGCCGACAAAAAAGGCAATCGGGCGGCCTTGCTCTGGGCCGTGGTCCCGGATGCGGCTTCGGTCTGGGCCCTCGCTTCCCCGATGGCGGGGTGGTGCTGAAGGGCCATGGAAACCGCATCGAACAGGGTGAGGATACCCGAATCCTGGGGGGCGCCTTCCTGGAGGCCCTGACCAGAGGCCACGACTGGCAAAACAAAAAGAGCCACCGGGCCCATGACCCAAAA
>RCNC010008106.1_pt1 | contig 11469 bp, 9 predicted proteins | sample 2041301 | NCBI WGS metagenome assembly RCNC01 (sample SAMN09708231, study PRJNA481090) | Marine sediment metagenome, whole genome shotgun sequencing project. | biome: marine sediment; feature: ocean; material: sediment; isolation source: Sewage treatment plant 13A marine sediment (STP13A) ... | reverse complement strand
TTCCTGAATTCGATGACCTTTGAAGAGGCGGGCAAACTGACGCTGGCGATGGCGCGGTCGGGCAACGTGCTCGAGTGGCAGGACCTGGACTTCGATGGCCCTGTTGTCGACAAGCATTCGACTGGCGGTGTCGGCGATAAGGTCAGCTTCATGCTGGCTCCGATTGCGGCGGCCTGCGGTTGCTATGTGCCGATGATCTCGGGCCGTGGCCTGGGCCATACTGGTGGCACGACCGACAAAGCCGAAGCGATTCCGGGTTACAACACGGCACCGGATTTTGCAGCATTTCGGAAGATCGTCAAAGACATTGGTTGCGCGATCATCGGTCAGACCGCGGATCTCGCACCTGCTGACCGCCGCCTGTACAGCATTCGCGATGTAACTGGCACGGTCGAATCTGTGCCGTTGATAACGGCGTCCATTCTATCCAAGAAGATCGCGGCCGGGCTCGATGCGCTGGTCATGGACGTTAAATCGGGTAGCGGTGCCTTTATGCCGACACCAGAGCGCGCACGAAAACTTGCCGACAGCATCATCTCCACGGCGGCTATGGCGAATTTGAAGACGCACGTGCTTATCACCGACATGAACGAAGTATTGGGACGTACGGCTGGCAATGCTCTGGAGATAGCCGAGACGGTCAGCTATCTGAGGAATGACGAGCGAGAGCCGCGTCTCGACGCTATCGTGCTCGGACTGTGTGCGGAGATGCTCGTCGCGACCGGTATTGAATCGGATCGTGCTGTGGCGACAATCAAGTGCGACGAGGCTGTTACCAGCGGCCGGGCTCTGGAGATTTTCGGGCAAATGGTCGCAGCGCTTGGCGGGCCGACCGACTTCATCGAGAACAGCGAGCGGCACCTGATCGCGGCAAGTGTTGTGCGACCAGTTCATGCAGAAGGTTACTTGACGACTGTAGATACGCGCGGGGTCGGTAACTCGATTATTGAGTTGGGTGGCGGTCGTCGACGCGTCGGTGAGGCGCTCGATTTATCGGTTGGCTTCAGTGAGTTCGCATCAATCGGCACTTTGCTGGACAACGATACGCCGCTGGCCATTGTGCACGCGGCGTCAGAGGACGATGCGGCGCGAGCCGAACAACATTTGCTCGACGCTTGCACGACGAGCGACACGGCACCACCGAAACAGGCTGTAATTCACGAGATTCTGTCCTGAAAGGCCTGATCTTTGCGGTATGCTTGTGCAGGCGCTCGATAATAAGAATAACTAACTGGGGGAAACCATGCCGGCTAATCTGATCGGAATTCTTGGCATCATCGTGATCCTTGGGATCGCGGTCGCGTTCTCGGGCAACCGTAAGGCAATAAATTTAAGGGTCGTAGGTGCAGCATTTGCGCTGCAGGCGGTCATCGCTGCAATCGTTCTGTACTGGAGCGGTGGCAAGGAAGCGATCGAGAAGTTGAGCTTCGGTGTGTTGGCAATTATCGAATTCGCGAACGCCGGCATCAACATGGTTTTTGGCCCATTGGCGGATAAAGAGGGTATTGGTTTCAGTTTCGCGTTCAACGTACTCCCGATCATCATTTTTTTCGCGGCACTAATGTCAGTCATGTACCACCTGCGCATTATGGAGTGGGTCGTAAAGATCGTTGGCGGTGCCTTGCACAAGATAATTGGCACCGGTGCCATTGAATCGATGAACGCGGCGGCTAACATTTTCGTGGGCCAGACTGAAGCACCGCTGGTTGTCAGGCCATATTTGAAAAACCTGACGGAGGCACAATTTTTCGCGGTCATGGTTTCGGGGCTTGCGTCGATCGCGGGGACGGTTCTCGCCGGTTACGTACTAATGGGCGCCGAGCTTAAGTATCTGCTGGCGGCTGCATTTATGGCGGCTCCGGGCGGTTTGCTGATGGCCAAAATCATAATGCCCGATGAAGAGCCTGTTCCGGCGGGCGGCCACGAGAAGCTGGTGATGGAGCGCAGCCACCACAAGAACGTCATTCTTGCGGCCGCTTCGGGCACTACCGACGGTCTGCGCCTTGCTGCCAACATCGGCGCCATGCTCGTGGCATTCGTTGCTTTGATTGCAGTATTCAATGGCCTCGTTGGCTGGGTATTCGGTCTTACGCCCATTGTTTGGATATTCGGTCTCGTAGGTATCGATCTTGCGGCCATCGATGGGGGTGTGACACTGCAGTTAATACTCGGCAAGATATTCCAGCCGCTGATGTACTTGCTGAGCGTGCCGTGGGCTGAGGCAGAAGCGGTCGGCGCGTTGTTTGGCGAAAAACTGATCCTCAATGAATTCGTCGCGTTCTCGCATCTCGATAATTATTTGGCTGGTGCCAGTCCGCGCGCCATTGCTATTGCGACTTTCTCTTTGTGCGGTTTTGCAAACCTGTCATCGATCGCTATCTTGCTCGGGGGGCTTGGCGTGCTGGTGCCCGAAAAGCGGGAGTTGATCGGGCGTTTCGGAATAAAGTGCGTACTGGCGGCGTCGCTTTCAAACCTGATGAGCGCCGCGCTCGCAGGACTGTTGCTGACGTTCTAACGCTGTGACTCGCAAGATCATTATTGATTGCGATCCCGGGCAGGACGACGCTGTCGCCCTGTTCCTGGCGATCGCATCGCCCGACGAACTGGACTTACTCGGTATTACCACGGTTGCCGGCAACGTTCCGCTCGAACTGACGCAACGCAATGCAAGGCAAATGTGTGATATTGCGGGGCGTTTCGATGTCCCGGTGTATGCCGGATGTGCAGCCCCAATGCGTCGTCCATTACAGACTGCCGAGATGATTCACGGCGAAACCGGAATCAACGGCATCGATGTCATTGAACCCAAAACGCCGTTGCAGCCCAAACATGCTGTGGATTACATCATCGATACCTTGCTCGATGCTGAAGACGATTCGATAACCCTGGTTCCTGTAGGTCCGCTGTCCAACATTGGCACGGCGATTGAAAAGGAGCCGGCCATCTTGCCGAAGATCGAGCAAATCGTTTTGATGGGCGGTGCAATGCGCGAAGGTGGCAATCGCACGCCCTCGGCCGAATTCAATATTCTTGTCGATCCCGAAGCAGCCGATATTGTGTTTCGCTGCGGCAGACCCATCACACAGATGGGTCTTGATGTGAGCCATCAGGTCTTATCGACACGTGATCGTGTTGATCGCATCAAGGCGCTGGGCAACCCGGTTGCCGATGCAACGGCAGCCATGCTGAGTTTTTTTGATCGCTACGACACGGAAAAATACACATCAAAGGGTGCACCACTTCACGATCCTTGTACGGTTGCTTATTTAATCAAGCCGGAATTATTCGAAGGTAAGGTCTGCAATGTATCGATTGAAACTCGCTCGGAATTGACGCTGGGACACACGGCCGTCGATTTCTGGCACGTCACAGATCGGCCCCGCAATACGAAATGGATCCACTCGGTCGATGCGGACGGGTTCTATGATCTGCTTATCGAGCGTCTTGCACGCTTCGGCGGCTGACCAAAGCCGCATCCGCGCCTAGGGAAGATGAAATGACGCGGGCAGAAGTTCTGCTATCGAGTAAGTCTTCCACTCCTTACTGTCATCGATCACAAGAATGCGGGTGTTCTCGTCCGCGAACTCATGAATTCTCTGCCGACAGCCGCCGCAGGGTGTGCACGGCGAATTGTCTTCGTTTCCACCAACAACGGCGATAACCGCAATTGTCCGCCCGCCGTTAGCGACCATCGCTGCTATCGCACCAGCTTCTGCGCAACTGCCGAGCGGGTAGGCGGAGTTCTCAACGTTGCAGCCAACATGCATGCGGCCTTGATCGTCAAGCAGAGCGGCGCCGACGTGATAGCCGGAGTATTCGCAATACGCCTGCTTCTGGGCCGCGGAAGCAGCTTCAATGAGATCCTTGTCGCTTACCGTCATCGCCTAGTCCTGTTTGCGCATTGGGTTGTTCGGATGTGTTGTCCAGTTGGCTTTCTTGTCGCTAATGGGTTGACCGGTTCTTGGGTCTTTGCCATCGCTTAGATGTCGCATACTGATACAACCCTCCACAGGGCAAATGCTGACGCAGAGATTGCAGCCAACACATTCCTCGTCAATGACTTCAAAGTGACGTTCACCATTGACGGTGTGGGTTATTGCCTGATGTGAAGTGTCTTCGCAGACTACGTGGCAACGGCCACACTGAATGCAAAGCTCCTGGTCAATGACGGCTTTTTCGACGTAGTTGAGATTCAGATACTGCCAGTCCGTAACGCTGGGCACGGCCTTGCCGACAAGCTCCGCCACGGAACTCATACCTTTGTCATCGAGGAAAGTGCTGAGCCCATCGGTCAGGTCATCAATGATCTTGAAGCCGTACACCATTGCGGCCGTGCAGACTTGTACATTGCTTGCACCCAGTGCGAGAAAATCGACAGCGTCACGCCAGTTGCTGATACCGCCGATTCCTGAAATCGTCAGATCTGCTGTGTCCGCAGTGCGTGCAATTTCCGCAACCATGTTCAAAGCAATCGGCTTAACTGCCTCGCCACAGTAGCCACCGTGCGTGCCCATGCCGTCGGTCGTCGGGTACATTGTGAGCGTGTCATAGTTCACGCGCATGATCGAGTTGACCGTATTGATCAGTGATACGGCATCGGCACCGCCGTCTTTGGCCGCTTTGGCCGGCGGAAGTATGCTCGCGACATTTGGGGTCAGCTTTACGATGACGGGAATGGACGCGGCTTTCTTGCACCACTCGGTGGTCATCTGAATGTACTCGGGAACCTGCCCGACTGCGGCTCCCATGCCGCGCTCGGACATGCCGTGCGGGCAGCCGAAATTGAGCTCGAGTGCATCGGCGCCAGTGTCCTCGATCATCGGTATGTACTTCGCCCATGATTCTTCGTTCATTGGCAACATCACTGACACGACGAGCGCACGATCGGGCCAATCGCGTTTGACCTGGCGAATTTCATCGAGGTTCGTCTGCAGGGGCCTGTCGGTGATCAGCTCAATATTGTTGAGGCCGATAACACGGCGATCGTTGCTGTGCAGTGTGCTGTAACGGGGGCCACTGACGTTGACGATGTGTGGATCTTCGCCAAGCGTCTTCCAGACAACACCGCCCCAGCACGATTGACGTTGTAGGCTTTATCCGTTGGTGGCGCGGACGCAAGCCAGAAGGGATTCGGCGAGCGAATACCAAGAAATTCAGACGTCAGATTCGCCATTGCCCTATCTCCTATTCGCTCAGGACCTGAGGTGCCGGTCAATCGACAAAGCGGCAACCTTGCCATGTTGGACGGCTGACACGGTCAGGTCGTCACCGCCCGCCACACAGTCGCCGCCGGCCCAAACGCCTTCGATGGAAGTCGCTTGTGTTTCGTCGACCACGATTCTGCCGTATTCCAGCGCGAATCCTGTTAGCTCATCGCCCAGCTTTTCATCGGCCAGTCGCTGGCCGATAGCTTTGAATACGACATCGGCTTCGAGCATTGAGGTTTCCCCGGTAGCCTTCAGCGCTCCTTCTTTATCAAGCTCGGTTCGCGCGAGTTCAATCTCGATAACGGCATCTTGGCGTCGTAACCCAACCGGCTGTGCCCAGTTATGAATGGTTACGCCGTTTGTTTGCGCGAGATTCTGTTCGAACAGACTTGCACCCATTTGTTCTGGCCCGCGCCGGTAGACAATATCCACACGATCGGCGCCAAGGCGTTTGCTTTGCACGGCAATATCAATGGCCGTCATACCACCGCCAATGACGACCACATTGCGTGCAACGGGAAGTTTGCTCTTGTCTTTGGCCTGCCGCAGGTCGGCAATGTAGTCGATCGCATTTTCGATGCCCGGCACGCTGTCCAGGTCATCGCCAAGTTCATTGACGGATCCAAGCCCAATGCCAAGGAAAACGGCGTCGAACTGCTTGCGAAGCTGCGTAAGCGTGAAGTCTGCGCCGAGCGCAGTATCGTTCTTTACGTCGATGCCACCGATCGACAGAATCCACTCGACCTCTCGCTGGGCGAAGTTGTTAGCGGTCTTGTAGGCGGCAATTCCGTACTCGTTGAGCCCGCCGAGTTTTTCGTCCTTGTCAAACACGACAACGTCGTGCCCGAGTATTGCCAGCCGATGCGCGCAGGAAAGTCCGGCCGGCCCGCCACCAACGACAGCAACAGTCTTGCCGCTGGGTTCCGCTCGTTCGAACAATTGAGTGCCATCTTCGAGAATCGGATCGGTCGCGTATCGTTGCAGCAGCCCGATTTCGACCGGTTTTTCTTCATGGGTGTTTCTTACGCATGCCTGCTCGCACAGCACTTCGGTGGGACAAACACGGGCGCACATGCCGCCCATGATGTTTTCCCGAAGAATGGTTTGAGCCGAACCGCGAATATTGTCGCTGCGAATCTTCTGGATGAAGCTCGGAATGTCGATGTCGGTCGGGCAAGCGGTTGTACAGGGCGCGTCATAGCAAAAGTAACAACGGTCAGCCTCGATCAATGCTTCCGGTCGCGATAGCGGTGGGTGCAGCTCGCCGAAATTCTTGTCGATCTCGTTTTTGTCGAGACGATGCGGTCGGATGTGTGTGCGAGATTGGGCCATCGTTTGAGTCCGTGTACGCTTAGCGCTGAACCGGAACGGGTTCCGCCAGCTTGGTCTGCTTTTGCAGTGCGTCGTAGAACGGTGCGAATGCCGGGCGATCGACGTAACGGCCGGCACCACGCTCAACATTGAGCTGACCATCGGCGAAGACGACCTTGCCGCGGCTAATCGTGTGCGATGCGCAACCTGTAACAGTCATTCCCTCGAAGATGTTGTAGTCAACTTTCTGCTGATGCGTTTTCGCAGAAATAGTCTTCGTGGCAGCCGGATCCCAGACGACGATATCGGCGTCGGCCCCAACGGATACAGTTCCTTTGCGCGGATAGATGTTGAATATCTGCGCGGCGTTGGCAGATGTGACTTTGACGAATTCATTCATCGTCAGCCGGCCGGTATTGACGCCCTGATCCCACAGGACTTCGAGGCGATTCTCGACGCCACCGGTACCATTCGGGATCAGTCGAAAATCATCTTTGCCCATGGCTTTCTGATCGGCGCAGAAACAGCAATGGTCAGTTGCCGTTGTCTGCAGGTTGCCCGATTGCAGGCCGTGCCACAGTGCTTCCTGGTGTTCGCTGGATCGAAACGGTGGGCTCATGACGTGGGCGGCCGCTGTATCAAAATCCTTGTGGCGATAGACGGAGTCGTCAATCATCAAATGACCGGCAAGCACCTCACCAAATACGCGTTGACCTTCGTTACGGGCGCGGGTTATAGCCTCGAGCGACTGTTTGCATGAGTTGTGCACGATGTAGACCGGCACTTTCAGAACCTCGGCAATGCGAATTGCGCGATTGGCCGCTTCCCCTTCGACTTCGGGAGGCCGCGACAGGGGGTGAGCTTCAGGGCCGGTCATGCCTTTCTCGAACATCTCTTTTTGCAAGCGGAATACGAGCTCGCCGTTCTCGGCATGGACGGTTGGTATTGCGCCAAGCTCGAGTGCCCGCGAGAAACTGTTCACGAGAATTTCGTCGTCGGCCATGATGGCGCCCTTGTACGCCATGAAATGCTTGAAGCTGTTAACACCGTGCTCGCGCACGAGTGTTTCCATGTCAGCGTGTACCGAATCGTCCCACCAGGTAATTGCGACATGCAGGGAGTAGTCGGCAACGGACTTCTCGGCCCACTCACGCCACTGTTGATAGGCTTCCATGACGTTTTGTTGCGGGTTGGGGATAGCGAAGTCGATGATCATGGTTGTACCGCCGGCGAGCCCTGCGGCGGTTCCCGAATAGAAATCTTCGGTCGTTACGGTTCCCATAAACGGCAACTGCATATGCGTATGTGGGTCTATGCCGCCGGGCATGACGTACTGGCCACCGGCGTCGACAACTGTCGCGCCTTTCGGCGCCTTCAGCCCTTCGCCAACCGCGGCAATTAAGCCATCTTCACAAAGTACGTCTGCGCGGAATGTACGATCCGCATTAACGATGGTGCCACCTTGAATTAGTACGCTCATGATGAACTCCGAATCTCATTTCTTGCGACAATGTAATAAATCAGGCCACCCAGTATAGAGCCTGTGAACCAGCCGTAGTCGTAAAACCAGCTCAGCTCGCCGGTCGTAATGGCAATAACAGTCAGTCCAACAGGAATTAAGAACGCAGTAAAGCCCGCTTTGTTCCATGCCGGATAGCCGGCGTTATCCTGGTACAGGGCCAGAAGGTCATACGATTGCTTCTTGATCGCAAAATAGTCGACGATCATGATGCCGGCAATGGGGCCGAGCAGGCTTGAGTACCCCAGCAACCAGTTGGTATAGAGGCTTTCGATGCTGACATCAGTGTCCAGCCAGCCGAGTCTCTTCAACAACTCCCAGCTCATCAACACGATGCCGATAATGCCGGTCAGAATGACACCTTTGTTTTCATTGATGTGCTTCGGCGCAATATTCTGAAATACGTTGGTCGGGGAGACGATGTTCGCGGCCGTGTTCGTCGATATAGTGGCGAGGATGATCATTAGCATCGCGAGGACAACCCACACGGGGCTGTCAATCTTGCCGATCAGCGAAATCGGCTCCGAGATGGTTTCGCCGACCAAAGTGAAAGACGCTGCAGTCAACACGACCCCGAGCCCGGCGAACAGAAGCATTGTCAGCGGCAGGCCGATAATTTGTCCGATGACTTGCGAGCGCTGGGTTCTTGCAAAGCGACTGAAATCCGGAATATTCAAGGACAGCGTCGCCCAGAATCCCACCATTGCGGTCAGCGCGCTCATGCCGATTTTGATGAAAGATGAACCCTCGGGCCGGGTCGCGGGAACAGCGAGCAACTCACTGATCGAAATCTTGGGCATTGCCCATACCAGTAAGCCGATGGCGACGACAAGCAACAGCGGCGCTGCGAGGGCTTCCAGGTGCTTAATTGACTCCGACCCCCTGATCACGACCGCAATGTTCGCAACCCAGAAAATGAAAAAACCAATAACAACGCCGACTTCTCCGAGCGCAGCCCAGCTCGGAATCAAAGTGTCGAACAGTATGTCAATCGCTATTCCGCCAAATAACGTCTGTATCCCGAACCAACCGCAAGCGACGACCGCGCGTATCAACGACGGGACGTTCGAACCAATGATGCCGAATGACGCGCGCATTACGACCGGGCACGGAATGCCGTAACGAGTTCCTGGATAAGCGTTAAGCGTCAAGGGAATCAAAACGATAACGTTCGCAACAAGAATCGTCCACAGCGCCTCGCTGACGGATAGGCCAAAGCCCGCGGTGAGTATTCCACCCAACGTATACGTTGGCACGCAGATGGCCATGCCCACCCACAGCGAAGCAACATTCCAGCGCGTCCATGTTCGCTGCGATGCCCGAGTCGGCGCGATATCTTCGTTGTAGCGTGGGCTGTTGGCGATATCGTCGCCAACGTCGAGCTCGATGTGCTCGCCGACGCTGCGAAGAGTGCTGACTGAATCAGCCATCCGTTAGCGGACCGTAAGTCTCTGGCCGGCGGTCACGGAAGAACTGCCACGTGTTGCGAACCTCACGCACCATCTCGAGATCGATCTCGTGCACCAGCAGTTCGTCGTCGCCATAGCTGGCCTGCGCCTCGATTTCGCCGCGTGGATTAACGATATAGCTCGAGCCGTAGAACTCGCCCATGTTGTGCGATGACGCCCACGGTTCCTCGCTACCCACACGATTGATCGCGCCGATAAAAACGCCGTTGGCTGCGGCTGACGCTGGTTGCTCGAGCTCCCACAGGTACTTGCTGAGTCCAGCGACGGTTGCCGATGGGTTGACGATGTACTCGGCACCATTCAGTGCCAATGCGCGCCAGCCTTCAGGGAAGTGACGGTCATAGCAAATATACACGCCGAGTTTGAGGTAGGCCGTATCAAAAACCGGCCACCCTGAGTCGCCAGGTTTAAAGAAGAATTTCTCGTAAAAACCGGGATCAACCTGTGGAATATGAGTCTTGCGATACTTGCCGAGATACGATCCATCGGCATCGATAACAGCGGCCGTGTTGTAGTAAACGCCCGGCATGGTTTCTTCGTATATAGGAACGACGATGACCATGCTGTGTTTCTTCGCATACTCCATCATCAGCTTCGTGGTGTAGCCGTCGGGGATGCTCTCAGCCGCCGCATACCATTTTCTATCCTGGCTCGGGCAGAAATAGGGCTGCGTAAAAACTTCCTGAAAACAGAGCACCTGTACACCCTGGGCCGCGGCATCTTCGATATACGGAATATGGGCTTCGATCATCCGGTCACGGATTTCGATTGGCTCCATCGAGCCGTCGCCTTTGAGCCCCATTTGAATCAGACCACACTTAACTTTTGCCATGACTAACCTCGCGCTTGATTCACTGTCGTCGACAGCGAGTTCTTTTTCTTTTCAAGGTGTTACCGAATTTTTCGACCTTTAAGAGTACGCTTTTTCGTCGCCAAAAGCACCGTGTGATCTACAGAACAGACGTCCAGGAGCCGTGCATCGGGCCAGGCATTATGTACCAGCCATTACCCCAATACTTTGAGTACTCCCGAGCCAGCCCCGACCGGCTCGCTTCGGTTGCCGGTTCGGTGCAAGGCCCGTACAGCTTCGTGCGAACGCACGGTACGAAATCACCGAGGTCGTCACCGAACAACATGATAATTCGATGGGTTTTCGCAATGTGCATGCGTCGGCCGATCTTCGCGCGATCCCAGCCGTTTTCTTCAGACAAAAGAACGTGTGCCGCATCGGTTTCGATGCCGAGTTCACCAATATCCCGAATTGTCGCGTGTTTCTGTGGGCAGGGATCAACACTGGCGTCGACCGGTCTGCAAGGCCGGTTGGTGCTGAAAAAGACCTCCACACCTGCCGCCTGGGCCGCCGTTACAAACTCCACAACGCCGGGAACAGGATCTGTAATGTGCTCGTCATTCCACGTTTCAAGTTTGTGGTCGGAGAATGGCCGCTCGAACGCGATCTGAAATCTGGCGTTACTCATTACGGTTTCATCGACGTCGAGAACGACCGCCGTGGGTAAGTTATCTGCATCTACCTGGCCAGGTTGTGCACTCCATGACGAGTTTTCGATAAACTCCGGTAGCGCATTCGTTGCGGTTTGGTACGCCTGCCTGGTAATTGCCTCGTACTCAGCCGCATGATTGACCCAAAGCAAACCCAAGTCTCTCTCCGGAACGTGCACACCGGTTGTGGTCGAGCACGCTGAACAAAGGAACACAAAAGCAGTGATTAGAATTAGTCGGAATTTTTTCATAGCAATCCCATTGGTAGCAGTCTCGTTATTATTAACGGCCTGCGCCGCGAGCCCTGAGTTTACTGCAGAGAAAACCACAGGGCTTACCTTTATACACCTGAATGACACCTATCGAGTCGGTGCCGTCGAAGACGGCAAGCTCGGTGGGTTTAGCCGCGTCGTTACGATGATTCGGGAAGCCCAGGCAGAGGGTAGGGAAGTGCGGGTGCTGC
>RCNC010003274.1_pt1 | contig 11469 bp, 8 predicted proteins | sample 2041301 | NCBI WGS metagenome assembly RCNC01 (sample SAMN09708231, study PRJNA481090) | Marine sediment metagenome, whole genome shotgun sequencing project. | biome: marine sediment; feature: ocean; material: sediment; isolation source: Sewage treatment plant 13A marine sediment (STP13A) ... | reverse complement strand
AAATGGTTGACTACATTCTATTAATATTAGGAATTATTCTAATGCTTATCGGTCTGGTTGGCTGTGTAATACCTATCCTCCCTGGACCTCCTATTAGCTTTATAGGATTACTTCTATTACAATTTAGCCGCTTTGCTGATTATAGCCTGAACTTCATGTTACTTATGGGCGCTATTGCACTACTGGTAAGTGCTGCGGATTACGTAGTTCCAGTCTGGGGTACAAAAAAAATGGGCGGTTCAAAAGCTGGCATCTGGGGTGCTGCCATTGGTCTATTTCTTGGTATTTTCTTCTTCCCCCCAATTGGTTTGATTGTCGGGCCCCTGGTGGGTGCTGTCCTGGCAGAGTTAATTCAGGGTGAGGACTTCCAAAAATCATTTCGCGCTGGCATGGGTTCCTTAATGGGTTTCATGTTGGGAATTGGCATCAAATTAATTGCTTCGGGAGTAATGACCTATTATTTTGTGAAAGCCTTATTTTAAAATAATACAAGAATCAAATATTTACTGGATTTGTAAAACATAAAATGGTGATCAGAACCATATTCCAATCACCTTTGAATTCATAATTTTCTAAAACCAGGGTTTAGCTTCCCAGAGTCGCAACCATTACTGCTTTGATAGTGTGTAACCTATTTTCAGCCTGATCAAATACAATGGAATGTTTCGATTCAAAAACATCCTCAGTAACTTCCATGGCTTCCAGTCCAAATTTCTGGTAAACATCCTCCCCAATTTTTGTGTCACGGTTGTGAAATGCAGGCAAACAATGGAGAAATTTCACCTTTGGATTACCAGTAGAGTCCAATACTTCTTTATTTATCTGGTATGGCTTCAGTAGCTTTATTCGTTCCTCCCATACTTCCTCAGGTTCTCCCATAGAAACCCAAACATCAGTATAGAGAAAATCCGCATCCTTAACAGCTTTCTTAACGTCCTCTGTTATCAAAATATTAGCTCCGGTATCACGAGCAATTGTCTTACATTGCTCCACCAATTCATTATCAGGTTGAACTTCCTTTGGTGCAGCAACTCTATAATCCATTCCCAATAGTGCTGCCCCAACCATAAGTGAATTTGCCATATTATTTCGTGCATCACCCAGGTAGCAATAGCTTACCTGATGTAAAGGTTTATCTGAATGTTCAATCATAGTTAAAAAATCAGCCAGAACCTGTGTTGGGTGAAATTCATCAGTCAGGCCATTCCATACAGGAACACCTGAAAATTCAGCCAGTTCTTCAACTTTTTCCTGTCCAAAGCCACGATACTCAATGCCATCATACATCCTGCCTAACACACGGGCAGTATCTTTCATCGATTCCTTAGTCCCAATCTGTGATCCGGAGGGTCCGAGATAAGTGACGTGGGCGCCTTGATCGAGAGCCGCAACTTCAAAGGCACAACGCGTTCTTGTAGAAGCCTTTTCAAATATTAAAGCTATATTTTTACCTTTCATCCTTTGTTGTTCTGTACCAGCATATTTTGCTTTTTTTAATGATACAGACAAATCAAGAAAAAAAAGAATTTCCTCTGGTGTATAGTCAAGAAGCTTTAAAAAGCTTCGGTTTCTCAAGTTAAATGCCATCTTTCGAATTTTAGATTAAAATATATTTATCAGTTAAATTTCAGTACTATTTATTCATATTGAAGGGTTATCTTAGTCCCAAATGATCTATCTTCCAATTTAGTCGCCTCAGTGATTACACTTTTCTCACCTCCCTTTTCAACAAACTGGATTGCAGCCCGAATTTTTGGAGCCATACTACCAGCTGAAAACATACCTTGTTCCAGGTATTTAACACAATCATCCCGGTCAAGAAACTCCTTTATTTCCTGGTTTTCCTTCTTATAATTTATATATACATAAGGAACATCTGTCAACATATAATATTCATTTGCACCTATCCGGGCAGCCAACAAAGAGGAGGCAAGATCTTTATCAATTACAGCTTCTGCTGGCCTGACTTTATCATCTTCATCAATGTACACTGGTACTCCACCCCCACCCGCGGCTATTACAATATTCCCACTGAGCGCCAGATCTCGTATTACATTCTCATTCATTATTTTCACAGGCCTGGGTGATGGTACTACCCTCCTCCATCCGCCCTCAGTTTTCACCTCTTCCTTAAACATCCAACCCTTCTTTTCAAATAATAGATCTGCTTCTTCCTTTGAATATATTTTGCCAATCCTTTTTTCAGGTTTCTGAAATGCAGGATCATCTTTGTCAACAACCACCTGCGTCACAATTGTTACCACATTTTTATCAATACCATTCTCATTTAATACATTTATCAGCATACGCTCTATCATATAGCCAATTCCACCCTGTGAATCAGCCACACAAACATCGAGTGGCATTTGTGCAATAGAGTACATTTGCTCTCCAGCATCGTTCCGCATCAAGATGTTGCCAACCTGTGGTCCATTCCCATGTGTGAGTATCAAATTATATCCCTCTTTCAATAGATAAACAACATTTCGTAATGTATCTGTAGTATTTTTTTCCTGCTCTTCGATAGTGCCTAGTTGATTGCCTCTCAATAAAGCATTTCCACCCAATGCTACAACAGCTAATTTACTCATATTCAAAATATAAAGTAATTAATAATGGTTCCTCAAATCTACTAAAAAATAAAAAGAATTAATAATTAAAATCTTCCATGATTCATATTATTTCTAGAAGGGCAGACTTTAATAAAAGTTATTCTAACCAATATTTGGAAATTCCTTTTGATCAGGCTAAAAATAATTACTCACCTTTTGGTAAAGTGGTGCTTAGATAAGTATTAAAAATCGTAACTAAATATGTAAAATTTCGTTTTAAATACTCTATAGGACTTGAATTACCGTGCATTCAAAATATGAATGTATGTATAAAATTTTACAGATACTATTTGCAGAAATAGAATATCTGTATAAAATATTAATGTTTGCGAATAGACTAACCTATTGAAATACAAATCATTACATATCACCCTCTTCGTAATCATTGTTGCTACCATTACCTGTAAAAATAACCTCAGCAACTTATTTTCAAAGGAGGGTGAAATCCACTATGATATAGTATATCTAGAGAATGATCTGAAAAAGATTTCAACTGATTTGTTGCCAAAAAAAATGGTGACAAAGTATAAAAACAACAATTATAGTTTTGAAATTGAAGGATTTTTCGGATTATTTAATATTAAAAATGTGGTAAATCCGAAAGAATCGATTAATGAAACTCAATTAACTGTTCTGAATAAAAAATATTATCACAGCGGTGATTTTGATGAATTTGCAGTAGGATTTGGAGAAATGCCTAATATGAATATCAACTATTCCACTGAAACAAAACTTATCTGTGGCATACTATGTTCAAAGGCCATCATTACTTTTCCTGGTAATGAAAAGGAAACCCTTGAAGTTTATTATACGGGAAGTATTCCAATTAAAAATCCTAACAGAACAACCCCATATCATGATATTGACGGCGTATTAATGGAGTTTTATCTTAACCTTCAGAGTATAGAAATGAAAATAACGGCCAATGCTGTGTATGATAAAAAGCTTCCGAATTCAATTTTTAACAGGAACGATGGATTCAAAAAGGCCACAAAACCTTATATTGAAGCTGTCCTTCTGCAGCTACTTGAATCAGAAGAAGATCTCTAAATATTAATCGAAATAAATCCTCTAATCAATTCTTTCAACATAAAATCCATTGTACATTTTCACATAGGATTCCTCTGAATTTTAAGTATTTTTGGCAACAATAGGTGGATTTAAATGACTAATTAATCCACAATACATTGGCAATAAAATACTAAAAGGTTTACTTTTGCGATTACTATTAATAGTAGATGGCAAATGAAATGGATTTCTTGTTTAGAGGGGAATCCATTTTGTAAAAAGTTAAAAGAACCCAGCAACAAGATTTCATTTGTGAAAAAGAAGAAAGCAAGTACTACCAGAAATAAAAAGAAAACAGGAAAAGTAAAACAATTTTCCAGAGATGAGCGTGTAAAATTGATATTTGGAATTTTCTTTGTTCTATTTGCACTTTATTTACTCCTGGCCTTTGTTTCTTTTCTATTTACATGGAAGGTCGATCAGAGTTTGGAACATACAGGAATCTTTTCCAGCCCCGATATAGCTGTTGAAAATTGGGCCGGTAAAACCGGAGCTTACCTTGGTATCCTATTTATTAAGGAGTGGTTTGGTATAGCTTCATTTTTTATTCCCATTCTTTTATTGCTTACAGGACTTCGCTTGTTGAATCTTAAAATTCTTCCACTTGGAAAAACAATTCGTAATGGTATCCTTGCAATAATATTGTTTTCTGTAACCCTGGGGTATATATCTGGTAATCATACTGAAATACTAGGAAGCGGGCTTGGTGGTGGGCATGGTTATGTGGCAAGTATCTGGCTAAATTCCATTTTAGGAAAGGTGGGTACTGGATTTTTGCTTTTTTTCTTAAATTTTGCATTCTTCCTTTTCACCTATAAACCCGCCATGTCGTGGTTCACAAGAAAAAAAATCATCAAGCAAGCTAGTAGTTCCTCATCTCCAGTCAATATTGGAGATAAGGATGACTTTGAGATCATAATGAACGATGAGCCTGAGATAAAAGACAACCCAGTTAGCAACAAAAGAACTAAAAAATCAAATGAATCAGATCCCCATCTGGCTTTTACAACTAAATCGCTTGGCAACAAAGATGAAAAGAAGGAAAAAGACATTGATGTTGAGTTAACGGTAGAAAAAAAGAAAGAGGAAGATAATATTAACGGAAATACAGTTCGGTCTATAACCCAGGAAAATTATGATCCTACACTTGACCTACCAGGGTATCAATCCCCCACTTTGCAATTACTGGAAGATCATTATTCAGAAAATTCATCTGTTAGTAAAGATGAGCTACTTGATAATAAGAACAAGATTGTTGAGACTCTAAGACATTATAAAATTGAGATAAGTAAAATTAAAGCCACCATTGGCCCAACCATTACTCTTTACGAAATTATTCCTGAACCGGGTGTACGAATTGCTAAAATTAAAAACCTGGAAGATGATATTGCTTTGAGCCTTTCTGCATTGGGCATAAGGATTATTGCTCCCATCCCTGGTAAAGGTACAATTGGTATTGAAGTTCCAAATAAGAAGCCTGAAATTGTCTCCATGAAATCATTGTTATCATCGCGGAAATTTCAGGATAATGATTACGAATTACCAATAGCACTTGGTAAAACTATTTCAAATGAGACCTTTTCATTGGATCTGACGAAACTTCCACACCTGCTTGTTGCCGGTGCTACGGGCCAGGGAAAGTCTGTTGGACTCAATGTTATTATAGCCTCTCTATTGTATAAAAAACACCCTTCAGAGTTAAAATTCATTTTCATTGATCCGAAAAAAGTTGAATTAACCTTATACTCCAAAATAGAACGGCATTTTCTGGCGAAACTTCCTGATGTTGATGATGCGATCATCACCGATACTCAGAAAGTGATCAATACACTTAATTCTCTAACTATTGAGATGGATTCCAGATATGATTTATTGAAAAAGGCCCATGTAAGAAATATTAAGGAATACAATGAAAAGTTTATAAACCGAAGGTTAAGTCCTGAAAAAGGTCATCGATATATGCCCTACATAGTTATGGTGATAGACGAATTTGCTGACCTTATTATGACCGCAGGCAGAGAGATTGAAGGGCCACTGGCCAGAATAGCTCAAATTGCACGGGCCATTGGGATTCATCTTGTCATAGCCACTCAACGCCCCACAACCAACATTATTACAGGAGTAATTAAAGCAAACTTCCCGGCCAGACTAGCATTCAGGGTAACTGCCATGATCGACTCCCGAACCATTCTGGATAGTCCTGGAGCCAACCAGCTAATAGGAAGGGGTGATATGCTTATAAGTACAGGCGGTGACCTCAACCGGATTCAATGTGCTTATATTGATACACCTGAAATTGAAAGAATTACAGATTTTATTGGCTCACAAAAAGGTTATGCCACTGCATTCTTATTACCTGAGTACTCTGGCGATGAGAACCTCGGAGGCAATGAAATAGATGATACAAAAAGAGATTCTTCATTTGAGGAAGCGGCCCGCCTGGTGGTATTACACCAACAGGGTTCTACCTCTCTAATTCAGAGAAAACTATCTATAGGGTACAATAGAGCAGGTAGGATAATTGACCAACTTGAGGCAGCAGGTATTGTTGGCCCCTTTGAAGGAAGTAAAGCCAGAAAGGTTTTATTTATGGATGAATACTCTTTGGAACAATTCTTGAACGAAACAAATAAAAAGGAATCAAACGAATCAAACAAATCTGAATAAAAATGACAGGCAGCAAAGTATATATTCTATTATTCTCATTAGGTTTCATCATCGCAAGCCTTTGCGGTTATGCCCAGAAGAAAGATCCCGCAGCGGAGAAAATCCTGGATGATTACCAGAAAAAGATACAATCATTCCCGGCTATAAAGTCAGAATTTCAATTTACCATAATTGACTTAAAAGAAAACTCAGAGTCGACATACAATGGTGAATTCTCTATGAAAGATGACAAATATGTGATGAAAATGGGGAATATGGAGATCTATTATGATGGTACCACACTTTGGAGTTACCTTCCTGAAGAAGAAGAAGTAAATATTAGTAATCCTGAACCGTCTGAAGATCAGGATTTCCTGGAGAACCCAGCACTATTCTTCAAACTCTACAAAAAAGACCTTTTCAACAAACTTGTTGAAGAAAAAGATGTGGAGGGAATCACTTATAGTATTATTGACCTGTACCCAAAAGATTTAGATAAAGGCTTCTCAAGGATAAGGCTTTTCATCAATAAGAAAGAGCTTGAATTGTATTCTATTCGGTATTTCGGAAAAGATGGCATCCACTACATGCTTCTCTTAACAGGCTATGATACCGGTGAACTGGCAGATACCTGGTTCCAATTTAATATTAAGGAACACCAGGGAGTAGAGGTAATCGATCTCAGATAAGGAGTCTAAATTCCCTTTTTCAACCTTTTTAATTATTATTTTGGACTTTCAGGGTATTCAATCCTGACATGGTAGATATTCGAAAGACGCTTCTTAAATATTCCCTTAATTCGAGTTATATCCACCAGTGTAATCGGAGATTCATTGAATTGCCCTTCCTCAAATTGAGAGTCAATAATCTTATCCACCAAATCATTAATTGCCTTTCCATCAACATCCTTCAGACTTCTTGACGCAGCTTCAACAGAGTCTGCCATCATAAGTATAGCCATTTCTTTTGTAAAGGGTCTGGGACCTGGATAGGAAAACTTCTTATCATCAACAAGTTCCTCCGGATAGCTTTTAATAAAGGATCTATAGAAGTACTGGACCTTTGTTGTACCATGATGCGTTCTAATAAAATCTATTAATGGTTCAGGGATCTTATTCTTATTAGCGATTTCAACTCCCTTGGTAACATGACCGATGATAATGGCAGCACTGTCCTCAAAATTGAGACTATCGTGAGGATTATATCCACCTGACTGGTTTTCAATAAAATAAAGAGGATCCTTCATTTTACCTATGTCGTGGTATAGCGCTGCAGTACGAACTAGCAATGGATTCCCCCCAACTGTTCTGCAGGCATATTCAGATAAGTTTGCAACTTGCAGAGAATGTTGAAATGTTCCCGGAGCCTTTTCGGCCAAATCTCTCAGAAGGGGTTGATTTGTATCTGCAATTTCAAGTAGAGTAGCATCAGATAAAAATCCAAATGTTTTTTCAAATACAAAAATCAGTGGATATGAAAGTAAGATCAAAGCACAATTACCACCAAACCAGGCAAAATTATACCAGTCAATGTTATTCAGATTACCCTCCTGGATGATTCCCATCCCCAGATACAAAATGGAATAGGTTAAGAATAATATTCCGGCCGTAAAGAAAAATATACCCCTTTTATAAACATTTGTCATACTAAATATTGCCACAATTCCTGCTATAAAATTCAGGAAAACAAACTCAAATGAGTCAGGGACAAGAAAGCCTGTAATCATTAGCAAAATCATATATATAAACAAAGCAAGTCTGGAATCAAAAAATGTTCTGATAATTATAGGAACAATGACCAGGGGTACAAAATAATAACTTATCCCATTGGAAGAAACTGCCAAACGAATAAGCACCACAAAAAGTATAATTAGCAATAAAACAAAAAAGGTATGAGAATTATTCAAGAATGTTTCCCTTCTAAAATGATACAAAAAGAGATACAACATGGACATAATGGCCGCAACAAGAATTATTTGTCCCAACAATATCATCATCCGGTTTACTGTGGTTCCTGACCTGTTTTCATACTCCCTTTTCATAGATTCGAGAACCCTATATTTGCTGGTAGTTACCACCTCTCCCCTTGAGATTATCCTTTCTCCCTGCTGAATCATACCTGCGGTTAAGGAAATTCTATCAAGTAAACTTTGTTTTTCAGTTTCCGACTTAACTTCATCATAAAATAGATTTGGATAAATAAAATCACTCAGGTTTAAGCCTTTATAAAAATCAGATGCCTGGCTATTTTCTCGTCTATTTTCCGAATTATATTTACCTATCTGATCAACTGAGTATTCGTATGCTTTCTTTTGTGTAAAAAGATCCGTATAATTGAATTCTTCTGCAAGGTTATCATTTACTACAAAAACCGGGAATACTTCTACATCTTCAGAAGGAAGTATTTCCGCAGCATCCAGGACACCTTTAGAATATATAAAACTCAATATACCGGATGCAAATTCCAGATATTTCACCCTAGTTTGATTCAAATTGGCCGCCAATCTGGCCCTGCCGGAAGAGGGTTCGTCAATATTGTATTTCTTCGAAATATAGGACCTCCAATGATTTTCAAAAGCAACATTGAAATTCAGCATTTGCTCCTCAAATACGGTATTGTCTACCATAAAAAAAGGTATATACTGCTGCAGTATACTGTCTCTTTCAGAAGTCAGCTCAAGCTCTGATTTGTATATTGGAACATTATATTCTGCAAAGAGATCCTCATACATCCATGGTTTTCCTTTTGAAAATTCAAACCTGAATTTGGCCTCACGAGGGAATATATAAACAATGATCAATATGGATACAATAAGCATTAAGGTTTTAATAATGCCTTTGTACGATTTCTTTATCAATTCAATAAATCTCTTCATAATCTGTAATGGAGAAAATGCTATTTTTTTAATGCGCACAAAGGTAATTAAAATTTACCATTTGATTGGTTTCCAGCAATAAATGAAAAGTTTATACTACGGAGTAATCAGTTATCAAATTAATCTGATCCAATTATTCCATCCATTTGATAATTAATTATAATACCTGAAATATTTGTTCTCTATTTCGATCAATTTATAATCCTATTTCAAAGCATATCGATTCAAATTATTATCTTTGATTTTAGCTGCTACAAAACAAAATACTAAAAATGGAACACTTTGGTATAACATCGAATATCCTGATACCAGTTAGAATTGGCCCTGATCAAAGAACTGAAATGATAAATCAGCTTCTTTTCGGGGAAGTATTTAGAGTCACAGAGAGAATTGGTAACTGGTGCAAAATTCAAACCGAATTAGATGGGTATTGTGGCTGGATTATGGATACTTCTTTCCAGGGAATTTCAGAAGAAGAGTATAATTCAATCGCTTTATCGGGTAAACATATTCTGAGGTCTCTTACCAAAGCAGTAGCTGAAGACAAAACTACGAATGATATTTTACTCCTTCCGGGATCTGTGATTAGTGGTATAGATGAACAAACCAAAAAATTCAGCCTGGGATACAAGAACTACACCCTTGAGAATTTAATTCAAAATAAGGAAAAAAATATCAGGGAAGCGATACTTGAAACATCCCTCTATTTTCTTGAAGCACCCTATTTATGGGGAGGTCGAAGTCTTTTTGGCATCGACTGTTCAGGGTTAACCCAGCTTAGCTTTTTAATAAATGGAGTGAAAATAAAACGGGATGCCAGTCAACAGGCCGAGGAAGGAAACCAGGTCCATTTTCTGAATGAAAGTCAACCTGGAGACCTGGCTTTTTTTGATAATGAAAGAGGTGCAATTAGCCATGTGGGTATTCTGCTTGGAGAAGATAAAATTATTCATGCTTCTGGAAAAGTCAGAATTGACAAAATTGATTTTCAGGGAATTATTAATTCTGAAACCAGGGAATATTCACACCAACTAAGGCTTATAAAGTCAATTATTTGAAAGAGAAGAATTATCTTAGTACCTGATTTTTATGTAAGAGATGGACAATTGGGATTCTATTTTTTGGTTATTCTCTCTAATCCTAATTCTTGGGGGAGTTTTTTTGATAATGCGAAGAAAAAATAAACAACCCAGGAAAAGTCCTAGAGAATTGTTCAGAAATGATAAGGATGAGCAGGTCAAATAATCATTCCTGCACAAACTGTATTATTTGTCGATTCATCTATTAATATTACACTTCCGGTGATCCTATTCACCTTAAGACTGGCTTAGATGTTTTTACAGACACCCTGGCGATCTCATTCAAAGTTACTGACTTATCCTCATAGTTCTTTTCCAGCGTATTGACATCAATTTTATACTTGACATCAGTTATTACACATCTTAGATCATTGGTATTATGCCTTATTATGTATTTACCCCTGGGTTGCATTGGCAGCTCACCAAGCCAACAGATACTCATATCAAATTCCCTTCCCACTTGAGGTGCTTTATTTTCACCTACTATCATATCTCCTCTACTAATATCAATATCGTCCTCAAGTGTTAATGTTACAGATTGAGGAGCATATGCCATATCCAGGCTTCCTGTCATGGTATCAATCGACTTAATTTTGGTATTCAGTCCGGAAGGTAGAACCTTTACGTTATCACCGGGCTTTATAATTCCACTGGCAATTCTCCCGGCATATCCTCTATAATCATGATATTCATCTGATTGTGGACGAACAACATACTGCACAGGGAAGCGAACATCTTCATGATTGTAATCGGCATTGATATGAATCGTTTCAAGTAGATACATTAAGGTGGGCCCATTATACCAGCTCATATTCTCTGACCGGTCCACAACATTGTCACCCAACTTTGCACTAATGGGTACAAATCGAATGTCTTTCACATCCAAATTAGTCGATATCTTGTTATACTTCAATTTAATTTCTTCAAATACATCCTCACTATAATCCACCAAATCCATTTTATTGATACATACAATCATATGTGGAATCTGAAGCAGAGATGCAATATAACTATGCCTTAAGGTTTGTTCAATAACTCCATGCCTGGCATCTATCAGGATAAGAGCCACATTTGCTGTGGAAGCACCCGTAACCATATTGCGTGTATATTGCACATGGCCTGGTGTATCGGCAATGATAAACTTTCGCTTGGGTGTGGCAAAGTACCTGTAAGCAACATCAATAGTTAT
>RCNC010002828.1_pt1 | contig 11469 bp, 11 predicted proteins | sample 2041301 | NCBI WGS metagenome assembly RCNC01 (sample SAMN09708231, study PRJNA481090) | Marine sediment metagenome, whole genome shotgun sequencing project. | biome: marine sediment; feature: ocean; material: sediment; isolation source: Sewage treatment plant 13A marine sediment (STP13A) ... | reverse complement strand
GCTGAATCGCTTCGCTCTGTCTTTAATAAAAACAGATAGAATTCCTTAACTTTAGACACTTTAGGTCACTTTAGCGCACCTTAGTCACTTTGTGTTATGAAATAAACACTCCCTTCCAGGGAGAAACTAGTGCCGGGCCCTCTGGACCCGGGTATCTACCTTGACATCCAAATCATGATGGCCTATTTTGACGCTATCGCTTATACTTAGTGCATTAATACGTAAGTACGGTTACGTATATTAAGACCAAGATCTTTCACCGCCCAGCTTGTCCCGCGCTCCCTGCGGGGCTTCGCTCAAGACGCTAAGAACGCCAAGAGTAGTTATTCTTTGCGACCTTTGCGCCGTTGTTTACCCAATGAAATTCATGTAATGAGGAGCGCAGCGGATTTCACAAGGGTGGTTTTTGTCGATCTGATGGCCAAAACCATACATCACTTTAGGAAAAATTAGGGACAAGCCAGTATGGAAAAACCGGTAAAAATAATTGTGGCAATTCTGATAGCGGGAATTGTGCTGTTTTTAGGGTACAGCATGGTTGGAAAATGGCACCGCAACAAGGTGGATCAGGCCCAAGTGCAACGCCAGGCCGTATGTTCAGAACAGCTCGACCAACTGCGGGTGCAGGTAGCGGCCCTGGAGGAAGAGCTGGACAGGGTGAGTGCCACACCGCCCCCTGAGAAAAAGCTCTCTGAGATATTCGGCGAAAAATCAGACTATCTTTCCTACGACACAAAGGTCGACTGCAAGGCTATGGAAGCCCAGATCATTACCTTCTTCAAGTATCTGGACAATCAACCGTATATGGCTGAACATAAGCAAAATGGAGGTGCGCGGCAGCTATACCGTGAGACAATGAAGGCTTTGACCGCATCACCGCCCATGCTTACCGGCGAGTTGGAGGACCTGATCAGTCTGATTCGCAATGTGACGCATCTGTACCGGTCATTGGGCAAGGAACGGATCGATGTTATCAAGAAAATATTTGAAAATGAAGCGGACATCATCGAGTCGGTTTTGGCGATATTTTATATCTATTCCTTGCCGGAGGATCGATGTCAGAACAAAGAGCTCACTGTGCCGACCCTGGAGGCGATTTATCAATACAGCGGGTACTTTCTGAATACGCTGGCGGGGAGAAGCTATTTACTGCGCAGGGACTCCAAGGTAAGGGTGCTTTTGACCTATTATTCCGTACTGGTGCTGGACCGGGCCAACGACGAAATGCTCAATTCATCCGGTATCGACATCCGGCCCTTTATCGACATGTCTTATTATGAAATCAGCAGCCAGCGGTCGCTGGTGTACCAGAAACAGTATGTGACCGAACTGGAACGATTAAGAGAAAAATACGAAATGTAGAGGTCGTCTAAAAAATATCTTTTGGCCCAATCTCTGCGTTGGTTCGAGTTTCAACTGCCGCAAAAGCCGGGCGGGGCTCGAAATACAACAACAGTATGTCTGTGGGTTGAAACTCGAATCCGCCTTGACCTTGAACCAAAATCTTATTTTTTAGAGAGCTTCTATTGTTTAATCATTTTTAAAGCGAGAGAGTGCAGTTATGATTGATTTACGCAGTGACACAGTGACGCGCCCGACGACAGCCATGCGGCAGGCCATGTCCAATGCCGAAGTGGGGGATGATGTCTACGGTGATGATCCGACCGTCAACCGATTGGAATCCATAGCAGCCGATCTGTTGGAAAAAGAGGACGCCATCCTGGCTACCAGCGGCACCCAGAGCAACCTGATGGCCGTGCTGAGCCATTGTGACCGGGGGGATGAGTACATCGTTGGGCAGCAGGCGCACACCTACCGTTACGAGGCCGGCGGGGCGGCTGTTCTCGGCAGCATTCAACCACAGCCCCTGGATTTTGAACCAGACGGCTCCATCGGCCTGGCTAATGTGGCTCTGGCTATCAAGCCGGATGATTTTCATTTTGCCCGCACCCGGCTCTTCTGCCTGGAGAATACGCAGGGAGGGAAGGTTCTTCCCCTTCCTTATCTGGAAGCGGCGGAAGCCATGGCCCGTAAAAACGGTTTGGGATTTCACCTGGATGGCGCTCGTCTGTTCAACGCAGCCGTCAAGCTAAATGTGCCGCCAATGGCGATTGCACGGCATTTCGACACTATTTCCATCTGTCTTTCAAAAGGGCTCGGCGCTCCGGTGGGGTCCCTTTTATGCGGCTCGAAGGAGCTGATTAAAAAAGCCAGGCGCTGGCGGAAGATGCTGGGAGGCGGTATGCGTCAGGCTGGAATTCTCGCAGCCGCAGGTATCATTGCGCTGGAAGACCATATTGCCCGGCTGCAGGAAGACCATGAGAACGCATCCTTTCTGGCTGAGAAACTGTCAGAACTGGACGAATTGGCCATCGATCGCGCTCTGGTCCAGACCAACATGGTTTTTGTCGGACTGCGGCAGGGAGAGCCCACAGCGCTGCAGGTCTATCTGCGCGAAGAAGGGGTTCTGATCAACAGCGGGGATCCCATTAGAATGGTGACCCACCTGGATGTGGGGCAACAGGATATTGTGGCGGCAGTGGAGAAGATCAAGGGGTATTTTAGGAATAGGTGAAAAGAGATTTCAATATGACCAAAACAATCGAAAACGATGACTGGGTGTGGGTAGTTGTTCAGGACCCGGGCGGCAACGAACAGTATTTGGGACAACACGAGGAAGAGAGCAATGTTTCCTTCATACCCATGTTTGCTGATAAAGAAGACGCTTTGATGTGTATGAACCTCATGACCCGGGATAAGAAAATCAAGTCTGAAGCACAGGCGGTGATATTCAGCGATCTCAAGGAACAGGCTGCAAACAGCGGGTTTGTGCTCTATCTTCTGGATGGAGAAGGGCTGGTGCTGGAGAAATTCTAGCCTTTTCCAAGAGGGTTGGAGAAAACCAGGGGCCGAGGGATCAAGGGCCCAGGTGTTAGAACCCTAAGCTGGTGATACTGCCATCCTCTATGGACCACAAGAGGCACAAGCTGTGATCCAGTGCTCCACAGGTCACGATGCACGGTATGCGTTCGTTGATTTCGATGGTCTGCTCCAGGGGAATGTTTTCAGACACAACGCGGCCTTCGCAATCCTGCCAGGCAATTTCAGGTGAATGGCTGTGGCCCCGGAAAAGAATGCGATCCCCAGAACTGCGGAAAAAGGCCCGGGCATAATCGTCGGTCATGGCCCCCACCATGCAGGCCAGCCCCAGTTCTTTATCAAAAGGGAGCGAGTGGGCCATAAAACCATCCTCTAACTGTCTCACCAAGGGAAGTTGTCTGAGATAGTCAAGTGTCTCCGTCTGAATGGAAGCGCTCTCACGCCCCGTATGGTTGACCACGATGCTGTGGTCGTTGTTGCCTTTCACACATTTCACCTGAAAGTCCCTCAAAAGTCCCACACACGCATCTGCGGTTTCCGGATGCAGCGAATCACAGATGTCTCCCAGGTGGTATAGGGTATCACACCCCTTATCTTTCAGGTAAGCCAGACCATTGGCAAGGCGTTTTACCTGACCGTGGCTGTCGGAGATGAAGCCGATGAGGGTTTCGCCCGGAAAGGGTTGGTCCTGTGAGAAGGTATCGAACATGCCACGGGACATACCACACCCTTCATTTGCCAACAATATCAATTGGACCGTCTTTCTGCCAAACACTATACCCCATAGCTGCATAAACAACATCGGGGCATAGAATGGCATCTGTTTTCAAGGTATTGCTTGACAAATAGGTTAGTGAGGATTACTAATCATATTAACCAACCGATATAGTACAATAATAATTAAGTATATATAGTAATTAGTAAGCGTCACTAACCTTTGCACCGGGAAGGAAGGCAATTATGGGGGAGCGGTTGAACACATCCGAGCAGCTCTATTTCAACAAAGATCAAAACATGGTGCGGCGGGCCGTACGCGATTTTGTCACTAAGGAGATCAATCCCTATGTTGACGAATGGGAGGAGCAAGGGGCTGTACCGCTTAAAAAACTGTTCAAAAAAATGGGTGACCTGGGTTTTCTGGGGATACGCTATGATCCCAAATACGGAGGACAGGGGCTTGATTACTGGTATGAGACCGTATTTCTGGAGGAACTCGGTCACATCAAGGCCTTGGGCCTGGCAGTGGCCATCACGGTCCAGACCAACATGGCTACACCGGCCATCGATGAGTTTGGCAGCGACTTTCTCAAGGAAACCTATCTGAAGGCGGCCATTGCTGGTGATATGGTGGGAGCCATCGCCGTAACCGAACCAGGGGCGGGGTCTGATGTGGCTGCTCTGGCGACGACAGCCAAAAGAGAAAACAACCACTATGTCATCAACGGATCTAAGATGTTCATCACCAATGGCACCCAGGCCGACTTTTTCACCCTGCTGGCTAGGAGCAGCGATGAACCCGGGTATCACTCCTTCAGCTTGATCGTGTTGCCGTCTGACTTACCGGGCATCACCATCGGCCGCAAACTGGACAAATTGGGTGCCCGCATCAGCGACACGGCTGAGATTTTTTTCGACAATGTCAGTGTTCCGGTTGAGAACCGTATCGGACAAGAGGGCGAGGGCTTTATTTATCAAATGATGCAGTTCCAGCACGAACGGTTCTCCCTGCTGCCCTTTACCTGCATAGCTGCCAGGGATATAGTGGATTTGACCGTGGACTACATCCGGGAGAGGGTCGTATTTGGGAAACCGCTGATTAAAAAACAGGTTCTGAGGCATCGTTTGGCGGATTGGCTGACGGAAATCGAATGCCTGCAGCAGCTGATCTATCACATCGTAAGAATGAAGGAGGCCCGGTTGGAGGTGACCCGCGAGATCTCCATGGCCAAGCTGGTGGCCGGGCAGTTGCTCCACAAGGTGGCTGACGGCTGCCTTCAGATGCATGGCGGCATGGGGTTCATGAGCGAGGCCATTATTTCCAGATACTATCGGGATGCGCGCGGGCTCTCCATCGGTGGCGGGACCGATGAAGTGATGCGGGATATAATAGCGAAACTTGAAGGCTATTAAAGGGGAAATAAAAAATAAGATGACTCAACAAAAAGAAATCAAATCTCACCCGCCGGGCAGGATCAAGATTGCGGACGCCTTGCGCGGTCTCCTTGAAAAAAAGGAGTTCAACGCCATTACAACGGCTGAGATTGCCAGGTCGGCCGGGGTCGCCGAGGCATTGATCTACAAATACTTCAAGGACAAAAGAGACCTGCTGCATCAGGTGTTGGGGGAGTATCTTGAACAATATCATATTCAGGTGAACGAGGATCTGAGAGGGATTCGGGGCGTTCTCAACAAGTTGAGAAAGCTGATCTGGTCCCATATCCAGGTGTATGCCACCAATCGTGTTTTTGCCCGTATTCTCCTCATAGAAGTGAGAAGTCATAAGGACTACTACATGAGCGAGACCTATGAACGGGTTAAAATTTACAGCAGCACGGTCCTGGATATCCTGGAAGAGGGGGTGGCCAATCAAGAAATCCGGGATGACATTTCCATCATGCTGGCCCGCCAGGTTATCCTGGGCAGTATCGAGCAGGTGTGCTTGACCGGCATTACCTTTGAGCGCGAGATAGACCCGGATGCTTTGACGGATGCCATCTGTGACATTGTGTTCAGGGGAATCGCACGGGAACAGGCAGAGGGATGAACAAGGGGGAATAAAATGGGACAATGGATGGACGGCTATCTGCAACGTCTCGACAAGGTGCGCGCACAGAACCTGGAAGGGGGAGGGAAGGATCGTCTGGAAGTGCTCCGTAGGTTTGGAAAGCTTACCGCCAGGGAAAGAATTGACCGGCTTGTGGACGCGGGCTCCTTTGAAGAGATTGGTTCCGTTGTAGAAGATTCGCTGTCGCCCCTGGACGGGAAAGCCCGACCGACGCCTTCGGATGGGGTCGTTATGGGCTTCGGGGAGATCGACGGACGCACCGCCATGGTCTATGCCATGGATTTCAGCGTGATGTCAGGTGCCCTGGGTGACCAGGCCGTCTGGAAGTTGGCGGATCTGACCACCATGGCAGGCCAAAGAGGCGTGCCCATTGTCGGGATCTTCGATTCCATGGGGGAACGGCTCAGTTTCAAGGATGGTGGAGTGGGGTTGAACGGGTTGGGGCAGTTGTTGAAAACCTACAGCCTCTATGCGGGTGTCATCCCGCGGATTACCCTGCTGCTGGGTCCCTGTACAGGCGTCATGGCAGCCCTGCCGGTGTTGTCTGATTTTCTGATCATGAGCGAAGATAACGGGTTTCTGTGGCTGGGCGGTGAAATTGTCACCGAAGACGCGGGAACGGCCGAGTTTCATATGGAGAAAAGCGGCCAATGCGACATCCTGGTGCAAGACGACGAGGATGCCATCCAAAAAACCAAGACCCTGTTGTCTTATCTGCCGTCCAGTTGCTGGGATCTGCCGGCAGTCAGGGACAGTCAGGATGATCCGGAAAGACGGTCTCCTGAGCTTTTAAATGTCATGCCGGACAACCCCAAGTTCACGTATGACATTCACGATGTCATCGATATGATCGTGGATGACGGGGAATTTTTCGAACTCAAAGAGGACTTCGCCAATCACCTGGTGGTGGGATTCTGCCGGTTCGGCGGTCGGGTGGCCGGCATCGTGGCCAACAACCCGGATGAACTCAGTGGCATACTTGAACCGGATTCTTCCGACAAGTATGACCGCTTCATGACGTTTCTGAATGCTTTTAATATTCCTTTGGTGACGCTGGTGGACACGACGGCGTTTCCACCGGGGGATCGTTGGGAACGTATGGGGATTATCCGGCACGGTGCTAAACTGCTGCATTCCTATGCCCACCTGACCTGCCCCAAGATTACCATTGTGCTGAGGCGGTCTTACGGTGGGGCCAACATCGTCCTGGGCTGTTCCAAGATGTTTCCCGATTTCGTATATGCCTGGCCAAGTGTGGAATTTGCGCCCACCGGGCCGGAAACAGTGGTGCATGCCGTATTTCACAAGGAACTGGCCAAGGCCAAGGAGGAGGGCAACTACCAGGAGGTTTATGATTTTTTCCTCGGGATTTTGAAGGAGCAGTTTTCGGTGATGAACCTGGCCAAGAAGTGGACAACCTATTACACGGCCCACGAAGTGATCGATCCCAGAGACACCCGGCCCAGAATCATCAAGGCCTTGAAGTCCCTGGCCAACAAAAGGGAAAAGCTGCCGGAAAAACGCAGATCCATCAAACCGGCCTAGGCCGTTTGTTTACGTAAAAGGTAGGAAAATGTACTGTTTGAAACGAGAGCCTGAAGTAGGCTAATTCTTCCATTTTGGGGGGTAATGCAAATGGGTGAAACCATGGATGCGGCCATCAAGCAACTGCGGGAGATAAAAGTCAAAAACCTGCTTGGTGGTGGAGAAAAACATATCGAACGGCAGCACAGTCGCGGGAAGTTGACGGCCCGGGAACGTATTGAATGCCTGGTGGATCCGGGAACCTTCAACGAACTGGGTTCGGCGGTCAATACGACCGGTAAAAGAATAGACGGCCGCACCACCGATGCACCCTGTGACGGCGCCGTCATTGGTACGGGGAAGGTGGACGGACGCCTGATGGCGGTTTATGCCAGTGATTTTACCGTTCTGGGCGGCTCTCTTGGCTGCCAACACGGCATGAAGTTTATCAAGCTCATCGAGATGGCGGCCGCCTGGGGCATCCCCATGATATGGCTGCTCGACTCTTCCGGCGGGCGCTTGGGCTATCAGGATGTCCCCAGCGCCGGGATCGATTGGTGGTTTGCCCTGGAATCCCGGTATTCCGGCTTGATTCCGCAGATAAACGTCCTCATGGGGCCGTGCATCGCAGGCCAGGCCTACTGCCCCACCCTTTGTGATTTTCTGCTCATGAGCCGGGAAACAGCCCATTTATGGCTGGGCGGTCCGCGCATGACCCAGGTTGCTACATCAGAGACCATCGGCGACAACGTAGGTGGCGCCGATTACCACATGGAGTACAGCGGCACCTGCGACGTGGTGGGAAATGATGACCAAGAGACCATTCGGCTGACCCGTGAACTAATGGGCTATCTCCCGTCCAATTTTCGTGAAAAGGCGCCAATAAAAACCACATCCGATCCCGGTGACCGGGAGGTTGCTGGGTTGACCGACATCGTGCCGGATTGCTATGAAAAAGCCTATGACATGCACGATGTCATCCGCATGATTGTCGATGACAGTGTCTTTTTTGAGATCAAGCCCGGTTATGCCGGACAGGTGATCACGTGCTTTTGCCGTTTTGGGGGGGAGGTTGCCGGTATCGTGGCCAACAATCCCGCTGTATCGGGGAGTATGCTGGAGATTGATGCCTGCGACAAATACTACCGGTTTCTGCAGGTCCTGGATGCATACGGCATTCCATTGGTAATGCTCACCGACACCCCATGTCAGGTTCCAGGGGAAGGGGAGGAGGCCCGGGGGCTGCTGCGGCATTTCGGGAAAATTCTGGATACGTTTGCGCAGGCTACCAATCCCAAGGTGAGCGTGGTTTTACGGGAGGCTTATGGAGATGCGGGTAGCGTCATCATGGGCGGTGTCAAGTCCATGGGGGTCGATGTCTGCTATGCCTGGCCGATTGCAAGATTTGCAGTGGAGGCGTCTGTGGCCGATTACCGGAAAATCTACGGTAAAGGCGTCGAGGAAGATGCGTACGAAGGCTATCTGAACCGTTCACGGGAAAAAGTCGACGTGTTTGCAACCGCCAGAAGCTGGTCGGCACAAGTTGTGGACGAAATCATCGAACCCCGGGAAACCCGGGCCAAGATCATCCAGGCCTTGACCCTGACCCGCGGCAAGCAGGTGACGCTGCCGGAAAAAGCGCGGCAGTACGGTACGGGACCCACCTAGGAATGCGGAATGGGGAATTCGGATATTGAACCGCAAAGACGCAAAGAACGCTAAGAAAAGTGTTTTTACGAAAAAGCCTTTGCGCACTTGGCGTCTTGAGCGTAGCGGGCGGTTAAGGGTGTGGATATGAGTAGCCAGGCAATATATCATTTAAAGTGACAACTTTTAGTAAGGACTATACCTGTCGAAAGTCTGAGGGTAGAAGATCAGAAGGTGAGAGGGTAAGCGGTAGTCTGGAGTCGGTAGTCAGAGGTCAGAGAGCCAGAGGCCAGACTGCCGGAAGCCAATGTAGTGCAGGGCTTTAGCCCTGCCAATAAAGGGATGCATGGTGAAAAACAGTAAATTATCAGGGAGGATTGACCAAATGAATGCAGCCAACAAGCGCGTGGAAGTAAAGGCCGCCATGGCCGGTGTTTTTTACCGCCGGTCCGGCCCGGACGAACCGGTTTACGTGGAAAAGGGCGACAAAGTAGAGAAAAAACAGGTGATAGCTCTTCTGGAAACCATGAAGGTGTTTCAGAAGGTAAAATCCCCTACAGCGGGAACAGTGGTCGAAATCCTCGTGGACAATGAAACGCCCGTGATGGACGACGATCTCATGATTGTTATCGAAAAAAGTTGAAAGGGGGACCTATGAGCTATGAAACCTTGACATTTACGGAACCCGAAGAAGGTATCGGTCTGATAACCCTCAACCGCCCGGAACGGTTGAATGCCATGAATATGGCCATGCTGGACGACCTCTATGCATTGTTCGCCGACCTTAAGACGCGTGAGTCCATAAGGGTTCTGTTGCTGGCCGGGGCCGGCAGGGGGTTCTGTTCGGGGGCCGACCTCAAAGATGATAAACTGTCAGGAGAGGAAGGCCTCAAACTCTTCGCCTCAGCTGCTGTGCATCTTGAAAAAATCCAGAAAATTTACTCCGGGGTCATCGAGGTGATGGTCAAGCAGCCCCAGTCCATCATTGCCGTGGTGAATGGGGCTGCCGCCGGGGGAGGCATGTGCCTTGCGCTGGCGTCGGACATCATCATTGCCGGGCCCAAGGCCAAGTTCATTCCCTCTTTTATCAACATCGGCCTGTCGGGCGGGGAACTGGGTACCACCTACTTTCTGCCCAAAGCCGTGGGAAGGGCCAAAGCTGCCGATATACTGATGACCGGACGCGCGGTGGAGGCAGAGGAGGCTGACAGGATCGGCCTGGTGAGCCGTCTGGTGGATGAAGACGCGCTTATGGATACTGCCATGCAGACCGCCAGGACCATGCTGGGAAAGTCTCCCCTGGGGCTCCGCCTGACCAAGGAAACCCTGCGGCAGAACGAGAATGCACCTACCCTGGAGTCGGCCATCGAACTGGAAAACCGTAACCAGAGCATCCTGTGTTGTTCGCCTGATTTTTTTAATGCGGTCATGGCTTTTATGAAGTAGGTCAATAGAAAACACAAATATCAGGTCTCAAATTACAAATAGCATCCAGTTTATTAATATCTTTGTTTGTTATTTGAATATTGTTATTTGAGGTCAGGGCAGGATAAATTATCACAGAGTCGAAAAAGCATTGAATAAAAAGTAACCAAAAGAGGAAGGATAGCGACCATGTTCAAAACTAGAATTACTGAAATGCTGGGGATCCAATACCCCATTCTGTGCGGTGGCATGCAATGGATCAGCCGGGCCGAATTTGTAGCAGCGGTCTGCAATGCCGGAGGTATCGGGTTCATCACCGCCGAAAGCTTTGAGACACCGGAAGACCTGCGCATTGAGATCAAGAAGATGCATGACTTGACGGACAAACCATTCGGTGTAAACATATCCATGGTACCCGAGTTCGGGCTTCCCGAACGCAGCCTTCAGTTCTGCGACGTGGTTGCTGAAGAAGGCGTCAAGGTGGTGGAAACCGCAGGAAGCAGCCCCAAACCCTTGATGCCTAAATTGAAAGATGCCGGGATTACGGTCATCCATAAAATGACCTCAATCCGTCATGCGGAATCGGCCCAGAAGCTCGGTGTGGACGCGATCACTCTGATCGGTTATGGGTCCGGCGGCCACATCGGCATGGACAATGTGGCGTCCTTTGTAATGATCCCTATGGCCGTGTCTCGCCTGGATATACCGGTCATCGCCGGCGGAGGGGTCGCCGACGGCAAGGGTTTTATGGGCGCCTTGGCCATGGGTGCCGATGCGGTGCTCATGGGGACGGCCTTTTTTGCCACTAAGGAGTGTCCGGTGCACGACGCCATCAAGGATCGGCTCGTGCAGACACGCGAGAATGAAACCTGCCTGCTGTTGAGTACACTGCACAATCCGGTTCGCTGTGTCAAAAATAAGCTGGCGGATGAATGCTTGGCCCTGGAGGAAAAGAAGGCCACCTTTGAGGAGATCATCGGGGCCGTGGCTGGCGGCAAAGGAAAACTGGCCTATGATTCCGGGGATGCTGACATCAGCCCCATTGCCTGTGGCCAGATCGTCGGTGCCATCGATGAGATTAAAACCGTCAAGAAGGTCATCGACGACATTGTAGAGGAGGCAGGCACCTTGATGAATAGACTGAATGCAATGGCAACATGATGCGGTTAAGTGGTCTGAGACCAGAGGGCCAGAGTCACAGAAGATCA
>RCNC010002827.1_pt1 | contig 11472 bp, 8 predicted proteins | sample 2041301 | NCBI WGS metagenome assembly RCNC01 (sample SAMN09708231, study PRJNA481090) | Marine sediment metagenome, whole genome shotgun sequencing project. | biome: marine sediment; feature: ocean; material: sediment; isolation source: Sewage treatment plant 13A marine sediment (STP13A) ... | reverse complement strand
CATCGGCTCCCCCCAAGGCCAGGAGGCCCCGGACCCAGTCACGGGATACCGATGCACCCGTCGGGTTGTTGGGGCGGCAGACATAGACCAGGTCTGGCTCTTCAAGGAGGAGGTGCCCGGGATCGACATCGGCCTTGGACCAGGGCACGGCGATGGGATCCAACCCGTTCATCCGCGAGAAGGTTTCCACCATGGAGAAGGTGGGATCGGGGTAGGTTATTCGTCCCGGGGGGATGGTTGAAGCGCGGAACACCGAATCGAGGATATCGTCGGAACCGCACCCAGTGGTGACGTTTTCCTCTGGAACTCCATACTTTGCCGCCACCGCCGCCTTTAGCTTGTTTGCATAGACGGACGGATACCGGGTCAAAGACTCCCCGGATGCGGTCCGCACTGCCTTCAGCGCTTCCGGGTGGACTCCCCAGAGGTTCGTATTGTCGCTGAGGTCAAGATCCACCTGAGTTCGACCGGGGTCGTACGGGTGAAGGAGGCTGTAGTCGTCTCTTGGAAATGGCGTCATGGTGTCCTCCCGACAAATCGGGCGGTTTGTTGAGGAAGAAGTGGCTTCATCATCGTCTTCAAATTTTCCGGGCCCTTGCTGCCTTGGCGTGCCCGGGCAATCCTTCCGCCTCTGCCATCCGGGCCACGGACTCGCTCATGTCCGAGGCGGCCTCCGGCGAAATCTTCTGCCAGGTGTACATTCGGAGATAGTGAAGGGTCGAGAGGCTCGAGAATGTTCGTGCCAATCCTCCGGTCGGGAGGACGTGGTTTGCCCCAGTAAGGTAGTCCCCATAGGCCACCGCCGCCGCCTGGCCGAGAAAGACCGTCCCGGCGACGGGACTGCTCTCCAGATCGGATCCAGGGTCCTTGGTGAAGAAGGCGAGATGCTCAGCTGCATAGTCCCGAGCGAAGGCCAGGGCCTCACCCCAGGATTCGGCGAGAAGCAAGGCACCGTTCTGTCCAAGGGCTGCCTCCACGATCTCCCGTCGCGGGGCCCGGTGGACTTCTTCCTCCAAAGACCCCTTGACCTGGCCAATAAGCGTTGCCGAGTCGGTGACCAATGCCACCGCCGCATCCGGATCATGCTCCGCCTGGCAGATCAACTCCAGGGCGCATAACACCGGGTCGGCTGAGTCATCGGCCACCACCAGGACTTCGGACGGCCCGGCGGGAGAGTCGGTAATCAAGTGGCCCGCGACCTGGCGCTTGGCTTCGGTGACATACCGGTTTCCCGGCCCAACGATGGCGTGAGTCCGCGGCACGGTTTCGGTGCCAAATGCCATGGCTCCGATGGCCCCTGCGCCTCCCAAGGCAAAGAGGCGGGTGGCACCGCCAATCGCCGCTGCCGCTAGTACCTCATCGGAAGGAAGGCCGCTCGGCCCAGGGGGCGAACAGACGATTACCTCCTCAACTCCCGCTGCTCGAGCCGGGACCACGCCCATGAGCACGCTGCTGGGGTAAGAGCCCCTCCCGCCGGGAGCGTATACACCTACCGAGGATAGTGGAACAGCCTTTCGGCCAAGCGTAACCCCTGGTCGGACTTCAACTTGAATGTCCTCAGGGATCTGGGCACGGTGAAAGACCTCGATGTTTTCAGCCGCCGCTTCCAGGTCCGAACGGAGTTGGGGATTCAGCCGGCTCAGAGCTTTCTCCCAGAGGTCCTTGGGGACCTCCAACTCCTGGATGGCGACTCCGTCGAACTCCAGGGCCATCTTCCGCAGGGCACCGTCACCACCGTCCCGGACCTGAGCCAGGATTATGCTGACCTGCTCCGTGAGTTGAGGTTGATTGGCCGGATGCCGATCCATCAACGCTTGGCGTTCGGCGGTTGTGAGGTCCGCGAGACTCTTCTCGATGGCGATGCGCATGTTCGGGCCCTCAGGGCATGAGCCGTTCGATCGAGGTAACCAGAATACCTTCAGCTCCCAGAGCCTTCAGGCGAGTGATGGCCTGGTAGATCTCGTCTGCATCCACCACTGCGTGGGCAGCCACCCACCCTTCGCCATTCTGAATCTCCACGATGGTTGGCCCGGACAGGCCCGGGATGATCTTTTTGACTTCGCTCAGGGTGTCTCGGCGCACGTTCGCCATCAGGTACCGCTTCGCCCTGGCCAGGATAACCGATTCCAGGGCCGTCACGAGCTCTGAGATGACAGCGCCCTTCTCCCGGTGCCGGACAGATTCACTGTTGGCGATGAGCCGGGCGGTAGAGTGCAAGATGGTGCCAATCTCCTTCAACCCATTGACCCGAAGGGTGGAGCCGGTGGATACAAGATCCACGATCACGTTGGCCACACCGAGATGGGGCGCGATCTCGGCGGCACCGGTAAGGGGCGCTACCTGGACGTCTACGGAGAGGCTATCGAAGTAGGCTTTGGTGATTCGGGGGAAGGAAGTGGCCACCCGTGTCCCGGGCTCCAGGTCACCAGGGTCTGTTGCCTGGCTCTCCTCCCTGATAGCGACCACGAGCCGGCACCTGCCATACTCCAGGTCCAGAAGCTCCTGAACATCTCTCCCGGACTCCGCGACCAGGTCCGACCCGGTGACGCCCAGGTCGGCTGCGCCGTCCGCGACGAACTCGGAAATATCCTGGGCACGGACGAAGATGGCCTGGAACTCGGATCCCAGGTTGGCCACCAGGGCCCGATCCACGCGGGACTCAGGTTTGAGGCCGGCTTTTTCGAATAAGGTCAGAGTTTGGTCGGCGAGCCGGCCTTTGTTGGGTATGGCGATACGAAGCACTGTCATATTCTCCCGTGGTTGCCAGCGGATTCCATGTCCGTCAACGGGGGAAAAAAACCGCGGCCCGTCGAAGACGGCCCGCGGTGGAAAGTCGGTCTGCTTCAGGCTTCAATCAGGCACAGACCACCTTTGCCACACGACCCGTGGGGGTCGGATGGTGATGGTGAGCATGCCGAACGTTCGCCTGAGTTTTCATGCACCGAAGCTAGAGAAGAGGCAATGGGGGGTCAACCCGGTTCTGGATGGGGGAAGTGTTTCCCTGCAGGGCCTTCGGTCCGTCTCCGAAACCTATCCGATCCTCCAGGTATGGTATCTCTCGAATCGGGATTCCCTGGGAATCTTCTTGGGTATCCCATTCTCCTTGCCTCAGCTATGATCACGGGATGGACCAGTGGATCCGCGTCCGGGGTGCCCGGCAACACAACCTCAAGAATCTCGATCTGGACCTCCCTCGCCGCGTCCTCTCGGTGATCACGGGGCCCTCCGGATCGGGGAAGTCCTCCCTCGCCCTGGATACCCTGTTTGCAGAGGGTCAACGCCGGTACGTGGAGTCCCTTTCCACCTATGCGAAACAGTTCCTCGACCGGATGGAGAAACCTGATGTCGATCTCATCGAGGGGATCGCCCCCGCGGTGGCCATCGAGCAGAAGAATCCGACCAAATCCAGCCGATCCACGGTAGGCACTGCCACGGAGGTGTTCGATTATCTCAGGCTTCTCTGGGCCAGGGTGGGTCGAACCTTCTGCCCCGATTGCGACCAGGAGGTGAGCCCTGACACGGTCTCTGGGGCTGTCGATAGGGTTCTCGGGCTGCCGGACGGATCCAGGATTCTGGTCACTTTTCCCCTCAGCCTGAGTGAGCGGGTCACCCATCAACTGGTAGTGGAGAACCTTCGGGCCATGGGCTTCCTCCGCGTGCTTGCAGACGGGCAGATGGTGGATCTGGCCGTGCCTGCTTCGGAGGAAATCGAGGCCCTGGGGGTGGACTTGACGGGGGCTTCGGAACTCCTCGTAGTGGTTGATCGTCTCAAAGTCGGATCGGAAATCCGGGATCGCCTGGCAGATTCCCTCGGGACGGCGTTCGCCGAGGGAGAGGGTGAGGCAGCTGTCGAGGTCGTGGACTCGAACGGGCGGATGGGCACCACTTCCCATCGCCTCCAATTCACCGAGCACTTCCGGTGTCCCAGACACCCAGACCGGGAGTTTCCCGAGCCGTCTCCCCAGTTCTTCTCCTTCAACAACCCATTCGGGTCTTGCCCGGAGTGCTCGGGATTCGGGGCCACGCTCGAGTATGATGAAGACCTCATCATACCGAACCCGCAGAGGTGCGTGCAGGATGGTGCCGTAGATCCTTGGACCAAGCCTCGCTACTTCAAGGAACAGGATAGGCTCCGTGCCTTCACGCAGGACAGGGGGCTCTCTCTCTTCGCACCCTGGCAGGATCTCCCGGAGGATTTTCGTCAAGAGGTGCTATATGGGGAGGGAGGGTTCACAGGACTGATTCCCTTCCTTCGATCCAAGGAGAAGAAGCGTTACAAGCGCTACATCAGGGTTTTTCTCCGGCAATACCAGAGCCCTCGGCAGTGCAGTTCCTGCGGGGGATCTCGGATTCGAAAAGAAGCCCTTCAGGTCCGCGTTGCAGGACGGACTATCGCGGAGGCCTCGAGGCTCCAATTGGAGGATCTGCGCGACTGGGTTGAAGGGGTGGAACTCACCGAGATGGAATCCCGGATTGCGGAAGCGATCCTAAGGGAGCTTCGGTCACGGCTGCGGTTCCTGGTGGAGGTCGGGTTGGGATACCTCACCCTGGACCGGCAGACCCGTAGTCTGTCCGGGGGAGAAGCCCAGCGAATCAACTTGGCCAACTCCCTCGGCTCCAGTCTGGTGGATGCCCTGTACGTTCTGGACGAGCCCACCATTGGCTTGCACCCGAGCGATACCGGGGCCCTCCTGGGGCTCCTCGCTCGCCTTCGAGACGTGGGAAATACGGTGATCGTGGTGGAGCACGATCCCATGGCCATCCGTGCGGCCGACCATGTCGTTGAACTGGGCCCGGGGTCCGGGGAGAGAGGTGGGGAAGTGGTCTTTCAAGGGGGGCCGGCGGAGCTGGAGTTGGCCGACACGGTGACGGGCCGACACCTCTCGGGGCGAGAGGGAATCCCGGTTCCGGAGGAACGGCGGCGGGTCGATGGTGCCAGACTCAGCCTGAAAGGGGCCCAACTCCACAATCTTCGAGGCGTGGATGTCGAGATCCCATTGGGGGTTCTCACAGTTGTGACAGGTGTCAGTGGTTCCGGAAAATCCACTCTGGTTCACGATGTTCTCTTCCGGGCCCTGGAGAAGGAGCTTGGCGGGGGCGAAACGAGCGCGAAGGAGCACCTTGGCGAGGCCATAGGGGCTTATTCATCCCTGGAGGGGGTGAGCCTGGTGGAGCAGGTTGTGCTCGTAGACCAATCCCCCATTGGCCGTACCCCTCGGTCCAATCCCGTTACCTACATCAAGGCTTGGGACGAGATCCGTCGCCTTTTCTCGACCATTCCCTTGGCCCGGCAGAGAGGTTTCGGGCCGGGGGCCTTCTCTTTCAATGTCGACGGGGGCCGGTGCGACGAATGCAAGGGTGCGGGGCGGGTGGAAGTGGAGATGATCTTCATGGCCGATGTTTTTGTGCCCTGCGAGATCTGCGGGGGAACCCGTTACAAGCCCGAGCTCCTGGAGGTCCTGTACAAGGGCCTCGATGTGTCGAAGGTGCTAGAACTCACGGTGGACGAGGCCATTCGGTTCTTCATGCGGGAGGACCGGCTAGGGAAGATACTCTGGCATCTTCAGCAAGTGGGACTGGGCTATCTCCGACTGGGCCAGCCCGCGCCCACCCTTTCCGGCGGAGAAGCCCAGCGGCTCAAGATCGCTCGGGAGTTGGCTTCCGGAGCCGGCAGGAAGGGACGGAAGATCTACATCCTCGATGAGCCGACCACAGGTCTTTCCGGGGAGGATATCAAGAAGCTCCTGGGGGTACTGAACCGCCTCCTCGAGGCTGGCCACACCGTTTTGGTCATCGAGCACAACCTGGACCTGATCAAAACCGCGGATTGGGTGATCGACCTTGGCCCGGGCGCCGGGGCGATGGGTGGGGAGGTGGTTGCCATGGGACGACCTGAGGACATCGTGCGAGTGCCCGAAAGCGTGACTGGCCGATTCCTTGCCCCTCTCCTCCGATCTCCTGCCGAGAGCTGAGGAGGATCTGGAAATGGCGGCGGCCCCACCTCTCTCGGTCCTGTTCCCTGTCCGGAATGGACGGGAGACCGTCCGGGAGGCCCTGGAATCCATTCTCCACCAGAGCTTTTCCGACTTCGAATTCCTCGTCGTGGATGACGGATCCACGGACGGCACGGGAGAGGTCCTTCGCGAGGCGGCCCGAGAAGATGCCCGAATCCGGTTGATCTCTCAGGAGCCGTCCGGGATCGTTCTTGCTCTCGAGGTGGCCAGGGCCAAAGCACGAGGGGCATTCCTGGCCCGAATGGATGCCGACGACATCTCCCTTCCCGAGCGGTTTCAAAAGCAGATGGACCTGATGGCCTCGGATAGGCGTATCGCGGCATGCGGAACCCGTGTACTGTATGTCCCCAGGGAGTCGGTGCGGGAAGGCTCGCTTCGATATGAACGCTGGATCAACGGACTCACCAACCACGAATCCATCGAACAGGACCTTTTCGTGGAGTGCCCCATTCCCCATCCCACGTTCTTCCTCCGTGCCAGTGCCCTTGAATCGGTGGGGGGCTACAGGGACCGGGGTTGGCCCGAAGATTACGATCTGGTTCTCCGCCTGTGGGAGGCTGGAGGCCGCTTCCAGAAAGTCCCGGAGACCCACCTGCATTGGCGGGAGGGGCCGGCCCGGCTTTCCCGCACCCACGCAACGTATTCCGAGGACAGTTTTCGACGGTGCAAGGTTTCATTCCTCCTCCGCACTCATCTCAGCCGAGGTCGGGATGTCGTAGTCTGGGGGGCAGGACCCGTGGGGAAAGCCTTTGCAAAAGAGCTCCAACGACAAGGTGGAACCCTCGTGGCCTTCGTAGACCTGGATCCTCGGAAGATCGGGCAGACCATCTACGGAGTGCCGGTGGTGTCCTCGGCTGGTGTGCATCAGTTCCCTCAGGCTTTTCATGTCGCCGCGGTGGCAAAAGGGAGGGGTCGGGATGAGATCAGGGGATCCCTGGCGGATGCCGGGAAGGTGGAGCTGCAGGACTTCGTGGCCGTGGCCTGAGGCTCCCTCGTACGCCGCTCTCGAAAGGACATGGTCGAGATGCGAATGGAAGGGGCTTCGAAGGTGCCGCAAAAGGGCTCTGTCGGCGGAGTGAAATAGCGTGGGAAAACCCTTGATCCACCTTCCAAAAACAGCCCTTTCTCGTTATTTTACAAGCACTTCAGAGCGTTCACGAGCCTCGCTTTTCCGGGGCTGAACCCCGGCCCCGTCCGGAGACAGGCCGCGTGGCAGGCTGCGTGACTGCCGGTCCTTCGAGAGCCCCCACATTTGGTACCCCATCCGCTGGGCGTTCCTATGGGCTTTCCAATTTGTTCGGACCGCTGATGAAGTGTTTCCCAACTCGATGGGATGCGCCTGGATCAAAGCTGATTTTGCGGTTGAATGCCGGGTCGGCTGACCCTGGTTGTTGACCAAATCTCGATCAAGGACACGAATGGAAAACGTGGAAAACGAAGACGTAGGCGGAATCAGCGAGACTGAACCCAGAGAGAACGTCCAGGCCAGGCTCCTCGAGGACGAGATGCGGGAGTCGTTCATCGACTACTCCATGAGCGTCATCGTACAGCGGGCCCTCCCGGACGTTAGGGACGGCCTGAAGCCTGTCCATCGCCGGATTCTCTACGCCATGCATGAGCTGGGGCTCTCCCCGGGCCGGGCCTACAAAAAGAGCGCCACGGTGGTCGGTGAGGTTCTCGGAAAATTCCACCCCCACGGCGATTCGGCCGTTTACGATGCCATGGTTCGGATGGTCCAGGACTTCTCACTGCGCTATCCCCTTGTGGATGGCCAGGGGAACTTCGGCTCCGTGGACGGTGATTCGGCCGCAGCCTACCGGTATACGGAGGCCCGCCTTCAGGCCGTGGCCACCGAACTCCTGGATGACATCGACAAGGATACGGTGGACTTCACTCCCAACTTCGATGGCCGAATCGACGAGCCCACAGTGCTTCCTGGAAGGCTCCCGAATCTGTTGATCAACGGGAGTTCCGGAATTGCGGTGGGGATGGCAACCAACATCCCTCCCCACAACCTCAGGGAAGTCGTGGATGCGACGATCGCGCTTATCCACGATCCCGAACTCGGACAGGATGAACTCGAAGGGTATGTCCGGGGCCCCGACTTCCCCACGGGCGGGTACATCTGCGGCCGCCAGGGCATTCAGGATGCGTATCGCACTGGCCGGGGCCGAATCATCATGCGCGCCAAGGCGGAGATCGAGGAAATCTCCGGGGGTGGGGAGCGGATTGTCGTTACCGAGATCCCCTTCATGGTGAATAAGTCCCGCCTTATCGAGCAGATCGCTCAACTGGTCCGGGATAAGAAAATCACCGACATCCGGGATCTGAGAGACGAATCGGACCGGGATGGGCTCCGGGTGGTCATCGAGTTGAAGCGGGACGCTATTCCCCGGGTCGTGCTCAATCGCCTCTACAAGCACACCCAGATGCAGACGACCTTCGGAACCATTCTCCTGGCTCTGGTGGACGGAGTGCCCAAAGTCATGGGCCTCCGAGAGATGCTCCTGCATTTCATCGATCACAGGCACATCGTGGTGGTTCGGCGAAGTGAGCACGAACTCCGGAAGTCAAAGGCCCGGGAACACATCCTGGAGGGCCTCAAGATCGCCGTCGACAACATCGACGAGGTCATCAAGGTCATCAGGGGCTCCGAGGACACGGAGACGGCGTCCATACGACTTCGGGAGGCATTCGACCTCAGCGACAAGCAGGCCGAGGCCATCCTCAATATGCGTCTGGCTCGACTCACTGGGCTGGAGAAGGAAAAGCTGGAACAGGAGCTGGCCGAGGTCCAGGCCCGGATCGAAGAGTTGGAAGGAATCCTGGCCAGCCGGTCCGTGCGCATGGAAATCATTATCGACGAGCTCACCGCCCTGGACGAGAAGTATGGAGACGACCGGCGCACGGAAATCCTCGGAGACCAGGTATTCCTGAACGAGGAAGATCTCATCGTCGAAGAGGACATGGTCATCACCGTGTCCCGCCAGGGTTACATCAAGAGGATCGGCGTTGACACCTATCGTGCGCAGCGAAGGGGGGGGAGGGGCCTTCGTGGGATGAACACGAAGGAGGAGGATTGGGTAGAGCATCTCTTCGTGGCCTCCACCCACGATTACATCATGATCTTCACCCGGTCCGGCCAGTGTTATTGGCTGAAGGTCTGGGAGATTCCTGAAACAGGACGTCACGCCCGGGGCAAACCCATCGTGAACCTCCTAAATATGGTTTCGGAGGATGACATCGCCGCTGTTGTGGCGGTCCGGGAATTCAGCGAAGAGCGGCACCTGTTCTTCTCGACTCGAAAGGGGGTGGTGAAAAAGACCCCCCTTTCGGCCTACGGGAACATCCGCGCGGTAGGGCTGAATGCCATCAATATTCGGGAAGGGGACGAGCTCATTGATGTGCGGGTCACCAGCGGGAGCGATCAGGTGATCCTGGGTACCCGGGACGGGATGGCGATCCGGTTCGCCGAAAAGGACGCTCGGCCGCAGGGGCGGGCCACATCGGGGGTGCGGGGAATCAAGCTGTCTTCGGGCGACGAAGTCGTGGGGATGGTGACATTGTCCCGGGAGGACCCCACTCTCCTCGTGGTAACCGAAGGTGGGATGGGCAAGAGGACAGCTGTTGACGCCTACCGGTTTCAAAAGCGAGGGGGCAAGGGTGTCATCAACATCAAGACCAACCCCAAGACCGGGAAGGTCGTGACCATCAAGGCCGTCATCGAAGACGATGAGCTCATGTTCATTACCCGAAATGGAGTGGTGAACCGGCAACGGGTAGCGGAGATCCGCACTATTGGCCGGGCCACGCAGGGAGTGCGCCTGGTGAATCTGGATAAGGGTGACCAGGTCATGGACGTGGCGCGTGTGATTTTGGAGGAGGAGGGTGATCTCGACCCCGGAGATCTCCCTAACGGAGCCGTGCCCGTGGGGGGTGCAACCGAGCTCTCTCAGAGTGTAGGGGGTGACGCCGGAGTGGATGAGATGGAACCGGCGGACGCTTCGGAAGAAGACGGGGAAGGCTGAGTGGGGCCGGGTGGGGGACCAGGTGATGGTCTGGTGTCCCTCGAGGAGATCAAAGCTGCTGCCGAACGGATTCGGGGCGTCGCCGTTCGGACCCCCCTTCTCCCCTTTCCGGAGGTTTCCGAAAAGGTCGGCGGCGAAGTCCGGCTGAAGTGCGAGTCTCTCCAACCTGCCGGATCGTTCAAGATCCGGGGGGCCCTCAACTTCGTTTCCCAACTTTCAGATGCTGAGTTGGCGCGAGGAGTGATTACCTACTCTTCCGGGAACCACGGGCAGGCCCTTTCTCTGGCGGCCCGGGAAAAGGGTGCAAGGGCCGTGGTCGTGATGCCCACCACGGCTCCCGCGGTGAAGGTGGAAGGCGTGAAGGACAAGGGCGGAGAAGTGGTGTTCGCCGGCACGACCTCCCATGAAAGGAAAACGAAGGCCGAAGCCATGGCCCGAGAAGAAGGGCTCATGGTGGTGCCCCCATTTGATCATCCGCATATCATCGCCGGCCAGGGCACCATGGGCCTGGAGATAGCCGAAGAGTGGCCCGAAGTGGATCAAGTGCTGGTGCCTATTGGCGGCGGAGGCCAGATCAGCGGCCTGTCGGTGGCACTGAAGGCGTTGCTCCCTCGCGTCCAGGTCATAGGAGTGGAACCGGAGGGAGCGCCCGGAATGCGAGCCGCCTTGGATGCGGGAGAACCGGTCACGCTGGACGGGGTGGATACCATCGCGGACGGCCTGAAGCCGGTCCGGGTGGGAGATCTCACCTTCCGCCATGCCCGGGCTTATGTGGACGATGTGGTGCTGGTCGACGACCAAGCGATCAAGGCTGCCACCTCGGTCCTCCTGCTTCAGCGGAAGCTCGTGGTGGAGTACTCGGGAGCCGCGACCCTGGGAGCCCTCCTATCGGGGGTAGTGGACGCTCGGGACCGGAAGGTTGTGGCGGTGTTGAGCGGCGGGAATCTCGATTCCTCGGTCATAGAGGACTTGTCCCGAGATGCCCGCGGGGAGGTGGGATCGTGAGCGAGGGGATGACCCTCACATCGGTTCCTGGGGTCAGGGTGGGCCATGCGGAAGTCCCGGGGGGGAAGAGTGGCTGCACGGTCGTGATGGGTCCCTTTCGGGGGGCGGTCGATGTCTGTGGTTTCGCGACTGGCACAAGGGAGCTGGACGTTCTCTCTCCCTCCCATCTGGTCGAGAGAGTGGATGCCATCCTTCTCACGGGGGGGGCCGCCTTCGGTCTCGCCGCGGCCGACGGTGTCATGGAATGGCTTGCCCAGCGAGGGGAGGGGTTCGATACGGGCCTGGGGATCGTACCCATTGTCCCTGGTGCTGTGATCTTCGATCTAGGGCATGATGTGGCTCGTCCCGGAGCCGCCGAGGGCCGGCGTGCTTGTGAGAAGGCCACCGGTGACCCCGTTGTCGAAGGGCGGGTGGGTGCTGGTGCA
>RCNC010002826.1_pt1 | contig 11473 bp, 9 predicted proteins | sample 2041301 | NCBI WGS metagenome assembly RCNC01 (sample SAMN09708231, study PRJNA481090) | Marine sediment metagenome, whole genome shotgun sequencing project. | biome: marine sediment; feature: ocean; material: sediment; isolation source: Sewage treatment plant 13A marine sediment (STP13A) ... | reverse complement strand
CTGAATACCCAATGTACAAAAGAAGAATTGGCTATCGGTATCTTCTGCTTCAAAACCTGAATTCAACCTTAGCTGAACCCCATAAGACGCCGTTTTCACGCCTTCCATAGATTTAACTCGATTAGAATAAACCCAAGTTCCCTCGTCATAGAAACCCGGGTCGGATTCGTTCCAGTCATAAAACCACTCCGTACTGGTCAAAGGTCGACCAAGTGGAGATGTCGTCTCTCCTACACCTTCACCGATCAAAGGTTCCAATGTGTCCGATAGCAAGCCCTCATCTTCCCAAATTTTCATAGCCTTGATCTCAAAAGAAAGCCGGTTGTCCATGCGCCCTCACAACGGAATATTGTTGTGCTTTTTCCACGGCATCTTTGCCTGCTTGTTGCGCAGGCTGGCAAAGGCCCGTGCCACACGTTTGCGGGTGCTGCGGGGTTGGATCACTTCGTCGATGAATCCGCGCTCTGCCGCCACAAACGGGTTGGCAAAACGTTCTTCGTACTCCGCTGCGTGCTGCGCGATTTTATCAGGATCGCCCAGATCAGCGCGGTGGATGATTTCGGTCGCGCCTTTGGCCCCCATAACTGCAATCTCGGCAGTGGGCCACGCATAATTGAAATCGCTTTTCAGATGTTTTGACGACATCACGTCGTAAGCGCCGCCATAGGCCTTGCGCGTGATGACCGTCACTTTGGGCACGGTGGCCTCGCCAAAGGCAAAAAGCAGTTTGGCCCCATGTTTGATCACACCACCGTATTCCTGACTGGTACCGGGCAGAAAGCCGGGCACATCGACCAGCGTGAGGATCGGGATTTCGAAGGCATCGCAAAAGCGTACAAACCGCGCGGCTTTGCGCGAACTGTCGATGTCCAGACACCCGGCCAGCACCATCGGCTGGTTGGCGACGATGCCAACGGACTGGCCTTCCAGACGGATGAATCCGATGATGATGTTCTTGGCGAACTCTTCCTGAATTTCGTAGAAATCACCTTCGTCGGCAACTTTGGTGATCAGCTCTTTCATGTCGTAAGGGCTGTTGGGGTTTTCCGGGACCAGTGTATCCAGTGACGCCTCGATCCTGTCGGGGTCGTCAAAGAACGGGCGCACCGGCGGTTTTTCACGGTTGCTGGCCGGCAGGAAGTCGACAAGGCGGCGGGCTTCGGCCAGCGCCTCAACATCATTTTCAAACGCCGCATCCGCGACGGATGATTTCTTGGTATGGGTGCTGGCGCCCCCCAGTTCTTCGGCTGTGACCACTTCGTTAGTGACGGTTTTCACCACGTCCGGGCCAGTGACAAACATATAAGAGCTGTCTTTGACCATAAGGATAAAATCGGTCATGGCTGGCGAATAGACAGCGCCGCCCGCGCAAGGCCCCATGATCAGGCTGATCTGTGGCACAACTCCAGAGGCCATGATGTTGCGCTGAAACACTTCTGCATAACCCGCCAGACTCGCCACGCCTTCCTGAATCCGCGCCCCACCGCTGTCGTTAATGCCGATCACCGGCGCGCCATTCTGAACTGCCATGTCCATGATCTTGCAGATCTTTTGCGCATGGGTTTCAGACAATGACCCGCCAAAAACGGTGAAATCCTGACTGAACACATAGACAATCCGGCCGTTGATGGTGCCCCACCCGGTCACAACTCCATCACCTGCTGTTTTTTGCTTTTCCATACCAAAGTCGGTGCAGCGATGCGTGACAAACATGTCCAACTCTTCAAAACTGCCCTCATCGACCAGCAAATCAATACGTTCGCGCGCGGTGAGCTTGCCGCGCCTGTGCTGCGCGTCAATGCGCTTTTGACCACCTCCCAATCGGGCAGTGTTGCGACGATCTTCAAGCTCGGACAGAATATCTTTCATCGACTGGCCCCTCTTTGGCAATAAGAGATACTAGCCTTTTTAAGCTAGGGACCAAAGGCCTATTTCGCAAATTTGCAAAGCCAAATGCAATCTAGATGTGCAAAATGCAAAGTTGCTAATATCATGCGACACCACGGCTCGGGACGGCCCGGGACTGGACAAGCTGGCGCGTCAGGCATAGGTCAGATGAATGCCCGATGCGTCATCCGATATTCCGTCTGTGCCGGCCGTTCGGTTTCTGGATCGCACCACAGCCCCGCATATCATTACCCTGATCTTGCTGGCCAGCATATCAGCTTTGGCAATGAATATTTTTCTGCCCAGCCTTCCGAATATGACCGATTATTTTCAGACCGACTATCGGCTGATGCAACTGTCCGTCGCGGTTTATCTGGCGGTAAATGCAGTTCTGCAGATCATTGTCGGCCCGGTTTCCGACAAGTTTGGACGCAGACCCGTCATTCTATGGGGCCTCGGTTTGTTTCTGATGGCAACGTTGGGGTGCCTTTACGCCCCCACCGCCGAAGTGTTTTTGTTTTTCCGTATGTGTCAGGCAATTGTTGCCGTCGGTATGGTGCTTAGCCGTGCCGTGGTGCGGGATATGTTCCCACAGGATCGGGCCGCTTCGATGATCGGCTATGTCACTATGGGGATGGCCGTGGTGCCGATGATTGGTCCGGCGTTTGGCGGCGTGCTCGACGAAATTTTTGGCTGGCGGGCCAACTTCTGGGCACTGCTCATTCTGGGGGGACTGATCCTCTGGCTCGCCTGGAACGATCTGGGGGAGACCGCCACCAAGAGCGGCAAGACCCTTGCGGCACAATTTGGCGAATACCCCGAACTCTTACGATCCCCAAGGTTTTGGGGATATTCACTCTCCTCAGCGTTTTCGTCAGGTGCGTTTTTTGCTTACCTCGGCGGCGCCCCCTTTGTTGGGAGCGAAGTGTTTGGTATGCCCCCCAGCACCCTTGGGTTTTTCTTTGGCGCACCGGCAGTCGGGTACTTTCTGGGCAACTTTCTGACCGGCCGTTATGCGGCGCGGTTCGGCGTGAACAAAATGGTGCTGTGGGGGTGCAGTCTGAACATGTTTGGGATTGCTCTGTCGTTGCTTATCTTTCTGGCCGGCTTTGGCACGGCTTTCAGCTTTTTCGGATTGATGACATTTGTCGGGCTTGGGAATGGTCTATCCATACCCAACGCAACCGCTGGGTTGTTGTCGGTCCGCCCGCATCTCGCGGGCACTGCTTCTGGGCTGGGTGGGGCGATTCAGATTGGCGGCGGAGCGGCGCTGAGCGCGCTCGCGGGCGCACTGTTAACACCTGAAACAGGGGCTTTTCCATTGCTTTACATCATGCTGGCCACTGCGGCGCTGGCAGTGGTCTGCATTTGTTATGTGATCTATCGGGAAAAACAACTGAGTCTCTAACACGCTCTGCAGCTTGCCCAATCGATCAATTGCATCCGATCCTTTGCAAAGTTAGCATAGGGGTAATGCAAATTTGCAAAGGTGCGTGATGGCCAATCAGAAACTCTATGCCGGGGCCAAACTGCGCGAAATGCGCACGCGGATGAGCCTGACGCAAAAGGACTTCGCAACCAAACTCGGTGTGTCGCTGCCCTACCTGAACCAGATGGAAAACAACAACCGCCCGGTATCGACCACCGTGGTGCTGGCGCTCGCACAGGAATTTGGTCTGGATGTGACCGAACTCAGCACGGGGGACAGTGAACGTCTGGTCAGTGACATGCGTGAAGCGCTGGCAGATCCGGTTTTTGCCGAAACCACGCCTCCGCTGGCAGATTTGCGCCTGACGGCCTCCAACGCCCCGGCTTTGGCCCGCGCCTTTATCGAATTGCATCGCAGCTACCGCCAGACCCATGAGCGGCTCGCCTCACTGGATGAAGCATTGGGACGTGAAGACGCCCGCATGCAGGCGAGCCCCTGGGATGAAGTGCGTGACTTCTTTCACTATTGCGACAATTATATTGATGCCGTTGACCGCGCATCAGAAAGATTTGCGCTCCAAATTAACAAAACCAAACCTATTCGCGCAGCTGCGGTTGAAAAGCTAAACGCAGGCGGAGTGTCTGTCGAATACACGGATCAAGCAGAGCTGCGCCACTACGATCCAGAGCGCAAGGTCCTGGACATCTCGGCGCGTGCGGCATCTGAAACCCAGACGTTTCAGATATTGTTGCAGGTCGCGCTGCTGCATCAGGATCAACTGCTCGAAGCGACGTTGGACTTCGCGCGCTTCCAGACGGAAGAGGCCCGCGCTATCGCCAAGATCGGATTGGCAAACTACTGTGCCGGAGCCATGCTCATGCCGTACACCGCATTCCTCAGGTCTGCGCAAGACTGCCGCCACGATCTGGAAGTGCTCTCGATCAAATATGGTGCGTCGATTGAACAGGTGGCGCATCGCCTTTCCACACTGCAACGACCGGGCGCCAAAGGTATTCCGTTTTTCTTTGTGCGCGTCGATCAGGCAGGCACCATCACCAAACGCCATTCGGCAACTCGGTTGCAATTTGCACGTTTTGGCGGAGCCTGCCCGCTCTGGAATGTTCACAGGGCATTTGAAACACCCGGGAGGTTCCTGCGCCAACTCGCCGAAACACCGGACGGGGCACGCTATATCTCGCTTGCGCGTGACGTTTCAAAATCTGGTGGGTCGTTTGGCGCGCCGGTGCGACGTTATGCAATCGCGCTTGGCTGTGAAGTCAAACATGCCGGCTCACTGGTCTATGCCGACACCTTGGATCTGGGCCAAGACAGCGCCTTTGAACCGATTGGTATTTCCTGCCGGATATGCGAGCGCAAAACCTGTCATCAGCGATCCGTACCGCCGCTCGAGCGACGGTTGAGTATCAACACCAATCAGCGCGGGGTCCTGCCCTACGACATAAACTGAGACTTCAAGTCTTAGAGAGATACCCCCATATCTGATCCTTCAACGCCGCACGCTGTTTGCGCAAGTCAACTTCCGCCAAGCTCTCTATCGGTTGCACATTGGTTTCTGCCCGATGTACGGCGCGGTTGATTTCATGGTATTCGTCCGCAAGTTTTGCAAAGTGGGCATCACTCTGTTTCAGCGAGCTGATCGCATCCAGCTTGTCGGGAAACTCTTCGTGTAATTCATGTGGCGTATGAGTCATCTGCGTGCTCCTATTAGACAGGTTATGCTCCACCTTACGGTCAGTTACCCCGTTGCCACTTTGACTCTGATCAAATCAGAAAAATTAGTTGCGATCCGCTATCTCTTGGCAGGTCGCCATCCTGCCTGTTTTGCGGCGTTATCCGAGCAAAACCAGCGCTCGCCCTTGGCCAGATTAATACCCGTCCTCTCGTAATCAGCTTGCCCCGGCGCGTGATAGATTTTCTCACCCTTGGACGAGATGTTGCCCTTGATGTCACACGCAGGATCAGGGGCGATCCGCCCTATGCCCCGCGCCGCGCGAAACTGTGCAGGCGACTGTACTTGGCTGGCATGTAATCCACGATCATTTACCGCGGCAGCCTTTTCATCCAAGTCATAGTCCATGGAATACTTGCGATAGGCAAAGGCCAGCCCGTCCGATACCAATTGCTGCCCAACATCAACGCCGTCTACGCTGCAACGCGCGACTACTCTGCCATAGCGATCCAGATCGATACTTTCGCAGACTGCCGCACGACCCTGATAGAGTCCCTTGGCTTGTTGCGTCACCCATTTACCGCAGGGCCATCTGACACCCTGCTCGGTCACACAAAGCTGATCCGTTTCAGGTGCATCGACGCCAAATACCCGCACTCTGGTCGTGCCGACATCAAAGGTATCACCATCAATTACGTTGATCCGGCCAGAGACTTCCGCAACACTGATCACGGGCAACAAGGTCAGTCCGACGGCAAAACAAATCCTTAACATTTGGTTAATATGAGACGGCGTAGCCCTCCGATCAACCCGTGCTGTTAAGAAGAGTTAACGCTGTTTGGTTTGCCATTCGGGATGAAGCCAAGGTCTGTCGTTGGCCCGCGGCAAAGGGTCCAGCCCAAGGATGTAATCTGACATCTTCTCGCCGACCATGATCGAGGGCGCATTCAAATTGCCATTTGTGATCCGCGGGAAAATACTGCTGTCCGCCACGCGAAGTCCGTCTACGCCGATGACCTGACCTTGCGGATTCACCACAGCACCCGGATCATCTGCGCGCCCCATCCGGCAGGTGCCGCAGGGGTGATAGGCGCTTTCGGCATGCTCGGATATGAACCCGTCCAGTTCTGCGTCAGATTGCAGGTCGGCGCCGGGTTGAATTTCGTGTTTCACGAAAGGGGCAAATGCCTCTTGACCAAAAACCTCACGGGTCAGGCGGATACAGGTTCTAAAGTCCTCCCAATCCTGTGGATCGGACATGTAATTGAACAGAATGCGCGGGTCGTCTTTGGGATCGGCCGAACGCAACGTGACAGCCCCGCGAGAGACCGAGCGCATGGGCCCGGTGTGCGCCTGAAAACCATGCCCCTCAGCTGCGGCCTTGCCGTCATAGCGCACTGCCATCGGCAGGAAATGGTATTGGATGTCAGGATACGGCACCCCGGCCCGGCTGCGAATGAAGGCGGCGCTTTCGAATTGGTTTGAGGCCCCCAAACCGGTCTTGGTGAACAGCCACTGCGCCCCGATGACCGCCTTGCTTATCAGGTTCCAGTGTTTGTAGAGCGTAATCGGCTGGCGGGCAGCCATCTGAATATAAAGTTCGAGGTGGTCCTGAAGATTGGCCCCGACGCCGGGACGATCGGCGATGGCTTCGATCCCATGCTCCGCAAGATGTGCGGCGGGGCCAATGCCCGACAACATCAACAGCTTGGGCGAGTTGATCGAAGATGCTGCCACAATCACCTCTCGCCGGGCCCGGATAACTTCGGTCGCGCCACGGCGTGTGACTTCGACGCCGACTGCGCGCCCGTCCTCAATAACAATTTTGCGCGCCAACGCCCGGATCACATCACAGTTGGGTTGTTTCAGCGCCGGGCGCAGATACGCATTCGCCGCCGACCAGCGCCGGCCTTTCCAGACGGTCTGCTCCATCGGGCCAAAGCCCTCTTGCTGCTCGCCGTTATAATCGCCCGTAACCTCATACCCGGCCTGTTTTCCGGCCTGCACAAAAGCATCATAAAGTGGATTCTGGCGCGGGCCGCGGGTGACATGCAAAGGTCCATTCCTGCCCCGCCATTCCGGATCGCCACCATGGCCGCCATCGTGCCAGTGTTCCATGCGTTTGTAATAGGGCAGCACGTCCGCATAGGCCCAGCCATCAGCACCTGCTTCGGACCAATGATCAAAGTCCATAGCGTGCCCGCGCACATAGACCATCCCGTTGATCGACGACGATCCACCCAGAACCTTGCCGCGCGGGCAGGCGAGCCGACGACCGTTCAAATGGGGCTCGGGCTCGGTGCGATAACCCCAGTCGTAGAGCGACATATTCATCGGATAAGACAACGCCGCCGGCATCTGAATGAGCGGCCCGGCATCGGTTCCGCCATGCTCGATCACCAGCACCGACGCCCCCGAATTGGCCAGACGGAACGCCATGGCGCAGCCCGAACTGCCAGCGCCAATGATGACAAAATCAGCTTCCATGAATTTTTGCTCCTATGCCGCCCGGAACGGCGCATTGACATCGCCCGTAGTTCAGGGGCCGGTTGTTTCCAAAAGAACGTTAGTCGCCGTGCGGGAACCGCTGACGATCTTCGACCTCGTTAAGGTCCATATGATTGCGCATGTAGCGCTCAGATGCTTTTTGCAGTGGTTGATAGTCCCAGGGATAATACCCGCCCGTTCGCAGCGCCTCGTAGACCACCCAGCGGCGCGCCTGGGATTCGCGCACGTCGGCGTCAAACCGATCCAGATCCCAGCGCGCTTGCGCTTTGGCCCTTAGCGTTTGCACAGTGCCCTGATGATCCGGATGATCCGCAAGGTTCGTTAACTCGTGCGGGTCAGTGTCCAGATCAAACAGTTGATCAGGATCCAAGGCACAGCGGTTGTATTTCCACTTTCCGTAGCGCAACGAGACAAGCGGCGCGTATGAACCTTCTGCGGCATATTCCATGGCCACCGGAGTCGTGCGTTCCCCGCCTTGTCCCAAATGAACCAGACTTTCGCCGTTCGTCCACGGCATCACCTCATCCATACTCACACCTGCCAGATCACACAACGTCGGGCATACGTCTATGGTCGAGACAGGCGTTTCGACCAGTTCTTGCTTCATTACGCCGGGTGCCGCGATCATCAACGGGACGCGGGATGATCCCTCAAAAAATGACATTTTGAACCACAATCCGCGCTCACCCAGCATATCGCCGTGATCAGAGACAAACATGATGATCGCCTCTTGGCCCGTGCTTTCCAGCGCCTCCATCACGTCGCCGATCTTATCGTCCAAATAGCTGATGTTGGCGAAATAAGCGCGGCGCGCAGCCTGAACATGATCAGTGGTGATTTCAAAGCTGCGCCAGTCGTTGGCGTCAAAGATACGTTTGGAATGGGCGTCATGATCATCATAAGAAATCGAGGCGATCTCGGGCAGCAGATGATCGCAATCGGCATAGAGGTCCCAATATTTCTTGCGAGCGACATAGGGATCATGCGGGTGGGTAAAACTGACTGTCAGGCACCACGGTCGTGCGTCCTGCCCACGCGCCAAATCATAGAGTTTGCGCGTTGCATTGTACGCAACTTCGTCATCGTACTCCATTTGGTTGGAAATCTCAGCAACGCCCGCACCGGTGACAGAGCCCATGTTGTGATACCACCATTCGATCCGCTCACCCGGCTTGCGATAGTCCGGCGTCCAGCCGAAATCAGCCGGATAAATGTCGGTGGTCAATCGCTCTTCAAATCCGTGCAACTGATCAGGGCCGACAAAATGCATCTTGCCTGACAAACAGGTCTGATAACCTGCACGCCGCAGGTGGTGCGCGTATGTAGGAATGCTGGAGGCAAACTCGGCAGCGTTATCGTAGACCCGTGTCGCTGAGGGCAATTGCCCCGACATGAAAGATGCGCGACCCGGTGCGCAGAGTGGCGAAGCAGTATAAGTGTTTGCAAATCGTGTCGAACGCGCGGCCAGCTTTTTCAGGTTAGGGGCATGCAGCCAATCCGCTGGGCCGTCAGGAAACAACGTACCGTTCAGCTGATCCACCATGAAGATCAAAATGTTGGGACACGTCATTGCGCGTCCCGTGTCAAAACATGCAACATCGTGACGGTCATCAGCACGGCATCCTCGGCTCCGTCTGGCTTTGCCAGTGCAGCGCGAATATAGAACCCATCAATCAGCGCGGCCAGCGTCTCTGCCGCCGCAATCGGATCAACGGTTCGTCCTCTAAGGGCATGAGTCAAATTTGAACGCAGCCGCCTTTGATAGAGCCGCAACAGCCGCAATGCACCAGCATCATTCTGCGCGCGCACATAAAACGTCATCCACGCGCTGATGGTCGCCGGGGCAAAACATGAAGGCGCAAAGTTGGCGCGAATGATGGCTTCGGCACGATCGTTATGTGACCCTGCCTGCGCCAGCGCGATGCGCACTTCGTTGGCATACTCGCGCAGAATATGGCGCATTGCCGCCTCAAATATCTGGTTCTTGCCACCAAAATAGTGGTGCGCCAACCCACTCGACATTCCGGCCCGCTGAGCAATCTGGCTTACCGTCACGTCCAGTGACCCGGCCGCCCCGATCTCTGCAATCGTGGCTTTGACCAGCGCGTCGCGCCTGATAGGCTCCATCCCAAGCTTGGGCATGCGGGACTCCGTCTGTTCGGGTGAATGACTATACGGGGACGCTATCGGGTTTTTTATTGACGCGTCAATCAATAAAAACCTAGACTGCCCGAAAACATAACAAACCGGGAGACTACCATGACATTAAAATCCACCCTATCGGTATTGGCTATTCTAGCCGCAGCCCCTGCGTTCGCTGATTGTGACGAAGTGACATTCTCGGACGTCGGCTGGACAGATATCACGGCAACGACGGCAGCCACTTCGGTTGTGCTGGAAGCGCTGGGATATGAGACAGACATCAAAATCTTGTCCGTTCCGGTGACCTACACCTCTCTTGCCAAAGGCGACATCGACATCTTCCTTGGCAACTGGATGCCCACCATGGAGGCTGACATTGCCCCTTATCGGGAGGCTGGCACTGTCGATACAGTCCGCGCAAACCTGCAAGGTGCCAAATATACTTTGGCTGTGAACAAGACCGCTGCTGATTTGGGCATTGCCGATTTTGCAGATATCGGCAAACACAAGGATGCGCTGGAAGGAAAGATTTACGGCATTGAGGCCGGCAATGACGGCAACCGCCTGATCATGGACATGATCAGCGGCAGCGGTTTGGGTCTGGACGGTTTCGAAGTCGTCGAAAGCTCAGAACAAGGCATGCTGGCGCAGGTTGCACGTGCGGATCGCAAGGGCGACCCGGTGGTTTTCCTCGGTTGGGAACCACACCCGATGAACGCCAACTTTGAAATGTCTTACCTCACGGGCGGTGACGACTATTTCGGACCTGATTTTGGCGGCGCGACTGTCCACACCAACACCTCAGCTGGATATGCCGCCACCTGTCCGAATATCGGTAAGTTGCTGTCCAACCTTGAATTCTCGCTTGCCATGGAAAACGAGATCATGGGCGCAATTCTCAATGATGGTGCGGATCCTGAGGATGCGGCGAAAACCTGGCTGGCGGGCAATCCAGACGCGTGGACCGGATGGTTGGATGGTGTCACGGCCAAAGACGGCGGTGACGCAATGGCTGCTGTCAAAGGCGCGATGGGCGGCTAGTCAAAACAGACGCGGCGTGCAGTGGCGGGCCGCGTCACCTTGAACATCTCCACGTTTCGATACAGGTACGACGTTCAATCGAAAACACCCGCTACTGTTTTCTAACAAAAAAGGCGCGCTATGGATTGGCTGACTGATCAGAAGATTCCCATTGGCAAGTGGGCCGCAGGCCTGTTTGACTGGCTGCAGATCCATGGCGCTTGGTTTTTTGACGGTCTGGCGGAGTTGATGGAGTCATTGATCGATGCCATCCTTTGGGTGCTGCAAACCCCCCATCCGTTAATTATTGTTGCTGCTTTTGTGGCGCTTACTTACGCATTGCAGCGCAGCTGGAAACCCGCAGCACTCGTCGCAGTTGGTTTCCTGTTCATCCTGAATCAGGGCTACTGGGAGGAAACAACCGAAAGCCTTACGCTGGTCCTCTCGGCCTGCGTTGTGTGCATGGGGGTGGGCGTCCCCATCGGCATCGCCGCAGCACACCGTCCGCGACTTTACCGCGTCATGCGCCCCGTGCTGGACTTGATGCAAACCTTGCCGACATTCGTTTATCTTATTCCGGCTATTGTATTTTTTGGCATCGGCATGGTCCCCGGCCTAATCGCGACGGTGATATTTGTGCTGCCAGCTCCAATCCGGCTGACCCATATCGGCGTGACATCTACGCCTCAGCCTCTGCTCGAAGCGGCGCAAGCCTTTGGCGCGACGCCCAGACAGACCCTTTGGAAGGTCGAACTGCCTTACGCACTGCCGCAGATCATGATTGGCCTGACGCAGAC
>RCNC010006499.1_pt1 | contig 11474 bp, 7 predicted proteins | sample 2041301 | NCBI WGS metagenome assembly RCNC01 (sample SAMN09708231, study PRJNA481090) | Marine sediment metagenome, whole genome shotgun sequencing project. | biome: marine sediment; feature: ocean; material: sediment; isolation source: Sewage treatment plant 13A marine sediment (STP13A) ... | reverse complement strand
GACAATGCGCTTGGCTTGCCTTTCCCGCGTGGGATTCGCACCCACAGGGTTCCGATAGAATGTTTCAGCTTCGGTATGTTCTACGTCATTCCGTTGCCTCCCCATTCTCTGAGCTTTGATGGCGCGACAAGGGCCGTGACACCTGGCTGCCAGGTGTATGGGCTGGTTAGGTGCCACTCTTCAATGGCGGATCATCCGGCAACTTATCAGCCGTTTTGACTGCCTCAATGATAGCTAATGCCTTCCTCTCGAGGTCTTCAGTTATACCAAAGTACCAAAAATGTAGAGCATTACTCGAGACCACACCGTCCTTTGAAGCCGTTCGTACGAGATATTCGCCACATCGTCCGTTGCCATCATTCATCGAACCATAAATATGAACAAGATCACCAAAGATTTTTTCAGAAAGAGCAAGATCAGGACAAGCATGACCTTCATTAAACGGGGGATCACCAAAAGGTGGAATATCCGCGAGCCTACTGACACCATCGGGGAGCACCTAACGCCACCCATCACCTGCGGACAGGTGTATGGGTGACGTTAGGTTGGTTTTGTCAGACCAATCCAAAAACCTCCTCATATCGATCCCAGATCACTCTCTCGTATTGGAGGGCGTAGTTTTCTGCATAGCCTTCTCCGCGAGCTGTAGCTGTTTGAAACTCTGTATTTATTCTATCGTGGTGATGCCCAAGTTCATGGAGAAAGACATGTACCAGTTGATACGCACGAACTGATTTCTCAGTGAATTGGCATTCAATCCAACTCCCTTTTTCAACGTACGGGACTTTAAAGCGCTTTAGAACACCCTCATGCTCGGCATACCATTTTTTGTCGACCTTTCGCCATAATCCTCGCTCCCATGCACAAATAGCGACAATCCCTTGGGTATACCAACCGTCTGCATTTTGACCGCCGTGCGCTAACAATACGGCATCCAGACCTTTGGACAATTCATCCCAATCAGGAAGAATTGAGATGAAATACAATAAATCGTTTTGTTTCAAAAGGTGACGATAGCCGCGCCCTGGGCGTTCACGATCTAACTGAGGGATCTCTTGTGGGGTGTTCCAGTAGTTTGGGGTATCCTTCCAGTTGTTCTTTTTACAAACCTGCCCACCCTTCACTTTTGGCGTTGTCTTGCGGTTGAAACCCGCCATGACCAATTTACCTCTATCTCAACTCAATCTAACAATTCATTATCTGACCGTACACAATTGCCGCCATTTGTGGGCACGAGTTGCCAACTACGTTTGAGCTTTAGCCAAGGTCAGATTCTGACAGCGTGCAAGTCCTTATGTCACATAATAAACACAGTTGGGCTGATAGCGTCAAGACGGATGGCTACTAGTGCGGCCGTGGCATATCCAGGCAGTTATTCGGATATGGGGAAGGTTGGATATACACAAGTTGGCGGGTAGGGCTGCGATTGGCCGGCATTACCTGGGTAATGAGGATGGCGGCATAAGAGGGTATTGAGCCAGGATGAGGGGGAATACGGTACCGGGATGGATGTGAAACTTAGTCCTCACTCCGCAAGGAGATTAACAGTTCCATCGCCCTGTCCACCAGCAACGGATCGATGCCGAAGGGTTCGGCTACGGCAGCGGAATCCCCACGACCCAGCTTACGAACCTGCTTGTCGTCCCCGGTGACCCGCCGCAGATGGCGACCGTGGAGGTAGACGTAACCCCCGTCTATACCCCTGGTGAGGCAGAGCTGGTTCATCCCCGGCCCGGTGAAACTCTCCCGCCAGGCCTCGAGGAATCGCGCGGAACCCGGCGGTGTGTCCTGGAAACGGTAGCGTTCCTTCCAGGCGCCGGCGGTGAGGGTGGAGAGCCGGTAGCATTCACCGTCCCCCTCGAGGAGAATCCGGGCGCTGCCGGTGCGATGTTCGACGCGTCCGGGGCCCAGGGGCAGCGGCCGGTCCACCAGGTAGCCGGGGTCCACCAGGGCACGGCCGCCGACCGGCAGATGAACCATGAGGCCGCAGTGGACGTTTTCCCGCCGTCCCATGTGGGCCAGGAAGGGCACGGCCTGGTACCCGCAGTCAGCCAGCACCTGGAGAAAAAGGTTGGTCAGGCTGAAGCAGGTGCCCCCCGCCCCGGACTGGAGAAAACCGTCCACCACCTCCTGCGGGCCGCGGAAGAGGGGGGGAGCGGCAGGATCGGTGCCGCGGCGGATGATCTTGGTCACATTCTCATAGGGGAAACGGGAAAAGAGGCTGCACAACCGTTGCAGGTGCCCCGGGCCGGGAGGACCGGGTTCTTCACCGGCACGGCCGAGGAGCAGGGCGGTGGCGCCGGGACCGGGCAGGGGCACCGGTACTGCCTGCTCGATCCTGCCATCACTCTTTTCCGGGGGGTTTTGCACCGTCATATATTCCTCCCGATTCTCCGCCGGTGATGGTATCCTCTTTGGCCCCGGCCCGTCGAGGTGCCAGGGGTGGACAGTTTGCAAGCTGTCGTCGAAAATCAACAATCTGTTGACTGGCTGGCGGTAAACACATATAATCACAGCGCTATAGGGGATTGTGAATATATTATTCAAGCATACGAAACGGTAGAGACCCGGGGAGGTTCAAGAGCATGCGTTACCCGTTGACACTTTGTTTGGCAATTCTGGTCTGCCTGGTCTGCGCCTGGGCACCGGGAGAAAGCAAAGACGGCCGTGGATGCCGCTCCGGCCGGACACCACGAGACCAGGGGTGACGCCTATGTGCCGGTTCCGAGAGAGTCGATGGCGACCTCTCCGGCGTACCGGGGTTCCGGGCCTGACTTCTTTGTGGTCCAGGTCAACGTGGATGGCAACGGCGACAACATCGTCGGTGACGCGGGCAACGAACCCTCCATCGCGGTGGACCCCACCAACCCCAACCGGATGTGCATCGGCTGGCGTCAGTTCGACACCATCAGCAACGACTTCCGCCAGGCCGGGTATGGCTACACCACCAATGGCGGCCAGAACTGGACCTTCCCCGGGGTGATCAACCCCGGTATCTTCCGCTCCGACCCGGTGCTCTGCTCAGACGCCGCAGGCACCTTCTACTACAACAGCCTCACCGTGGACGGCGGCGATTACTATTGTGATGTCTACAAGTCCACCGATGGCGGGGCCACCTGGGATGCCGGCACCTTTGCCGAGGGCGGCGACAAGCAGTGGATGGCCGTCGACAGCACCGGCGGCATGGGCGACGGGCACATCTATGCCTTCTGGAGCTATCCCTTCAGCACCTGCGATCCCGGCTTTTTCACCCGTTCAACCAACGGCGGCGCCAGCTACGAGAATTGCATTATCGTCTCCGGCTACCCGTACTACGGCACGCTCTGTGTCGGCCCGGCGGGCGAGCTCTACGTGGCCGGCGACGGCTTCGTCGTCACCAAGTCGAGCAATGCCCGGGACGCCGGCCAGACCGTGGGCTGGGACTTCTCGCGCAATGTCAGCCTCGGCGGCAGTCTCGGCACGGGCGGCGGCCCGAACCCCGGCGGCCTGCTGGGCCAGGCCTGGGTCGCCACCGACCATTCCAGCGGCCCGACCAACGGCAACGTCTACCTGCTGGCTTCTGTTTCGCCCAGCGGTTCCCCCGACCCGATGGACGTGCGCTTTGCCCGCAGCACCGATGGCGGAGACACCTGGAGCAGCTCGGTGCGGGTCAACGACGACCCGGGCACCGGTGACTACCAGTGGTTCGGCACCATGTCAGCGGCACCCAACGGCCGCATCGACGCGGTCTGGCTCGACACCCGGGACGGTCCCGGGGCCTACGATTCCTCGCTTTACTACAGCTGGTCCGAGGATGCCGGTGAGACCTGGGCCGACAACGTGCGGATCACCGATGATTTCGACCCCCACGTGGGCTGGCCGCAGCAGAACAAGATGGGTGACTACTTCCACATGGTCTCCCACGACAACGCCGCCCACCTGGCTTTCGCCGCCACGCTGAACGGCGAGCAGGATGTCTACTACGCCCAGTTCAATCACGGCGGCGTGCCGCCGGCCGACCCCTTCCTGGTCACCGGCCCCGGTTCCTCAGTGAGCAACCCGCCGCTGGTCCGGGTCTTCCCACCGGAGCAGGACGCGGTCCACACCGCCGAGTTCTCGGCCTACGGCGCCAGCTCCTACGGGGTCAACGTCACCACCGGCGACATCAACGGTGACGGCACCGAGTCGATCATCACCGGCGCCCACGTCCGCGGTTTCACCACCGACGGAGCGGCCATCACCGAGCTCAACTTCCTCGCCTACGGCACCAACAAATACGGGGTCAACGTGGTCTGCGGGGATCTCACCGGCAACGGCCGGGATGAGATCATCACCGGTGCCGGTCCCGGCGCGGTCTTCGGCCCCCACGTCCGGGCCTTTACCAACACCGGCACGGCCATGGAGCCGATGGCGGGGGTGAACTACTTCGCCTACGGCACACCCAAGTGGGGGGCCAACGTGGCCGCCGGCGACATTGACGGAGACGGCTACGACGAGATCGTCACCGGACCGGGGCCGGGCAACATCTACGGGCCCCACGTCAGGGGCTGGAACGTTGACGGCGGAACGGCCGCGGCCATTCCCGGGGTCAGCTACTTTGCCTACGGCACCTTCAAGAAGGGTGTGCGGGTCACTTGCGGCGACGTGGATGGGGACGGGATCGACGAGATCGTCACCGGGCCCGGGCCGTCAGGCGTCTTTGGCGCCCACATCCGTGGCTGGAACTACGACGGCGGAACCCTGAGTGACATCCCGGGGATCAACTTCTTTGCCTGGCCGGTGGAGGACAGCCTCTACGGCGCCACCGTTTCAGCCGACGTCGACCTCAACGGTGACGGGCGGGACGACATCATCGCCGGCCAGGGGCCCGACCCGGCAGCGGGGAGCATGGTCAAGGTCTTCGGCTATGACGGATCCCAGACCACGCTGCTCTTCGACCTCGACGCCTTTGGCGACGCCAGCCTGACCCATGGGGTCAACGTCGCGGCGGGGAGCAACTAAGCCACACCTGTCATCATGAGCGGGAGTGCGAGCCCAGGGCACGCCTCCCGCTTTTTTCATGTACAATTTTCATGTACAATAGTTAGCATATCCGTCAGGGAAACCAGCTGACCGTCACCAGACACGCCGGAGGGTGCCATGAAAAAGTATCTGCATGCACTGATTGTCCTTATTCTGCTCACTCCCGTCCTGCTCACCGCAGGAACGATTCACGTGCCAGGAGACGAACCCACTATTCAGGATGCGGTGGATACCGCTACAGATGGAGACACCATCCTGGTAGCCGACGGGACCTGGGACGGGGCATCGATATCCGGTCTTTCGATCACACTCAGGTCGGCCAACGGGCCGGCTTTGTGCATCATCAACCACGAGGGGTATGGATTCCATATCGGATCCTCACCTTCAGTCACAATTGACGGATTCACCATCACCGGTGACGGGTATGGGATCTATATCCTTAGCGGCTCGACCTCGATCACCAACTGCCTGATCACCTACAACATGGCGGGCGGGATCCAAAGCCATTCCGGCGGCACCGCGATCAGCAACTGCGAAATCAGCTCCAACGTCAATAATCATGAGTTCGGCGGCGGGGGCATCCACGCCTGGGGAGACTTCACTGTCGATAACTGCCTCTTTCACCACAATGCGGCATGGACCGAAAGCCCGGGTGTGCACGGCCAGGGCGGGGCCATCTGGTGCACCTTCAGTTCACCGACAATCACCAACTGCACCTTCTACCAGAATTACGCCACGAACACGGGCGGGGCCATTGCTTCCAGCCAGGACCACGCCCCGACTGACGGAAAGGGAGCCGGGGACAGGGGCGGCGATGTAATGATCCTGGAGAACTGCATCCTTTGGGACAACATGGCGGAATGGACGAAAGAAATCTACTCCTGGGACACCACCCTGGAAATCAGTTTCTCGACCATCGAGGGCGGACAGGCATCCATCTCCGGAGACTACACCTGGGGCGACGGGATGATCGAGGAGGACCCGCTCTTTGTCACCGGCAACCTCGGCGACTACTTCCTCTCCCAGACAGCGGCCGGACAGGCCGTGGACAGCCCCTGTGTCGACACCGGCAACCCGGACACACTGTTGCTGAAAAGAACTACCCGTACCGATCTCGTTCTCGACGATGGTGTCATCGACATGGGCTGGCACTACGTGGAGCCTCCGCCGGCCCCCCCCGCCCTGTTCCTGGCAGCCGGGCCGGGCCCGGCAGAGAGCAACCCGCCCCTGGTCCGTGTCTTCCCGCCGGAGCAGGACGCGGCCCACACCACCGAGTTCACGGCCTACGGCGCCGACTCCTTCGGGGTCAACGTCACCACCGGCGATGTCAACGGTGACGGCATCGACGAGATCATCACCGGTGCCGGTCCCGGCGACATCTACGGACCCCACGTCCGCGGCTTCACCACTTACGGAGCGGCCATCTCCGAGCTCAACTTCCTCGCTTACGGCACCAACAAGTACGGGGTTAACGTGGCCTGCGGCGACCTCACCGGCAACGGCCGGGACGAGATCATCACCGGCGCTGGCCCGGGCGCGGTGTTCGGCCCCCACGTCCGGGCATTTGCCAACACCGGCACCGCGATTGAGCCGATGTCGGAGGTGAACTTCTTCGCCTACGGCACGCCCAAGTGGGGGGTCAACGTGGCCGCCGGTGACATCGATGGTGACGGCTACGACGAGATTGTCACCGGCGCCGGCCCGGGCGACATCTACGGGCCCCACGTCCGGGGCTGGAACGTTGACGGAGGAACAGCCGCGGCCATTCCCGGGGTGAGCTTCTTTGCCTACGGCACCTTCAAGAAGGGCGTGCGGGTGGCCTGCGGCGATGTGGACGGGGACGGGATCGACGAAATCGTCACCGGGCCCGGGCCGTCCGGCGTTTTCGGGGCCCACGTGCGAGGCTGGAACTATGACGGAGGAACCCTGGGCGATATCCCGGGGATCAACTTCTTTGCCTGGCCGGTGGAGGAGAGCCTCTACGGCGCCACCGTTTCGGCCGGGGCCGACCTCAACGGTGACGGACGCAGCGAGATCATTGCGGGACAGGGGCCGGACCCGTCGGCGGGAAGCCTGGTCAAGGTCTTCACCTACGACGGGTCGCAGACCTCACTGCTCTTCGATCTCGGCGCCTTTGGCGACAGCGGCCTGACCCACGGGGTCAATGCCACGGCGGGGAGCTACTAGACTACTCCAGCACCAGCAGCACCACCCGGCGGTTCTCCCGCCGGCCCTCGGGGGTGCTGTTGTCCGCCACCGGTTCGCTCTCACCGTAGGAGATCACCGACATGCGGTGCAGGGGAACCCCCTGCAGCGAAAGGTTGCGCCGCACCGACTCGGCCCGCTTGAGACCCAGCCCGTAGTTATATCCCTCGTCGCCGACAGAATCGGTGTGCCCCTGAATCTCGATGAAGACGTTGCGGTTTTCGATCACCAGCCGGTCCACCAGCGACTTGAGCGCCGCCTGGCCCTCGGGCATGAGTTCGGCGGTATTGAAATCGAACTTCACCGCGTCATTGTTCAGCACCACCTGGTAGAGGAGTTTGCCCATGGCAACTTCCTCCACCGCCTCGATCCGGGCCAGTGCATCCTTGGTCTCTTCCGAAACTTCGACGATCCGGCCGTTGTGGTCACGGATCACCTGTTCGCTGGTGGCGATGCGGGTCTGGTTCTCCTCCATGGAGTTCTCCAGGTCCTGCATGCTCCGCTCCACATCGGCGAAGCTCGTGGCCACCTGCTTTTTGGTGGCACAACCGCCGGTCCCCAGGACCAGCAGCAGGACCAGCACCGCGGCGGTCAGCATTCTGTTCATCTTTAGCACCCTCCTGAAATGTTCAGACTTCTGTCTCCGAATGTCCAACTAACGGTCCGTATAAAAACCGCGGCCCACCCTGACGATATGCCTGCTGTTCGAGGTGAGCAGCATGATGTCCAGGCGATCCACCTCACCGGGGTCCCCGGTTGAGCTGAACCCCAACAGATACTGGTGGCGCAACTCGGTCAGGATCCCCTTCAATCCCGCCGCCAGTTCGTCGGGGCTGCTCACCTCCAGGTAGGCGCCCCCCGACTTGCCGGCGATGCTCTGCAGAACCGGGATCCGAGTGTATTCCTCCGACGATGGTCCGTCGGGGTAAAACTGCCGGGTATAGCAGATAGTGTAAATCGGGATCCGCCGTCCGGCCAGTGTATTGAGCATCTCCTCCAACGGCTGCTGCGAGCAATTGTCGATGCCGTCGGTGAGCAGGAGGATGGCCTGGCGGTTCAGCGGCGAACCGAGCAGTTCGGGCACCTCCTCGATGGCCCGGTAGAGGGCGGTCTTGCCGAACGGTTTCAGCGTCTCCAACTCCTGCACCAGCCGGTCCCGTTCACTGGTGAAGGGAACCAGCTGCTCCACGCTGGTCCCGGCAAAAGCGAGCAGCGCCGCCTCGTCCGGATCGTTCAGATGCTCCACCAGCAATTCCACGGCCATCCGGCTGTTGTTCAGCTTCTGCATCAACCCCATGCTGCCGCTCACGTCGAGCATCACCGCCATGCTCAGCGGGGCATCGGGGTCAGTGGAGAAGTTGCTGATCTCGCGCCGCTCTCCCCCTTCCCAGAGGTAAAAGTCTTCCTTTTCCAGGTCGCTTACCACGTGCCCCTTGCGGTCCAACACCGAGACGAACAGGTTGACCAGGTTGACTTCGATGTTCAGCACAAAGCCCTGGTCGGCAGGTTCGTCCGACACCGGATCCGCACCCGCCACCTCCCCGCCAGCATCCTGGCCGAACGAGGGGCCGGCGGACAGCAGTACCAGACCGCAACAGATCAGGGCAGGAAACAGCATCTTCACTGACTGAGACTCCCAGGATTTCATGGACAATAATTATTCCAATAGCTTACAACATTGCGGCACGGATATGAATGGGTTGGTGGAAGAAACCAATCGTTGATCAGTCCCCCGGGACAAGGCATAATCCGCAGAGGAGAATTTTTCCCGATAAGTCCTCAGCAAACGTTTTGGAAAGTGGGATGAAAATTTCACTTGAACCGGTTCCCCATTGCCGGGGTGGTCTCCGCGCGCCGAATTATGGGAGGGTCAAATCATGGGCCGCATTCCCGGGTATTTCCCACTTTCGCTGTTTCTGCCGGCACTGACCGTGCTTCTTCTCCTCCACTGTCTGGCAACCGACGCCGGGGCCGCAACGATCCGCGTCCCGGCCCACGAGTCGACAATCCAGGCCGGCATCGACGCCGCCGCGGATGGTGACACCGTGCTGGTGGCCGACGGCACCTGGACCGGCGTCGGGAACCGTGATCTCGACTTCGGCGGCAAGGCGATCACCGTCCGCTCGCAGAACGGCCCGGACAACTGCATCATCGACGGGGAAGAGCTGGGCCGGGGATTTTATCTGCACAGCGGCGAAGGGAGAACCTCGGTCATCCGGGGCTTCACCATCACCGGGTGCGGTGTGGAGACCACCGGCGTTTATGACTGGGAAAGCGGCGGAGGGATTCTCTGCGACGACGCCTCGCCGGTAATCGAGGGGAACCTGATCCTGGAGAACAAGGGGACCGGGATCTACTGCAGAGACGGCGCTGAGCCGTTGATCACCGGCAACACCATTGCCGGGAACCAGCCGAACATGGGGGCCGGGATCCTTTGCGGTGACTCATCCCCAGTGATCAGCAACAACCATATCCACTCCAACGAAATAACCACTTCCTTTTATGGCGCCGGCCTGGGAGGCGGCATCTACTGTTACAACTCCCAGGCGGTGATCGCCGGCAACGAGATCGCCAATAACCTGGCCTATGGCTACACCGTTGAATTTCCCGGCCGCGGGGGTGGCATCTGTTGTTTTTATTTCGATGGGCGGATCGAGGACAACCTGATCCGGAACAATGAGGCGGTGGGCATGGGTGGCGGGATATTCCTCGCTCAGTCATCTCCGATGGTGATCAACAATCTAATCCTGGACAACCTGGCCAAGGACACGGGGGGTGGTATCGGCATCGAATTTAAGTCCGAGCCGGTACTGATGGGGAATACGATCAGTGGCAACGAGGTGAGCTCGCCATCCGGCTCCGGCGGCGGCCTGCACATTGCCCTCAGGCTCACCGAACTGGCGCCACTGGGCCAGCCCGAGACCTACACCGTGACGGCATCCAACTGCATTATCACCGGCAACACGGCGCCCACCGGTAACCAGATAACCATTAACAGCTTCACCCCCTTCGGCATCGCTGAACTGGTGATCAGCTACAGCGACGTGGAGGGGGGCGAGGACGGGGTCCTGGTGGAAGACGATGCCCAGCTGGTCTGGGGCACGGGGATGATCGACGCCGACCCGCTCTTCGTCACCGGGCCGGATGGGGGGCACTACCTCTCGCAGATCGCTGCCGGCCAGGGGGCGGACAGCCCCTGTGTCGACTCCGGCGGCCCTACCCTCCCTCTGCCCTGGGGCACCACCCGCACCGACAATGGCCGGGAAGAGTCGAGCGCCGACATGGGCTATCACTACCCCTCATTCCAGCGGCTGGTCACTGGCCCGGGCCCGGCGTTCCACAACCCGCCCGAGGTCCGGCTCTTTTTCCCCCGGCAGAATGCAGCGCCCAGGGTCTCCTTCAATGCCTATGGCCCCCTGCGCTACGGGGTCAACGTCACCTGCGGTGACGTCACCGGTGACGGCTTCGACGAGATCATCACCGGCGCCGGGCCGGGATGGCTGTACGGGGCCCACGTGCGTGGTTTCGACGGCACGGGCAGGCAACTGCCCGGCCTCAGCTATCTGGCCTACCCCATCCACCACTGGGGGGTCAACGTGGCCTGCGGCAATGTGGATGGTTTTGGCGGCGACGAGATCGTCACCGGCCCCGGGCCCGGCCCTGGCTTCAGCCCCCACGTGCGGATCTGGCAATACAACAGCATCACCGGATCGATCACCGGATGGGGATGGGGAAGCTTTTTCGCCTACGGCACCCAGCGCTGGGGGGTCAACGTGGCCTGCGGCGACCTGGACGGCGACGGCTACGACGAAATTGTCACCGGCGCCGGTCCGGGCACCGTCTTCGGTCCCCATGTCCGGGGCTGGAACATCGACAGCGGTCCGGCCTCGCCCATGCCCGGGGTCAGCTTCATGGCCTACGGCACATTCCACTACGGTGTCCACGTCACCTGCGGCGACCTGGACGGCGACGGGATCGACGAGATCGTCACCGCCCCCGGACCATCACCGGTCTTCGGCAGCCACATCCGCGGCTGGGACGTGGACGGCGGAGTGGTGTCACCCATGCCCGGGGTCAGCTTTTTTGCCTGGCCGCCGGGTGAGGCCGGGTACGGAGCGAACGTGTATGCCGGCGTCGATCTCGACGGTGACGGGCGGGACGATCTGGTGGTGGGCCGCGGGCCCGACCCGCAGGCCGGCTGTCCAGTGAGGGTCTTCAACTTCGCCACTGGTTCACCCGCCCTCTGGCTCTCCCTCGAGGCCTATCCC
>RCNC010002824.1_pt1 | contig 11477 bp, 15 predicted proteins | sample 2041301 | NCBI WGS metagenome assembly RCNC01 (sample SAMN09708231, study PRJNA481090) | Marine sediment metagenome, whole genome shotgun sequencing project. | biome: marine sediment; feature: ocean; material: sediment; isolation source: Sewage treatment plant 13A marine sediment (STP13A) ... | reverse complement strand
TGATTGTGTTACGGGCTTTAACAATTCTCATGAATTATTACCGTTTGCACCATATACTGTGCGGCCATTCGGGATAAAGATTAAAGGAATTATCATTTGTTCGGTAAATTAGATTCGTTTGAATTGCGCACAGGTTTAACGCTTGCGGGTGTTATTGCCTTCCGGATGCTTGGTCTGTTCATGATTTTACCGGTATTTATGCTACTGGCGGAAGATATGCCCGGGTTCAGTCCGGCCAAGGCCGGTCTTGCTGTCGGAATTTACGGTCTTACCCAGGCGATCTTACAACAACCTTTCGGGAAACTATCCGATCGATTTGGTCGCCGGCCTGTAATGCTTGCCGGTCTTGCATTATTTGCTCTCGGTGGTGTCGTTGCTGCCCTGGCCGATTCAATAGAGGTGATGATCGCAGGCCGGGCATTGCAGGGTTGTGGTGCCATTGCCGGGGTGGCGCTGGCCTTTGCCGCCGATCACACACGCATACAGAATCGAAGCACGATCATGGCCATCATTGGTATGGGTATTGGTGCTTCGTTTCTATTATCCATGATGGTTTCCGTACCGTTATCAACGCTACTGGGTTTGAGAGGTCTTTTCTGGCTGACAGCAATACTGGGTGTGTTGGGAATGCTGTTGGTCATGAGTCTGCCAACAGGACATGTTTCAAGGGAAGAAACCCTACAGGAATCCGATAGATCCACTACTATTTGGTTGTTCGCGCTTTCGGTATTCTTATTACATGCAGTTATGACCTTGCTTTTTGTAGTATTGCCGGGAATGCTGGTCAGTCAGTTCGGTTTTGAACTGGAGTATCACTGGCGTATATATGTTCCGTCGATGCTGGGCTCTGTGATACTGGTATTTCCGTTATTAAGACGTATAACGGCCAGTAAACAGGAAAAACGCGCGATGCCACTGGCTTTTCTGGTGCTTGGCGGAGCCCTGGGTTTAATGTCTCTCGGCCAGTCATTGGCTGCAATGACGGCGTTTGCTTTGGCTTTTTTCCTGGCTTTCAATCTTCTGGAAGCGGCAATGCCATCAGTGGTCAGTCAGTTGAGTGGTTCTGTCGGTCGAGGACGGAAAATGGGTTTATACACTACATTCCAGTTCCTGGGTGCATTTGCAGGTGGTTTGGGTGGCGGTTGGTTGCTGGGATACAGTGGTGATGTGGTGACTTTGAGTGTGGCGGGGTTGTTGTGTACGTTGTGGGCCGTGACCATGCTTTTGTGGTTGAGGTCTGCTGATAACAGGCAGCGAACCTGATTGTATATGCTACACTTTAGGGTCAGATTTTGAACTGTGGAGCAATGCTCCGCACAGCAGGAGAGGCTAGATGGCAAGAGGCGTGAATAAAGTAATTCTGGTAGGTAATCTGGGTAAAGATCCGGAGATTAAATACACTGCTAGCGGAGCGGCTATCGCAAATTTAACTATAGCGACATCAGATAGTTGGAACGACAAACAAACCGGCGAAAAAGTTGAAAAAACAGAATGGCACCGGGTTGTGGCGTTTCAGCGTCTGGCCGAGATCATGGGTGAGTACCTGAAGAAGGGAAGCCAGGTCTACATCGAGGGTAAGCTTCAGACCCGCAAATGGCAGGACCAAAGCGGTCAGGACCGTTGGACAACGGAAGTTGTAGCCAACGATATGCAAATGCTGGGTGCGCGTGGTGGAGATGCCGGTGGTCAACCGCAGGGTGGCGGTGGTGGCGGATTCCGTAAAAACCCGCAACCGCAACAGGCTGCAGCCAAGCCAGCCCCTGATAACGATTTTGCTGATGATGATATTCCTTTCTGAAGGGTGAGGCCCAAAAGAGAGGTTTAACGAATTCCCTGTCTTGTGAGCTGAACCTGTGAAACGCCGGGGTTCTATGACAATTAGCGGTGGTTTACCCAATGGATCAAAATAGAAAAGGCATCATCCTCGCGGGCGGAAGTGGTACCCGTTTGTATCCTATTACCCGGGTGATCAGCAAACAACTGCTCCCGGTGTATGACAAACCGATGATTTATTATCCGCTATCCACGCTGATGCTGGCGGGTATTACAGAAATACTCATTATCACTACACCGCACGAGCAAGCCCTTTTCAAACAGTTGTTGGGTGATGGTCGACAGTGGGGTATCGATATTTCATTTGCTGTTCAGGAAAGCCCGGACGGCCTGGCACAGGCCCTTATCATCGGTGAAGAGTTTCTGGCCGGTAGCCCTTCCTGTCTCATTCTCGGTGACAACATATTTCATGGTGGTGGGCTGAAAGGCACGCTTGCCCGCAGCATGCAAAGAACTGAAGGCAGTACGGTTTTCGGTTACTGGGTTCGTGATCCGGAGCGCTATGGCGTGGTTGAATTTGATGCCGACAAGCGCGTGTCAAGCCTGGAAGAAAAACCGGTACGGCCACGTTCAAATTACGCGGTAACCGGTTTGTATTTTTATGATACCCGCGCCAGTCAATTTGCGCGTGAGTTGCAGCCTTCACCCAGGGGTGAGCTTGAAATTACCGATCTGAATCGTCGTTACCTGGAGGATGGCAGTCTGCACCTTGAATGTTTGGGTCGGGGTTATGCGTGGCTGGATACAGGTACGCATGAATCATTGCAACAAGCGTCCAGTTTTATCGAAACCATTGAAAACCGGCAGGGGCTCAAAGTTGCTTGTCCGGAAGAAATTGCTTTTCTGCAAGGCTGGATTGATGATAAGCGCGTTCTTGAATTGGCGGAACCGCTTCGAAACAGTGGTTACGGTGAATACCTGATTCAACTTCTGGAGCGGGGACCGGAGGGTTGAGAGTTCTTGAAACCGGTCTTGATGGTGTTGTCATTATTGAGCCACGGGTTCATGGTGATGAGAGAGGGTTTTTTCAGGAAAGCTGGAAGGCCAGTAGTTACAGCAAGCACGGTCTGCCTGCTACATTTGCCCAGGCAAATATTTCTCGATCAGAAAAAGGTGTTTTACGTGGTTTGCATTACCAATATCATCAACCTCAAGGTAAATTGCTTTCCGTACTTGAAGGCCGGGTTTTTGATGTAGCTGTAGATATACGCCCCGGTTCAGCGTCGTTTGGGCAATGGATGGGGGTAGAGTTAAGCGCACAAAACTATCGTCAGCTATATGTTCCCGAGGGGTTTGCACACGGCTTTATCGTGTTGAGTGACAGCGCGCTGTTCCATTACTATTGCACAACCGAATACGCGCCTCAATTTGAGGTTGCGATCGCCTGGAATGACCCGGAAATAGGTGTGAAATGGCCTTGTGCACCCCGCTCTGTCTCGGCTAAAGACAGTGAAGCACCACGGTTACGTGACCTCCCGACAGAGCGTTTGCCACAGGGTGTGAATTGAATATTCTGCTGACGGGCGCCGCTGGCCAGCTTGGAAGCGAATTACTTCCATTGTTATCTGCGCGGGGTAGTCTTACCGCCACCGACCGCAGCAAGCCTGCTTCTGCGATAGAAAACTGGGTGCAACTGGATATCAGCAATGAACGCGAGCTGGATAAATTGCTGAATCGGATTCAACCCGGATTGATTGTTAATGCAGCAGCTTACACGGCAGTCGACCAGGCTGAGGCCGATGCGGAAACCGCTTTTAGTGTCAATGCTGAGTTGCCTTTGCGACTGGCAACATGGGCGAAAAGAAACGATGCGCGCCTGATCCACTATTCCACCGACTATGTTTTTGATGGCACCTCTTCCAGACCCTACCTTGAAACAGACCTGCCCAATCCACAAAGTGTCTATGGAGAAAGTAAATTGGCAGGTGAGCGCGCCCTTGAGACGGTAGCTTGCAAGCACGTCATTTTAAGAACCTCATGGGTATATTCCTCGCACGGGAAGAATTTTGTATTGAGCATGCTGAATCTCGCACAAAAGGGCCTGCGTTTGAAGGTCGTGGATGATCAGCAGGGTTGCCCGACCTCGGCGAGGAGTCTGGCTCTTGCCAGTGATGCCGTGATTGCGGCCTGGCAGGAATCAGGGTTCGACAAGGGTGGTGGTGTTTATCACTATTGTGATGACCGAAGCCTTAACTGGTATGATTTTGCCAATATGATATTCGCTTACGCCCTCGAGGTGGGATTGCTCGATTGTGCACCGGATCTTACACCGGTGCCGAGTTCAGAATTCCCGCAAGTAGCAGAACGGCCCAGGTGGTCAGTTTTGGACACCAGCAGGATCAACAGCACATTTAACATTCGCCCCACTTCATTTGAAGGTTCTTTGCGGGCTGTCATCGATGAAATAAAATTAAGAGCAAAAACATGAGCCAAAGCAACACGCAACAACCGCTGATTCCCGTCATTCTTTCAGGTGGTGCCGGCACACGTCTTTGGCCGGTGTCGAGACGTAGTCATCCCAAGCCTTTTATGGAATTGGTTGATGGAGAGACCCTCGCCGAGAAAACATTAAAAAGAGCCAAGGCTGTTGCGGGCAACGCGCCTGTAATCACTGTTACCAGTCGGGATTATTACTTTTATACACGCGATCTTTACGCTGGCCTGGGAGATAATACCGGTGACGAGCAGTTTTTACTTGAACCCATGGGCAGGAACACTGCACCTGCGATTGCACTGGCCGCGATGTGTGTGCGTGATAATATTCATGAAGATGCTTCACTGCTTGTCATGCCTGCCGATCACCTGGTAGAGGACTTGCGTAACTTTGAAGCATCTGTGCAAGAAGCACTTCGACTTTCGAATAAGGGTTTTCTTGTAACCTTTGGCATCCATCCGACTCATGCTGAGACAGGTTATGGCTACATTCGTCAGGGTGATGCGTTGTCGACGAGTGGCGGTTACCGGGTCGCTGAGTTTGTTGAGAAACCAGATGAGGCCACAGCTGTTAAATACCTTGAATCGGGTGAATATCATTGGAACTCCGGAATGTTCTGTTTCCAGGCAGGTTCTTTTCTCGACTCATTGAAGCGTTATGCACCGGATGTCTACAAGGCGGCCTCTCGTGTGTGGGAAGCAACGGACAAATCAAGTTCACCAATTGAGCTTCCTGCTGAATTATTCAGCGAATGTCCGTCTATATCCGTCGATTACGCGGTCATGGAACGGGCTGATAACACAGCGGTTGTAGTCAGTGATTTTGGCTGGAGTGACATAGGCTCGTGGAAGGCCATTAGTGAACTGTATGAGTCAGATGAGGCCGGCAACCGCATCAGGGGCAAAGCTATTCTTGTTGGTTCAACCGATTGCTTTGTTCAGGGCGGGGAAAGGGTGATTGCCGCCGTGGGTGTGAAAAACCTGATCATTGTTGATACCGGCGATGCGGTGCTCGTGACAGACCGTAATCAGGCACAGGATGTCAAAGAGGTCGTATCGCAACTGTCAGACTTGAAGCATGAGGCGGTTGATTTCCACAAGACAGTCCATCGGCCCTGGGGTAGTTATACCATTTTGGAAGATGCTGCTGACTGCAAGGTCAAACGACTTGTAGTCAAGCCGGGCCAGGTGCTTTCCCTGCAACGGCACCATAGAAGGGCAGAGCATTGGACCGTGGTGAAGGGTGAGGCAAAAGTCCGCCTGGGTGATCAGGAGTTTATGCTGGAGGCCAACCAGTCCACGTACGTGCCGGTTGAAACCTTGCATCGACTTGAGAACCCGGGTGACGAAGACATTCACCTGATCGAGGTTCAAACCGGTAACTATTTTGGCGAGGATGATATCGAACGCCTCGAGGACATCTACGGAAGAATACAATAGTGCGTAAAGGTAGTTTTTTCCTGGCTTGTTCGCTATATGTATTGGTGTATACGTTCGTGTTTAGCAACGGTTTTTTTGGGTCGGCCCTGATGGCTGATGAACAAGTCGTTGTCACCGTTGAATCTGAAAATCACCAGCAGGAGATCGAGGCATGGAGAACCAGTCGGCATGAACGGCTGAAACGGCCCGATGGGTGGCTGACCCTGGTAGGGCTTGAATGGCTTGAAGATGGCGAAAGCCGCATTGGCAGTTCGGCGGACAATGATATTCAGCTGAGCGGTGGTCCGGCTAACTGGGGCAGTGTGGTACTGCAAGACAGCCGTTTGCATTTCAAAAATTCCGATCCTGATGAGGTAAGTGTCAATGGCGAGTCTTTACCATATGCTGAGTTGATACCGGATACCGAGGGCAAGGCAACCGTCATTTCCAGCGACACTTTAAGTATTAATGTCATTTTCAGAGAGTCCTATGCTTTACGCATCAAGGACTCACAGGCAAAAGCACTGGAAAATTTCAAAGGTGTCGATAATTTTCCAATTGATGAGTCATGGCATGTAGACGGTCGATTTATCACGGCAGAGGAAGGTATGGTTATCGAAATCACCAACGTGCTTGGGCAGGTTAGTGAGTCACCGGTGTTTGGTACATTTGAGTTTGAAAAAGAGGGTAAAACCCATACCCTGCTGAGTTTAGGGGACGAGGACTCCGAAAGCCTGTGGTTTATATTCGCCGATCGCACCACCGGTCATGGAACCTATGGCGCCGGGCGCTATTTATATAGTGACGGTATGCCGGAAAACGACCGTTTGACGGTCGACTTTAATAAAGCCTATAACCCGCCTTGTGCTTTTAACCCATATTCAACCTGTCCGATTCCGCCACAACGCAACCGAATGGATTTATGGGTGAAGGCAGGTGAAAAAGATTTCCACCCTGATTCTGATTAAAGCTAATTCAATTTACTATCGGACTGCTCATTCGCTAATGTCTTTAAATTAACTGTGTCCGGGGTGGCGACGACAACATTCCGTTGTTTGTAATTTTTACGCAACACGGTAAATAGTGCGAGCCAGGTTGAAGAAAATAGTGGTTTCTCATCAACCAGAACTTCTTTACGGTCTGTCTCTAAGTGCTTCATTTTTATGTCATCCAACAGTGATTCTGACCGGTTTCCGGTCTTGTTACTAAATAAAGACATTCCAGATGCAATAAAGTTGGTACAGCTGAGACCCGATTCGTTACATCACAACGCAATAAGCACTCGTTTTGTCGTAAACCGTCCCTTTGGCATCAATTAACGTGAACTTCGACCCAGTTCACGATCCATGTCGAACTCCCTTGACGTGACGTAGGCTTCCATTTTTTGCAGACGCACATCCAGTTCGCGAAACCGGTGGTTCAGATTGCCGAATACGTCAGATGGTGCCATGCTGACACCACGCCAGAATTTTTCCTGACTTTCATCCTTATACAGGTCTTCCGGCTTGGTCGGAAGAATGATTGCCAGGATGATATAGGCCGGAACGACGAATGGAAAAAAGAATACGGTGCTGATGGCGACGACCACTCTCAAGCCTTTTCGGCAAAGCCCAAAATAGCTTGCCAGACCGGCACAGACGCCCGCCAGTATGGCGTTCTCCTTGTCACGGTATAAACGGTGTGGGTTCTTGCGCTCGTATAAATCACTCATGGCGTTGTCTCCAGGTGGGTGATTCGATATCCAGAATGCGTTCCAGCGTCACGATACGGTCTTCCATTTTCTTGGTGGATTCCCAAACTTCCGTCAGCATCTTTTCATCTTCTGCGGTTAACCCTTTGGACGTCTTCATCTTGGTGATGTAATGAAATATGATCCACAGAGGAGCACAGACTGTAACCATTAAAATGGGAATGAGTTCAGACATCTTTATTCTCCTGTTCACTCTTATCGGATTTGCCGACCTTGGCTTTTAGGGCTGTGAGTGCATCTTCAACCCGGTCGTCGTCCTCAAGTCCTGCGATCTCTTCTGCCAGGCCTTTTTTCCTTCCCATGTTCAGAGACTCGCCTTGTGCTTCAACACGGTCTATACGCCGTTCGGCATTTTCGAAACGGAAAAGCATTTCGTCGATCGTGTCATCGTGTATGTGTTTGCGTGCAGCCAGCTGTGAGGTTGCAGTTTTATGACGTATGACGATACTGCGTTGACGGGTCTTTGCGTCAGTCAACTTGCTTTGTAACTGGGAAATATCGGAATTGAATTTTTCCAGTTGCCCATCAAGCATCTTTGTTTCGTGCCCAACCTGTTCAGCCTCATCGGCTAAAGCCTGTTTCTCAGACAGTGCTGCGCGTGCCAAATCTTCACGGTTTTGACGAACCGCCAGTTCTGCCCGCTTGGCCCAACCCTGCTGCTCGCGTTCAAGGAATTCCACGTAGCGTCGCTGCTCTTTCCGATCCGCGATACATTTGGCGGCAGCGGAACGGATTTCCACCAGGGTATCTTCCATTTCCTGGATCATCAAACGTATAATTTTCTCCGGATCTTCGGCTTTTTCTAACAAGGAATTGATATTAGCGTTAATAATATCGGTGAATCTGGAAAAGACACTCATGGCTTATGCTCCTGCATTATGTTCTGTATCTGTTTTAATGCATGCATCATGCCAATCTTATTGGTTTTTTTAAGCCCATGATATTATAAAGAAATTAATGGTCATTTAGAAATCCCCTGATGCGGGGAGATAAACGGTTGGCTAAATTAACCAACAGGTGGTTGAACTTGAGAGGGTTCACACAGTCTATCGGGCGACCCGTTGATAATTTATGTTGTTTCGGGCATGACATATTCAAGGCTACTCATGTAGAATAGCCCCCCTTTATTGACTGGCAATGGGCCGGCAAACAGAACTTCTCTGGAGGAATATTCAATGCGATCCAGACTCGCGCTTACAATTTTAATCATGTTAACTTCCGGTACCGTACTGGCTCAGGATGTAAATACCGAAAAAGGTAAACTCAGCTATGCAGTTGGTTGGGATATTGGTGCCGACATTGCACGGCGCAGCACCGAATTCGATGTGGAATCTCTTATTGCTGCTATCCGTGACGTGGTAGCGGAAAAAGACCCACAGGTCAGTGCAGAAGAGATGCAGATATTACTGACCGCGCTCCAGGAAAAAGTTCGTGCCGAGCAGGTCGAACAGTTCCGCGTTTTGTCCGAAGAGAATCAGGCCAAGAGCGAAGCTTTTCTTGTGGCTAATAAATCCAAGACTGGAATCGTGGCTTTGCCAAGCGGTGTTCAATACCGCGTAATCGAGGAAGGTGAAGGTGCCCGCCCCGGTCTGGAGAGCAGGGTCACGGTGCATTACCGTGGTTCAAAGCTTGATGGACGTGAGTTTGATAGCTCATTCGCCCGCGGTACGCCGGAAGAATTCACTGTCAATGCTGTTCTGAAGGGTTGGCAGGAAGTGTTGCCCCTGATGAAAGCGGGATCTACCTGGCAGATATTTGTACCACCAGAACTGGCATTCGGTGCTCGTGGTAACCCACCAGTTGGTCCGAACGAAGCGTTAATGTTCGATCTTAAGCTGGTCGAAATCATACAGTAAGAATGTACAAACCGGGTGGTGAAAGCTGCCCGGTTTTTATTACCCGATGATCCTGTATTATCGTTTTCCCGAACCATTCCGGCCCTGCCTTCAACCACACCTGTAGATATTTGACAGGTCTTGATATCATATCTAGATATGCCATCTGAATTGCACAATAAACTTTTGAGGGCTGTTTCACCTTTCGATGAAGGGGTATCGGGTCTTAGACTCAACGTGCTTCACAACAACGCCGGGTTGCAGTCTCGTCCCAATAGAACGGCCGCAGTGCTGGTGCCTGTGCTGGACAAGCCTGAACCGGAAATTCTGTTGACTGTGCGTTCTGAGTTATTGTTGCAGCATCCCGGGCAAGTCAGTTTTCCGGGGGGCTCAGTTGACCATACTGACCGCTCTGCAGTCTCTACTGCGTTACGTGAAGCAGAAGAGGAAATCGGTCTGGATTTCTCCCAGGTATCCCCGCTGGGTTTTCTCGACCGCGTGGACACGATCTCGGATTACAGGGTATTGCCCGTCGTTGGCCTCGTCCGGTCTTCCTTTGTATGGAAGCCCGATCTGCGTGAAGTATCCGAAGTATTTACCGTACCAATGAAACTGGCCATCGATCATCGGGAGTACTCCCATCAAAATGTTAATCACGAAGGAAAAAATGTTGTGATTTCTTCGTTGAATTGGCAAGGGCATAAAATATGGGGTATTACGGCAGCTATTTTGTTGAATTTTGGAAGGCGCATGGAAGACTCAATCCATGAGGCCGCCGTGATTGGCCATCATTAGGTATTAATCTCACCGGTTTTTATGGCACAACAAATACTATTTTCCCCGCGGGAATTACACGCAGCGCAAAAAGGCAATTCCTGTATCATTTTTGACTGCCGGTTCGATCTGGACGACCCCGGTTCAGGATACCGGGAATACCTCGAAGCACATATTCCCGGTGCAATTTACGCTCATCTTGATGATGATCTTTCCAGCCTAATAACTGCCAGTAGCGGTCGCCATCCTTTACCGGATGCGGATAAATTTGCGGCATTTCTGGCCCGGTCTGGCTGGCAACCCGGCATCAGGGTGGTCGCCTACGACAGCGCGGGTGGAGCAATTGCGGCACGACTGTGGTGGTTGATGAAGTATTTTGGCCATGATTGTGCAGCTTTGCTGGATGGTGGCATTGCTTCCTGGCAATCTGCCGGCTATGAACTGGAAAGTGGTCGGGTGACCACGACCGGTACGACGCCTGCCATTTTTAATGTAAGTCGTGAAATGGTGACAGCCACCACGGAAGTTCTCGAAGGCCTGAGAAAGGACGGAAGGGTGCTGGTGGACGTTCGTGCGAGTGAGCGATACAGCGGAGAGTTCGAGCCGATTGACTCCGTGGCGGGTCATGTCCCCGGTTCGGTCAATTATCCTTTGCAGTTAAATCTTTCACAAAACGGGCGGTTCAATCCGGCACAGCAAATTCGGGAAAGATTGCAGGGATTGTCAAAAAACATTGAGGCGAAGGACGTGGTGTATATGTGTGGATCAGGGGTTACCGCATGTCACTCCCTATTCGCTGCCGAACTGGCCGGGCTAAGTGGATCGAAGCTATATGCGGGTTCATGGAGTGAATGGATACGGGATCCGTCCCGCCCGGTAGGTTGTGAACCTGGCGTTCGGTTATCGACCGGCCCAACATTCAGCGGCTGATTTTGAGGCGCCGTTTACCAGTTTTCTACCCTTATGATCCATACGCAGTTTATAACAAGGGTCTTTGGTCTGACCATCTTTGGGGACTGCGGTTATTAAATACCCCTGTCCTGTGTCTACGTTTTTAATTACCAACTTTTTATAACCCTTGGGTGTCGTTTTGCAGGTATTGTCATATATATAGGCCCTGGTTCGGCTATAGATACGCTCCAGGCAGGCGGAAGACTCCAAAACCGCTTCCATGGCCGTAGTACGGTTGGCACGGAGTACATATGCCGTGTAGTTCGGAATCGCAATGGAGACCAGGATCGCCACGACTGCAATAACAATCAAGATCTCGATAAGTGAAAAACCTCGTCGTTTTGTCATCAGCATTTACCGCCTAGCTTTCCATATCTGGTCTTTTGGTGAGAATCTCCAGTCTTGAGATAGTCGCACCGCCATCGTTGGTTTCATTTTCATTGAAATAAAGCTGAACCCGGATTCCCGGCTTAAGACCGTCG
>RCNC010002823.1_pt1 | contig 11478 bp, 10 predicted proteins | sample 2041301 | NCBI WGS metagenome assembly RCNC01 (sample SAMN09708231, study PRJNA481090) | Marine sediment metagenome, whole genome shotgun sequencing project. | biome: marine sediment; feature: ocean; material: sediment; isolation source: Sewage treatment plant 13A marine sediment (STP13A) ... | reverse complement strand
AATGTTCCGAAAACAGGATCGCGGCATAAGGGTTTGTAGCAGAAAAACGGTCCTCAATCGGAACGTTTTTCTGACAACCCCTATATCATTGTTGCTTTACGACATGACATTCTGGCCGTAGAGCCGGAATGCAGGTGTTTGACTTTAATCGGCGCAAACGACTGTTTAAGGAGGAACTGCAAAATGGCTAAAGACCCTGGGTTAGGCTACAAAGTTGTTGCAACCATTACATGCTCAAAAGGAACGTGCGATGCCGGTCACAAGGAGAATGACTCCTTTGAGATCAGTTGTCATAACCCTGCAGGTTTATGCGGGTGGTTTTATCATGATATTTTCCCGAGCCTGCAGACATTTCAATTCGGCGGGTCATTGCCGTGGTGGGATGGTGATACGATCAGTCTGCAATGTCCGGACACCCACAATCTCGTTACCATTAAACTTGAAAGATCCAAACGATAATTCGCTATTGGGGGGTCTATTGGGACAACGGCGTCAAACCTTTCGTGGCCGGTTTTCGGAAGGAAGCTTATGGCCGCCCTTTCAAACCAAAGTCGAGCCGATACGCCTTATCACTGCGACGCAGCACAATGTCGTCAGGATTGATGTGGCTGATTTGATACCCCTCGATGCTGTCGCCTTCCCGCAGAACCTGATTGCTGATGACCACCAGTCGTTCTTGGGGGGTTTCTCCCCATGAAATGGCCTGAATCTTAAAACTGCCGCCTTCGAGTCGATCCATCGGCAATGGTTTCTTTTCCTGGACATGCTCTTCTTCTGGTATGTCGTCTGTTGAATTTGGCTTGTTTTTTTCTTTGGTTAATGGCTGTGGCACCGGTTCTAGTAAGGTCTTCTTCACCACCGGTTTATCTTCCTGCGTTTTTATGGCTTCAACAACCTGTCTCTCTTCGGTCTTGACCTCACCCGTATCGTTTTTGTCTTCCGGCGATCCCGGTTTTGCTATTGTTTTACCGCCAAAGAGGATTGCTTCCGGTTTACTTGTGTTTGCTTTTGATTCGGAATCCCTTGATATGGATGCCAATGGTGTTTTCTGTTCATCGACAGCTATTCCAGGTTTTGGTGTTTCCTGTACCTCGGGTTTTGCCGCCGGAGAAACCTTTTCAATGAAGGGTTCGGGTGCTTTTTCTGGACGCCACTGATAATAAGTTGCAAAACCGATGGCACCGATACACACGCAGACAATCCCGAAAATACCGATGGCTCTCTTAGGGCTAAATCCTCTTTTGCCGCCCCTTATAAGTGCCGGCGGATAATCCTGACGGGATTTTTCCTTCTCCAGCTTTTTTAAAGAATCAAGAATCGAACTCAAATTTTATCACCCTAGATTGCTTTGTAAAAACCCTGTGCTTCACTTGCTTTCCAATTAGGCAAGAAATCGGGGACATGAAGTTTTCTGTTTATATTTTCTCCTGCTCAATATTCCGTATAAGGCGGAAGCGCAAATCAAAGCCACTCGATTCACGGGATGTCATTTAATAAACGTTCGGGAGTGACAAGCCGTGGCGCTGAGAAATCCTCTTTTTCGTTATAAAGTACAATCTTGGTCAAAGGCCCCACAAAACCGTCCGCATCGATGCCGTGTTTAAACTGGAGATCCTTGATTATCACCTGTGTCAGCGTGTCAAATTCCGGTGTCAAGGCAACCTCCTCGTATCCGATATCACGCAGCATCATCTTCAGCATGATAATGGAACCCTTGGGGCTACTTAATGGCAGGACGCCTTCAAATCCCATATAATTTTTCCACACAATAAAGGCGGTTCCCTTGAACTGGGCAACCAGAACATTGTAAGGAACGGTAACAGACGTCTCCAACCCCTGAACGCGGAAAATCGCCTGGTTCTCATGAATTTTTTCCAGCGTCAGGTACAGCGGTGGTTTCAACCCCGGGCTCTCAAATTTAAAAATGGCCGGAAGATTTAGCTTCAGGATCAAATCCGGATTGCCGTCGACCATCTGAATTTCCAGGCCATTTTGTCTTGTGACCAGATTAAAGAATGTGTTGTCGTCCTGGAGGCTTTCAAGGTAAGGCTGGATATGATTCTCGACTTTCCACAGGGACAGCAGCTCTTTCATGGCATTGTATCGCGTTGCAACAGGATTTGCCTGTTTAAGAAATGCTCCCAGTGCTACCGTCTTTACTGCCTCGGGACGCACGGGTTCCGCAATTGTAGTTTCCACTTTCTCAGGAGCTGCAGGGTAATAGACCACAGCAGGAGTATCCTTGATTTCTGAAGCAGGGTCGGGCAATTTGGCCGATGGAACCAACTCGGTCTTGTGCTGAACCATCCCCGGTAATAACAAAACACCGAAAACAGCCACTACTGCAATTATTAACAACGCGGTGGTACGATTTTTCAAGGGAAACTGTTTCCGGCGGTCACCACGGCTCGATAATTCACGAATCGCCATACGTACGATGTTGCCGGATACCTTTTTACGGTTTCTGCTGTAGGCAATTAAAAGCGATCGGTCACAAATAATATTGATTAAGCGTGGAATGCCGCCGGCATACTTGTATATTTCCTTTAAAGCGTTTTTTGAGAATAAATTCCCTGGTTTTGTAAGGGCGATTTGTAATCGGTGTTCAATATAAGCAGAGGTCTCCTTAAAGGTGAGCGGCGCCAGGTAACAGCTAAGGGTTATCCGTTGACCCAACTGCCTGAGTTCATGAGAGTCCAGCATGTCTCCCAACTCGGGTTGCCCCACCAGAATGATTTGAAGAAGCTTGCTTTGTGTGGTTTCAAGGTTGGATAAAAGTCGTAGCTGCTCCAGAACGTCGACACTCAGGTTCTGAGCCTCGTCAATGATTAATATTACGTTTTTATCAGAAGCTTTCATCTGTATGAGAAAGACATTCAGATCATCGATCAGGTCTTTGGTATTATTTGCTGAAGAAGCGATACCGAGCTCATCATTAATCGTTTTGAGCAACTGAACTTCGTCCAGTCGGGGATTAAAAATATAGGCAGCTTCCGTATCATCCTGCAAGCGATCTAGGAAAACCCTGCACAGCGTCGTTTTACCAGTACCGACTTCTCCGGTGATTTCCACAAATCCATCCCCATGACCTAAAGCGTATTTCAAGTGCGCCAGGGCTTCCTCGTGGCTCTTGCTTAGGAACAGATAGGTCGGATCCGGAAGCAGCTTAAAAGGGCGCTCTTTGAAGCCGAAATAATTGCTGTACATGGTATATCTCCTCAAAACGGAATGGCTGATCTGACCTTTTTCGACAGTCTCTAAGAAACTTGCCGTTATCATCCTTCAAAGAATTATTCTGATGTGATCTGGATGTTTGGAGCCTACCACAGGGGTAGACGATATTGCAAGTTTTGACGTGTTGCGTTTCCAGTCGAGTGTCGGGAGTTTTTTCAGAACGGATATCTACAGGACTGCATCTACGGCAGGTTTTATATAAGCTCTTTTTCGCGTTCAAGATACAGACTCTTGAAGCCCATTGAATCATATAATCTATCGGCGGTTTGATTGTCGGAATGATTGTTTTCCTCAAAATCACAGATCAACATATCTGAATACCTTTCATTCTGTCTGCTTTGAACCGAAATAGCGAGCGCATTTCCCGTAGGTTCTGCCGTTCGGCAGTGCCTCGCATGCTCCGAGGTTCTTCAATTGACGATGCCTTGCCATTTCCAGAAGCCATTCTCTTTAGCTATATGCAGGTCATCAGGTAAACAGAGGTCACCCAGTGCGCTGCCCTCGATATAACCTTGCACCTGGTAAGCCGCACCATTTCGTTGCACGCCAGTTACATGCAGGTTTACCCCTGAGCGCCCTTGCAGAAAAGGTTGCAGGCGTTCGGCAAACAGCTCTCTCCCTCCTCCGGCCAGTTGGAAAGTTTTAGCAAAACAATCGTTTCCGAATATCGGAGAATCCCCAACCAGGGAGCCAGAACAGTCATCCACGAACCGTTGATGCTCCTCACTCAGTTCAGCATCAAAATAATCATCACGATCCAGCAGGGCTGTCTTTTCCGGCAACCCGAGCCATCTCCATCGACCTTTCAGTTTAATTAAATTCTCCAGTGGCCACACGCCTATCACACCTGCCATTATATTTATGTAATCATATTTCAAACTGCCTCGCAGATAAGCTCTGTTCTTTTCTATGCGTATCTTGGTAATGTGAACATACTCCAGATGGGGCGGACTAATGCCAAATATCAGAAGGGATGGGGAGGCATGGAGATCCAGACTGTGTTTGTATCCGCGGGCATAGTTTTGAGCAATACGGTGGGTATCCTTACTATCGAGATCCAGTGCAAATTGATGGAAAAAATCCAATATGTCTTGTGGCACAGGTGTGGAGAAAACATAATTAGGGTCACGTATGTTAGTAGTGTGCCCTGACTCCGTTTTTGGTGTCAGTTCGGGCTTGGTCACCATCCCCGCTGTGTCAGGCGTTTCCAAAACAGCTTCGATAATCAGCTGCAGCAGTCGGTCATGCCCATTTTCTTGTGGCAGCGCAAAACGGCTTGTCGAGGTTGTTACCACCACCATATGCATGGCTGGAACCAGGACAAGATTTTGCCCCCCCTCACCTCGCACCACCAAACCCTCCTGTCCCCTAATCATTGTCTTAACCCAGCTGCCCCCCGGAGCATCATCCAATTCAGCATGAGGGGCCTTGAAAAATAGCCAGCGAACCCAATCTTTCGAGACGATCTGCTGAGCATCCCAAGCCCCTTCCAGAGCCAGCAGATAGCCTATCTTGGCAAGATCCAGTGCTTTGAGTTGAAATCCGACCATTGGATCGCGTGGTAGGTCATCATCGTCGGTCGCGTAAGTCGTAATTTCCAGAGGTTGGAACAGATAACGGTTGGCAAAATTGAATACACTCTGACCGGAAACCTGTTCAATCACTTGACTCAACAAATAGGCTGAGGCAACGTTTATGGCTGGTTGTGTTCTTGTCTGTTGCCGGGAAATGACTTGCAGACTTGCCGCAATTCGGTCTCTTGCGTAAAACAAATCCCAATAGTCCGGGTTCCGATCACCCCAAAGTAGTGGTGCCTGTGCCCTTAGCAGATGGCTTAGCGTTAGCGACGCTGTACCATCGGATAGGGGTGTCAGATATTTTTGGAAAAAAGCAGATAGAGGTTGCTCTGGCCCCTTGATTAATTGTTGATCGATGGCGATACCGATCAATACTTGGAGGAGGGGGAGATTTAAGGAATGCAAGTAATCCGTCTCCTTGGGGCCGCCGTGCCAGTAGTATTTTTCAGCTACCGTCTTGCCGTTGCGAAGCAGCAATAGACTACGCGCGGTGGGTAGGCGCTTGTCAATGTACTCAAGCGCCTTGGCCAACCGGATCGGATCGATTTGCTGCGTTTCCGGTTCCGCCGGATGCCATTGTTTATTATCAAAATATAATGTCTTTTCAGCAAAAACAGCAATGGAAGCGTACACCACCGCTGCTATGACTACAAGACAGACCAGGTAAAGTGCAGTATACCTGAGAATTCTTTTCATAGATATCATATGTTCTGCGCCCTCGGAACATCAGATTGTTTCAGGAGAACCATCTGCCCAGTCCCATAAAACATGCGCAACAGGGCCGGCGCGAGTAATACATCGGCCAGAAATGCTACAATTAACGCAATACCCATCACCAATCCAAAATCAGCTACCACTTTCAGGTCACTGAATAATCGCATCCAGAAACTGGAAACCAGAATCAGCGTTGTTGCCATCAAGGCTCGGCCGGCCGATCCCAATGTCTCGCTCACAGCAAAGTTGATATCGCCGGATTTCAGGTAGTATCGTCGGAAGTTATGAAAAAAATGGATGGTGTCGTCCACAGCCAGTCCAATGAGAATACTGCCGCCAATCAGGTTGTATGTATTGAGAGGGATGTTCAAATATCCCATAACCCCCAAAGCAATGATAATCGGTAGCAGATTGGGAATCATGGCCAATAGCCCCAGGCGCACATCGCCAATGGCCAGAATCATTAATACCGTAATCAGCAGGAACCCCATGCTATAACCGACGGCCAGGCTGGTCATCATCGCATTAATAATGACGGAATTGATGGAGACAACACCGGTTACCACCACGTTGACTCCGGAATCGAACAAAGTTGCGGCATATTCCCGCACCCGTGCAATAAAATCAACATCATGGGCTGCATCCTTCCAGTACATCATGGCGGTCAAACGACCCATGCGTAGGTCCGCATCAGTGTATTTTTGTAACACTTCAGGGACAATGCGACCCATGTGATCGAATTGCTCAGACAGGGCCGGTTCGTCTTTAGGAATTGGGCATGGACTCTGATCCCATCCTGTTGTTGCACAAGAAACTTCCTTGACAAGATCGACGAGAGACCGGGTTCTACCAACATAAGTGTGCCCCTGAATATCCGTCTCCGATCTCAGGTAGATATCCAACTGTTCTATAGCCTGAAGCAGGTCATGGTCGATGATTCCTCGTTCCCGCTGTGTATCGATCAGTACTTCCAGTGCCCGAAATCCACCGGTCTTGTCTTCAATAAGCCGGACCTGCCGCATGAAATTGGAATCTTTAGTGAAATATTGCAGTTGGTTGTGGGAAAAATGAAGCTGGGAAATGTTAAAACCCACAACAAGGGTACTCGCCAGGAACAGAGAAAAAACGAGGTAAGGCCGGGTAACCCCGAGGCGACCCAACGCCAGCAGGGTGCGGTTGAAGATGGAAGCCTCATAGCCTGCTTCACCCTTTTTCACACCTGATACAACCTGCAGTATTGAGAGAAATGCCGGCATGCTGATGAGCGTAAGCACCAGGATGACGAGAATTCCAATAATTGTAAAATTCACCAAATCTGTGATAGGCGCGATATCTGAGAATGAAAATGAAAACAATCCTGCCACTGTTGTGAAACTGGTCATGGTGATGGGAAAGCCAGAGTGCCTCATGGTGGCGATAATGCCCCGGAACTTCCCAACCCGCTTTTGGTGTTTGTAATAGACCACCAGGAAATGAATAGGTGCGGTCAGACCGATGGACAATAGGATGGAGGGCAACATCGAAGAGGTCAGACTGAAGCGAACCGAAAGCAAGGCCATCAATCCTAAAGCTACCATCAGGCCCAAAATTGCTGTTGCCGGGGGTAAGATAGCACCCGAGCCCCGACCAAACAGGAACGGCATGAACAGAACCGAAACGATGAGGATCGCGAGACACATCTTCTTCATGTTTGAGCGGACCATAGGCTCGACATGATACTGGTAGACCGGTGTTCCACTGAAAGCAATGTTGAAGTCCGGGGCCTGGTATTCCTTGATTACTGCCTCAACGATGCCGTTGACAGCAATATTCTCGACTTGTGATATCGACCGCTGTTCCGCAGGGGGAGGAGGCTCTTCTGCCCCGCGGACACCCCGGGCATAACCCAGTAATCGCAGGCCATCGACCGACAATGCCGAGACCGCCTGCGTTTTGATAACGACGATGGCATGCTTGCCATCCGGTGTGAAATACAGATTCTGGAATCCTGGATAGGGATGGCCACGTTGGCTGTACTGTTGTGCTTCTTCCTCTGTCTCCGGCAGGTTATCGAGAAAACCCCCTACATGCACACCGCTTTCAACAGGCCTGATATAGAGAGCATTGGCCAGTGAACTGACCTCTTTTAACAGGGGTAGTGAATTCTCCAGATCCCCATGAAATTGCTTGAGCGTGGTGAGGAATTCAAGACTGAAGATATCGGAGGAAGAGATCAGCAGCACAATGTCTTCATCACGTCCGAATTGACTGCGAAAGCGTTGGTAATCGGTAAGTGCCTGATCGTGCCGCGTGAACATACTTTCTACAGAAGTGGCGATACTGAGTTTGGGGAGCTGAGTAACAGCCAATCCAGCCACCACAACCGTCATTAGCAGAATAGCCAAACGGTAGCGAATGACCTTGATGCCCAAATACTGAAACCCTTTTTCTATCTTTCTCTTATAATCATGCATCGGTTCCACTGGGTTTTAATAACATGTATCGCAATAGTTACTATTGCCAATAATACACTATCATAAGTTGTCGCTATCAAGTCAAGTCCTCACTTTACCCTAACGTTGCAAAAGCCCGAGGGCTTCAGAGTCAAGCCGTTTGTTTCGATGAAACAATTATGCCGCGATCCTATTTTTGGAACATTATTATGACAAGCGGTATAAAAAGGGCATTCCTGATTTGGATGGAATGCCCTTCTTAAACAATTATTCGATTACAAAATGAGCCCGCCTGTTTTTAGCCCAAGCTTGTTCGCTCATTCCTGGGTCTAAAGGACGTTCTTCACCATAGCTAATTTTTGAAAGTTTGGTAGCATCAACTCCCAAGGCAAAAAGATAAGATTTGGCACTCTCGGCTCTACTGTCACCCAGAGCGATGTTATAGGCACTTGTCCCTCGTTCATCACAGTGTCCCTCGATGATGACAGAAGTATTTGGATTCGCACGAAGCCATTCAGCTTTCTGGGACAACAGGTCTTTTGCCACATCACCGAGTGCAGATTTGTCAAAATCAAAATAGATGTCCTCATTTATGAACATCTGCGCAGCAGCCACTTTTGCTCTTTCCCCTTCTTCCTCTTTCGCAGCTTGCTCAGCAAGTTGCGTTTGTTTGAGACCCTGTTCGGCTTGATCCTGCGCAGACAAATTTGTATCGTCAACCCCTGTCGACTCTTCAGAAACTATCGTTTTATCCTCAATCATAGGTTCAGATTGAACGACTTTCTTTGCACATGACACCGTGAAGAGCAGACTAAAAACGATCAATAATAAGCTGATGTATTTCCATATGTTTTTCTGCATATTGTCCTCCTATCTATGTTCATGAATAATCGACATCACAAGCGGATTGATGTTAGAAATTTAATCACCTCCTTCTATCTTAATTTTAACTTCAATGTACCGAATAGATAGAAAGGGCCTTATAGGGGTTGTCAGAAAAACGTTCCGATTGAGGACTGTTTTTCTGCTACAAACCCTTATGCCGCCATCCTATTTTCGGAACATTATTATGACAAGCGGTAAAAAAAGAAAAAGCCCTTGGGCGTGCATTCCCAAAGGCTGAAACGAATAGCTTCGGTAGCCCGGCTGTCATAGCTTTTATAGCTTTAGACCCGCGGCTTTGCGTCTCCGCTTTTCAACGGATTTACCCTTTCGATCAATCTATTAGAGAGACTTTAACAAAATAGATTAGTCATTGTCAATAAAGACCCTTAAAGATTCTTATTTTGAACTGATACACATAACGAACTCCCCTACTCTAAAAAAACCTAAGGGTTGACTAAGTTAGCCCACCCTTTGAAAATAAATGCCATAATGGTGCCCGGGACGAGAATTGAACTCGTACAGCCACTAAGGGCCGAGGGCTTTTAAGAGCAAAAAAGGCATTTATGAAAAATCTAATACTATCAACAAATATCTGAATTCACGGCCTTTTTAATTATATTTAAGTTGGGAAATGTTAGGGAGTATTAGGAATTATTTGACAGGGCGGGCACAGAAAAGGCACAATTTATAGAGTTCGTTATTAATCTATAATTAGTTGCGGATGGTAATAAGATGAAGAACTTGGAAAACGTAAAAAAATTATTGAACACAATTGGAAATGAAATAAATGGTGTTAATTTTATAGCTGATGCCAGAACCCAGCTTTCTTGCCCGCTATTTACACTATGCTTAGATCATGCCGCCGCCATAATGATCTTGTTTGATAAAAAAGTTTTTGCATCAGCATTTGCCCTGATCCGTCCTTTTTTTGAAGCATCTATTAGAGCAAATTGGATTCAATTTTGTTCCAGCGAAGATGAAATCGATTATATTAAAAAACATGATAAGTTTAAAAAATCAGCCTCGAAAATGACAAAAGAATTGGAGGCGGCCAGAGGGTATCCTGATACGCTGACCCGAGTCATAGAAAATAGAATGACCACCATGCATAGCTTTACACATGGTGGGATGTTACAAATCTCAAAAAAGTATAAAGGTGATTCGCTCGAACCAAATTTTGAATTAACAGAGATCGATGAGGTTCTAAGGTTCCTTGCCCTTATTTCAATTATGGCCTTCTCTGCTATAGCTGAGATATCCAGTAAAGATGAAAAGCAGCAGATTGCATCTGATTTGCTATCTTGGATTAATCAATGGGCTTTTGAAGAATTATAAATGTTTGTTTTCCAGGGATAGGATAGGCCATCCGAAAAGGGAGATTTCCTGGCTTCCCTGCCCTGGGTCACCACCAGGGGCGCTACAGGGGCGCTACAGGGGCGCGATATGTCAATCCATGATAAAGAATCCAATGGCCTAAAGACAAAAGGCGAATGGATAATAAGATAGAGCATCTTCCGCGAAGCACTTTCTATGATGTTATTCAAACAGCATGGAAAGATTCCAGTTTCGAAGATCAATTAACAGTAAAGCAGGCTCAATATATACAAACTTACATGTACCTTTCCCAAGCACCTGATGGCGAATGGTCACATGAAAACATCCCATCAAGGGCAAAAGTCGCAAATGAAATTGGAGTATCAAGAGCCGCAGCTGCAACGATGACCAAGCGAATTTTAAAAATTGCCTTTACCGGTTTGACCAGACTTCAGATTTCACCAATATCACAACTCTTTAGACCGGGCAAATTATGCCGATATGTTGGTATCTGCATTCTAAAGGCATTCTCAGCGGGCGCGGCAGCGTTCCGCTGGAGAAAATTGTTAGGCTTCTTTATTAACCACTGGTTTTGCGGGATTTCCGACAACAATAGTATCCGAAGGGATGTCTTTCGACACAACGGTTCCTGCACCTACTACACATCTATCGCCAATCGATATACCAGGAGAAATGATCACACCTCCACCGATCCAACAGTCATCCCCGATTGATATGGGTTTGCCAAACTCAGGGCCCCTACGCCGTTCTATAGGATCAATCGGATGAGTTGCGGTATATATTTGCACATTGGGCCCAAAAAGAACGTTTGACCCTATTCGGATGGGCATAACATCCAGTAATACACAGTTGAAATTAAAATACACTCCCTCACCAGTATAAATGTTGTAACCATAGTCGCAGAAAAAAGGCGGTTCAATTCTAATGTCAGCGACTGCGTTTGGCAATAGGGTCGACAGAATCTGTTTATTAGCCAACTCATTACCATATTCGGTAACATTCAACCGATGAATCAATGTGCGCGCCTTTTTGCGTTCTTGCATAAGGATTGGATCTAATTCGTCATACAATTCCCCGGCCAACATTTTTTCTTTTTCGCTTTTCAATTTTCCCTCGATGTAACTATGAACGCCTAACATTGTTATTCAATAGACGTCTCGTTTTTGTTCCATATGGGATTGTTAAATAGACGTCTTGTTAACACCCCTAATTGGGACAAAAAATAGCCAATTTCTATCAAGCACTAAATTTGGTGACAAACTCTTGAAACAGATATAAACAGGATTTTAGATTGAGAACAT
>RCNC010002822.1_pt1 | contig 11482 bp, 9 predicted proteins | sample 2041301 | NCBI WGS metagenome assembly RCNC01 (sample SAMN09708231, study PRJNA481090) | Marine sediment metagenome, whole genome shotgun sequencing project. | biome: marine sediment; feature: ocean; material: sediment; isolation source: Sewage treatment plant 13A marine sediment (STP13A) ... | reverse complement strand
CACTGACCGGCACAGGATTGACAAGCCCCCCATCGACCAAAACCTGGTCGTCCTTCAACACCGGCGTAAAGATGCCGGGCATGGCAATGCTCGCGCGAATGGCCTCCATCATATGTCCCTGATCGAAGACGACTTCTTTTCCCGAGATCACATCGGTTGCCACCGCACGAAACGGAATGGACAGATCCTGAATGTCACTGTCCTGCACGTATTCTCCGATGAACTCCACAATTCGCTTGCCGTCAATGAGCCCACCTCGCGGCAACGACATTTCAAAAAAGTAGTAGAGGATTTCCTTCCACTCGAGTTGCAACAGACTGGCACGCAGTTCTTCCAACTTGCCCGATGCATAGACCCCGCCCACCAGTGAACCTATGCTGGTGCCGGCTACATAGTCGATCGGGACGCCACACTCTTGAATGGCATCCAACACACCAAGGTGCGCACAACCTCGAGCCGCTCCCGCCCCCAGCGCCAAACCTACTTTCTTCTGTTTTCGCTTCAGCATCTTTCCTTCCCCTTTTTACGACAAGAGCGCCAACGTGGCTGACCCGATGACACCCGCGTCTTTTCCCAGCCGAGCCGGCAGAATCGACACCAAGTCACCGAACACCGGTTTCAGCCGGTCTTCGAGATGGCGCTCCAACGGTCCGAACAATACGTCACCGCTCTGGGCCACACCACCGCCAATCACGATCACCTGGGCAGGCAGTTTCTTTTCCCCCAGTTGGACCGGCATCGCCTTCGGCGCCAGCTTGAACCAGTCGAAGGTCATGTAGATCAGGAAGTAAACCAGTGCAATGGCATGAACGGTGACCATCAGCCCGTTTTGTTGCGTGGCCAGGAACGCATCCCAGCGCTCCGGTGATCCTGCGGCCAGTGCTGCCAGTCCAAAGATGGCCAGCAGGCTGTAAAAACCAACCAACAGGCAGGTTACCTCCCTGAGCATGTAGCGTTTGTAGCGCCCGTTACGCATATACCAGGTGGTTTTCGATATGGGCCTGACATAGGGCTGGCGGCTCATGATTTGCCTCCCGGAAGTTTCTGTTTCCACCATTCGATCGCACCATCCACTTTCATCTGCTGAATGGCGGCGGCGGGGTCTACGCTCTTGGGGCAAACCTCGGAACAGGCGCCGACGAATGAGCATTCCCATACGCCATCGTGGTCCGCCAAAATATTGAGCCGGTCTGATTTGCCCTGGTCGCGCGAATCCAGGTTATAGCGGTGCGCCAGTGCCAGAACCGCCGGGCCGATGAAAGAAGAATCCAGCGCGTACTGGGGGCAGGCCGAATAGCAACACATGCAGTTGACGCACATGGTGTATTGCTTGTACTTGTACAGCGCACCCCGTGACTGCGTGTATTCCTGATCTTCTGGAGGCGGGTCTTCTTTGCGGATGATGTAGGGTTTCGCCCGCACAAGTTTTTCCATCACGTCGTCGAGCACCACGACCAGGTCCCGTTCGATCGGGAAATTGGCCAGGGGTTCAACCCGCACTTTATCCGGCAGATCCCGGATAAACGTTTTACAGGTCAGGCTGGGCTCGCCATTAATCATCATGCCGCAGCTGCCGCATACCATCATGTGACAGGACCAGCGGTAAGCCAGCGTGGTGTCGAGGTTTTCCTTGACGTAGTTGATTGCATCCAGGATGGCCCAGTCTTCTTCACAGGGAACCGAATAGCTCTGGAAGTGGGGCTCCTGGTCCTGTTCCGGGTCGTAACGCATGACTTCCAGTTCGAGTTGACGGATATTCATTCGCCTTTCTCCCCGGAGTAGTCGCGCACGCCGGGTTTTGACCGGGTAATCGTAACGTCCAGCCATTCGATGCCTGGTCGTCCATCAGGCTTGCGGAAGGCCAGGGAGTGTTTCAGGAAATTTTCATCATCCCGTTCGACGTAATCGAGACGCTGATGGGCACCCCTGGATTCGCGGCGCTCCAGTGACGCTTCGGCCACGGTTTCGGCGACATCCAGCAGGTTGCGCAACTCCAGGGCCTGCTGAAGGTCGGTGTTGAACACATTGCTCTTGTCGTGCACCTCGATATTACGGTAGCGCCCCCGCAGTTGTTCAATCTTCTTACAGGAGGCCAGTGCGCCTTCCTCTTCGCGATAGATCCCGGCGCCTTCTTCCAGTGTTGAGCGCATTTCCCTGCGAATGCCGGCAATGGACTCATCGCCGCCGCTTTGCAGCAGCAGTTCGCGCACGCCGGTTACTACACCCTCGGCCTGGGCGGTAATCGCGGGGTCATCATCACGCCGGCCGGTCTCTTTCGCGTAGGCCGCGGCGCGGTCAGCAGAGCGTTTGCCGGATACGAGCAAGTCGGTCAGGGAATTTGAACCCAGCCGGTTGGCGCCGTGTAATCCTGAGCAGGCCGTCTCGCCAATCGCGTACAGGCCCGGCATTGGGGTTTCGCCATTGATGTTGCTGTCGATGCCACCCATCATGAAATGAATGACCGGGCGCACCGGTACCGGGTCGGTAACGGGATCGTGGCCCACATAGGAGGAGGCCAGCTCCCGCACCAGTGGCAGGCGCTCGTTAATTTTCTTCTCGCCGAGATGCCGCATATCCAGTAAAACGCATTCACCCCACGGAGTGTCGACCGTGTTGCCCTTCTTCTGTTCGTGCCAGAACGCCTGGCTCAGCCGATCGCGGGGCCCCAGCTCCATGGTTTTGAGCACCGTTTTTCCGACCTCGGTTTCGGGACCCATGCCATAGTCCTGCAAGTAGCGATAGCCATCCTTGTTTACCAGGATGCCGCCTTCTCCACGGCAACCTTCCGTCAGCAGAATTCCGGTTCCCGGCAGGCCGGTCGGATGATACTGCACAAATTCCATGTCTTTTAGAGGCACGCCGGCCCGATAGGCCATGGCCATGCCATCACCGGTCTTGATCGCGCCGTTGGTGGTGAACGGGAAGACCTGTCCACCGCCGCCCGAGGCCATGATGACTACTGGAGCCTGGAAGCTGAAAAACCGGCCACTACGCATTTCCATCGCAACCACACCACGGCATTTGCCGTCTTTATGCAGCAACTCCAATGCGAAATATTCGTCATAACGCTTGATGGTTGGAAACTGCAATGAGGTCTGGAAAAGGGTGTGCAGGATATGGAATCCGCTTTTGTCGGCCGCATACCAGGTGCGTTTTTTCTTCATGCCGCCAAACGGCCGGACGGCCACCGAGCCATCGTCTTCACGGCTCCAGGGGCAACCCCAGTGCTCCAGCTGGACCAGCTCTTTGGCAGCCTGGCTGACAAAATACTCGACGACTTCCTGGTCGCACAGCCAGTCTCCGCCACTGACGGTATCATCGAAATGCAATTCCAGAGAATCGTCCGCTCCCTTAACCCCGGCGGCCCCACCTTCAGCTGCGCAGGTGTGGCTGCGCATCGGGTAGACCTTGGAAATCAGGGCAACCTCAAGGGCAGGGTCTGACTCGGCTATGGCAATCGCGGCGCGGAGACCCGCTCCGCCGGCACCAACGATGACGATGTCCGCATTAATGGATTCCATGGAGTCTCCTGTTCATTGTTGTTTATATGCCGTGAAAGCCCCGTTTCAATGCGGGGCAGGGCAAATTACTGCAAGGCGTTTTTTCAGTTGTTCTTCGCGCCCTGGTCGATCCACGTGCGGATCAGTTGAGTGTCTGCTTTCTTGACGGGTTTCATGGATCCGTGGGGCATGCTGATGGAGGGGTCTGCACGGCCTTCCATTAATACGACCAGATTACTGCCCTCGGCATCACCGGCAATAATCATCGGACCAAACTTTGTTCCTTTCATCAGTTCGTCATAAGTGACCATGCTGAAACCACTGGTTTCGAGTCCTTCGCCGCCCGGCTGGTGGCAGGAAAGGCAGTTCTGATCAAGGATAGGCTTAACATTCTGTGAAAAACTGATAGCCTCTTCGCCTGCACAGCCGGTCAGGCCGGCGCAAAGGGCGATCGGCATAGCGGCAAAAAGCAGCCTTCTGCCAACGGTTCCGGTCTTGATCATGATCAATTCTCCAAGTTCCTAAATTAATGTTAAAAATTACGCTGATAGGCGCAAAACACTCATGATGCATGTCAACTAAACGAAATTATTGAAAGGTCTCCGGTCCAAAAAAGGTAAAATTCAGAATCAATATTATCACTGGCGGCGGGACAAAGTGAAAACAGGAATTGTAGGCGCAGGAATTTCCGGTTTGGCCACTGCGCAGGCGATCCTTGGCAGGGATTCGGGCGCAGAGGTCGTGGTATTCGAGTCGGGTTCGCAGACCGGCGGAAAAGTTCTCTCTGAAATGACGCCTGAAGGCTATTTGTGTGAGTGGGGCGTCAATGGTTTCCTGAGTAAAGAACCGAGGACCCTGGCGCTTTGTGACGAGATAGGCCTGACACCCGTCGCGGCGGATGAATCAGCCAAAAAACGTTATGTCTTCAGTGAAGGCGAGCTTCATCAACTGCCGGAAAAACCACCCCAGTTTCTCTCATCCAGATTGCTCAGCGTGGGCGGGCGCTTACGCGTAATCGGTGAGATTTTTACCCGCCGTTCAGACAACCCCGATGAAACGCTGGCTGAGTTTGGCACACGGCACCTGGGCCGCGAGGCTTTCGAAAAGCTGATCGACCCGATGGCCTCCGGAGTTTTCGCCGGAGACGCCAGGACCATGAGCGTAAATAGCTGTTTCCCACGCATCCGTGAAGTGGAAGACGAGTACCGCAGCCTCATCCTGGGCCTGGTAAAGCTGCAGAAAGAGGCGCGTCGCGCTGGAAAAAAAGATCAACCCGGACCGGGGCCGGCCGGAACTCTTACTTCTTTCGCCGGTGGAATGTCTGTATTGACCGATACACTGACCATTCTGCTGGGTGAGCGGGTGCGGTTGAATTCACCGGTAAGCGGCGTCAGTCGCAGCGGTAATTACTACACGCTGCACCTGGAAAACGGCAGCAGTGAAGAATTCGACCAGGTGATTCTCGCAGCTCCGGCCTTCACCCAGGCAAGAATTCTCCAGGACATGGCGCCGGGTATCTCCCGGCTCGTGAACGCGATCAATTACCCCGCGCTAGCTGTCATCTGCATGGGGTACAGCAAGGAGAAGGCTGGAAACTGCATGGATGGCTTCGGGTTTCTGGTGCCCTCCAGGGAGCAGCGGGGGATCCTGGGTACGGTGGCTGATTCGAACGTATTTTCGGGTCGTGCACCCGAAGGTTCGATGCTGTTTCGCACCATGGTAGGAGGAGCGCGAATGCCCCACCTGGCGGAACTGCCGGACGAACAACTCATCGATCGCGTTCGCTCCGATCTAAAGGACATCATGGGGCTAACGGCGGACCCGGATTTCGCCAGTATCTACCGGCATGAGAAAGCGATTCCTCAATACCTGGTTGGGCATTCGGATCGACTGACTGCTATCGACAGCCAACTGGAGGGCTATCCAGGGCTGGTGTTGACCGGCAACGCTTTCCGGGGGGTCAGTCTTAACGACTGTGTTCTGAACGCAAGTAAAACCGCCGGAATGATGATCCCGGCGGCAGCATAAACCAGGCGTTCAGCTTACTTCGGCATCTCGTCGTGGCATTCCAGGCAATCAACCGTCCGCTCCACGTCTTCTTTGTGGGGGATTTCTCCGATATCCATATGGCAATCGGTACATGACCACATCTCATGCTCTTCCACGATCATCGTGCCGTCATCAGCATGCACATTGGCACCTTCAACCACCAGGGCTCCTGACGGCCGTTCGTCGGCATGGCATTCGAGGCAGGTATCGTTGTCACTGAGATCCTCTGCCGATGCAAAGCCGGCGGACGCTAACAGCAATACAACGCTGCAAAGGGAAGTTTTCAGGGTTTGGCGCAGTGATTCCATGACTATTCCTCTTGGTTATTCAGAACTCCAATCACTTAATTAGTCTGAGTTCAAAACAGTTTAACAGTTCCGAAGTTTGCTCTACTATTTCAACGAGCGGATAGAATAACTGTGATTCGGGGCATCAATTCTGATCTGGGTCATCGTCGAGTACCCGTGGGACCATATACTGGTGACCGTGAAAAAATGAAAACCGGGATTCCAAATGAATTCTAAAGCCACAGCGCTCCGGGTTTGCCTGGCCTTACTGGCGATTATCATGTTCCTGATACCGCTATCGGCTACGGCTGCGAATAGCCCTGTTTCGAAGGCCGACAAGAAATGTGTTACCTGTCACCGTCGGGTTGGCTTCAAAGATGACCCACCGCCGGGGGAAGAGCGTCAGGTTCACATCAAGGCAAATGAGTTTATCCAGGAATCTCACGAACAGCTGAATTGCAGGAATTGCCACCAGGACATCCTTAAGACCCCGCATCGTAAAAAAGTCGAGCGCGGTGTTGATTGCGTTTCCTGCCATCGCAGGCACCCCGAGTTCGTTTTGCGTGATGACGCCGGGGTTCCGGTCATCGAGAGCGGCCAACCCCTGTCTACCATGACCAGTTGTGGCCATTGCCACGACACTAAATTTATCGAAGCCAGCAGTGATCATGCTGATGCCGGCGCTTCACACATGTTTACAAAAGAGCGGCCGGTCCCCTGGGAAGCGGGCCCGGGATTTTTCGGGGGATGGGATCCTATCCGTTATGACGCCAACGTGCTGGACGAGCAGGGCGGGGTCGACCTGGAAGCGTGGCTGAAGCGGTATGGCTACAGGCATATTGGCGGTGGGCCGGCTGAACAGCAGGTCGAAATGAATTGCCTGATGTGCCACTCCAATATCGACGATCATGCAGCCCGTACGGCAGCCCTGCAGGAGGGCGATTTCGCCTGGGCGAATTCGGTGTCGTTAAAAGAAAGGGGGATTCTCGACCAAACCGATGACCAGTGGCAATGGAATGCGGATGCCTTCCAGCCCGATGGGCGTTTACGGATCGGGCTGATCGACATCGTGAATCCGGATACCAATAAATGCGGTCAATGTCACGGCCAGGTGAGTAACGACTCGATGACTCCCCTGGAATTCGAGACCGAGCCGCATAAACGCAACCTGACCGAGCGCACCGGACAAATTATTGCTCCCCATCTCTTGTCGGATAGTGGCCTGCCAATTGTTACGCAGGACGGGGAAGATCACCCGCTGGATGTGCACCTGGACAAGGGCCTGGAGTGCGTTAGCTGCCACTACTCGCTGAAAAATCCCGTTTTTTATCGGGACCAGGAAGTCGAGAAACCGATTCACATGGTATTCGACCCGCGGCGGCCGAAAATGAATGACTACCTGGACCAGCCGTCCCATCAGTTTGCAAAAGGCCGCTCCATCATTGGCCTGGCGGCTGAGGATAGCGCGGGCAGTCTGAGGCGTTGCGAAGCTTGCCACGACGCCAGTGAAGTCCATGAATGGCTACCGTTCAAATCCAAACACTTTGAATCCCTGGCTTGTGAATCCTGTCATATCCGGAAAATTTATGGTCCGGCTCTGCAGGCGATCGATTGGACCATGCTGGACGAGGATGGCGAGCCGCTGCGCCAATATAGGGGCGTTGACGGCGATCCGGCCAGCGAAGAGTTCGTAATTACTGGATTCAGACCGGTTGTCTTGCCGCGCCTGAAAGAGACTGGAAAATACAAGCTTGCGCCGTTCAATGCAGTGACGTCCTGGTTCTGGCTGGCGGGTGATCCCCCACAGCCGGTGAGTCATGAAGACCTCAAAGCGGTACTGCTGACGTCTGACGGTTATCACCCCGACCTCATTGAGGGGCTGGACCGGAACGGCGACGGCCGCCTGGAAGCTGATGAATTGCAGCTCGAAACGGCTGAAAGGCTGGATATCGTGCGGCGCCGGCTGGAGGGCGCCGGCTTCTGGCCCGCATCCGTAGACACAGAAATCTCCCCGTTTCCTCTCAACCATAACGTGGTCAGCGGAAAATGGGCCACCTGGAATTGCAGGGACTGCCATGGCGCGGATTCGATACTCCAGGCACAATTCCCGATGTCGGCTTATTTGCCTGGCGGGCAAGCGCCATCAAGCGCCGGCTACGCCAGTGTCGAATACAGCGGGCAACTGGTGACCACGGAAAGCGGTGGTGTTGAAGGCCTGCCGGACCTTAGCCTCGCCGGGTTTTACATCATAGGACTGGATGCGGTCGAGTGGATCGACTGGCTGGGCCTGATGCTGTTTTTCAGTGTGCTGGGCGGTGTTTCCATCCACGCCATTGGACGGTATTTCTCCGGTCGCAGCCTGGAAGAAAGCAAGCTGAACCTCAAGCGCGTCTATATGTACGATGTTTACGAACGCATCTGGCACTGGTTGCAGGCGATCATGATCATCTACCTGTTGTTCACGGGTATGGTGATCCATAAACCACACTTGTTTGACGGTTTCAACTTCGCCTGGATGGTCAGCAGTCATAACGTATTTGGCTTCGTATTACTGGCCAATGCGCTGCTGGCACTCTTTTACAGCATCGTGAGTGGCCGTTTCCAGGAATATCTGCCTCAGCCGAAAGACTTCTTCTCGAATTCCATCAAGCAGGCCATGTTCTACATGAGCGGAATTTTCAGGGGTCACCATCACCCGTTTGAAAAATCCAGGCGTAAGAAGCTGAATCCGCTGCAGCAGATAACCTACCTGGGCATCCTGAATGTCTTGCTACCGGCACAAGTTATTACCGGCATCATGATTTACTGGGGTCAACAGAACTGGCCGATCCTGTTCAGTTCACTGGGTGGTTTGCCGGTGCTGGCGCCCATACACACGGCAGTTGCCTGGCTGTTTGCATCTTTCATCCTGATGCACGTTTACCTGGTGACAGCCTCCGGTCATACACCCATGGCAGCCACTAAATCCATGATTACCGGTTGGGAAGATGTGGAGCGTCGGCCAAGAGGGTCAAAAAGTTAGGGATAGAACGGCCCCGGACTACTCAGTCCGGGGTTCGTGCGCGCCGGCTCCTGCAAACGTGGCGTCCTCCAGCAAGGCAACATAGTGATATCCGGAACCCAGGTCTACATCATTTCTGATCACTCCGTTTGCCGTAACAATCTCGCCGATCGTTACCATGTCCTGGCTGGTGGCGATCAACTTGTTACCCGGTGCAATACCGGTTCCATCCTGCAACGTGATCCAGTTCCTGCCCATGATGTCAGCGCTGACCTTGGTGACCCTGGCGCGCAGGCTGACTGCCAGCGTGTTGAGAGCGGCGGGATCAGAAAGTATCTCCTCGATGGTTTTCCCACCCTCCAGTTTTTCTATTTCGCCGGGGGCGGGTGAAGCGCCGGCCGTGCTCTTGGCAATGGTGTCATGCCCGGAAACACTGACCTGGCCAACGAACCAGATGGACTCGAAAGTCCGGTCCAGCGACTTGCTGTGAAAGTTCTGCATTTCCGAGCCGCCAGAGTATTCGACCCGGGCGCCCCTGGATACCTCCATGGTGCTTGTTGCGATCCATGTGTCCGATTCTTCGATCCTGAGATACGTGTACCCGCCAGCATCGATGGTTTCCGCTACGGTACCGCTATTTAAACCGGTGTCAGCCACCAAATTCACAGGCATGAAAAGCGACAGGAGGCATGCGATTAATATCATTGTTGGTAATTTCATCAGTATTCCTTCAGATTTTATGCGGAGAGGTAACGAACCAGCAGTGCGAAGTCGTCAATCATGGCCGGATCGAGCTCAGCAGGCAACGGGATTTTGACCACGTGACCTGAGCCCGGCGCAATATCGGCAGGTTTACCATTGCGGCCGATGATTTCTGTGAGATCGAAAGACAGGTTACCGGCGGGTGTTACCAGTTCCATGTGATCGCCGGTCTCGAAACGGTTTTTTACGTCAACGGTCAACCAGCCACTGTCCATATCCAGGATGTCGCCGACAAATTGCTGGCGGTCACTCTGGGAGAAACCACGCTCGTAATTCTGGTATTCGCCCGGGGGGTGGCGACGGTAAAAGCCTTCGGTATAACCCCGGTTTGCCAGGCCTTCCAGTTCATCCATCATGTCCATGTCAAACGGCCGTCCGGCGGCTGCGTCTTCGATTGCGCGATGATAGACCTGGGTCGTTCTGGCCGTATAGTAAAAAGACTTGGTCCGGCCCTCGATCTTGAGCGAATCGATTCCCATCTGCGCCAGCGTGTGCACGTGCTGCACGGCGCGCAGGTCTTTCGAATTCATGATATAGGTGCCGTGCTCGTCCTCCCAGGCGGGTAGCAATTCACCTGGCCGGCTCTCTTCTTCCAGCAAGAACACAGGCGGTTCATCCTGTTCCTGTTCCGGTTCAGTTACGGCCCGGCTAACCGTTTTAAGTGGAACAATATCGCCGGTACTGGTTTCGCGCGCTTCGAACGTATTGTATTTCCAGCGGCAGGAGTTGGTGCAGGCACCCTGGTTGGAATCGCGATGAGACATGTAGCCGGACAGCAGGCAGCGCCCGGAGTAGGCAATACACAGAGCGCCGTGCACAAATACCTCCAGTTCGATGTCCGGACACTCCGCACGGATTTCAGCGACCTCTTTCAATGACAGCTCGCGCGACAGGATGATGCGTTTGAGCCCTATGCTCTGCCAGAATTTAACCGTTGCATAGTTCACCGCATTGGACTGAACGGAGAGGTGAACCGGCAGGTCGGGCCAGCGCTCGCGCACCATCATGATAAGCCCCGGGTCGGACATGATCAGGGCATCCGGCCCCATCTCCACGATGGGCTCCAGGTCAGCCATGTAGGTTTTGACCTTGCTGTTGTGAGGCGCAAGGTTGCTGGCCAGGAAAAACAGCTTGCCCTGAGCGTGAGCCTCTTCGATCCCCAGGCCCAGCACGTTTTCTTTGCTGAACTCATTGTTGCGCACCCGCAGGCTGTAACGTGGCTGGCCGGCATAGACAGCATCGGCGCCATAGGCAAAGGCGTAGCGCATGTTCTTCAGGCTACCGGCGGGCGAGAGTAGTTCAGGTCTTTTCATGGCTTCAGGCTCGTTACCAGCTCCATTGCAGGCTGATTGCCTATTAAGCACAGTGCACAGGATTTTAGAGAAGGTTCCACTGCAAAATTGACCCAGATCAGGAAAACTTCAATTAGTGCGAAATACCGCACTAATTGGTCTGAGGTACATCTAAAATGGCACCAACGTCTGGAAAATCCAACGTTCTTCAACATACTTACCTGCACGAGGAGAAAGTCATGAGTAAGTTTAGTCATTGGTTCAAGCCCCCCCTTGTATCCGGCATTATTGGCGGTATTTTGCTTGGCGCTTTACTCCTGTCTTTTTCAGGTACGGTCGTTGCGCAGACGATTTCAGATTCTTGTGGTGCGTCAGGATGTCACACCGGTAATTCGCAAGATCGCCTGAACACGTATCAGCCCTGGAAAGCCTCTGGTCACCCTTACAAACTGATGAAAGCCGATATCGCTCAGAACCGGCCCATTCCATTGCCCGAAGGATATACCTGGGACGAGATTTCCTACGTCATTGGCGGTTACAAGTGGAAATCCCGCTACCTGGATGAGAATGGCTACATCATTACCCAGGGTA
>RCNC010008548.1_pt1 | contig 11483 bp, 8 predicted proteins | sample 2041301 | NCBI WGS metagenome assembly RCNC01 (sample SAMN09708231, study PRJNA481090) | Marine sediment metagenome, whole genome shotgun sequencing project. | biome: marine sediment; feature: ocean; material: sediment; isolation source: Sewage treatment plant 13A marine sediment (STP13A) ... | reverse complement strand
GATCAGTTCCGTCTGCCTGGTCTTGAAGATCCGGTCCCGCTTCCGGATCTCTTCGGCCAGGACGCAGAACTCCGGGTCTGCGGAAAGGTCGTTGAAGGCGATCAACCTCTCTCTCGGGCAGATCGCCCAGAGGATTTCCGCCACCCCCACCGCATGCGGCACGATTCGGACGGGCCTTTGTTTGATCTCGAAGGCCCTCTCCTCTTCCTGGAAGGTATCGGTTCGAAAATCATGAATCCTGTACGTGTAGTGGATCGTCCGTGGCCAGCCCTGCGCGTTCGGTGTCTCGCCCCTTGCATAGCTCAGCGCCTTCTTCAAGGCCTCCATGTTCAGGGGCGGTGTCGGCGGAGCGGCAGACCGCTCTGGGACCGGCTCGTCACAGGCTACGGCCAGCAGAATCATCCCCCCCACCAGGAAGCCCCATCCTTTCTTCATCGCTCTCCGTCCCTCTAGGTAAAATATAAGAAGCTCTTTGAATCCGATCGGATCTCGGTCGCTTCCACGTCAAAGACTTGTTTGATGTTCTCCCTGGACAGGGCCTCGTCGGGAGGGCCGGCGAAAAAGAGGCCTCCCTGATAGATGATGGACACCGTGTCACAGTATCTACGGGCCAGATTCAGGTCGTGGACGCTCACGATGATGGTCTTCCCCTTTCCCTTCAGGTCACCCAGCAGGTCCATGATCGTTAGGGCGTGCCTGATGTCGAGATCCGAGGTGGGCTCATCCAGGAGGATCAACAGAGCCTCCGTAGCCAGGGCCCGGGCGATGATGGCCAGCTGGCATTCCCCACCCGAGAGTTCGTTCACCATCCTGTCCTTCAGGCCCTCCGACTGTGTCTGTTTCAGGGCCCAGTCGATGATTTCTCGATCCCTCTTTCTCATGGGCTGAAAACGACCCAAATGGGGGTTTCGCCCCATGGTCACAATGTCGTACACCGATATGGGAAAGCCAACGTTCGTGTTCTGAGGAACCAGGGTAACCGTCCGGCTCAGTTCCCGCCTCGAGAATGCCTTGGCGTCTGTGTCGTTGATCAGGACCTTGCCTTCCTCCGGTTCCCAGATTCGACAGATATTCTTGAGCAGGGTCGATTTGCCGGAGCCGTTCGGGCCCACAATCCCGTGGATCTTGAACGGCTCGAACCGGGCGGAGATCCCTTTCAGGATCTTCTTTTCGTCAATCGAATATCGAACATTGTCGAGTTTCAGCATGGGAAAGGCTCAGAAGCAAAAAGGGCACGAAAATCGTGCCCTTTTCGCTTATCCACGTTGGGAGTTCTTCATCTCAGAGTGCAATCATGTCTTTCAAGATCTTCACCGTCAAGTCCGCTCCCTTTACCGGCGATGTCCCCGTATCCGAGATGCCGCTCACGACCCGCACCATGTCGTGGTCCACCTTCTTCTGTGCCCACACATCTGCCTTGGGGGCAGCGATGTAGACCGAGTAGTTGTGGTGTCCGGAGCCGGGCCGCTCGCCGATGATGTTCAGGAGTGCCTTCGGCTTGTTCCCATCCGCCTCGGCGAAAAGAATATCCCCGATCGCATAACCGGCACGCACGCGTCCTTCCTTCACCACGATGATCTTCTCGTCCACGGTCAATCCCGCTTCCTTCAGCTCTCTACGAAGCTCCTTGAGAAAGGGTTCGAGGTGCCCTTCGTCCATGATCGCCTTGGCGTTCAGGCCGTCGGAGATCACGATCTGCACGTCCGGGACCTTGCCGCCCCAGGAGTCGCGCAGTTTTTCCAGGGTGGCGACCGCTGCCGGGCTCAGTTCTTCCCCTGTCGAGGGATGTGCAACGTAGTCCTCGCGATCCTTGGAATTCGTGGTGATCGTCACGGCGTTCGGAAGGGTGCTGATGAACTCAGGCGTGAACTCGGCCCACAGGGAGACCTTGGCGTCTTCATAGAGGGCCCAGATCCGCTTGTGCAGCTCAGGATTCATGTCCCAGGGGTTCTTTCCGTGGCCCACGGCCAGGGGTACGCCACGAGCCTCGACCTCCTGCATCTTCATCCTGCCCTCTGCCATAATCCGCTCCATGGAGCGCTTATCGCCTTTCCTCAGCCTGTACTGGTAGTAGACCCAGTTCGGATCCCCGAAGTGCTCCGTGGGCTTGCCGTTCGCGTCGATCACCCCGATCTCTTTGAAGAAGGCCCACATCTTGTCGTCGGTCTTGTAGCCGAATTTATATCGGACGCGCACGTGGTCCTGGTAGCCCGTGGTCAGGTAGCTCAGCATCGGGTCGTTCTTCGTCGGAAGGGCCATCAGGTAGGCGGGGTTGGCCGGCATGATCTGATCGATGCACCAGTCCAGGTCCGACAGGCTCACCGGCATGTGCAGTGTGGAGCAGATGTCCAGGCCTATACACAGCCCGTGGAGCTTGCCCATGGCGATGTCCTCGAGGCAGCACCGAACGAGCTGCTCGCGGGTCTTGAAGACCTCCGGCCCGATGAACCCGGCCACGTCGTTGACATGGCTATAGGCCCCCCGGGGCTGTACCTTGGCCAGTTCCTGCTCCAGGGCCCTGACAAACCCGTATTTCCTCGACTCGTGGACGACCATGTCGAAGCCTTCACCGGCTCCGTTGGTGAAATCAGCGCCCTGGCCGGTCTCGTAGTAAAGACCGTATCTGGATATTCCACGTGCCTTGGCATAGATCATCATCGAGTCGATGCTGATACCGAAGGTCCTGTTTGCAGCATCCACCCCTGCCAGGCTCTGAAACCAGAGGGCTGTCACGCCCGGATTCTTCTTCTCCGCCTCTGCCTGAATGTCGACGTGCGCCAGCACGCACCACGGCATCACATCCTCGAGCCCGAAGGTGTAGACCACGTCCTGAAGAGCCCTCTCGATGTTCACGATGTTGTCCAATTCACTGTCCACCGGGTTGGTGCCGATCACCACATCCCCGACGGCATAGGAAAACGCGTCGAAGGTCTGCCAGACAATATCGGCCACGTTGTCGGTGGGCGAGTTGGGCTGGATTCGCGCGCCCATGTAGCCTCTCGCACCGACCCTCCTGCCTGGAAGCGGGTTGAAGACCCTCTGTCCGATCACGATCAGCTCGTCGTTGCTGCAGATCTTGGTCACGCAGGCGATCACGTCGCTGTCCAGGCCGGGCATCACCCCCTTGATTTCGGGTTCCCGGGAGGTCAGGATGAACTCCTTGAGCTGACCCATGGTCCAGCCCCTGATCTTCTTCAACTCCGCCGTGTCCGTGGTCTCCCATATCAGCTCCTGCTGGTCGTCGACGAACAACGGGTGATTATGGATATCACCGATCTTCGTGTTTGCCAGAAGCTGCCTTGCATTCTGCCGCGAAGCATCGTCCGTCGCGGCCACGCCGATCGCCTCGTCCCCCTCCTTGTAAGGGTTCGCGGCTCCGATGACCTGCTGGTAGAGTGTCTGGTCGAATCCTCCCTTGACTCTCTTCACGTAAGTAAAAACGTCCTCCCCCTTCTGCACGTCATGGATCGTGACCGCTCCGGCGTGGGCGGTCACGCAGAAGAATGCAAGGAGTGCGGTTGCCGAGATGACAACCTCTCTTGTGACGTTTCTCATATTAGTTTTCCTCGATCACGGTTCTCGTCGTTCCCCTAGTAATTATGGACCTGGTCCAACTGCTCGTCCGAGACATCGAAAACCACATTGTGAGGAGCCAGCTTCTTCTCCTTGAAGAAGTCCGGGAGCCTGTCGTCCAGGCGGGTGAATCCGGCTGCCGTGTTGAACTCCCGCTCGACCTTCAGGATCGCCTGCCCGTGCTTGGTGACATCGTCCAGGGTCATGTTCAACCCGTACCGGGCGTTCAGCATCTCCGGAATCGCCTCCAGTCCCTCCGGGATGTCCAGGATCGCAAAGGCGATGAACACGCACAGCCCCGCCGAGTCCAGGGCCGCGGTCGCAATCTGCAGATTTCTTGACAACTCGACCTGGCCATCGGGCTTCAGGGGATCCACGTATCCGCCCACCTTCATGATGTTCGTGGCCACCGCGTACCCTGCAGTGTGATCCGCCCCCATGGGAGTGGTGGCATACGTAACGCCCTGTCCCTTGACGGCCCTCGGATCGTATGCGGGCATACTCTGCCGCTTGACCACCGGCACATCCGCCACACCGAAGGCCTGCCCGGTCACAGAAGCGCCGTTCCCCAGGATCCGGCCCAGGGGCGTGCCCTTTCCGATTTCATGGAGGAGTTCGATCGCGCCTTTCGCGTCGCCAAAGGCCTTGAGGCCCCCGGCCATGGCCACACCGATGGCACAACCCGTCTCGATCGTGTCCACGCCGTAGTCGTCGCACAGCCTGTCTATCTGGGCGATGGAATCCAGGTCGTCGATTCCACAATTCGCGCCGTTGGCCCAGATGGTCTCGTACTCCAATGCGGAGGTCACATAGTTCTTGTCCTTGTCATGGTAGATGTTGGAGCACTGGATGATGCAGGTCGTGCAACCCGCATGGGTGGTGTCCCCTCCCCGCTCCTTGATGACGTCGTGCATCGTCTCGCCGCTGATTTTGTCCGCCCCTTCGAACCTTCCCTCCGTGAAGTTCCTCGTCGGAAAGGCCCCCGCCTCGTTGATGACGTTGACGAGTACGTTCGTCCCGAAGACGGCAAGGCCGCCCCCGGGCTTGGTGACATCGTGGGCCTGCAGGGCCTTGCGCAGCTTGGCCGCCGCCGCCTTGAAGGCGTCGAAGTTCTTGTATTCGATCTTGGGCGCACCCGCATCATCGATAACGACCGCCTTGAGCCCCTTCGACCCCATCACCGCCCCCATACCGCCTCTGCCCGCATGCCGGGTCGGACGCCCGTTTGTGTCCGACACCGCTATGGATGCGCTCGAGAGCTTCATCTCGCCTGCCGGACCGATCGAAACGGTCCCCACCTTTCCGCCGTATTTCGCCTGCAGCTTCACCAATAGGTCGTAGTTCTTGAGCCCCTTGTACTCGTCCGCAGGATCCAGGGTAGCACCGTCCTTGTTTACCACGAGACAGTAGAGTTTCCCTGGTTCGGCCTGCCCTTCCACCACGATTCCCCGGATGCCAAGCCTGGCCAGTTTGAAGGCACCGTTCCCCCCGGCATTACTCTCCTTGATACCGCCGGTCAGTGGGCTCTTCGCGCCGACCGAAAGCCTTCCGGAGTTGGCTGCAGGGGTCCCGCTCAGCAGACCGGCCGCGATGACCAGCTTGTTCTTCTCGCTCAGGGGGTGACAGGTAGGGGGCACTTCCTTGGAGACGATCATGGAGGTCAATCCACGGCCACCGAAACCACCGTAATCCTTGTTGTTCGACAAATCCTCGACGCTTATCTCCTTGGTGTTCATGTTGACCCGCATCAGTTTCGCCATGTGCGCACCTCCTTCATGGGTTGCCCCCTTCGCTGCCGAAAGGAGATTTCTCTCTTCTCCTGGCATTCACACCAATAGAATAGAATGCGTTTATCAATTAATCAGAAAGAAACTCCCCTGTCAAGAAATTTCTTGATCAAAATCAATTGGTTATTGAGTTCCTTCCTTCACAGGATCCTTTTCTTCTCGTTAATTTCTTGTTCTATTTTAAGATAAGTTCATTATTCGAGACCGGTAAGGGACGCCTTTCCATTCCCTCACGGTTTTGGATGTTTTGCGTCCTGATTCCGATGCCGAACTGCAACGAGCGTGCCGGGTGAGCAGGCCCTCCAGCCTGAGTCGGCACGTCGAAAAACGCAAAGGAATCAACTTTCTCAGGATCCCTTGCTGCTGGCAGCCTTCCGGCAAGGTCGAAGGGGACGGCCTTGGCTGTCCGCTTTCTTTACAGATTGTAAGGAATCCTGGCAAGCCATCCTCCTTCGCAGGGGACCATGGCCTGGGCCGCGGAAGAATGGAAACGTATCCTTCGAGGCTCGCGTTGGTGAGCTTCGGCGTGATGTCGCACCAAGGCATCGAAATGGTAGGACGGGTCTACCCCTGGGGCTCCATGAGGTGCTCGGGAGAGCGGTCGTGCGACACCGGGGGGGGAGGAGCCGCAGGAGGGAATCGGGGCTCATCTTCAGGCGTTGAAGCTGGAGTCTGTCTTTCGGGAAGATTTGGTGGGTGTTTTCCTCTTCTTCTTCGTTTCTTCGGCACACCCAGGACACACCCACCGGTTCATCCACCCACACAGCTTGGCCAGTTCCTTGAGCACTTTCTCGTCGATATGCTCCATTTTCTTGTTGCAGTTCGGCAGGTCGCACTCGACGTAACAGAACTTGCCCATGGTCCGGATTATGCCCATGATAGCCCTCTCTTATCCACTCCTGATTGGCGCGTGATTCCGCCGAGATAAAACTCGTTTCAACGCATAACAAACCTTTTAGCAGAATTCACATGCCTTTTACAAGAACTTTCGCCAAGGGATTCGTTTTACATCGCACTTTTTTTGAGGTCCCGATCTTCTGAACGAACACGCCTACCCCCTCTCCAAAACATCCCCAGAAGGTCTTCGGCCTCTTCGAGAAGCAGGAAGGGACTCGACAAGGGCAGCACGTTCTGTTTCACCTTGCCCGAAACCCGATCCTGATTGCTACACCCCCTGACAATCGACGAGTATCTTCGTATGTCCCGGGGCATGAAGGGCCTCAAAGGCCTCCGCGATCTCGTCGAGAGGGACGACGTCGCTCACGACCACCTCGGGATCCACGGCGCCCCGGGCCAACTGGGCCAGGCTGGATTCGAACTCTCGAAGATTGTATCCCAGACTGAAGTGCAGCTGTATCTCCTTCATGAACCAATTCATAGGGAACAGGGCCACATTGCTCATGTGGACGCCCAGTGCCACAACCCGGCCGTGGGCCTTCGCGATCGCAGCAGCCTCTTCGATCGAGGTCTCTGTGCCCGCGCAGTCGATCACCACATCCGGGCTCCGGCCCGCTGCCTTCCGGACCTCATCGGCGACGACCACCTGTTTCGGGTCAAAGACCCCGTCCACCCCGGCGGCCCGCGCCTTCTCTGCACGGTACGGATCAGGTTCTGTAACGTAGATGCCGATCGCACCAGCGATCTTCAAGGCATACACACAGAGAAGTCCGATCGGGCCAGCCCCCATGACCACTGCCTGATCGCCGACACGAATGCTCGAGAGGTTCACTCCACGGACCGCGACCGCCCAGGGCTCGTTCAAGGCCGCGAGCTTCATATCCATGCCGGCCGGCACCGGGTAGAGCATGGAGGGGCGCACCAGCATATACTGCCCGAATCCGCCGGGGTTGCCCCCCAGTCCGTAAGCCCGCATGATTCCTTCCTGGCAGACCTGGATATCTCCCCGCCTGCAAGGCTCGCACGCGAGACAGGGATCCATCGGCAGGACAACCACCGCGTCCCCCTCACTCCACCCCTGGACGCCCTCACCCACAGCGGCGACATGGCCGGACATCTCGTGGCCGATGATGCAGCCCGGGGGAAAGATCCCGATATCAGCCATGTGCAGATCGGATCCGCAAATGCCACAGTAGGCCACCTTGACCAGGATTTCCTCGGGACCGGGTTCAGGGGTCGGGCACTCTTCCACCTTCATCTTGCCATCCGGTTGAACAATCGCAGCCTTCATCGTTCCCCCCCATGGTCATGGCTGGATGTGAATTCCAATTCCTAAAGAAGGCCACTCTCCGTGGCATACTTGGTCACAGGATGGGGCAGCGTGGGGTCGACCATCACATTGATGCAGGACACCTTGCCATACTTCAGGGACCTTTCGAGGGCAGGCTTGATCTCTTCCGGCCGCTCGATGAATTCCCCGTAGCCCCCGAGCCCCTGTGCCATCAGGTCGTACCGCACCACGCCGAGTTCGGTTCCGCAGGTCCTGTCGTGGCCGAAGAGCATCTCCTGGCCGTGTTTGACCATCCCCCATGCCTGGTCGTTGCAGATCACGCAGATCACGGGCAAGTCGTGGCGCACGGCCGTGTCGATCTCCATCCCGTTCAAGCCGAAGGAACCGTCTCCTGACAAGAGGATCACGTTTCGCTCCGGTTCCGCCAACTTGGCGGCCAGGGCAAAGGGCAGTCCCACCCCCAGGCATCCCAGGGGCCCTGTTGAGGTCACGGCAGAAGGCCGCTCCGCGGGGAATGCCTCGCTGCCCCACAGCATGCTGTCACCGCCGTCACAAACGAACATCGCTTCCCCGCCCACGACATCACGTACATCCTCGACCAACCGCCGGGGATGAATCGGTACCATGTCGAGATCATAGGTCGATCGTTCCGCCTTTATCGCCTCTTCGACCATCTGCGTTGCCTCCCCGGCCCAGGGACGGTCCGGATTCTCCGGGATTCGCTGGATCAGGTCTTCGAGGACCAGCTTGATGTCTCCCCAGACGCCCACATCCGGCCCCCGATTGAATCCAAGTTCCGTAGGCTCGATATCCACTTGAATCACCTTCATGGGCGGCTGGAAGAGCTTGCCGAAGGCCAGCATGAAGTTGAAGCGGGTCCCCAGGGCGAGGATCGTGTCCGCCATCATCATGGGCGACAGGGTGTGCAGCATGGAGCCGCTGATGGCGAGCGGGTGGGAGTCCGGCAGCACACCGCGCCCGCTGGTACGGGTGATGACCGGGATGCCGGCCCGCTCGGCAAAGGCCTTGAGCGCATCCCCGGCACGAGCCCACAGGCAACCGGATCCCGCCAGGATCAGGGGACGCTCGGCCTTGGCCAGCATCTCAGCGGCCGCAGCGAGGGCCTCAGGGCTCCCGTTGGGGCGTGAGGTGGTGCGGTAATGGGTCGGAAAAGGCGCCTCCGATTCGTCGACCTTGGCATACATGATGTCCATGGGGATTTCCAGGTAGACCGGCCCCGGCCGGCCGCCCAGGGCATGCCGATAGGCCATGGCAATGTACTCGGGTATACGGTGGGTGTGATGGCAGATCCGGGCCCACTTGGTGATGGGCTTCATCAGGGCGATCTGGTCGATATCCTGAAGGGCCCCGGTATCGTTCTCTGCCAGCGCACTCCGGCCGCCGAGCACCAACAGGGGGGTGTTCGACTGCTGGGCGTTGGCAATGGCCGTGACCGCATCGGTCAAGCCCGGGCCCGCCGTGACGGCACACACACCCATTTCGCCCGTTACGAGCGACCACCCCTCCGCCATGTGAGCCGCCGCCTGCTCGTGCCGGGTATCGATGATCTTGATCCCCTCGTCCAGGCTCGCGTTGTAGATGGGAGCAATGTGGCCCCCGCTCAGGCTGAAGATATACTTGACCCCCTCTCGGAGAAGCGCCTTGACGACCAGTTGACCACCGTCCATCTTGCTCATTCGAGTCCCTCCCCTTGTCCCGGGTGTGTCCCTTCTTCACTCCGGTTCCGTGCGTGTTTCCCGACTTCGGGTACGGCCCTTTTATCTATATGAATCCGGGGTCAAAAGCAAAAGATTTCAGGGTCTCCCTTTGACATCCCGATCGCCTTTCCTTAGGCTAAATCCCGAACACTCGAAACAGGAGCGTGGTACATGCGCCACAAGAATCGCGCAAGGGTAAGAAATCTCCTCCGGACCTTGAACCCGAAGGACTATGAAAGGTTCGAAAAGATCAAGATCAACGACCTCGGGTTCGGGTATGATTCCTTCGGACTCGAGATCGAGACGGCCATGGCCGTCTTCACCCTGGTGCAGTACTTCTACGATCACTGGTTTCGGGTGGACAGCTACGGGGTGGAGAACATCCCGGAGGAAGGTGCGGTCCTGCTCACCCCCAACCACAGCGGCATCATTCCGATCGACGGGGCAATGATCGCGACCGATCTGCTCAAGAAGATGGAAAAGCCGCGACTCATGCGTGCCGTCCTCTACAACGCCGCCGGATTCATGCCCTTCGTGGGCACCTTCTTCTACCGTTCCGGCCAGATTTCGGGCGCCCGCCGAAACTTCGAAGAGGCCCTCAGACAAGGAGAGCTGGTCGCTGCGTTTCCCGAAGGTTCCAAGGGAACCTGGAAGGGGTTCGACGATCGATACAGGCTCAAGCCGTTCAACGTGGGATTCATGGAGCTGAGCCTGATCTACCGGACTCCGATCGTCCCCACCGCCGTGATCGGAGCTGAAGAGCAATACCCCTTCATGAAGAACGTGAAGCCCCTCGCCAGGATGCTGCATCTCCCCTACTTCCCCGTCTCCCCCCTCTTTCCGCTGCTCGGACCGATCGGCATGTTACCCCTTCCGACCAAGTACAGCATTTCCTACGGAGAGCCGTTCCATTTCTACCGGGAATACGGCCCGGAGACCGTCCGGAAACCGGATGTGATCCACATGCTGGTCGGAAAGGTACGGACAAGGATCGAAGAGATGCTCGCAGAGGGGCTTCGGAACCGAAAGGGCGTCTTCGGCTTCTCCGCTACCTCGGGCCCCAAGTCCCTGCCGGAAAAAATATTGGCCAGGCTCACTGGCGACGGAGCGTAGTCGGTTACAGCTGTTAGCTCCCCACCACTGCCCCATGCCTGACTTTTGCCCTCTGGGAGGGTGGTAAGGTGGGCTAAAAGCTAATCGCTAATAGCCGCGAAACACTCATCCCAAATCAGCGCTTTACGACTACCTCACCTATTGCCAATCCCCACGACAAACGGCTGCCCCGGAACCCGCTGAACATTCACGGAAGACAAGCCGGCATCACCGAACAGGGTGACCAGTTCCCTCTCGGTCAGCCCTTGCCCGGCCACGAAACGAACGAAGTATTCGGAACACAGCCACCGCGTGCCCGGGAGAACCCATCTCCACTTTTTCACAAAACCCCTGGTGGCTTCCCGGGAGAGGTCCCTGTCCACTTCGATCACGCAGACCGTCCCGCCTTCCTTGCAGACACGCTGCATCTGAGCGAGGCCTTGCCTACGATCAGGCAAGTGCTTGATCATCGCAGCCGAAACGACGAGGTCGAAACCGCCGTCGGCCAACGGCAGACAGAGGGCGTCCCCGACACCGAAACCCACGTTCGTAATCCCGAGACCCCTCCCGTGGGCGCGAGCGACCTGCCCCTGTGAGAGGTCGAGTCCGAGGACGAAGGCCTCAGGGTTTCTCCGGGCGGCTCGCATCGCGATCTGTCCGGAGCCGCACCCAAGGTCCAGGACCCTGAATCCCGCCGGCAACTCGCAGAGGAGACCTTCCACCACCGCATCATACAGATCCCCGATCCCTGCCGCCACAATGGCATCGTAAAGCCAGGCCATCCCCCGAATCCAGGGCCCTTCCATTTTGAAAAGATGCATTCAAGCTCCTTGCGCTACTTGGATGCTTCGGTACGTCCCCCGCCCGCTTTCCTACCCGAGCCCGATCACCCGCACCCATTGACTATTCTCGGGCGGGGGCCGGGCTCGGGCGCTCTGGCAAGTCGACAGGAATCTGCGGCTATTCTTACCTGGCAGAGCTCAAATTGTGCAGTGCTGTCAGGGGTTCCGTCGGAGATTTGTGCCGGGCGACTCCGGGGGAGGGAGAGACGGAGCCCAAGCAAATCGGAGAGGGAACCCCGGACAGCACCGCACGGCGAGCCCCCCTGGAACATAGCACTGTCTC
>RCNC010002821.1_pt1 | contig 11483 bp, 8 predicted proteins | sample 2041301 | NCBI WGS metagenome assembly RCNC01 (sample SAMN09708231, study PRJNA481090) | Marine sediment metagenome, whole genome shotgun sequencing project. | biome: marine sediment; feature: ocean; material: sediment; isolation source: Sewage treatment plant 13A marine sediment (STP13A) ... | reverse complement strand
TTTGCGGTTCGAATTGACGGTGGTGTAATGTCAAAAAACCGACTCGCATGGAAAGAAATCGGCAAAAACACAATTTCGGAGGCACAACCAAACTCAAGCTTCTGACTATTCTGCTGAAAGTGTACTATTGACAGTTTTGTACGTTTCGTTTATACTGTACGTATTGAGGCTTTGGCTTCGAGTGCAACTCACTGGAAGTTCAACTCATGAGAAGTTCAACTCATGAGAAGTTCAACTCATGAGAAGTTCAACTAACGGGCGAACGAGGAGCGTGACACATGACGAGATTGACGGTAAGTGCGGTGCGCGAGGCACTGTCTGACACGCTCAACCGGGCTGCGTTCGGTGGAGAGCGAATCGTGATTCATCGGCATGACAAGGACGTGGCCGTTCTGATTGGCGCCGAGGACTATGCCCGCCTGCGCGAAATGGAGAACGCCATTTATCTGGCGGCGGCCCGCAAGGCCGTGGCTGAATCCAGCGGGGAAGTTGGCTGGGAGGAAGTGAAGGCAAATATTGATGCAAAGCGCCATCTATGAGATCCGTTTGCTGCGCGAAGTAAAAAGCGTTCTGGATAGCCTGGAGACGCACGTATTTTTTGAATTGGCCAGAGATATCGATTCCCTCGCTTTTGCCCCGCGACGAGAAGATACTGACGAGTTGGGTGAGGGGTTTTGGCTATTGAGATCGAGCGGTTTTGCCATCATATACCGTATCGAAGAAGCCCGTTTGGTTCTCGTTAAGGTTGGTCGGCAGGCAGAAATATTGCTGGAGCCAAACTAGGTCAAGAACTTGGTGCATCGTGTGTTCCGGTTGTCAAACCAGGCTCCATTCCTGCCCTTCCCGCGAGGCCATTGACAGGTCATATCCAACTCCATATAATCGATGAAACCAACTGGGGGACGATATGAAGCGGATTCTCGCCTTAGCGCTGCTCTTCAGCATTTTTTTCATCGCCTCCTGTTCCGAATCACTAGACCCCGAATTTTCGTCAGGCCATGCCGTCGGCGGGATCGTGCTTCAGGCAGAAACCCCCGTTGCCAATGCCCGCGTGACTCTCGATCCCTCAAACCTGGCGCCGATCCGGAGCAATGCTGAAGGCAGGTTCGAGTTCGCGGCGGTCCCCCCAGGTGAGTACAACCTTTCGGCGCGCCGCGGTCCGGCCGCGGATTCAACCTCGGAAGCAGCCTCCGAGGTCGGTTCGGTTGTGGTCGTAGTCCAGGGAGACACGGCACTGGACCCGATCGAATTGCCCCAACCCGTAGGCGTCAATGTCGCACCGGCTGGTGCTGGGGGATTTGTCGTTTCATGGAATCGGGCCGATGCGTCGGGTTTTCGCGAATACCGCCTGTACCGCGCCGCGACGGGTGCGGCAGATAGCACGGCGGGGGAATTGGTGCACCAGGCGACATCACGCGACGACACCACCTTCACGGACCCCGGTCCCGGCGTGGAAGGCATCTCCTACCGGGTCTACAGCATCGCCGATGGTGCGACTGCGGCAAGCACAGTCGAGACTGCTGCCCTGACCTACTCCGTTGCAGGTGTCGTTTATCAGTCGGGATCACCGTTGGCAAATGCCCAGGTCGAGCTCGAACCTGAAGTGACGGTTGCCGTCCAGACAAACGCCGAGGGCCGCTACGTTTTTCTTTCCGTCCCACCCGGTGAATATCAGGTTGTGGCGCGTCGCGGGCCTGCCGTTGGTGAGTCGACGACCGAAGCTTCCGAATCCGGACGGAGCGCAGTTTCCGTGTCCGAAAATACGGAGATCGGTCCGATCGTCCTGCCCCGTCCCGTCGGTGACCTGGTGATAGATACCGGTCTTGGCGAAGTGGTTCTCGCCTGGACACGTGCCGAAGCTGACGGTTTTCGCGAGTACCGCCTGTACCGTGCCGCGATCGGTGCGGCAGACAGCACTGCCGGCGAACTGCTCTACCGCGCGACAACGATCAACGACACAACGTTCGTCGATGATGCACCCGGAGTTGACCAATGGTCCTACCGGGTTTTCGCGCTGGCGAATGGTGACCGAGCCGCGGCGAGTCCTTCGGCAACAGCTGAAGCGGAGCAAACCATCTTGCGGGTCACTGTCGACTACTCTGGCAGTGAGTTGATCGATGCGGACCACATGGTCTTCCTCAGCATCACGACGGACCCCAACCGGCTGGGCACCGATTGGTTCCGGTACATCAGGAGCAACGGGGGATCGCTCGGAATTCTGATCGAAGGAACAGAATTGGCAGACGCCCTCATTGACGGCCAGGCCTATGGGCCGTTCTACATCGGGGCGTTTGTCGACGCCTACGCTGCCTACGACGCCAGCGGGACCTGTGGGATTCCCTATCTTTCTCCCGGTGTCATCCACGGCGGGGCCGACCTCTTCGCTGAAACCATCGGGCCCGAAGCCCAGACTGTGATGATTTCAGCTGGCGAAATCACGAACGTTGCGATCAACTTCGACGGGAGGTTTCGCAGTGGTCAGGACCAGGTGCGGAGCCTCGCGGTTCCCTGGTTCGCCACCCTGCCGGTTGGTGGCCGGATCCAGATCCACGAACCTTGGTGCAACGAGATTACCAATGACGACTCTGATTGCCTTGGTCGCGACTGGCAGGCGACCAACCCAGGCGTCGTTCTGGTCGGGGATTCAAGTGTTATGACTGCGGCTGGCGTCGGGCAAACGATCATGCACAATCGCAGCGACGGTTATTGCGCAGCCCGACAGGCTGCCGGCCTGGAAGTTGTGCCCAGAGAGCCCTTCGGCGCCAGCAGCGTTCTGGCCGGTCAATCCGAGGGGCCCGGGATCACGAACGGAGCGCTGGGCACGGACCGCTCCGGCTACCATTTTACCTACACTGGCGGCATTGGCAATGCTGACGAGATCCGCCTCGACATCAACGCCGACGGCCAGATCGATATCATTGTCCGGTCGCCCTCGCCGGTGGGGATCTTCGATGACGTGACTTTTTATATCCGACCGCAGCCCGGCTGCCTGGTGGCGATGGATGCCAGCTACAACGCGGTGGCCGACTCGATCGTCCATGCGGAGATGGATTCGATAAACGGGTATCCGCCGGTCTATCCTCAATTCGGACCCTTCGCCGCTCGCCTTGCCCCTGACGAAGTCATCGACGAAAGCCTCGGGTGGACGGATGATCAGTTGACCGTGACCTATTTCGTCCGCGGAGATGACCCCCAGGTTATCGGCCCGTGGGTTGACGAAACCACGGCTGGCTACGCCGCCGTGCGAATGGGCACGCCGCCCAACGTCACTTACGGTTGGCTCGAAGTCACTGCCGATTCCTGGGTGATATCCTGGGGCGGCCAGTACGGGCCGGCTCCCTGAGAATAAGGGAGAGCCTTCAGGTCGACTCAGGAGCCGGACGATGCACTGATCGTTACAAAAAAAGAGCGCCGCCAACCGGCGACGCCCTCTCCAATCAATCAATTGCTACTTGGTCTTATCCTTCGGGAAAGCCCCATGCTGCGGCACGTTCACCGGCTCGTCCTTGATCTTCTGCAACAGAACCTCAACCGCCTTCTCCAGCTGCGGATCCCGTCCGGAGATCTCTTCGTGGGAACCCGCCACCGTTGAAGCGTTCGTCGATCAGCAGGCCTTCCTTGCGCAGGTTCGGGTAGTATCTTTTGGCCTGAACCCTGCACCAATGAGATAGGCTTCCCGCAAGTGTTCACCAGTGTCGCGTCACGTTGACGGCAAGTCTGGGATATGTCACCCTTGGCCGGATCTACCCGACAGGACTAATCGCCTCCCACCGCCTGCGGGCAAGGGGGCGTTTTGTCATCTGCGACCGCTGCTGCCTAAGCGCCCGCGCCCAATGCCGGCATCTACCGTCGGCGCCGCTCGGCGGCCACCCTGCTGCACCGGGTCATGCGGGAGAACCTGGAGACCTATCTGGCTGGTGGTGAGCAGGCTGACGCGGTCAGGGCCAATGTCCCGTTCCACGTTGAGGCAACTTATCGTCAGTATCGGAAGTGTGGGATCTTGGCGCACGGGTTTTGCCGCGTCTACTGCGCCTATTGCCGCCATGATTTCCTGGTGGCGTTTAGAGGCAAAGGCCGCGACATCTGTCCCTCCTGCGCCACCCGTCGGATGGTCAAGACGGCCGCTCACATGGTCGACAACGTGCTGCCGTGGGTTCCTTATCGCCAATGGGTTTTGTCGGTGCCGAAGCGCGTCCGCTGGCATCTGCGCACAAAACCGGAAGTGATCAGCGGCCTGCTCGGGGTATTTCTCAGGGCGGTGGAAACGCCGATCCGCCAAAATAGCCCGGATGCCCCGCCGGGTGCGAGGTTCGTTGCCGTTGCGTTCGTGCACCGTTTTGGCAGCTATCTCAATAGCCATGTCCACTTTCACGTTCTGGTGACCGATGGTGTATTCAGTGCCGACAATGATGGTGCAGCGATTTTCCACCCGGCTGTTGACCTGGATCAGGACGACCACTTTGCTGTGCAGCGGGCATCGCCGAAGGCGGGATCGCGCAGCGATTCCACATGCGCCACCGCGGCGGTGCACGCCCTGGGCACGCCCGATCGCGCCGGCGGCTGGTCGGTCGACGCGTCGGTGACGCTGCCGGCCGGTGCGACGCTGCAGGTGCTGCAGGAGACGCACCGACAGATGGGACTGGAGGATGAGCCGCCCGCAGCGGGCGCCGGCGATCGCTTCCGCAGGACCGCCGCTCGCTGCTGGGCGCTGCTTTTGGCGCGGATCTATGAATGCCTGCCCCTGCAGTGTCCGCGGTGCGGCCAGCCCATGCGGATCATCGCGTTCGACCAGGACGATGGCCGCGACGACTGGCCGGAGATGGACCAGTCGGCCGACACGCCGGGCGATCCCTGGGGCTGAACCCCGAAAGGAGACGAATGAGCGACGGGAGGCCGCGCGGAGCGGCTGCTGGGTCGGTGTGTTCACTAGCGGCGGAATTCGGGTTGGCGAGGAGTGTTTGGGCCTTGCGAGGGGCGGGCCGCGAGCCGGCAATTTGAACGGCGTGGGCAGACGTGGTACAATACGGAGATCTCACGGGCACGAGAGGGCGGATTGGGCGGTTGAAATGCCTATCCGCACGACCCTCATCACCACGGTGCAGTTTATCATGATAGCCGGCAACAACACGCCGGTTGCCTCGGTGGTCAACGGCAACGGTAACCCGGCCTCGACGGGCCAGGGCAAATCTGGGTCCCCTTCTTTGGGCGCGGTTCTGCCCACCGCTCTTATCATCGGGTTGGGTACCGGCGCCTCGCCAGTGGCGGTCGCAGCCCAGCGGAACTAGCCATATCCGCCACGCACAGAATCACTTTGCAGATACGGAGCCATAGTCATGCGCCATTTATTGATCGGGCGATCGCACCGATCCGCCGTGCGGACTGCGGGTCTCGCAGCAGTCGTCCTGCTTGTGCTGGCGCTGCCGGTCCGGCGCGCCGCCGCCGTGATCCCGTTGGATCAGTGGACCTATCATCTGGTCAGCAACGCTCATCTCCGGACTTTCAGTCTGAACTTCGGCGACGTCGACCGCGACGGGCGTACGGATATCGTGTCGGGCCGCTACTGGTACCGCAATCCCGGCGGCGATCTGCTGGGCACCTGGTCCCAGGAGAATTTTCCGTCCGGCATGAGCGTGTTTGGCGTCGCCGACGTGGACGGCGATGCGTTCACCGACGTATTCGCCCAGAAAACCGACGGCGATCTGCTGGTCTATTGGCTGGAAGCGACCGACGCCGGTGCGACGGATTGGCAGGTGACCTCTGTCGGTAGCGTCCCGCAGGCCAGCCACTTTGAAGGCGCACAGGGCTATTGCCTCGGCCAACTCGAGACCGGCGGCAGGCCCGAGGTCGTCATCGCCAGCGGCGACGGCATCTTCTACTTCCGTATTCCGGCCGACTCGGCCGACGCCGCCGCCGGCAACTGGCCGCGCGTGCACGTCCATGCGGCGCCATGGGACGAAGGGTTCGCTTTCGGCGACATTGATGGCGACGGGCAACTCGACATCGCGGCCACCACGGGCGATCTGAAAGGTGTCGTGTGGCTGCGCAATCCCGGCGACGGCTCCGAGTTGTGGGCCCTGCACGCGGTCGGCACCTTCACCGGCGCGGATTCGCTCGACCGGACCGAACTGGCCGATCTCAATGGCGACGGCCGGCTCGACATCATCGTCACTGAGGAGAATGGCCTCTCCAGTGGTGCCGAAACGATCTGGTGGCAGCAACCGGTCGATCCGGTAGGCGGCACCTGGCAGCCCCATCTCGTCACCACCTGGGGGACGACCAACAGCATGGACGTGGCCGACTTCGATCAGGACGGCGACGTCGACGTGGTCCTGGCCGAACACCGCGGCGCGCTGCGGGTGGCCATCTGGAGCAGCGACGGCGCGGGCACCTTGACCGAGCATGTGATTTCGACAGGCCGGGAAAGCCACCTGGGCGTCCGCATCTGTGACCTGGACGGCGACGGCGATCTCGACCTGGTCAGCATCGCCTGGGACACCAACCAGAACCTGCACCTGTGGCGCAACGACGCCGACCCGGCCACCGCCGTGCCGGACGTCGGCGACCTTCCCGCAGCCGGGCCGTTGGTGGAGATGGCGGCGTGGCCCAATCCCTTCAACCCCGCCGTGGAGATCACGGTGACCCTGAACGGCGAGGCGCCGCTGAGCGTGACGATCCACGACGTCGCCGGTCGACGCGTACGCGAGCTTTTCACCGGCACCGCCGCTGCCACCGTGCGCCTGCGCTGGGATGGCGTCGGGGACGATGGGCGCCGTCAGCCCAGCGGCGTGTACCTGCTGCGCGCCGTGTCCGGGGCGCAGGTTTTGTCGGACAGGCTGGTGATCCTGGAGTAGGTGCAGCCCACGCCAGCAGCATGACAGCCACCGCCGCCGCCACTTGCATCATCCCCAGCACGACCCAATGTCGCCGCATCCCGGTGAGCGGGCCCGCCAGCAACGGCACCGCCAGCCAGAATGCCGGCCACCCGTAGTCCACCAAGCGGTCCAACATGGTCCCTGCCGTCGGAGCCAGCAGTGTTGCGATCAGGCCGTAAACCAGGGCTGCCCGCATCCAGAGCGGCGCCTCCGGCCAGAGGGCGCGTACCTGGCGGCGGCGGGCCGCAAGGCCGTGGCTGAATCCAGCGGGGAAGTGGGCTGGGAGGAAGTGAAAAGCGTTCTGGATAGCCTGGAAACGCACATATTTTTTGAACTGGCCAGAGATATCGATTCCCTCGCTTTTGCCCCGAAACGAGAAGATGCTGACGAGTTGGGTGAGGGGTTTTGGCTGTTGAGATCGGGCGATTTCGCTATCATATATCGTATCGAGGAAACCCGTTTGGTTGTGGTTCTCGTTAAAGTGGGGCGGCAGGCAGAAATACTGCAGGAGCCAAACTAGGCCCATTGGAGGCCGGTTGCGCCGGTCATAGTCCCCGAAAAAAAAAGAGCGCCGCCAACCGGCGACGCCCTCTCCAATCAATTGTTACTTGGTCTTATCCTTCGGAAAAGCCCCATGCTGCGGCACGTTCACCGGCTCGTCCTTGATCTTCTGCAACAGAACCTCAACCGCCTTTTCCAGCTGCGGATCCCGTCCGGAGATCTCTTCATGCGGGAGGTTGTCGATGGGGATGGTCGGGTCGACCCCGTAGTTCTCCACATCCCAGTCGCCGTTCACGTTGAACAGGCCAAACTCGGGGAAAGTCACCGAGCCGCCATCCATCAACTGGATGCCGCGGCTGATGCCGACCAGGCCACCCCAGGTGCGGGTTCCGATCACTTCACCCAGCTCGTAGTACTTGAAGTAGTAGGGCAGGGCGTCGCCGCCACTGCCGGCGTAGCCGTTGCTGATCATCGCCATGTGACCCAGGAAGGCCGTGCCCGGCGTGCGCCAGTCCTGGCCATAACGGGGCTTCCACAAGTTGACCATCTTCTGCTTCAGGATGTTCATGAAGAAGTCGGGGATGAACCCGCCACCGTTGAAGCGCTCGTCGATCAACAGGCCTTCCTTGCGCAGGTTCGGGTAATAACCCTTGGCAAAGCCGACCTGGCCACCAACGGCGGTGTTGGGCATGTGCAGATAGCCAATCTTGCCATCGGAAAGTTCATCGACCTTGCGGCGGTTGCCCTGCACCCAAGCTTCGTAACGCAGCGCAAACTCGTTGGCGATGGGCACGACGGTGATCTCGCGGCTGTCCTTGCCATCAGCGGTGGCGGACACTTCGACCACGACCTGGTGGCCAACCTTGTTGTCCAACAGGCTGTACGGATTGGCCGGAGCCTTCAGCTCCACGCCGTCGATGCTGATCACATATTCGTCACCGGAAACAGCCTGGCCCGGCACGTTCAGAGGCGCGGGGGTGCCGGCATTCCAGTCGACTTCGCTGTAGATGCGGCCGAACTGGTAACGGTCGGCGCCGTCGGCGAGGGAGAAGGTGCAGCCCAGCAGACCGGCCGCCACATTTTCTGCCCGCGGCATGTCGCCTGGGCGCACGTACGAGTGCGAGCTGTTCAGCTCACCGATCATCTCGCCCAGGATGTAGCTGAAGTCGGCGCCGTGGGCCACGTAGGGCACCATCTGTCCGTACCGCTCGTACATGTGGTCCCAGTCGGTGCCGTGCATGCCCGGATCGTAGAAGAAATCGCGTTCCTGGCGCCAGGCGTCCTTGAACATCTGCCGCCACTCGGCGCGGGGATCCACGCGAGCCGACATTTCACCGGTGCGCAGGGGCTTCTCGGCCGCCTTTTGATCGGCTTTGGCGTCGATGATGCCAAATTTGCTGCCGCGCATGGCGTACAGCAGCTTCTTGCCGTCAGCCGACAGCATGTAGCCGAAGGCGCCCTTGAGCACGGTCTCGGCTTCGCGGTCTTCCATGCTGAAGACCTTGATCGAAGAGGTGGCCGCCTGGTTGCCACGCCCGCCACCGGGCGTGAAGGGACGGCTCATGTAGAACAGATTGCCGTCGGCGAACTGCAGGTCGAAATAGCTACCCTGCTCGACGTCCAGCGCAATCATCCGGTTGGCAAGGCCGTCCAGATCGATTTCGATGGGTTTGTCGGAATCCTCGTCCTTGTCTTCCTTGTCGCCGTCTTCTTTGTCACCATCTTTCTTGTCGCCGTCTTTCTTGTCCTTGTCTTCGTCCTTGTCTTCGTCCTTGTCTTTGTCCTCGTCAGCGTCCTCATCGTCTTCATCATCGGTCACCGCAACTTCGTCGCTCTCGGGCGGGAAGGGGTGGTCCACATCGGCGCGCAGTGTCACCACATACAGCCCGTCCATGTTGGCCCAGATGGGCTTCAGGTCGTAGCCGCCCAAGGTGGGGTTGAAGTGCTGGCTCGAGGCGAAGAACAGGTAGTCGCCCTTGTCATCAAAGCTGGGCGCGCTGTCGTCGGTGAAGTCGTCGGTCACGCGGGTGGCCTGGCCCGACTCCACGTTGTACAGGTAGATCGAACGGAAGCCGTTCTCTTCGCCCTTGGCGTAGGTCAGCCAACCACCATTGGGGCTCCAGCCCCACTCGCGGATTTCACCGCTGACCGACTGGTCGATCTTCTTCATCTTGCCGCTCTCGGCATTGACCAACCACAAATTCATGGCCGCGTCGTTGACCACGAGGTGCTTGTTGTCCGGGCTCCAGTCCAGGCCCATTTTGTAGGTCTTGCTGTTCTTGGTCACCTGGCGGGCTTCGCCCTTGCCGTCGGCACTCTGCACCCAGACTTCGAACTCGCCGGTCTGGTCGCTCAGGTAGGCCACGTACATGCCGTTGGGCGACCAGTCGGGCGTCAACTCGCGAATGCCGGGCGTGGCGGTCAGATTGCGGATGTTGCCCTTTTCGGCCGGCACGGTGAAGATGTCACCACGGGCGCCAAAGGCGACCCGGTTCGCGTCGGGGGCCAGGTCGCCACCGCGCACGCGGTCGCCCACCTTCTTGACCGTCGCGCGGGTCAGCACGTTGTCGCTGCGCAGTGAGACAGTCACCTTGCGGGTCTTCTCGGTTTTCAGATCCAGCACGTACAGCCAGCCGCCGTTTTCATACACGATGGCATCCGGGCCCTGGCTCGGGCTCTTCACGTCGTATTCGTCGTGCTTGGTGATCTGGCGGTGGGCCTTGGTGGTCGTATCGTAAGCCCAGATCTGCAGGCGGCCGGACTGATCACTGGTGTAGTAGATCGTCTGGCCCTGCCACATGGGGAAGTTGTCGCTGCCGATCCAGTCGGTCACGTTTTCGGAAGTATTGGCCTTGAAATCATAGATCCAGATATTCTGAGCCATGCCACCTTTGTAGCGTTTCCAGGTGCGGCGCTCACGGCTGATGCGGTTGTAGGCGATCTTGTTGCCGTCCGGCGAGTAGCTCGACAGACCGCCCGTGGGCAGGATCATCCGCTCGGGCAGGCTGCCGCCGGCAGAAACGGTGAACAGCTGCTGGTCGCGACCGGTGCGGCTCTCGCGTCCGGACTGGAAACGCACGGCCTTGCCACCGGGTTGCCAGTCGATCACGCGATCAAAGCCGGGGTGCCAGGTGAGGCGCGCGGGCTCGCCACCGATGGTGGGCATGGTGTAGATGTCGTTGTTGCCGTCATAGTTGCCGGTGAAGGCAATGGACTGGCCATCGGGACTGAACTTGGGATTGATCTGGTAGCCGACCGAGCCGGTCAGGCGGCGCGCTTCGCCACCAGCGGCAGGCACAGTCCACAAGTCACCGGCATATCCGAAGACGATGGTGTCGCCATGAATGTCGGGCGAGCGCAGCAGGCGCATGTCCTCGGCATTGAGTTGCCCGTCGACCACGTCGGCGGCCACAGCCACACCGGTGGTGAGCACGGCTGCCAATGCCGTCAGGGTGAAAATAATCCGCAGCGAATGATTCAGAAAACGCATCAATGACCTCCAACAGAGGGTGAGCCGCCCGGGAGAGTTGCCACGGGGGCGGGTCCCAGATCAGCGGGGGTTTCAGCTACCAGATATGTGAGGCCGGCAATGGCGGCCACGTTGCGAGCCAGATCGATCGGGTCGACTTTCTCGAACGTATCGGCCCGGGAATGGTGCACGTCGAAATAGTGGGTGCCGTCCACGCGGTGCCCGACGCCGGTCACGCCTTCACGCACGATGAAGCCCACATCCACCCCGGAGCCGCCCTTGTCGACCTTCCAGTCATCAGGGGCAATGCGCGCCAGGGGCGCCGCCCTTTGAGCCAGATCGGCAATAATCAGGCTGTCGGCATCAACGCTGAATCCGCGGGGTGCGAAGGCGCCCGAATCGCTCTCCAGAGCCATCACGTGGCGGTCCAATTCATGGCGATGGGCTTCGAGATAGGCCCGTCCGCCACTGCCTCCCATTTCTTCACAGGTATAATGAACAACCCGCACTGTACGGCGGGGGCGCAGGTCTTGTTGCAACAGTTGGCGGGCCGCGGCGAGGGCCAGCACTACGCCGGCGCCATCGTCCTGGGCGCAGGTGCCCACATCCCACGAATCGAGGTGCCCACTGATCAGCACGAT
>RCNC010002819.1_pt1 | contig 11484 bp, 9 predicted proteins | sample 2041301 | NCBI WGS metagenome assembly RCNC01 (sample SAMN09708231, study PRJNA481090) | Marine sediment metagenome, whole genome shotgun sequencing project. | biome: marine sediment; feature: ocean; material: sediment; isolation source: Sewage treatment plant 13A marine sediment (STP13A) ... | reverse complement strand
ACAGCAACATAAGGTACTGGTAAATCAGGTGCAGCTCCTGCGAGTCCTTTCTCAACAGTAAACCCCTTCACAGCGTCGCCTAGTAATCCTGCAGCCATAGGCATGTGTTTGTTGATGTAATAATCCATGTCAAATGTTTTGCCATCCCCACTGGGATATAGCACAATTACTTTAATCATACCTTTTTTCATGATCTTTCATTATTAAGTATTCCTACTCATTTGGCTCTTCGGTTTCGCCCCTTTTTTTAGTGGTCTCTGGTCACCATTTTATACAATTTTTCAAGCTACAAGCTTAAGTGATAAATACTTTCGAAACAATGTACTATTAAAGAGATGTCTAATCCTCTATAGTTACCAAACTTGCCCATAACTTGTTTATATATTTATTTTTATAGGCTATAAGTTACTAAATATATCCCATATTGGTGTGTATTGTGTACCTATTTTTCAATTTTGAGTTACCTTTTTTTCATACCCTTCATCCATTGGAACCACGATCTCCCTCCAAGATGTAATTCCTTAATTCAACAGAGATAATGGATAAAATGGGTATAGGGTAAGGCAATTAAGGCATGATTTCTTCCCTACTACACTCTAGATAAATCATATGCAAAGTTGTCCTACTGGATATGCGGCGGGGACAAATATTCAAATATTACTGATGAAGATACAAAAGTCCGCTTTAGTGGAACCGAAGGACAGCTTCCTGGCCAAGCTCAACGAAGTTAATAGTATTGAACGGTTAGGTGTATGTTGCAGAGCGGAGTTCGGAGAGCTTTTAGGTCCACGAGAACTGAACGGCGATGCGAGAATCCGCCGTTGATTGACGCACCGAATCCGTTCTGAAATATGCATTTTGTTATGCACAGAGCATTTGATTTGAACTAATTAATGTCAGCTTATTAATACATCTAATATTTTTTAAAGTACTCACTTGGTGATTTACCCATACTCTTTTTAAAAAATGCATTGAAAGTAGACTTAGAATTAAATCCACTTTCATATGCTAACGATAGCATAGTGAATTGCCTATTTTTAGGATTGTTGAATAGCTCAATAAAATGATCCAAACGAAAAGAGTTAATATATTCATAGAAGTTTTTTTCCAGATTTTCATTTAAAGCCTGGGACACCGTATTGGTTGATACATCAATGGTTTCAGCCAGATCGGAGAGGGTTAGCTGTTGATTCAGGAACAGTTCATGCTGTTTGATGTTTTTATTAAGCTTGACAATTATTTCCTGGGTTTGCTCTTGGGTTAAGCCGGACTTTTTATATTTTTTAGGTACTTCATCATCATTAGTTGGAAGTATTATTTGTTTGACAGCATTCTTGTATCGTGGATCATCTTTAACTGATTTCCAGGGGGCATCAACCAGTATAAACAGGAAATACATTGATTTTTTACTTATTTCAAGCTCAAGCAGATCGAGTGCTTTGTCTGGATTGTTTAACTTAAGGGAAATATATGCAAGGAAAAGTGTTCCATAAGTATCATTGTTCTTATTCGACTCCAGGCTTTTTTCTAGGAAATCAACTACATTCTTTGCTTTCTCTGTTTCTCCCTTGCACGCATAATAATATCCACTCATTGCTTTTACGGCATATTCTCTATAAGGAATAATATCTTCAGGGAAATTTTGAAGCTCTTTCCAAGCTTCATCAAATCTTCTAACATTACACAAGGCATATATTTTTGATCGATACTGACTATGAAATCTCGGATTAACTCTTATATTCTTGTCATAATACTCTATAGCTTTTTCCCATTCCTGCATAAAAGCATATACTGTACCAATAAAGTAGTTAATTTGCTCTGATAATGGATTCAATCTTTGACATCGATATAGATAATCCAATGCCTCTTCGAATTTACCAAATGTTGCATAAACCATCCCTTTAAAATAAAGTGCCTCTGAATTACTAGGTTTAAGTTCCAGTGCTTTGTTAAGGTGGTCTAATGTTTTTATTAGATTCCATTCATACCAGAAACTTTTTTTGGCAAATGAAATATGAACCTCGGATATATTAGGATTCAGCTGAAAGGCTTTCTGAATGTTGATTCCTATGTTTTTAGATGCCTCACTAAATTCCATCGTACCAATTGTTCCCAACAGAGTATAACAATCAGCTAAACCAACATAAGCTTGTGCAAAGTTGGGATATAATTTCAGAACCTTGTTGAAATAATCTATGGCTCTATAAGTTTCATTTTCATTCCACGATTTTGCCAGATAATTAGCCCTTAAATAGAGATCAATGGCTTGGGAATCATCTGGCGGTTTTATGTTTTGAGTGGAATTTATTATTAAATTCGACTTGATTTTCCTAGCGATATCCTCTGCAATTTCATCTTGTACAACAAAAATATTCTTCAATTCCCTGTCCCATGTATCAGACCATTGATGATATCCATCAATAGCTTTTATAAGTTGGGCAGTGATTCTAACATTATTACCTTGTTTCCTGATACTTCCTTCCAGTAAATGTGCAACATTCAGCTTTTTACCAATTTCTTTTATATCCAAATTTTTATTTCTAAAAGCAAAAGATGAGGTACGGGCAGTTACATGCAATCCATCAACTTTGCATAATGAGTTTAATATTTCTTCAGTTACCCCATCACTGAAATATTCATTTTCCTTGTCAGAACTCATATTAACAAAAGGAAGTACTGCAATGCTATATTTCGATGTAATTTGCATCTTATGCATAAAAAAATAACAACTATCTAAAGTTAATAATTTAAATAATACGCCCTTCGGCAATAGTTTTATTTTTTTTATTCCTTTTAAACAGCTGTCAATCAATTTCCTAAAGGTGCGAATGCTTAGGGTATGTCCGAGCCTGTATACTCGGGCGATTGCCTTTTAATTTTTATGGAAATTTGTTGTATAAAAAATTATTAATTTTTAAAACAGGAGGAACAAAAAATGAAAACATTAACAGTATTAATCGCAGCAGCCTTGCTTTCAATAACAGCAATGGCACAAGAAAAAACATTGTTAAATGGTGAAATGCATAATGGAGGTTACGGTGCATTTTTTACAAAGGTGGGCGGAATCAATGGTAAAACCGGAGTATTTATGGGTGGACAAGCCGCATGGATAATAAATCACAAATTGGCTATTGGGGGCAAAGGTTATGCTCTTATCAGTCCTTATGATGTGGCAGGATTAAACAATGTTAAAATGGAATTTGGATGTTGGGGAGGTTTGATTGAATATGTAATTGCCTCAGACAAATTGTTTCACTTGAATGCTAATACCATGATAGGTGCAGGTGGAGTTCGATATTCAGTAAAAGATTACAGGTATGAGCATAGTGAAGTGGATTATTCTGAAGATGCAGTATTTGTAATAGAACTGGGTTTAGATGCCGAACTTAATGTCCACAAAAATTTCAGGATAGGTTTAGGTGTATACTACAGATTGGCAGGTAATGTTGATTACGCTGATCTTACTAATGCTAATTTAAACGGATTATCCGGACAAATTATTTTTAAATTTGGTGCGTTTTAATTTATCCAAAAATAAAAAATAAAATATCGTGCAAGGCATGATGAACATGTCCTGCACGATTTTTTAGTTTAGTTTTAACGTTGTGATCAGGATTCAATTACCTGCCTTGTGCATAACGATTAGTACATGATTAGTAGACACCTGCGGACCTCAAATCTTTAAATTTTCGACGAAACTTACAGAAGTACTTTAGTTAAAAATTAATGAATTTTCATTTGTTTTTTACCACAGTTCTTTGTTGGTGGTCTTTTATAAATCCTATTTAGAATTTAACTCCTCATCGATTAATTCAATAATTGTTTCAATTTCTCCTAAGGCTCGATGATAGATTTCATCCTTTTCTACTATTATGCGTATAAAAGCTAATAATAGGTTTTGAAATTCAAATGTGAATAGTTTGTCTGGCTTTTCAACTTTACGGGTTGAATACTTAATTGAGCTCTGTAAATCAGGAATTACGAACTGAAGAATAAAATCAAGATGAATGTTCTCCATCCTGTTTATGTAGATATACGTCTCTTCCAACCTTCGAAGGCCTTCTATGATTTCATAGTTGTTAAGAATTTTTATTTCTCCGCTATTTACCATTGACTCATAAATGTTGCCTTGACGATCAAAATCTGAATAATCAATAAGACTATAGACGATAGATCCAAGAGTATCAATTTTACTTCTGTTGTTTGCCTCAATAATTTGATTCGCCAATTCATATTGAGCTAAATGTGAAATATTATCCTCCATTTGTCCGGTAATTAATTGTAGATCATCCAGGATTTGCCCTTTGATATTTTGATAGTAGCCTAATTCAGTATTCCTTTCTATTCTATTGGTATTCCAATTATTAACTTGAAAAGCCAAAAGAATACCTAACATCACTAATAGAATTTCTCCGATAGCATAGAGTAGATATCTTTTCAAATCCCCTTTGCGAATTAGAGCTTGTCTTATTTTGCGAAATATTTTCATGATTAGATTTGCTTATAATATTTAATGACCACCAACGGTCCTCTTGTGTGGTGTCGTTTGGCGCTTCAAGGCACTTTCCTATCAAACCGTTACAAAAGTTTATTAAATGAACCAAAGTCAAAACCTTTGTATGACCCGCCAAATGAACTATAAACGACTTAAGTTAGCATTTCATTAAATTATCCAGTTTATAGGTTAGTAAAATAAAAATATAGTTAATCCTCCAAATAGAATTTGGTTAGATAAAAAATCATATTTCATTTTTGGGATAATCAATTGTATACTTTGGGCAAGCTATTTCCCATGTCTCTCCAAGAGCAATATTTTCATTTCCTTGTTACCGTAGGACATAACAGATTGATTCTGACAGACTACTTTCTTCTCAAGGTGAGCTACAAATGCCTGAGCGACCTCGTCCTGATGAATGTTCCCCCAACCGACGGAGTCCGGTATGAAGCGGGTAAAGACCGTGAGCCACCGGGGTGTGTGTGCATTACCCATGATCATTCCCGGTTTGAAAACAACAAGTTTTTCAAATCCGACATCGAGCACTGCCTTATACTTTTTGCCCATCACCCGAAAGCCCTTGATTCTCGAGGTTGCGTAGGTTTCTTTGACACCAACAGCAGTCAAGAGTTCAAATATCTCGATTCCAGCGGCTTTACAGCCTCTTGCGTATTTGCCCAACATATTGACCTCGACCTCCAACATTTGCTCCTCGCTCATCGAAAAGGAACCACTTCCAATTCCTACACAACTGATAGCGATGTCATGACCTTGTGCAATCTCTTGCACAACATCCTCAAAGTCGGGTGAGCTCGTGTCAACTATGACCTGTTCGACTTTATCCTTGTCTTGCATGGATGCTACGGTTCGTCGGCCAAGCATCGTCAGTTGAGAGCACACATCACTCTTGAGCAGCTCACGAGCAACAGCCCCACCAACTTCGCCACTTCCACCAAAAATTATGCACTTCATTGAATCTATCCGTTATATGATATTAAAATTAGCCTGAAAATTCTTTAAAGTGATTTATTCATTTTTATTGTCATTAAGTTATTTATAGTCTCTGCAGCAATATTGCGGACAACTTGTTTTTATAGTCAACTTTGTAGGCTAAAGTTAACTAATATATCCCTTATGGGTATGTATTGAGTAATTTATTACCTCCCACAAGGGGTATAGCAATTGCATATAACGTTTATGTGTATGAGCCGTTGCGTGTTAAAGCACGAACCATTAAAAGTACAAAACTTCGCTGGAAAATTCGCGAGGATTTTCCAGACAGGCACAAACCCCCAGCAATGGCTTATACACGGCTTAAGTTAGCCTTTCGTTATTATTTCAAATATTCTATGTTATATCACCAAGGCGATGCATTTTGGCTTTCATCAATTCCGGCTGGAAAACTGGATTAATCAAAATGGGAATATCGGGTTGCAATAGGTCATCAAGCTTCCCTAAATCAGGAAGTTTCGCCAACTCAGCTTCAATTTCTTTTTTTCGTTTAGCCGTTGTTCGACCAACATTTAGTGATTCATATAAAACAGCCTTTATATCTCGAGAACCTATTTTTGCTGGATTAAAATCGAGTTTGGCCAGATTATCCCTGATATCTTTAGGTGCTTTTTTTAGCTTTGTAATCGCATTATTTCTTAGCTTAACACTGGCTCTTTCGCCTAGTTTTTTAAATAAAGCGGGTTGTTGATTTTTGATTTCAGCAGGAGTTAGAGATGCTATTTTCTCGAGTTTTAAAAGGTCTTGTATATTCATTTAAAAATGAAGGCTAACGTTTTATGTATGTGGCGTTGGGCATTTCGAAGCATTTCATTTTCAAACAGCTAATACTTTTATTTAATGCACTAATGTATAAATTAGCGACTTGCCACCCAATGACATATGACATTTTGTTAGCAATTGGGTTTTAATTCTTCAATCCCCAATTATTTTTTATTTTTCAATATACGAATGAACTAACAACGAAGCGCAAATTTCTTTTGTTTTTTTTGCGAGGGCAATCTTAAAACCGCCCTTAAAGGCGGTTAATAGGGCTGGCTTTGTAAGCTATTTGGCAAGTTTTGGTTTGGCGTTGGCATGTGCGACTTACCAATTTGCTTACAAACAGGGTGGACAATAATTCCCAGCCTCTAACATTATCATAAATTATTAAAATAAAAGTAAAATTTGTTTGTGTTGATTTTATTATTTAATTTTGAAATCAAATATTAAAATCAAAACAGATGGATAATGAAACTGAAAAGATAATTTTTGATGCTGCATTAGAAGTTTTTCAGGAAAAAGGTTTTGCTACAGCAAAACTTAAGGATATAGCTGAAAGGGCTAATATCAACCAATCTCTCCTACATTACTATTTCCGCAAAAAAGAGGTTCTTTTTAAAAGTGTACTTAAACACAAAATTCTGGAACTATTTAATGAACTCGGAAGCTTGCTTAAAGAAAAAGGATCTTTGACAGAAAATATGGATGAGCTTGTACAGGTCTATCACAATTATTTTGTTAAAAATCCGAATATGCCACTATTTTTTATCTCAGAGTTAAATAACAATCCCGGGATTATCAAAGAGCTTTTTACGCAAGAGGAAATAGGTGAGTTTAAACGGAAGAAATCGGAATACTTAAAGAATATAAGCCTGCAAGGCGTTGGAGATCTTCCTCTTGAACAGCTAATTGTCACCTTCATTTCCATTATTGTATTTCCGTTTTTAGCGAAAGAAACGCTAAAGATTGTTTTTGATCAAGATGAAAGTCAATCAATGGAGTTTCTTAAAAGCAGGGGGCAATTTCTACCTGAATTAATTAAAAAGATATTGATATGAAAAATATACTACTGATTATTTTATTAGTATTATCTCAATTGAGTTTTGCTCAGGGACTATTTGAAATGAGCAGTGAAGAGGATGAATCTTCAGAAAAACTATCTTTTGATTTGAATGGTTACATCCGCGCTGATTATTTTGTTGGAGCATCATTAATAAACTCAAAACTTGCCACACAAGCTGCCTTTGGTGAAGCTGCCCTTAAACTCAGGGTAAATAAAGGCAGTTATGGAGAGGCTTTTGCCGAGATACGTTTTGGTAGTGGCTATGCTTTTGAAGAGAAGTTTACTGAAATCAGTATCCGTGAAGCTTACGTAAAGCTTTATGCAGGAAAGTTTGATTTTAGCTTTGGGAAGCAAATCGTTGTCTGGGGGCGAGCAGACGGCTACAACCCAACGAATATGCTGGCACTACAAAACACGATTGCCCGCTCTGCCAACGAAGATGATAAACGTTTTGGGAACTGGATGTTCACCTCGGCATTTAAAACAGGGATCTATAAATTTGAAGCAATTTGGGTACCTGTTTACGAATCCTGGTTGCTACCATTTGGGCTTATAGAGCAAAATCTGGGAGTTCCATTCGGCGATGTTGCGTATCCCGATTTTAGGATAGAAAAAAGCTCAATTGCTCTACGTGCAAATATAAATGCATCAAAGATTGATGGGTCAATATCCTATTTTGCGGGATATAGCCCCAAGCCTGGAGTTAACGGTAGTTTAACTGCCACGGGACCACTTTTTAATCCTACTGCTTATCATATAAATATGCTTGGAGCTGATTTTCAAACTACAGTTGGTAAATATGGATTGAGAGGAGAATTTGCTTATACTATTACCACAGAGGACAAAAGTATTCCTTATGTACCAAACAACGACCTCCAATATGTTGTTGGTGTAGATCGGTCTTGGGGTAATTTTACAGCACTTTTACAATACTCAGGTAGGTATGTGATCGACTTTGAAGAGCTTCAAGCACCCACGGACTCAGCCTTGATGTTTGATTTCGAACTGGAAAAGCGAAATCGAATATTTAATGGTCAAAAAAATGAATTAACTCATTCGGTGGTTGGTCGGTTATCACAAAAACTTTTACACGAAACACTTGAAGCTAGTATTCTAGGAACATATAATTTCTCTACAGAGGAAATGATGCTACGTCCAAAAGTTACCTATTCCATTACCGATGCTATGGAGCTTGCTGCCGGAATGGAGTTTTTCGATGGTCCTGACGAAACGCTTTTTGGCTTAATCGGGGACTTAGTTAGTGCAGGCTTTGTTGAATTAAAAATATCATTTTAACCTTATAAACAATATAACAAGATGAAAATTTACAAATACAGATGGTTTATTATTATTCTGTATCTAGCTGTTGCATTTTTAATGGCGCGTAATATTCCTAACAATAGTGTTGATGGTGACGTGACAAACTACATTCCTGAAACAATGGAATCAAGGGTCAATACCGAAGCCCTTGAAGATCTTTTTGGCGGTTCAGATATTCTTTTGGTCATGCTTGGAAGCGATGATATTATTAACGAACAAAGTTTAAAAAGATTAAAAAAACTTACCCGCGAATTTAAAAAACAGAACGGAGTAGATAAGGTATTGTCCTTATTTGAAATGAAAGACATTCGAGGAGAGGATGATATGATGATTGTTGATCCTGCTGTGCGTCGCATTCCCAAAACTCCTCAAGCTATTGAAAAACTAAAATCGCAACTCATCGATAATGATATTGTTTACGGCTCGATGGTTTCTGAGGATTTTACAAAAACGGTAATAGTTTTGGTAATGGAGGAAGATGCCGATGATACAGAATTGGTCGCTATGGCGGACAGTCTTTTACTGGAATTTCCTGGCAACGAGGAAATCCTTATTGGCGGAATACCTTTTATCCGTGCAAAATTGCCTGTTATGATTGGTGGCGATATGAGAATTCTAATGCCTGCAGCTATTCTGTTGATGCTAATTATGCTTTTTATCGAATTTCGCAGATGGAGGGGAATGGTATTGCCATTCTTAATTGTAATCATTTCCATTATGTTCACCCTGGGCCTGATGTCTGTGCTTCACTGGAAATTTACAATTAGTTCAATCTTGATCCCAATAATGCTGATTGCTGTTGCCAATAACTACGGTATTCATCTCGTAGCCAAATATCAGGAACTGAACACTGCTGACAATAAAGCAAGCAGTCGCGAAATCGTATCTGCTTCGCTGAAAGAACTGTGGAAACCAATTTTGATTACTGGCTTAACTACAGTTGCCGGATTACTCGGACTTCTTTCGCATCAAGTAATTCCATCAAAGCAAATGGGAATTGTAACTTCTGCCGGAATTATTTTTGCGCTTGTGGCAAGCCTTCTACTTCTTCCTGCTATTCTTTATCTTTTCAAAAAGGAAAAACCACTTTATAAAGATGCTGAACAAAAGCGTAACCTGATGGATCGTTTACTAAGCAAGCTGGGTAAGTTTGTTGTGCATAAACCTAAACCAATAATTATTGGAACAATAGTCGTTACCCTAGGTTTGGGAGTCGGACTTGCTTTTATCGGACTTGATGCTAACCCTGTAAGTTATTTCAAAACAAATAATCCAATACGAATAGCCGATAAGGTATTAAATGAAAACTTTGGTGGTACACAGCAGTTAGCCGTTCTATTTGAAGGCGATATCAAAGACCCTGCATTACTGAAAAGAATGGATTCTTATGTAGGTGAACTTGAAACAATGGAAGGTGTAGGTTCAATTACTTGCCTATCGGAGATGATAAAAGAAATGAGTAAAGCATTAAATGAAGAAGGAGATGCATTTTATGACAAAATCCCTGATACACGCGAAGCTGTAGCTCAATATCTCGAATTGTATATGATGAGTGGGGATCCTGACGATTTTGAAAAAATAGTTGATTTCGATTATCAAAATGCACAAATGATAGTCCGTATTAACGATGCATCTACACCCGTTTTAGCTGCCATAAAAGACAAAATCGAGAGCTATAAACAGCAAGATGCTTCTATTGGTAAAATGGGCGGATTCGCACTAGTCGTTATGGAGCTGGGCAATGTAATGATCAATGGACAAATCATGTCAATAATTCTAGCTATAGTAATCATCTTTATTATAATGACATTGCTGTTCAAGTCATTAAGAGCAGGTGTATTGGGAGTCATACCTTTAGTTGTTTCCATAATCATTCTTTTTGGCTTAATGGGATTACTTGGAATGACCATTAATATGGGCTCGGCATTGCTATCGTCTATTGTCATTGGTATTGGAGTTGATTATACCATTCATTTTATGTGGCGCTATAGAGCCGAATTAAAAAAACATCCCAAAGAATATGCAAAAGCAGTAATGATTACATTAACCACAACCGGAAGAGGAATCGTTTTTAATGCAGTAGCTGTTATGGTGGGTTTTGTGGTTCTTATGTCCTCCAATTTCATTCCGATCATCCAGTTTGGATACCTTATCGTATTCTCAATTTTTACATGCCTTATTGGAGCATTGGTATTAGTACCTGCAATTTGCTTACTCTGGAAACCTGCTTTTATCGAAAAATAATGTATAACTTTTAAATATTTTGCCTTATGAAAAATTTAATAATGACAATGATCGTGTTAGTTGCTTTGGGGTTCACAGCAACTGCCCAAGATGCCAAAACAATTGTTTATAAAACATTTACCATTAACAAAATGGCTGGTTCAGAAGCAATTTCTCAACTTACTATCAAAGATGATAAAGGCCGTGTGCGATTGCGTAAAACGGCAATTGCTTCAAAGCTTTATGATAATGGCATGACAGAGAAGAAAATTATTCGTTTTCTTGAACCTGCCGATGTTAAAGGAACAAGTATGTTGACTTTTGATTATCGGGAAAAAGATGATGATATGTGGATTTATTTACCTGCTTTACGCAAAACCCGTAGAATTGTAAGCAGTGAAAAAGGAAAGAGCTTTATGGGTTCTGAATTCTCCAATGCCGATATGGTAATGCCAACAATTGATGATTTTACTTACAAAATGCTGAATGAATCAGAAATGGTAGAAGATGTTGACTGTTGGAATATTGAAATAACTGCCAAAGATGACGATGTCGCTGATGAGTATGGATATTTAAGCCGCGTTGTTTGGATTGGCAAAAAAGACTTCGT
>RCNC010002818.1_pt1 | contig 11486 bp, 8 predicted proteins | sample 2041301 | NCBI WGS metagenome assembly RCNC01 (sample SAMN09708231, study PRJNA481090) | Marine sediment metagenome, whole genome shotgun sequencing project. | biome: marine sediment; feature: ocean; material: sediment; isolation source: Sewage treatment plant 13A marine sediment (STP13A) ... | reverse complement strand
ACCGGAGGTGCACTGATCATATTTCATGAGTCCAGGGACTTACTGAAGGAGGTTATTATGAAGTATACGGAATTCTTCATTGAAGAATCCTGTGGTTCATGCTCTACCTGTCGCAACATACCTGTCTTGCTCAAAAATAAACTCCAAAAGATCCTGGATGGGCACGGAGTGGTTCAGGATATTGATGACCTCCTTGACTGGAGCAAACCACTTAAGCTAAGCAGGTGTGGACTGGGCCATACAGCGGCCAATCCAATCGTAACCAGTATACAGAATTTCAGGCACCTGTACGAGAAACGGGTGCTAAGGGACCGAGAATTTGAAACCGGGTTCAACCTGGCGGATTCTGTCAAGGAATCCTGTGAAGCCGCCGGAAGACCTTCCAATATTTAACCAATAACAATACCAGCATATGTCAGCTACAATAAATTTCACCATCGACGGTCAGGAGTGCCAGTCAGAAGAAGGCAAATTCCTCGTCGATGCCGCAAAGGACAATGGGGTCTATATCCCGACACTTTGTAATTTCGAGGGACTGAAACCAAAAGGTTCCTGCAGGATCTGTACCGTTAAGATCAACGGCCGTTTTACCACTGCCTGTACCTCCCCGGTTCATAATGGGATGAGCATAGAAAACAATACCGAGGAGTTGAATGAAATGCGCAAGCAGATCATCGAATTGCTTTTTGTATCCGGAAACCATTTTTGCCCGGCCTGTGAGAAAAGCGGTGATTGTGAACTGCAGGCCCTTGCCTATCGCTATGAAATGATGGCACCCAGGTACCCATTTGCATTTCCCCAGAAAGAGATCGATGCCTCCCATCCCAAGATCATCAAGGAGCAGAACCGGTGTATTCTCTGTAAAAGGTGCATCCGGGGGATCAAGGACGAAGAAGGCAAATCTTATTTTGCCTACCAGTACCGGGGCAAGGATTCACTGGTCGTTGTTGACCGTAAACTTGCCGCCGAGATGACCCTGGAAAAAGCCCAGGAAGCCATGGATATTTGCCCCGTGGGTTCCATCCTCGTAAGGGAAAGGGGTTGGGAAAAACCCATTGGCCAAAGGAAATACGACAACGCCCCCATTGGCAGCGATATTGAAAATAAATAAATAGGAGACCAAATAATGAGCAAACCAGTATTAGCTACAACATCATTGGCAGGATGCTTTGGATGCCACATGTCAATCCTGGATATTGATGAAAGGATACTCGACCTGATCCAACTCGTCGAATTCAATAAAAGCCCTATTGATGATATCAAAACATTTACCAAGCAATGTGATATTGGCCTGATCGAGGGCGGTTGCTGTAACAGTGAAAATGTCCACGTACTGAAAGACTTCAGAAAGCACTGCAACATCCTCATCTCCGTGGGCGAATGTGCCATTATGGGTGGACTTCCAGCCATGCGGAACGGGATACCCATCAAGGAATGCCTCAGGGAGGCTTACCTTACAGGTCCATCTGTCACAGCCAATTACGAGCATATTATTCCGAATGACCCGGAACTGCCCATGCTGCTTGACAAGGTTTATCCCTGCCAGGAGATCGTAAAGATCGATTATTACCTTCCCGGTTGTCCCCCCAGGGCCGACCTTATCTGGGAAACCCTGGTGGCCCTGCTCAAGGGAACGGAATTGAGCCTGCCTTATGAAGTAATAAAATTTGATTAAATAAAATTTAGAATGGGACGTAAAGTAACGATAGAACCGGTTACCCGGGTTGAAGGACACGGCAAGGTAACCATCCACCTGGATGACCAGGGACATGTCACACAATCCAGGTTACATATAGTAGAATTCAGGGGATTTGAACGTTTTGTTCAGGGACGGCCCTACTGGGAGATGCCTGTACTGGTACAGCGCCTCTGCGGGATCTGTCCCGTTTCACACCACCTGGCAGCTGCCAAGGCACTGGATGTAATTGTAGGTGCCGGCACGGGTGATGGACTGACTCCGACGGCGGAAAAGATGCGTCGTCTGATGCATTATGGACAGATGTTCCAGTCACATTCCCTTCACTTCTTCCACCTGGCTGCTCCGGATATGGTATTTGGGATCGACGGTGATCCGGCTATCCGGAATGTCATCGGACTGGCCCTTACCAACAAGGAGCTGGCGGTACAGGGAGTGATGATGCGGAAATTCGGACAGGAGATCATCAGGGCTACTGCGGGGAAGAAAATCCATGGTACAGGTGCCATTCCGGGGGGGATCAACAAACATCTCTCAGAAGCTGAAAGGGATGAATTCCTGAAAGGTGCTGATCCATTGAATGTGGATAAGATGATAGCATGGTCCCAGGCAGCGGTTGACTGGTTCAAGGACTACCATAAGGCCAACAAGGACTTCATCGACAATTATGCAGTCTTCCCATCCAGCCACCTCAGCCTGGTTCGTAAGGACGGTGCCATGGACCTCTATCATGGGGTACTACGTGCAGTTGACACTAACGGAAAAAAGATACTGCATGACGTTGATTACCAGAATTACCTCGAGTATATCGATGAAGAGGTGCGCTCCTGGAGCTATATGAAATTTCCCTACCTGAAGGAATATGGCAAGCAGGATGGCTGGTATACTGTGGGACCACTGGCCAGGCTGAATACGGTAGATTTTATTCCTACCCCGCTGGCACAAAAGGAATTTGAAATATATAAGGCTTATACCAATGGGCAGCCAAACAACATGTCCATGCATATGCATTGGGCCCGCCTGATCGAAATACTGCATTCGGCAGAGATGATGAAGGAATTGCTGAACGACCCGGATATTGTTTCCGGTGAGCTGGTCACCAAGGGACAAAAAGTTAATGAAGGTGTGGGATTAATAGAAGCTCCCCGGGGAACCCTCTTCCATCATTATGAGATCAATGGCAAGGACCAGATCAGCATGGCTAACCTGATCGTTTCGACAACCAATAACAACCAGCCCATGAACAACGCTGTAGAACAGGTTGCAAAACACTGGATGACAGGCCAGACAGAGATCACCGAACCCATGATGAATGCTGTTGAAGTAAGCATCAGGGCCTATGATCCCTGCCTGAGTTGTGCCACACATGCATTCGGACAGATGCCGCTTGAGATTTCGCTGTACAATGCCAATAATGAATTGATTGACTATAAGAGGAAATAGTCTTGACCTCGAAAAAACGGATACTTATTTATGCATTCGGGAACCCGGGCCGACAGGATGACGGCCTGGGCAACCGCCTGGTAGAGGAACTGGAACCATGGCTCAAAGAAAAATGCTTTGACCAGGTAGCAACGGAAAGCAATTACCAGCTCAATATAGAGGATGCAGACAACATCAAGGACAGGGATGTGGTAGTATTTGTGGACGCATCCATTGAAGATATAAATGATTTCCACCTGGGAATTGTGGAACCCTCAGAAGGCAGGTCAGAATTTACCATGCATGCTGCCTCCCCTGCATTTATCCTGGCCCTGTGCATCAAGCTCTACCGGAAACACCCTGAAACCTACCTGCTCCAGATCAGGGGTTATGAATGGGAATTCCTGGAAAAGCTTTCACCAAGGGCAGAACAAAACCTCTCCCTGGCCCTGGATTTCATCAAGGAAAGGATCAAACAGGAAGACTATGGGGGAAAACTTTCCAAAGATTAAGACCTGCTTGTCTTTTTTCTCCAAGTATTTGAATTTTAATTGAATTTTGCCGTAATTTGCACTCCTTTAAGACAAGCTTCAACCAAGAGATGGTTCAAGGTTTTTAGCTTTAGGTATTACAGAAAGCATAGCAAATGGCGATCGTTAAAACAAAGAACAGCATCCTTCCTGTACTGGATACTCGGCATCTTACAAATTCCACCTATGTCATCAGGATAAAGCGAGACGGGATGGAATTTGAAGCGGGACAATACATCTCCCTTGGCCTGGCCGGGAGTGCCGAGAAGAGGGAGTATTCTATATACAGTGGTACAGAGGATGATTTTTTAGAGATCCTTGTCAAGGAGATTGATGAGGGCATAGTCTCAAGGCAGCTGAAACAGGTGCAACCAGGAGCACATACTGAAATGGACGGTCCTTTCGGTTTTTTCACCCTGGATGAAGAAAGCAAATCCGGAAAGGAAATCGTATTCATTGCCAGTGGCACAGGCATTGCCCCTTTTCACAGTTTTGTCAGGAGTTACGAGGGACTGAACTACAAGCTTATCCATGGTGTTAAGTACGGAGATGAGGCCTACGATCTTGAAGATTATGACCCCAGCAAGTATATCCTTTGTACTTCACGCGACAACCGGGGAGATTACCAGGGCCGAGTGACAGACTTCCTAAAGTCACAGCCCGTCAAAACCGGGGCAGATTATTACCTGTGCGGCAACAGCCAGATGATCCATGAGGTGTATGACATCCTGAAGGATCAGGAGATTGTTACGGACAGGATACATGCAGAGGTGTATTTTTAATCTTTAAACTATGAGATATCACCTGGTCACCCTGGGATGCCAGATGAATAAATCTGACAGTGAGCGGACCCGCACGGTCATCGAACGAATGGGATTCACCTGGACCGAAAGGGAGGATGATGCTAATTTGCTGGGGGTCCTGGCATGTTCTGTCAGGCAGAAATCCATAGACAAGGTATATTCCAGGATCAGCAAGTGGAACAGGTGGAAGAAGGACAAAAACCTGCTCACCTTCGTGTCCGGGTGCATGCTACCCGCTGACAAAGAGAAATTCCTGAAACTGTTTGACCTGGTATTCACCATGGATGAACTACCGGAACTTGATGCCATGGTCCGGCAATATGGCATAGTAACTCCTGCATCCCTCTCCTCCCCTGCCGAAACATCTGAGTCCCCTGTCACAGTTACTGATGAGGAAGGCGGACTGGATCTTCTCCAGGTACTTAGAGATAATAAGATACAGGTTCCGGACCAGGTATCTATACTCAATCCGAAAAAGGATCCAGCCGAAATCAGGGAGTTTTGGAAAGTCAGACCTCAATACTCATCTGGTTTTGAAGCATTCATCCCGATTCAGAACGGATGTGATAAATTCTGTACCTTCTGTGCTGTCCCCTACACCCGTGGCCGTGAAGTCTCCAGGTCCTCCGATGAAATTCTGAAGGAACTTCGCGAACTGGTCGATAAGGGATATAAATCCATCACCCTGCTCGGGCAGAATGTAAACTCTTATGGTCTGGATAAGCGAGGAGATGAAATATCCTTCCACAAACTGCTTGAGAAGATTGGAGAATTCGGGGAAGGATCAGGAAAGGAATTCTGGGTGTATTTTACATCACCGCATCCGCGGGATATGTCTGCCGACGTCATTGATGTCATGGCACGTTATGACTGCCTGGCAAATCAAGTGCACCTTCCTGTGCAATCCGGCGATGACAGGGTTTTGATCAGGATGAACCGGAACCACAATATGGACAGGTACAGGGATATCATTCAGACCATCCGGGAGAAACTGCCAGCGGCTACCATATTCACAGATATCATTGTAGGGTTCACCGGAGAGACGGAAGAGCAATTCGAGAACACCCGGAAAATCATGGAGGAATTCCGGTTTAATATGGCCTACATCGCCATGTACTCACCACGGCCAGGGGCCACCAGCAGCAGGTGGGAAGATGATATACCGATAGATATTAAGAAAGAGCGTCTGCAGGTCCTGACCGAAGAGCTGATCAAATTCAACCGCCTTTATAACAGGAACCTGATCGGACAGAAACAACGTGTCCTTGTAACGGGCCATGACCGAAAAGAGGGGTACCTGAGGGCGCTGACCGAAGGAAAACTAATCGTACGCTTCCCGGCTGAGGATCCATCCTTTATCGGCCAGTTCACTGATCTTCAGATAAATTCAGCTGCTGACTTTTCGCTGGAAGGTGAAAAGCTGGCCATCATCGAAGAATTAAATGAATCATGAGCAGGAAGATTGCATTTAAAACACTTGGATGCCGGCTGAACCAGTTTGAAACAGATTCTTTGGCATCAGAATTCCATAATGCGGGATACAGGCTGGTTGATTTCGAAGACAAGGCCGATGTTTATGTGGTCAATACCTGTACGGTTACCAACCAGAGTGATAAGAAATCTCGGAACCTGATCAACCATGCCAGCCGCAGGCCGGGGGATGCCCTGGTTGTGGTAACAGGCTGCATGGTGAACAGTCAGAAGGAGGCTCTTGAAAACAGGGATACCAGTACTTATTTTGTTGAGAATAACAGAAAAACCTCCATCTTCCCTATGGTGCAGGCCCATTATGAAGGAGAGATACTGCACCCGAATACCCTGGATCCTGATGTATTTGATTTCAAACCGGCTGACCGGACTTTCCATACACGCAGCCTGATCAAGATCCAGGATGGTTGTGATAATTTCTGCACCTTCTGCATTGTGCCAATGGTAAGGGGACGAGCCATAAGCCGGCCCTTTGAGAAGATCCAGGAAAACATCCTGCAGGTACTGGATTTTGGGTTCAGGGAAATTGTCCTCACAGGGGTCAACATCGGGCGTTATGATCACGAAGGCACCAATTTCGAATCCCTCGTTGAAAAGATACTGGATATCCCGGGGGATTTCCGGGTAAGGATCTCATCCATTGAACCCGATGGCTACGGTGATCCGTTCATAGAACTCTTCCAGCATCCAAAGCTGATGCCCCACCTGCATCTTTGCCTCCAGAGCGGGTCGGATGCCGTCCTGCTGAGGATGAGAAGGATGTACACGCTTTCGGATTTCAGGTCCATCGTTGACAAATTCAGGAACAGTCATCCGGATTTCAACCTGACCACGGATATCATTGTCGGCTTCCCGGGCGAGACGGCAGCCGATTTTCAGTCCACATGTGAGGTAGTAAGGGATATTGGATTCAGCCATATACATACGTTCAAGTATTCCAGGCGCAAAGGCACCCGTGCCGACCGCATGCCTGACCAGGTACCGGAAAAGGTTAAAGCAGAAAGAAGCGAGGTCATCCGCCAGATCGGTGAAGAAAATAAGCGGCAGTACCGCACATCTCTGATTGGAACTACTGAACAGGTGCTGGTTGAGAAAACCAGCCAGGGTATGGCTCGCGGATATGGGGAACATTATGTTCCCATCAGGTTCCAGTCGGGGCAGGCAGAAAAAAACAGAATCTACCCCGTGATCATCAAGGGGATCAAAGATGGACCTGACCCGGACCTGATCGGGGAACTATGCTAACCTAATCACTGTCCTTTTTTATACAATACCCTGACAGGATCTGCTGGCTGTGGTTTTAATTCCACACCCTCTGTCTTCAACATTTCCATCGCTATTTCAATGGCTTTCTCAAGCTGGGGATCATGACCTTCAATAACCAGTTTTGGTTCCTGTTCCACGAGTACATCAGGGCTTACACCAATGTTCTCGACATCCCACTGTCCATCGGTATTGAAGAACCCCCACCTGGGCGCTCCCATATATCCCCCGTCAACCAGGGCTGGAGCACCTCCCCATCCAACCAAACCGCCCCAGGTTTTGGTACCAACCAGTGGACCAATCTTCTTCTTCTGGAAACTGTAGGGAAGATAATCCCCGCCGGATCCGGCGGTTTCGTTTACGATCATTACCTTGGGACCGAATATCCCTGCACCGGGACTGGTGAAGGGCTGTTTATCCCCTACGGAATTATTGAAATAACCTACCAATTCCCGGTCCAGCAAATCAATAATATAATCCGCTACCAATCCCCCGCCGTTGAACCTCTCATCAATGATGGCTCCGGATTTATATTTCTGTGCAAAATAATAGCGGTTGAAATTTGCATACCCGCCGCCACCAGTATTGGGAAGCCAGACATAGGCCAGTTTTCCTCCGGATAATGAATCAACTTTTTTTCGGTTTGATTCCATCCATTCCCTTTGCCTCAACGACGATTCACTGCTCACAGGCACGACGGTCACCTCCCTTGATCCTTCCATGGAGGGATCGTTATTGACCCGGAGCACTGCTTGCTTGCCCGCAGTCTGGTCAAAAAGGCTGTAGATATTCACATCAGTAGTGAGTTTCTGTCCATTCACAGCAAGCAGGTATTCCCCTTCCTTGATGTCTATTCCTGGTCCGCTGAGCGGGGATTTTAAGCCGGGGTTCCAGTTTTCGCCGCGGTAGATCTTGGAAATTTTGTACAGGCTATCGCCAACTGTATAGTCTGCTCCCAATAACCCGACAGGCACCCTCTTCACAGCAGGGTAAACACCACCACCAGTAAAGGAATGACCAATGGCTGTTTCTCCGCCGATGATATCAAGGATGTAGGTCAGGTCAGCCCGGTGGTTTACATGCTCCAGCCATGGTGCATAGGTCTCTTCAATTTTATGCAGGTCAAGGCCATGGGTATTCTCGACATAGAAAAAATCCCGTTGATAACGAATAGATTCCTTGAAAATTTGTTTCCACTCAAGTTTGGGATCAATATTTATATTCATGTTCCCCAGTGCCAATCCACCCTCTCCTTTCAGTCCCGGTTTAGCATCCTCAATATGCCAGCTGCCCCCTGCCCGGTATAGTATCTTTTTTCCATCACTGGACAAAGTAAAGCTCTGTATTCCCTTTCTGACAAGCTTAAGTTCCTTTTCCTTCAGGTTATACTCATGCAGGAGGTATCCACCGCCAAAGCCGGCCTGATTATCCACCTCAGTAATATATATTTTACCCTTGTCCCCGGATACTATGTTATTGTATGCTTTGACCGGGATATCCAGGGCTACGATGCGCTGGTCCAGGTCATTTAAATCAATTTTAACCAGGAGGGAATCTTCCCCGTTCTCGCCTTCCTTCTTATCCTTTTTTTCTTTTTTTGCTTTATCATCCATACCGTCGTCCTCTTCATCTTTTTCTATTTTTTCATCGTCGCTTTTGGGTGCCAGGGGAGAAGGATCTTCGGCAGAAAGAACAGCCATGTATACTCCGTACTCAAGAGGCCTCCTCACAGATGTCATATCCAGCCATGCCACATTTAATCCGTAATTGGTGCTGGCAAGGAAATAAAGGTATTTCCCTTCCTTGTCCCAGGCTGGCGAAATGCAATCAGACATGCCGTCAGAGACCTGAAAGGACTTTTGCTGATCGACAGAATATACAAAAACCGCATTGTATTCACTCTTCAGACGGGCCACATAGGCTATCCATTTAGAATCTCCAGACCAGGCCGGATAGATGGTCCGTTCCGGGTGATCAAAACCTTCATTGGCCACCTTTGTTAAGGTTCCTGAATCGACATTCAGTAGCCAGAGGTTCCTGTCGGTATCCACAAAACTGATATATTTCGAATCAGGAGACCATACAGGGCTTTCATACATATGAACATTCCTGAGCGGGATCTTTTTCAAATCCTTCCCGTACTGGTCACTGTAATGCAACTGGTATTCCCCGCTTTCATCCGAAAACCAGGAAATGAATTTGCCATCAGGAGACCAGGATGGGCTCCGGTCTGCCACTCCATTGCTGTTAGTAAGGTTGCGGATATCACCATGCTTGGCAGGAACGGTAAAAATATCACCCCGGGCTGAAAACAGGGCTCTTTTACCGGTAGGACTTAAAAATGAGGCCTCTATATTCTTGCTCACATCGACCCATTGTGATCTAGCCCAGGGCAGGTCTCCGGATATGCTGATTTCGACCTTCTCCATCTTATTCAATCCGGGATCAATCGTATAGAGGTATCCCCCGTTCTCAAGGATCAGCTTTCCTGCGCCGGACTGTATATTCTTGGTGTCAAAATCCATAAAAAACGTCCTTTGCTCCAGCTGGCTGCTGGAAACATTATAGGACCAGATATTGGATACCGTATCCCGGTCAGAAATGAAATACACCTCATCTCCTATCCAGACAGGTTTCTGGTCAATGCTACCCTTCCACGGAACTTTTTCGATCTCATGGGTAGCCATTTCCATGATCCAGATCGGGTTATTCTGTCCACCACGGTAATGCCTGAATTCCGATTCCCAGGGAATGTTCATCTGGTAGGCAAAACGGCTGGCATCCGCATTGAACTGTCCGTTGGCAACCCTTGGGAAGATCAGCCTTTCAGGGAAACCACCGGCCGGGTTAACCGTCCAGAAATGTTCCGGTGTAGCAAGCGGAACTTTTGTTCTGCCCGAAGCAAACATTACCTTGCCATCCGGGGTCCAGCCCTTGGCCTGGTCTGTTCCCGGATGCCAGGTGAGCCGCAGGGGATTTCCTCCCTCTGTTGTAGTGACATATACATCCCGGTTGCCATCGTATTCTGCCGTGAAGCAGATCTGGCTGCCATCGGGTGAGAAAAAGGGTCCTGTCTCCATTCCCTGGAAAGTTGTCAACCTCATGGGATTTGTTCCATCCGTATTACATATCCAGATATCTCCGGCGTATTCGAAAACAATATGCTGTTCACTTATGTCAGGATTTCTAAGCAACCTGGTCTGGGCCATCAGGTCAATTGTTGAAAAAATACAAAAGAGTGTAAACAGGAAAACAGGAAATGACTTTTTCATGATAATATCAGTTTAATTATAGAAATGAAGATAATCCAAATGATATATTTAAAAAATGATTTCATTCAGTTAATTCACTCCGTATTTGATGAAAATTTGTAATTTCAGGAATGATTTGGATCCCGTGATGAAATTCTTGTTCTTCATATGCCTGTTTACCTGCAGCCAGTTCAGCGTTTTTAGCCAGCCTGATGAGCCCGTACTCCAACTGAAGCTCCTGCTGCTGGATGACCGATTTGAAGAGGTCCTCATGCTATCCGATACCCTCGAGCTTGCTGATTCCCTGATGGACCAGGTATATTTTTACAGGGGCCATGCATACCAGTCCCTCCTCAATTATGACAGCGCCTATCATTACTATCACATGGCTTACCAACTCGACAGCAGCCAATTATCTTACAGGATCTCCATGGGAACAATGCTGTACAGGCTGGGCAGGATCAAGGAAAGTATAAAGACCTACGAAGCCCTGGTTGATGAATTTCAGCCCCAGGACCAGCATCTTGCTGAACTGGCCAATCTTTATTCCATCAGGAAGGAATATGCCAAAAGCCTGGCCATATATAAGGGCCTGCTTGAAAGAGACAGCCTGAACTATTATTACGCCAAGCAGGCCGGGAAGAATTTCCTGGATATGGGCCAGTCTGATTCTGCCATTTATTACTATGAATATGCCTTCTCCCTGAATCCGAAAGATGTCTTCCTGGCTCACCGGCTGGGCAACCTGTATTTGCTCCAAAAGAAACTGATTCCTGCTATCAATGTAGTAAGCATAGGATTGGTATATGACTCCACCAACCTGGACCTGCTGAAACTCAGGGGCTATTTATACTTACATTTTGGACTGACTGAAATGGCCATCGTGGATCTTCAAAAGGCATGGCTGCAGGATTCATTATCCGTATTCACTAACAAATACCTGGGTATGAGCCATTATGAGGAAAATCAGTTCGATCAGGCCAGGATAACGCTAATGGAGGCTTTCAGATTGGATAGTCTGGATGCTGAAACA
>RCNC010002817.1_pt1 | contig 11490 bp, 6 predicted proteins | sample 2041301 | NCBI WGS metagenome assembly RCNC01 (sample SAMN09708231, study PRJNA481090) | Marine sediment metagenome, whole genome shotgun sequencing project. | biome: marine sediment; feature: ocean; material: sediment; isolation source: Sewage treatment plant 13A marine sediment (STP13A) ... | reverse complement strand
CAGATGGTATCCACCAGGTGGATGTCCAATTCGCGGGAAATGATCGCCGCCGGAACCAACCCCCCCCTGGTTATGGCTACGATTCCCTTCCATTCTTCTATGTCAACCAGGCGCCAGGCCAGTGCTTTGGCATCACGATGGAGCTGTTCCCAGGAAATGGGATAGGTTTTGTTATAATGCTCAGACATGTTTTCCCTCACAAACAGTTCATTCCAGTATTAAAAACCTGGTCCTCTGGACCCGGGTATCTACACCTCTTATTGCAGCCTTGGTGTGAAGGCCTTGGAGGTGTGGTGTTTAAAAAGCGGTTCAAATAAATCCAGGGCCATGTGTTCAAATGCTTCATCAAGGGGGCTATTGTCATCAAAATAGAAATTCATATAGGGCTCTTCAATTTCGCCTGATTTGTACTGACTCCCCTGCATAACGGCAATGGCCTCCCCCAAGGCAGCCTTTTGGGTTTTCTTCTGCTCCAGGCGGGCACGGGCATAGGCATAAGCACTCATTGGGTAAAAGGATAGCGGTGTTGAAAGACCCTCCCAATAAGAATGCAGCAGATGTTCCAGAACATCACGACAATCGTCAACATGTTCATAGACAACCGACATATCCCTGGCCAGATAAGCGCTGTGCTTTTTTGGCCCGTTGGGATCGGCGGCGCATAACTGCAAGTGTGTAATCCAGCAGCGCACGAGATCTCTGGGATTGAATTTGGCAAAACGAACGTGGATCATGCCATGGTCATATACATCGGGTAAACAACCGTTGATGTGGAAATCACCCAATTGAAGGCAAATGGTTTTGTCCTGGGGTGCTGCTCCGTTTGTCCAGGCCTTCACTCTGGAAACAAAGTCTCCAGCCTCAAGGGATATCTCAGCATAATCGTGCTCACCCACCCGACCGGGGGGCAGCACGCCCCTGGCTTTGAACAGCGTCATCATTTCCTCTGTCCGGTTCCCTTGAATGCCGAAGTAAAAAGATTCCTGACCTGTTTTATAGCCTTCCAGGCCTTTCAACCGGAAGTTTTCACTGTCTTCAAGCAGGTCTTCTTCCTTTGCAAGAAAAATACCAAGGCGGTTTTGCAGGAAAAACTTGAGGGGGTTGACATAGAAGGTGCCCAGGGTTTCAACGGAGAGGTTTTTGAGCGCCCTTGCCGGTTTTGGCAATGGCATTTTCTTTGTTGGCTTTTCTGGGGGGTGTTGGGCTGCAAAGGCAGCGGCAAAGTTCTCCTCGGAGTAGCTGAACAGGCCTGATTTCCCCCTAAAATAATCTGCAGAAAACGCCTGGAGCGGATGCTGCCGTACTATATGCTCTGTTGGAAAAGCATACCCGCTGCCCGCATAGTCTATCAATTCACTAACCAGAACAGACGGGGCAATGGTGGAATTGTCCTGAATATCCCTGCCAACATAACTGATATAAAGTTTTTTCCTGGCTGACATCAGAGCTTCCAAAAAAAGATATTTATCATCGTTTCTTTTAGACCGGTCTCCGCGCCTTGGGTGAGTTGCCATCAGGTCAAAACCAAGGGATTTGTCATCGCGTGGAAAAGCATTTCCATTCATCCCCAAAAGGCAGATAACCTTAAAGGGTATGCTGCGCATGGGCAGCATGGCGCAAAAGGTTACTTTGCCGGCCAGAAAGCCGGAGCCATAAGACGCGTGTTCCAGTTCGCCTTTTAAATGGCATGCCACTAGATCCAGCTCTATATTGTCGGCATAGCCAGTCATCTGCTGCACTTTTTCCAGTTCACCCAACATGCGTTTCAGTGCCTGCAGTTCTTTTTCTGATGATTCGTTTTCCAAAAACAGGTAATCGATAATGCCCTGCATGCCCGTTGTCCAGGATTGCAGCGTTTTGGGTGTTTCGAGTTCCTGGATGGCCTTTACGGTGCAGTCAAAAAATTCCATGAAATTTCCCAATATATGCCCCTGCTCACCTTCCATATCGTCATAGGGAAGCAAACCAGCATATAATTTCCAATCCTGACCGGGCATGGCATATCCCAGCAACAGTCGATCAAGACCGCTTTTCCAGGTGTTTTCCGGAAAGGACGGCAGACCTAAATCTTTACGGTCGTCCGCATCGATTCCCCAGCGAATGTTGAGGTCCTTGACCCATCTTTCGATGGAGGCCATATCCTGTTCATCTATACCAAAGCGATTGCGAATAGCCGGGAACTCGAGCAGATTGATGATTTTATCAGCCTCCATCCTGCTGTTGGCGAGATCAAGCAGTGCAAAAAAACCTTCCATGACCCGGCTTTGGTGCAGGGTGGATCTGTCAGCCAAACTGAATGGAATCATCCCAATGCCGTCCACGGGTTTTTCGAATACCGCCTGGATAAAGGGTGCATAGGTGTCGACGTCGGGCGTCATCACCAGGATGTCCCGCGGTTTTAGATCCGAAAGCTGTTGAAACATATCGAGAATATGGTCGTGGAGCACTTCGATTTCACGCATGGCACTGTGGCAGGCATGAATTTCGATGGAATCGTCAGCGGCTGGCACCAAGGAAGAGAGCGTAGAACCCTCCATGGCTCTGTTAAGGAGGTCGGCGGCGTCGAGCATATCGAGTATGTCTGCCTGGATGTTGTTCAACAAGTTGTTTCGAGCAGGCGTCACGTAGTGCTCTTGCAAGTCACAGCCTGATGCTGCAATCATGCTGAGAAAATCCCGGCCCAGGGCACCCATGGAAGCAAGCAGTGGGTTGCCTCTGTCGAGGTGCAAATCTTCCTGATTACCAGGTTTGCTGGCGTATTTCTCTCTTAACCGGCTGATATCCCGGTCGGAGACAACTTCGCCCCAGTACTGCCTGCAAGGGCTGAGGAAATACCAATTGACCGGAATTAGCCTTGATAAGGCCGACAAGATCTGAAGATGAAAAACAGGCAGATATGAAATGCCGAAAACACTGATTCGCTCAGGTAGAACACTTGATACAGCTGAATCATTCTCAAGTCTGGTAATTAAATCGGCGTGCAGGCTGACGCGGTGCAGATGTTCATTCCCGGAAGCGATTTCTTGCCACAGATCAGCTTGCCAGGCACTGCCGTCTTGCACTTGTTTCCCTTTGTCCCAGCTCAATATAATATCCGGCCGGAACACCAGGTACTGGTCAAAAAGGTGGGCTATTCTCTGGGAGAGCTGCAGCAGTTTTATCTGGCGGCGGTCGCCATCAAAATAATTGCGCAGCCCTTCATAGCCAGGCCTTGATAGGCAATCGGGAAGCCTTTTCATTATGGTGAAGGTCATGTTCGTTGGATCGAAGGGGTCTTCAGGCGTTGGCGCTTCGAGGGATAGTTTTTCACACATCAGGTTCAGAAATGCATTGGGAAAAGGAAAAACAAGGTTAGCGCTGACGCGTTGGCATTGGGCAAGTTCCATGGCAACCCACCGCGCCATTCCCGGGCTCTGGGTAACGATGAATTCCGGTTCAAAGACAGATGACAAGGGGGTGCGGATCTCATGGGCAAGTTGCTGGACGAGCAATTCCAGCCGGTTGCCGGTGTGAATGACGAGTCCGGACATTTGCTACCCGTCAATCCGGTCATGTAAAACATGTTTTTCCAGCACGAAACAGGTGAATACGCCTTTGAATATCGCCTCCCCGGTTCCCTTCACCATGACATCAACCATCTGCTTTTTACCTTTCTTTGTGATCACCCGGGCTTCGGCGACGACCGTCTCCTGAACAGACACTGGTTTCAGGAATTTTACGTCGGCCGCGCCAAGCACTACATTGGGGTCATTCACCGCCAGCATGGCCGCGTAATCGGCCATCCCGAAGATGAAACCGCCGTGGACAAGGCCGACATCATCTGCGGTCATGGCATTGGTTGTGGTCATTTCCACCCGCACATATCCTTCCTCGACAACCGTCGGGGTGCCGCAGAGATGGTGGTTGATCTTCAAATGAGTGTTGATTTCCATATCAATCGTCCTTGTAAAAAAACGAAAAGGGAACTTCGCGAGTTCCCTTTTTGTTTTCATTACAATTTTATATAAATTATCATATGGTATATATTGAACAGTTGTCAGATCAGAAAATAAAAGACGTTTTAACTTTTATTAGGGACTGATGATCATGAAAATTTATTATGATTTGAATACGAACTGCGCTTTCAATGGTCCGATTTCAATCGTATCGAATTCTTTGAGAAGGACAGATTCTTTCACCACGGCACTGTTCACTTTGGGTTTGGTCATGCCACCCACGTAACTCAAGTAGTATCCTTTAGGCCGCTTGCTGATGGTGGCCGCTGTTTTTCCGGTCATCAAACCGCCGATTACAATATCTGAGGACCCGTCCTTACCGATCTTTATCAGCTTTTTCTTGATTTCATATTCCTTCTGGTCCCCTGCGAGAAAAGAGAGCATACCGATTGATTCACTTTGCCGTACTTGACCGGCAACATTGGTGGAACTTTTTGATAACATGTCACGGTATTTGTCCGTATCCATCATCATGGTCTGGTCCATGCTGCCGCCGGAAGAAACGCGTTCCTCCCCTTCTTCATAGCTGAAAACCAGGGTATGCTTTCCAATATTAACCGTATCGCCATGACCTAGCCAGTGCGAAGCCACAAGCTGTCCGTTAACAAACGTACCGTTTTTGCTTTTCAGATCGGTCAGCAGAAAACCTTTGTCAATGGAATCTATTTTGGCATGAAATCCGGACACGGCGAGATTTTCGATGACAATATTGTTGGCATCCCTTCTGCCGATGGTTAGATTCCCGCCCTCCTGCAGCCTGTATTCATTAATTTTAGTGTCTTTGAATTTGAGTGTCAGTACCGGCATGTTGCAACCCTCTTTTCCATTTACGTGGGAACCATCTGATGTGTTGAAGTTGCGATGGTTTCAGGTTATCTAAAAAGTTTTGAAAAAAAGTGGAAAAAACCGTCAGACGTCGATACTGTTTTTTTCACTTTCAGCACTATGACGGTTATATTGTCCTTGCCTCCTCTTTCGTTGGCCATGTTGACCAGCGTGCGGCACGCTTTTTCAGGCCGCTCTTTTCTAACCACTTCGTGGATCTCTTCCTTGTTGACATATTCGGTCAGTCCGTCCGAACTGATGACCAGAATATCGCCTCTAAAACACTGAATCTCGGAAATGTCAGCCCTTACGGTTTCATCGACACCCATGGCCCGCGTAAGCATATGTTTGAATTCACCGGCCAGCTGTTGGGCGCTTTCCGGGTCCAGGGCAGCCTGCTCTGCCAGTACCGTGTGTTGGACGGAAAGTTGTTCTATGGCCCCGTCATGGACCAGATACATGAGGCTGTCACCCACATTGGCGGCAATAAGGGTATTTGCCGTAAAATAGACCGAAGATACGGTGGAACCCATACCTTGGTACTCTTCTTTGCCCTGGGCAGTCTGATAGACGCTCTTATTGGCAAGGTATATGCCTGAAAGCAGGCGGTTGGCTTCTTTGGAGAGGGATTCATCCGGGTCTTCGAGCTCTTCGACGTCTGTTTGGTCGTCGAACCGTTTGATGTAATCCCACAGGGTCTCCACTACGATCCCGCTGGCTACTTCGCCGGCTTGATGCCCGCCCATTCCGTCGGCAACCACGTATAGTTGCTGCTTGTCGTCCAGAAAAAGGGCATCCTCGTTATTCTTGCGCCGCTGTCCTACATCCGTCAACCCTGCCGATTCAATAACGTACATACAAATCCTGTTGGAACCCGCTTGGGTTCTTATTTTTACAATTCAATTCTTGTATTGTTGAAACGCTTGGTTACAAATCAAGGAGATAGTATTACAAATTGCCGCACGGGTCAAGAACAGGTCACCCCTGCTCTTTTTTTCGTGCAGCTATAACCTGATCGATTTTCTTGCCGGTCTGCCGCAAGTGCGTACACATTTGAGAACTTGCCTGATACCTTTTATCCCTTTCCTTAGCCAGGGCCTTGTCCAGGATCATAACCAACGGTTTTACTATTTTGGGATTGGCCTTTCTGGGATCCGGATGGGGCGCATTCATGATTTTATTCATCAGGGCCGCGGGGTTGTCGGCATAGAACGGCAGGGTGCCGGTCAACAGCTGGTACATCATGACCCCCAAAGAGAAAATATCTGAACGTCCATCGACTTTCTCTCCAGAAAACTGCTCGGGGGACATGTAATAGGGGGTTCCTTTGACTACGCCGGTTTGGGTCTGGGATGTAGCTGTAATTCTGGCAATGCCGAAATCGGTGATCTTAACCATGCCGTTTTTCAGCAGCATGATATTAGCCGGCTTTATATCCCGGTGAACAATGCCGCGCTGGTGTGCATAGTCGAGACCATCGGCAATATCGGCCACATAATCGATGACTTTGCGCATGGGCAGGAGATTGTCTTTTTTGATGTACTGCTGCAAATCTACCCCTTCAAGGTATTCCATGGCGATATACGCAAGATCCTGCTCATCGCCGGCATCGTAAATGGTGACAATATTGGGGTGGGAAAGGGTTCCGGCACTTTCAGCTTCCCGGAAAAACTTTTCCTTTAGGTCATCGATCTCATCTTCTTCAAAATCATCGGTAAAGCGGAAGGTTTTGATGGCCGTGGTTCTGTTGATGCGCGGGTCCTTGCCCAGGTAGACAACCCCCATAGCACCTTTGCCCAATTGTTTTTCAACCTCGTAGCGCCCCAAAGTGGGCTTGACTTCGCTGCCGGTATCCAGCATGTCCGGTTCACCACTGCCGGACAAAAAGCTGTCGCCGAACACCATGGTTTCACTGGCCTGCATGAGTTTCTTTTTTCTTTCACGGACATCTTTGAAACCGGCATCTTCTTCTTCGATGTATTCGTATACGGCTGCCGCCTTGTTGAACTGGCGTTTTCTCTCGTAGTCCAGCCCCAGGTTGTATAGATTATCCTTCATTTCATCGTTCACCGGCACCCGCCGGAACTTGTCAAAGGCCATGTCGAGCATTCCCTGGCTTTGGAAACTTAAGCCCAGCATGCGGTTGGTTTCGGCGGATTCTCCCTCCACCTTTTCCTTGGAGGTCTCGGTTGCAAAATAACTCAGACTGACCACGCCGATATAACCGAAAACAATTTCCAGCAGCGGATAGACCGATGGCACCCACATGCCTTTGGAGACGAATAAATAGATGCTGCCGGACAGGAAAATGAAAAGAACGGATATAAACACAATACCGGCCACCAGGGCCTTGAGGCGGGGTAATAGAAAGGCAATGATCATTCCTAACAATACGATCATCAGCAGTTCAGCCATATCGGTCCAGAGGGGTTTTTGGACAAACTGTTTGTTGAGAACCGCCCAGATGGTTTGGGCGGAAAATTCACCCACAGGCATGACCGGATCGGTTGAGGTGCTCAGGGGGTTCATTATGCCGGCGGCCGAAGGGCTTACCAGAACAAGCTTGTTGTGAAAAACAGACGCTGGGATCTTGTCATTGATCACATCAAAAAAGGAATAACGCTTGAATGAACCTCCAGGTCCTTTAAAGCTGACCAGTTGTTCTGAATATAGGGTGGTCGGAATGTTAACCAGTGATCCCAGATGGACCGTCTCACCGAGGTCCACACTAATGTCCGACAGGTCAAGGTTCAGGTAATGGGCGGCAAGTATCAGGGTATAGGAAGGAAAATAGAGGCCATTGTATGCATAGATTAGCCGCTCTTTACGGGCCGTGCCATCCATGTCGTAGGCTAAGTTGAAGTGTCCGACACCGGCTGCTGCATCGTAAAACGATTGAATCGGCAGAACGATTTCATCGCCCTGGGGCACGATGACACCTTCTGAACTACGAATGCTCTGAATGGAGGCGGCAACGATGCTGTCGTCAGGTTCGCCGTCCCCTTCCCTGGTCACTGCTGCTTCCCTGAAAAAAAACGGTAGGATCACATTCCCGGTCGCGGTCAGCGCCTCTGCCAGCTTTTTGTCATTATCCAGCTTCGCTTGGGCATCGCTTATGGCTGTGAGTAGTTTATCACCGGACGGGCCCAAATCGGTCCCCAGATCATGGCGGATCATTTCTTCGAGTTTTGCCAGTTCCGCAAGACCTTCACTTATTTCCGGTTCGGTCAACAGCAGATTGAGACCGATGACCTTGGGCCCGCCTGAATTAATGCGGTTAAGGCCTTCGGCCACCAGTGATCGCGGCCAGGGCCATCGGCCGAGCTTGTCGATGGAGGCGTCATCTATATCCACCATGACGATATTGCTGGGACTTTCGGGAGATCCCCTGAATTTCATCATGACATCGTAGTACTTGAGTTCCAGAGCATCGAGAAACGGGAGGCGCACGAACCAGAAGGCCAAAAACAGGACCATGATGCCCAAACCAAAGAACAGTGCCGGTTGCCTTTTTAGAATGCCCATGCCTAATTCCTTATGTGGTTCCTTAAATGATGTATTATACTATTTAGTCTTCATTGTGTACGAACCGTTCCAGTCCGCAGCCGGTGGCGACTGATGGTATTCCTTGCATCTTTCCATCATGGCCAGGCTTGGGCCATCGTCGGGTGTTATCTTCAGGGCGGCTTCAAAAGACTGAATGGCTTGGTCCCATTTCTGTTGTCGGTAACGCTGTAACCCTTTAGCATAGTGCTGTATGGTGTTTAGGAGGTTCTCATCCAAATCTTCGGGTAAGCCCAGCAACTGATACACCACAACGGGTTCGTTTTTGCCCACAACATTGATGGCATCGATTTCACGGCCAACAACCTTATTGCTGGCTTTTTGAAATGTGTTTTCGCAGACCAGGGTGAAAATGCCGTAAATTTTATTGACCCCTTCCAGTCTGGCAGCTGTGTTTACCGTGTCCCCCATCATGGTGTAGTCCATCCGGTTTCTGGAGCCCATGTTGCCGACGACAGCAGGTCCCGTACAAAGGCCGATGCGCATTTTCAGTTCCGGTCTGTCTTCGGCTTTCCATTTTTCACGCAGTTCGTGCAGACGTTTCTGCATGTGAACACAGGTGAGCGCAGCCGTCTCTGCCTGGTTTTCAAGTTCGTTGGGAGCGCCGAAAAATGCGATGATGGCATCCCCTTCGAATTTGTCAACAGTGCCTTCATACTGCAATATGATATCGGTCATTTCGGTGAGGAACTCATTTAACAACTCCACCAGTTCGGCGGGGGTGAGTTTTTCGGAAATGCTGGTGAACCCCTGTACATCTGAAAAAAAGGCGGAGATGTCCCGCTCCTCGCCGCCGAGCTCAAGGCCGTCGGGAGATTCGATGAGTTTTTTCACCACGGTGGGGGCCAGGTAAGTAGAAAACGCACTGCGGATGAAACGCTTCTGTCGTGATTCCACCAGATATTTGTAGGCAGTAAGGGTGATATAAACCATTACGATGACCAAAAGGGGATAGACCATATTCAGGATCCACCCTTGGGAAGTAAAAATATACCTGCAGAAAAAGATGTGCCCGAAAAACATCAAACTTACGAAAAGGACGCCGGGAAATACACTTACCCTGGGCAATACGATGCCCAACAGCATGCCGGCGAAGATAATGACCGCCATGTCAAATACGGCAGCCCACCCGGGTTGAAAGAGAAAGTCCCGGGAAAGCACGCTGTCCACTATGTTGGCATGAATTTCGATGCCCGGAAACACACTCGAAAAAGGCGTCACCCGCATGTCATAAATGCCCACAGCCGTTGCCCCGATCATGACGATCTTATCCTTGACCTCCGCATCCGGAACCCTGCCGTTCAGAATATCAGTGACGGATATGTGCTTGAACGTTTTTGTATCACCGCGGTAGTTGATCATGATGCGGCCGAATTCGTCGGTGGGAATGTTAATATCGCTAATCTGCACCTTTTCAAACCCATAGTCGGCGACAACGGGCGACGGAGAAGCGTCGAGATAGGCGCTGAGGGTCATCAGGGAAAGGGGGGCGTACATCTCTTCTTTGTAATTGATGACAGCCGGGATCCAGCGCACGACACCGTCAATATCCGGGAACATGTTGAAAAAACCCGAATAGCCCGTCGATGATGATATGGAGGGAATATTGCCATTGGCAACCAGGGCTTCGAAAACAGGCACTTCCAGTGCTGCGCCGGATTGATACCGGATAAGGTCGTAGCGTGATGGCTGTATGCTTTCTGCCTGCTTTTCCGCCAACGCTACATCAAAATCGCCAGCGTGTTCCTGGTCCATTTGGAAAAAATATCCCAGCACTACTTTGGCTTTGGCGTTTCGAATGGCATCGGCCAATAACTGGTCGTTATCCGACAATCGTTTCAGTTCCGTCAGGTAGGCCTTGTCTTCGTCATCGAGGCCCGTCAGGTTTTGTTCGATGGCTTCAATGGTTCTAGCCGCACTCTTTTCATCCGCTTCAGACATCACGATATCAAAGGATATCACTTTGGCACCTGCATCGGAAAGCCGGGTGACAAGGTCGGCGATTTTTGATCGCGGCCAGACCCATTTTCCCTCGTTATCCACACTTTTTTCATCGATAACCGCCAGGACGACTTTGGAATTTTGAGCAATCCCCTTCCGGCCGACAAATCGTAAATCAACGGTTTTCAATTCCATCAGTTCCAGGAATGGAACTTCACCGAGATAAAGCACGGTGCCAAATACGACAAGGATGAGGGAAAGCGTGATAGGATTGAACCTTAAGCGGTTTTTAAGCAGCTTGAGCATGCGCAGGGTCCCTATTGCATCAGTCCAGTTGCGAAATGTTATGTTGCCCGGTCGCGCAGAACCGAACATGAGACATGGGCTTCTATTGAAATGTTTGTGTGATCATTCAACCATAATGAAATTGAAATTGAATTCAATGCTTATATTAGCTATAAGATAGGTGAAATGTCAACACCCGAGAAAAATATGATGGGTTTAAAGACCTGAATTTTTCCTTAAATTTATCGATCCAAAAAGGACTAATAGCCAATATCCAATAACGAATGATCAATGTCCAGGTTAACACTAACAGCATAAACCCTATCGTTGCAACTATGGGGTAAAGCATTCGGGCTTCGGCACATGCCCTGGCAGGGATAAATCCCTGGGCTACAAAGCAGCGGGCTTTCTGCCATGTAGTTCAGGGCTTCAGCCCTGCTGAACTTGATAATTGGAAATTGGGTAATGGAGGCACGTGTGAATCCGTCGATGCATACAAGAGTCGATACACTGAGAAAAAAACTTGTTGAAAAATCTTTGGATGCCTGCATGGTTCTCATCGAGGAGAACCGGCGCTACTTGAGCGGTTTCAGTGGCGAAGATGGGCAATTTGACGAGTCGGCGGGCGCCCTTTTCATCACCCATGAGCATTTGTTGCTGGCAACGGATTCACGCTATGAGTTGCAGGCCGGAATGGAAGCCGAAGGCTGGGATGTTTTCTGCTATAAGAATGGTGCTATTAAAGCCTTCCCTAAAATTACCGGAATGCTGAAAATTCAACGAATGGGATTTGAAAGCAAACGTGTTTCCTTTAAACAGTATATGGAAATGAAAAAAGAACTCGAAAAATCCCCCCCCGGTATTGAACTTGTGCCCACGG
>RCNC010002813.1_pt1 | contig 11498 bp, 8 predicted proteins | sample 2041301 | NCBI WGS metagenome assembly RCNC01 (sample SAMN09708231, study PRJNA481090) | Marine sediment metagenome, whole genome shotgun sequencing project. | biome: marine sediment; feature: ocean; material: sediment; isolation source: Sewage treatment plant 13A marine sediment (STP13A) ... | reverse complement strand
CTTTAAGATACGGGACCTAAAGGCGACATTATTAAAGGTTTTTCCAAATTTGATAATTGAATCGTGACTTGCCCTTTCTTCAAATTTAGATCCATCAGGAATAGCTATAACGCATTGTGGTGTGTGTCAATGAGCGTATCTCATTATTGTGGTGTACTAGAAGTTGTATCAATTGTTGCGTCGTCAATAAACCTCAGGTGCCTTTTCGGTAATTGTGCAGGGCAGAGAATGGTACCGAGGTATCTTTCAACTTGCCTAACAAACTTTCTAAAGTGATCAACGAACATAATCTGGAACCATCTGGGATTTCGAGATGCTCCATTTACTGCCAGGCTTCTTGAGTTAATATTGAAATTTTTTAGGTGTAAGAATGCTCCTTTTGGAGCAAGTTATTGGGCTAAGATCAAATTAAACCTTAACAGGAATAGCCTAAAATTGAGACTTTGATTAAATTGCTGAGATTGGCAAAGTATATTATAATAAAATTACTCAGTGGTTTCTTAATAGGCTATTGTCAGTAATCAACAACGGCAGGGTGGTGGAGATGAAAAGATCATTTCATATTAGTTGTGTTTTTTTCACGTGTTTTGTCAGGTTGTGAAATCAGGGATCTCATCCCGTATTTACATACTGCACCAAACTTTTACCTGTAATAAGTAGTATCCAAGATCGTATTTTGGATAAGTTGCAAGAAGCAAATTACTCTATAGATGGTCTTAAAAACATCAGGAAGAAGACCATCCCAGACTCACCTGAAGCAATTGAGGAGAGAAAAATATTGCCGGAGGAATAATGATGCGGGAGCCAAGCTTCACAATAGGTATCGAAGAAGAGTATAAGTTGGTAGACCGACAAACCAGGAATCTAATCAGCCAAGTGCCGGAGACCATGCTTCCCGAATGTGAAGCACGCTTGAAAAATCAGGTTTCGCCTGAGTTTCTCCAATGCCAGATTGAAGTGGGAACTCAAGTCTGCAGGAGCCTCGGGGCAGCAAGGTCTGATTTAGCTTATCTTCGCCGCACTGTAGCGGAAGTGGCATCAGAGCATGGACTGGCCATTATCGCCGCCTCTACCCACCCCTTCGGCAGGCCCAGCCAGATAGAGCACACACCAAAGGATCGCTATGACCAGCTCGCTCACGATCTGCAAGAGGTCGTTCGGCAGCTGGTGATCAGTGGAATGCATATCCATGTTGGGATAGAAGACGACGACCTGCGCACGGATCTGATGGGGCAGGTCACATATATCCTGCCTCACATCCTGGCTCTGAGCACGTCCTCACCATTCTGGAGAGGTCGGAATACTGGCCTCAAGTCCTATCGCATCGCCATCTGGAATGGCATGCCACGAACCGGCCTACCTGAATATTTTGACAGTTTTGGGGAGTATCAACGCCATATTGAAGTTCTGATAAATGCCGGCGTGATAGAGGATGCCACCAAAATCTGGTGGGACATACGCCCCAGCGATCGTTACCCCACCCTTGAAATGCGTGTTTCTGATGTCTGCACCCGCTTGGATGACGCCATCGCCGTTGCCGCATTGTATCTCTGCTGGTTGAGAATGCTTTTCCGGCTCAGGCGCAGCAATCAACGCTGGCGTTGTTACAACAACTTTCTGATCAATGAAAATCGCTGGCGAGCGCACCGTTATGGTATCGATGAAGGGTTGATTGATTTTGGACGAGGAGAAGTTGTTCCATTCAAAGAACTGATCGACGAGGCGATGGAATTAATTCAAGAGGATGCTGAATATTTCGACTGTGTAGATGAACTCAACCACATCAATACCATCATTGAGCAGGGTACCAGCGCACATCGGCAGGTTACCACCTATACAAACGCCTTGAACTCAAGTAAAGATCATGACGAAGCATTGCGTTTGGTGGTTGATCTGCTTATTGAAGAGACCTTGATCGGCACCTGAAGCTCTGCCAAACGGTGAGGTGATAGGTAATCGTTTTTTAAGCCCAAGCTACCTTTCCACACATTTCTGGCCACGAGATAGTATTATCAGGAAGAGTGTAACGCCTGCTGGTTTTCCTGAGTATACGGTCGATATTGTGCCTGAATTTCATTCGCATATGCCGCGTTGAATGCAATCCAGAGAAAAATAAACTGACCGTCTAAATCAGCATCACCTTTTTCTTCGAGTTTGCGGATTCTTTCTTGGAGCGTTGTTGCTGGAATTTGTAACTCTCGAGCCATTTCACTCTTTTTTATTCGGGCGAGCGAGTGGAGGATAGGCACTTTTTTTTATCAATTGGGTCCATTGGTTTCCTTGTTGTGGTAGAAGGACGTGAATGTGTCATTTTTTGCGAAATAATGACACGTGTCAAGCATTAAATATGTTGAAAAAACCAAAAAAATTCGATTTAGAGGTTGTTTGTAATGGTTCTCGGAGAAGTTGACTGACACAAAAGTAGGGGTAATCATCAGCGGAATAATTTATCATTGATCATTCTGTTACATTTTAATAATAATTGTTATGGACACAATATTTTCAGGGTATATGGGTAATATTATCTTTTTTCCTATCTAAGGGAGGCATCACTTGGAAGATAAAATCACAAAAAAAACACTGTCAACCATTGAGTCGATCATTGGTGGTGCTGCTGAAAAAAGACGCAAGATGCTATTTGAGCATGAAGTCTACGCAATCTTGCAGGCTGTCGATATCCCGGTGCCAGTTTACACCCTTATCAGTAATTTTGAAGATTTTACCCAGGAGTTTCTTGGCCTGTATTCGAGTCCCAGAATTGTACTCAAAGCTGTGGTCGATGGCATGGCCCATAAAAAAAAGGCAGGCGCTGTGTGTATAGTGCACAAAGATCTGGACTTTATACGATATTCCTGTGAACAGATGAAGCTGAGATTGGCCGATCAGGGATGCCGAATGGAGGGTATCCTTCTGGTGGAATGGATAGACTATTCCCAGGATCTGGGCAATGAGGTCATGCTAGGCTTTCGAGAAAGTGATGCATTTGGTCCAGTCATTTCCTTTTCAAAAGGTGGAATTGATGCTGAACATTTTGCCAAGCATTTCTCACCTCCGAATCTCATTCTTGCACCAATAAATCGAAAATGGGCAGAAGCCCTGCTCTATTCAACCTCTATTCAGGAAAAATATGTTGATCAGGGGCACCCGCACTATACCGATAAAATTATCGAAGTAGGTCTCAAATTCAGTGCATTGGCCACTGCATTCTCTAATTTTTTTGATACTGGCAGCAGGTTTGTTCTGCATGAATTTGAAGTTAATCCTTTTGTTTTTGATCCTTACGGAAATTTCATTGCCTTGGATGGTTATGGGGTTTTTGAACAGCGAAAAGAAGAGGCTCGACCATTGGTGATAGAATCTAAACCATCAATAGCACCTTTTTTTAACCCGGAAGGAATTGGGGTTGTTGGGGTAAGCACTGTCAATAAGAGTAGCCCCGGTTCCATCATCGCTGACAATCTTGTGAAAATAGGCAGAGAAGATATTTACTGCATTAATCCCAAAGGCGGTCTAACAGAATATGATGGTAAATCCCTACATATCTATAAAACGTTGGAGTCCGTTGATGCGCCAATCGACTTAGTTATAATTGCTGTGCCGGCCGGTTTTGTTCTTCCTACAATAGAAGAGTGTGCACGAAAAGATGTTAAGGCCATAATCCTTATCCCAGGAGGATTTAGTGAAACTGGCGATGATGTGTTGGAGTCGCAGATACTTGCCATCGCCCAAAAGAGTGGCATTCGTATCATTGGCCCAAATTGTCTGGGAATTGTCTATTCAGGAAAGCAGGAAGAAAAGGGGATTAATACATTTTTTATTCCTGCAGAAAAATTTCAGATTAGTAAAGATCGCCTGGAAAATGTGGCAATTTTAAGTCAAAGCGGGGCCCTTGGTTTGACGGAAATTCATAATTTGCGTCATGCCATTTCGCCAAAAGCTATTGTCAGCTATGGCAATGCCATTGATGTAGATCCCTCTGATTTGATAGACCATTTTTCCAAAGATCCAGAGATAGATGTTATTGGCTGTTATATTGAAGGTTTTAAAAACCGGGCGGGTGCCAGATTTTTCAAGGTTGCTGGTTCCTGTCCTAAACCGGTAATCACCTATAAAGCTGGTCGTACGCCGTCCGGACGAAAGGCAACTGAATCTCATACTGCAAGTATTGCCGGGGAGTATGAAGTGTCCAAGGCGGCTATGATGCAGGCAGGGCTTGTTGTTGCAGATACCATGTTGGATCACACTGAGTTGATCAAGACCTTCGCACTTTTACACAATTTCAAGGTGACGGGTAACCGGGTGGCCATAATTGCCAATGCAGGTTATGAAAAGACCTATGCTGCAGATCATTTAGGTGGCTTGCAGGTTGCCGAGTTTGATGATGAAACACTGTCTATACTGCAACAAATTATGCCAAGTTTTGTTGCTGTTGAACCACTCCTGGATCTGACTCCCATGGCAGATGATGTACTCTATGAAAAATGTATCGATACTGTTTTAGGTTCTAAAAATGTCGATGTTATTTGTGTTTCCATAGTTCCCCATGCCATGGAGTTACATTCTACGGATAGCGAGATTGAAGGAAACGATGATCATGTGGCTGCTCGCATCGTCAGATTGGTTCATAAACACAAGAAACCGGTTGTTGTTTCAACCAATGTCACTGCCGGCTCAGATGTTGTCTACAACACTTTCGGTCAGACCTTCGACCAAGGAGGTGTGCCAACATTTTTGACAGCAGGTAGGGCCATGAGATGTCTCAATGCATTTGTACGTTATCACATGATACGAGAAACGAATAACTTTGGCGAATGGCTTAAACATGGCTAGATACAAAGCTTCATCTCAGTTGCAAGAAAAAGGGTACTCTTTCTTAGATGTATCAGAGCGAGTTCTTGTTGAAACTGAATTGATTCTGTCTGTTATAATAGATGGGAGCGCTGCCGTCCAGGGGCGGCATCGCTCCCTCACCCGGATATTTCACCCGGATTCATGAATGTTCTGAAACTTGCATCTAAAGCAAATTCGACTCGATAAATATCCGGGTTATGCCGGTGCTATTTATAACGTTTGATCTCCCCTGAGGCGATGCGGGACTGATAGTCCTTCATGTCCGCCTTTACCGAACCCATCATCAGATAAAGCCCGAGTACATTGGCGATGGACATGGCGAAAATGGCGGCATCCGAAAAGTCGATGACCGGCCCCAGACTCGCACTGCAACCGATTACCACGAATATACAGAAAATCAGCTTAAAGCTCAGTTCCGATACCTTGCTTTCGCCGAACAGGTAAGTCCAGCATTTCAGGCCGTAATAGGACCAGGAGATCATGGTCGAAAAGGCAAACAAGAGTACGGCAACGGCAAGCACGACACCGAACCAGGGAAAGACACTCTGGAAAGCGGATGCGGTCAGGGCCACCCCACTCAACCCCTCGGCGTTGGCATATGCGCCGGTGATCACGATCACCAGGGCGGTCATGGTACAGATCACCACCGTATCGATGAATGGTTCCAAAAGGGCCACATACCCTTCGGTGAGTGGTTCCGAGGTGCGCACGGCGGAATGCGCGATGGCAGCAGATCCAACACCGGCTTCATTGGAGAAAGCGGCCCGTTTCAAACCCTGGATCAATACGCCGACAACGCCCCCGCCAATGGCCTCGGGTGAAAATGCGCCCTGCAAGACGACCCCGAAGGCCCACGGTATCTTGTCGAAGTTCACCAGCAGGATGATCAAGGCCGTGCCCACATACAAAACAGCCATCAAGGGTACAATTTTTTCTGTCACTTTGGCGATGGATTTGATTCCGCCGATGATGACGGCTCCCACGATGACCGCCAGGATGATTCCGAAAAGCCAACCGGTTTCAGTAAAAATTCCAAAGGTATTGGCGATCATCTGATGGGCCTGGTTGCCCTGAAACATATTCCCGCCGCCAAAAGCGCCGAGGATGCACATAACGGAAAAGAGTATGGCCAGGACTCGACCCAGCTTTGGTTTGCCCTGCTCGGCCAGTCCTTTGCTCAGGTAGTACATGGGTCCGCCGGAAACATGGCCGTCGGGAAATACTTCACGATATTTGACACCCAGGGTGCATTCGGTAAACTTGGCCGCCATGCCGCAAAGCCCGGCCACGATCATCCAGAACGTGGCCCCGGGCCCTCCCAGGCTGACCGCCACCGCAACCCCGGCGATATTGCCCAGCCCAACGGTACCTGAAAGGGCCGTGGCCAGGGCCTGGAAATGAGATACCTCACCTGCGTCTTCCGGGTTCGAATAGACCCCCCGCAACAGATCGATGGCGTGCTTGATCCCCGTGAATTGGACAAAACCCATATAGAAGGTCAGCACAATGGCACAGATGATCAGCCAGGCCACGATCAACGGAAAACTGACACCGTTGATGGTAACGGAGTAGAAAATAAAGGAAACAAAAGGACCCAGCACGGTGCCGAAGATCTTGTTTACGGCCTGATCGATACCGCCGGATTCCTGGGCAAACGCCACCATGGGCTTCAGCATAAACAGCAAAGGCACCAAGGAGCTGATAACTATAGATTTTTTTTTCATATCCAGCTTTCCCCTATGTATTTATTTAACGTTGGATTTGGTTTTCGGCCGGTTAGGAGGGCACGATGGTCACCGGAATGTGGGTGAGTTGTATCAATTTTGTGACCACACTGCCGAAGATCACGGTGGAGATGGATTTCTGGCCAATTCGACCCACCACGATCTGATTTGCCTCCTGCTCCCTGGCGATCTGGATCAAGGCAGCGGCTACCTGACCGTGGCGTATGACCCCTTTAATCTGGAGGCCTTCGGGTGCCAGTGATTCCAGCATCGGGTCAAGTATCCGTTCTTGTACGGTCTGGATCTCCTCTTCCCGGCGTTTGTGCCGCTGTTCGTTCTCTTCTGGGGTGTTAAAACTGTATTGTGACCATTCGATCACAAAAGCCAGAACCAGACTCGCCTTGTTCGATTTTGCCATGGTGATGCCGTATTCCACGGCGCGACGACTGTCCGGGCTGCCGTCAATACCGACTAGTATCGTATCAGTCATTATAGTTGCCTCCATTTGTTGTTGTTTACGGATAAAATAGTGTCTCCCGAATCAAAATTGTGAACAGACCCGCTCACCAATGTCCATGGTTCCAAGGGATCTATTTTATCTGACCGAATTCGATGAAAGAGCCTTCCCTCACATAGACGCCCATTTCGATAATTACACCGGAAACATCCCCGGCCTTGTCAAAGTCGAGGTTGCCGCCCGCTCCCTCGTAGTTGACCGGTTTTCCAGACCTGATCAGGGCCTTGGCTTTCTGCCATTGGCCCGGCAGAATGATCTCTCCGGGGGCAGAGGCCACCTCCCGCAGGGCCTTGGCCAGTCCGCCGCTCTCGGCGCGGCCGTTTTTCTCAATCGCCAGTGCCAGCAAGAACGCGGCGTCATAAGATTGCGCGGCAAAGGTTGAAGAGGGATTCAGATTGGCCTTCCACGCGAGGCGGTTGAACTCACGGGTGGCGCTGGTATCTGGCCGGCCCGGTTTGGTGGCGATCATGCCCCTGAGTTTATCGCTGCCTATGGCGGCGATCAATGTGTTGCTGACCATCCCGTCACCCCCCACAAACTGGTCGAAATCACCCGTTTCCAGGGCCTGGCGAATCACGGTCTGGCCCGAGCCGTTGGCATAGGCCAGCACAACCAGTGTATCGACTCCCGATGTTGCCAGGGAACGAATATGGGTTCGATAGTCGGCTTTACCTTCCTCGTGGGCCTGGTTGGCGGCGATCTTACCGCCTTTGGCCGTGTAGGCCTTGGAAAGGGCACCGGCCAGTCCCCTGCCGTAATCATTGTCTACATAAGAGATGGCGAGATTCTTGATCCCCTTGGACAGCAGCAGGCTCGCCATGACGCTGCCCTGATAGAGATCCGAAGGCACGGTGCGATACACGAGGTCCGAGTCATCCAGCCCGGTAATGGCCGGAGAGGTCGAAGCCGGCGACACCAGGGGGATACCGCCGGGTATGGCCACCTGCTTGGCCACGGCAATGGTTGCACCCGAGCAGAGGGGGCCGACCAAGGCCAGGACTTTCTCCTCATTCACCAGACGGGCTGCAGCCGCCCCGGCCTTGGCGGTATCCCCGCAGGTCGTATCCGCGTTGGGCATAATGATTTTCTGACCGTCCAGTACCCCTCCTTGATCGTTTACATGCTTGAGGGCAAGCTTTGCGGATTTGTGAATCGCCGGGGTCATACTTTTCAAGGGACCGGTGAACCCGCCCAAAAAGCCGATTTTCACCTCGGCCGCGGCAGCCCCGCCACCGATGAGCCCAGTGATCAGCATTGCCATTATAAATGAACATTTAAGCTTAATTTTCATTGATCAATTCTCCTTGAGTTAAAGGTTTGCAGTTATTGGATACGCTCCCCAAAAAAATGAATCTGGCATCAACCCCTTTTCCGAAAAGGTCGACGGCTTCTGCGAGCCGGCCAAACTTGGGGTTTTCGGTCCATCACTATTTTGACTAACGCATCATTGATGAAAAAAACTCCTTTGTTCAGAATTATAGTTCGGCTTATCTAATATGAACCAAACCACTTACTATAAAGCTCATCATATCGCCCGTTTATTCTAAATTTCAAAAGGGCTAGATTAATCGGTTCACGCAGGTCACTTCCCTGGGGGAACAAAAAAGCGTAATATTGAATGTCAAAGAGCGGGCCGGGTGATAAGTATTCGCTTTGTAAGCCCATCCTAACGTTTCCGCAAAACCCATCCCTTATTTAGCAGATCTCATCAAACTATCTTCTTTTTACCGGTTTTTCCAGAGAAATTACCTCCATTCCAAGTTTCCCCGAAAAGGTCAGGGAAAAAACATTCCAGTCCAACCAATTTTTCCTAAATTTGAACGAACCCATCCATTCACGATTCATAGAAATTTTTAAAATTCTACCACCGTTTCTTCATAACCTGGCCAGCCATCGTCGCAGCGAACTACATCAAATCTCTCAGTATGTTTTTCTTTTGGCATAGGCGGTGCCCGAGGGTTACTTATTAAAAGTCATTCTCTAGAACAGATGCTTGCCTCCAGACAAGAGACCCACACATTAATAGACACTTTTTGTGTTTATGCAGATTTGAAATGACAGGTGAAATGACGCAAAAACTTAGTCTGATATGTGATCTTATGCCCTTTAATATTCTCTTTGTTTTCCCAAACCGTTTTAATCACCTCTATCAAATAGTCGAAATGGCTCTGTGTATACACCCGTCGCGGGAACGCCAACCGGACAAGTTCCAGAGGAGAGGGGATTTCGTTGCCTTCAGCATCAAATTGACCGAACATGACACTGCCCAGTTCTACCCCCCGAATGCCCCCTTCAACGTATAGAGCGTTAACAATACCGATTCCAGGGTACTGCAGGGATGGAATATTGGGGAGCACCTTTCTAGCATCTAAAAATACAGCATGACCACCCGACGGTCTGACAATAGGGACCCCTTCCTGTATCAGACTATTGCTTAGGTATTCGATCGTAGCGTGTCGGTATACTTGGTAATCATAATCCAGAGCCTCTTTGAGGCCAACGGCAATGGCTTCAAGATCTCTGCCTGCAAGTCCGCCGTATGTTGGAAAACCTTCTCTTATAATTAATAGAGATCTAAAGCTTTCTGCCCATTCATCGCTATTACAGATTAAAAACCCACCTATGTTTGCCAAACCGTCCTTCTTGCAACTCATGGTAGCAACATCGGCGTAAGAGAACATTTCTTGGGCTATAGAAAGCAGATTCTTGTTTTCATAACCTTTTTCGCGCAACCGGATAAAGTATGAATTTTCAGCGAACCTGCATGCATCTATAACTAAAGGAATACCATACGGCTTTAGAATTTCTTTTATTCCCCTGATATTTTCCATTGACACTGGCTGCCCACCGCCTGTGTTGTTTGTGACCGTGATCATACAAAATGGTATTTTCTCTTTGCCATATTCCTCGATGCAGGCAGATAATTTGTCAAGATCCATGTTACCTTTAAATGGTGCAGTGCTTGAAGTGTCCGATCCTTCTTCACAGAGTAAATTCATGGCAACACCGCCTACATACTCAATATTGGCCCGGGTGGTGTCAAAATGGCTGTTGTTGGGGATGATATCGCCGGCTGTGATCTGGGTCTCCGCCAGGATACCTTCGGCGGCTCTGCCTTGGTGCGTAGGTAAAACATGCTTGATGCCGGTTATTTCCCGCACGGTACTTTCAAAATTTTTCCAGGAGCGGCTACCAGCGTAACTTTCATCTCCCAACATCATAGCTGCCCACTGCTTAGTGGACATGGCCCCAGTGCCACTGTCAGTGAGAAGATCAATGCAGCAATCTTCGGCATCAATTAGAAATACATTGTTATGTGCTTTTTCAAGAGCACTGATCCGCTCTTCTTTTGAAATAATTTTTATAGGTTCTGTGGTCTTAATTCTGAAAGGTTCGATAATTGTTTTCATTCTTTTACCTCTTTGCTTGAGTATAGATGTTGTTCAAATAACCCAGACAGACAGTCAAGAAGGCTGGCATACGTTTTCTGATCAAGGTTCGGTATAATCTGTTGTGAGCCAATAAAAAAACAGTACCTGATTAGGGAAATCTTCTCGATCTCCTCCACATTGTCTGTGACACTAGAAAAAATCTGGTTGAGAAAAGCCACTCGGCTTTCATCCACCCGTCTTTGAAAAGCCCAGGCTATCGGATCTCTTAAAGCCCAGGCTCGGATCGCTATCTCCACCTCTGGTGCGTAAGATTCTGCTGACAGGGCAAGTAACTTTTCGTTCATGGCTTGAAAACCTTTTTCCTTGCTACTGGATGCAATTACTTCAAGGGTTTGGTTTTCTTCCCAGTCCGCTAGTAGGCTTGTCAAGAAATCGTCCTTGCTTTTGAAATGGTGATAAAATGAACCTTTGGTCTTGTTGAGCAATTTGGTCAGACTTTCAATGGTGAGGCCTGTTGCCCCTTTTTCTTTTAAGATCAAATAGCCTTCATCTAGCCAGTGCTGTCTTGTCAATGCTTCCATCTTACTTCCCCCTTACCCATTCACATACCATACAGTATGGTATGCAGATAATAAATCTTTCCAATATTTTCGTCAAGCACTATGACTACTATGCTAAGCGTGTAGTACTACTGTGTCAGGAGACTGAAGGTGATCAGTCAAGCTTCCAGTATTGGTATCTTTGTCTTTGCCGGCAACAAAACATTGAAAACAGCTCGAAAACAGCAGAGGATAAATGAGATTGGGCGTATACACTTTATAGCTGAGGGGCGATCAAGCAACAGAGCCTATGCACACCTCGAAAAGATTTTCTGGAATTATCAAGGGTGTCGTGATGCTCCATTTCCGGTTGGATTTACAGACAGGATCTTGGATATTTGAAAAGGAACGAACGCTCCTTTTTGTCAAATATTTTGGGCATAGTCAAATTATAACTGTACAGGAATAGTCCTAA